>Ga0315291_10004665_pt1 | contig 17388 bp, 10 predicted proteins | sample YL17G12_20_MG_FD_203070 | JGI IMG/M metagenome (GOLD analysis project Ga0315291, IMG submission 203070) | Sediment microbial communities from Yellowstone Lake, YNP, Wyoming, USA - YL17G12_20 | ecosystem: Environmental > Aquatic > Freshwater > Lake > Sediment | place: USA: Wyoming | collected...
ACCGCGAGTCCACGGATGAATACGGCGCGTTCGACGGCGTCATCTCCGACGAAAAAATCCGCGGCCGGCTTGAAGCGGCCATCCGCGCCTCCGCGCTCAGCGCCAGCCAGTTGAGCCTTTACGGCCGGTGCCCCTTCAGGTACTTCGTCGAGCGCATCCTCGGCCTGCAGGAAATCGTCGAGCCGGAAGACGAATTGACCTCGGTCAACAGGGGGAAATTTTTCCACGCCATACTGCGCGATTTCTTCGTGCAACTCCGCGTGAAAGGCTCCACGGTAATCACGAAGGAGAACAGCGGAAATGCCGCAGAGCTCCTGGAGAGCCTTGCGCGGGAGTACTTCGAGCGGATCCGCAAAAACGGCGCGGTCGCAAACGAAGCGGTCTTTTCGGCGGAACAGAATGAGATACTCGAAATCCTGCGGGCCTTTGTCGCCGTGGAAGCGGCAACCAACGAAAAAAGCCCCTCGGAGCCGACGCACTTTGAAACGGCATTCGGATTTGAGAAGACGCTGAAGATGTGGGACCCCGCATCGACCGCCAAACCTCTCGTGATAGAGGGTGAAAAATTCCCCATCCGAATCCGTGGAATAATCGACAGGCTGGACCGCACAGAGGAAGGCTGGGTCGTGATAGATTACAAAAGCGGTTCCTACGCGCCTTCGAAGTCCAACTACATCGACGGCTCGGACCTTCAATTGCCGTTGTATGCAATCGCCGTCAATGAACTTCTCTCCGGCGGCAGCGCCAAAATCGTCGATGGCTTCTACTATTTGCTGAGAGATGCCCGCCGCCCGGGCCGCCTGACACGCGGAGAACCGAAGATACCCGACCTTTACGACATCGTGAAAAAACGTGCCGTGGAGCACGTCGCCAATATCTGCGCGGGCCGCTTTCCGCCCTCGCCGCGGGACGACTACGCCTGCCGCGCCTGCGCCGCAGGGGGCCTCTGCGGCTACAGCGAGGCGCGCGCCGAAAGAAAATCGACCAACGAAGATGAATCCGACTGAACAACAACGCATGGCGATAGAGACGCTCGACGCCGACGTATGCGTTACGGCCGGCGCGGGTTCCGGCAAGACGCTCGTGCTCGCTCTGCGTTATATTGAAATCCTGCGCCGTGAAAAGGCCGACGTCAACGACATCGTGGCGATAACCTTCACGGAAAAGGCCGCGCGAGAAATGCGCCAGCGCATCCGCGATTACTGCGACGAGGAAATCAAGTCGTCGGCGGGCAAACCGGAACTTCTGAGGAAATGGCGCGGGCACAAGCAGGACCTTGAAGGCGCGCGGATTTCCACCATCCACGGGCTTTGCAGCCGCATCCTTCGCGAAAATCCGGTTGAAGCCGCCGTCGATCCCGAATTCACCGTGCTCGACGAAAACGCCGCGATGGTGCTGGCGGCGCGGGTGGTGAACGACGCGGTGGAGTCGCTTCTCGAGGAGGACGATGGGCACATCCAGCGCGTGATAGAAGAGTACGGGGTGCGGCCGGCGAAGGATTTTCTGCGCTACCTCCTTTCGAAGCGTGAGGACGTCAACCAGGCGCGGGAATTGCATGACAAATTCGATGATACGGCGTTGATGAGGCAGTACCACGAGAGACTGCTCGCTATTCAAGCAGGAGCGGCGCGTGAAACAGCGTCGTCGGGGAAATGGCAAAGCGCGATCTCTTCTCTTCGCAAGAACAAGTGCAAAGACGCGGGGGACAAGTTATACGGTTACTACCTGTTGGCGCTGGAAGCGGACAGAAAGGCGCTCGAAGCGAGGACGGACCGCGAAGCGGCGCTTGCGATGACGGGCGTGCTGGAAATCAAGATAAACATGGGCAGCGCGAGGAATTGGGATGATCTCCAAGGGGCCAAGGACGCCCTTCGCTCAGTGCGCGAGATGGTCGAAGCGCTCAAGCGGTTATTCACGGCGAAAATCACGGATGAAGATATCGAGTCCCTCGGGCTTGCGTGGGATTTGCTCGCCGCGCATGAAAAGGTTCGCGCGCGGTACGACGACGCGAAGAACGAGGCCGGCGTGCTGACATTTGAGGACCTGGAGATAAGGGCGCGCGACCTGCTGGCGGAGAACGGCGATGTGCGGCGGGAATTGCAGCAGAACATAAAGTTTATCCTGGTTGACGAATTCCAGGACGTAAACCCGATCCAGCAGGAAATCATCCGGCAACTCGCCGGCAAGGCGGAGCGCGGAAAGACGGACGCCCCCAACCTCTTCTTCGTGGGCGACGACAAACAGTCAATCTACCGTTTCCGCGGGGCGGACGTCTCGGTTTTCACGAAGACGCGCCGCGAGATCGAGAGGAGCGGAAAGGTCATCACGCTTGATGCGAACTTCCGGACGGTGCGCGACGGCGTGGATTTCGCCAACGTCCTCTTCGGCGATCTCATGCGCAAGGACCGCGCGACGCAAAGTTACCACGCGATATACGAGGACATCAAGGCGACGCGCGAACCGCTGCGGGAGGGGCCGTTCGCCGAGATGAACCTCTTGAGATTCGACAGGGAAAACAATCCGGGCGCGGACATGCTGCGCCTGATGGAGGCGCGCGCCGTCGCGAAAAAAATACTGGAACTCACCTCTTCCGCCGGACGGTTCGTGTACGACGAAGGCGAACGGAAATGGACGACGCCGCGATACCGCCACATCGCGGTAATCTGCCGCCAACTCAAATACCTCGTGCACGCCTACGAACGCGCATTCCAGGAGGCCGGCATCCCCTACCACGTAACCGCCGGAAGCGATTTTTACAGGCGGCAGGAGGTGCAGGACGTGCTGAACGTGCTCCGCGTCATCGACAATCCAGCCGACGACTACGCGCTGGCCGGGGCGCTGCGTTCGCCGATGTTTGTGCTTTCCGACGAGTCGCTCTACTGGCTCTCCGCGCTTGACGGAAATTCCTTCGCGGCGAAATTTCATTCCGGCGGGGAGCCGGTCGAGATGTCGCGCGAGGAGAAGGAAAAACTGGCGTGCGCGCGCAAGACGATTGCGCTGCTTCGTTCGCTCAAGGACCGCATATCGCTGCCGGAACTCATCAACAAAATACTGGAAGTGACCGGCCTTGAGGCGGTCCTCGCGACAACATTCAACGGGACGAGAAAAATCGCCAACCTCCGCAAGATGGTGGAGGTGGCGCGAAGTTTCGAGGCGAACGGAATTTTCTCCCTGCGCGATTTCATCCAGTACATCAAGAATTTCCTGACCGAGGAGATGCGCGAATCGCAGGCGCCGATCGAGGAGGAAGAACAGGATGTCGTGCGGATACTCACGGTCCACAAGGCAAAGGGGCTGGAATTCCCGATTGTGTTCGTCCCGGACATCTGCCCCGTGAAATCCGGTGCGCACGCGACGGATTCACTGGGCCTCAGCCGCGAACTCGGCCTTGTCCCCCGCCTGCGGCGGCGCCCGGGCAAGGATGAGCCGTCGAACGGCGCACACAAACTTTACAGTCTGGACGAGAATCTAAAAGACGCGGCGGAGTCGAAGCGCCTGCTGTACGTCGCCGCGACCCGCGCTAGAGACAGGCTGCTTCTCTCGGCGCACCTTGAAAAAGGCGCGAAGCCCGAGGGATGGCTGGGCGACATCAGCAAGGCGCTCGGGCTTTCGCTCATAACGACCGCCGGGCCGCAAAAATCCGGCAAATCGGGCGGGACTGCCCTGGCAGTACGGGAAACGGAATGCACCGAGTATGAAAAAGCGCTGCAACCGGCGCGACGCGGTTCCAAAATACAAGACATCATCAGGACCGTTGAGACGATAAGCCGCGAAACGCCCCCCACCGTGACATCGCCCGCAAGAACGCCTGAAACGGCTGCGCCGTCTCTGGCGGCAAAGAAGTCGTTTAACCCGACGGAACTCGTCGAGTATGAATTCTGCCCCAGAAAGTATTATTATCATTTCGTCCGCGGTTACCCGCAAATCCTTGCCGCGCCTGCTAAAGAAGGCGGCGTTCCGGCGGCGGCCATCGGAGACATCTCGCACAGGCTTTTTGAGATGCTCCGCCCCGGCGACCGCGACAAGCAGATACTCGAAGCGATAAACGCGGAGGGAAGATTCACCGACGTCCAGATGAAGGAACTCGTGAAGACGATGCGCGGCTTCGCGGAAAAATTCGATTCCACCCCGCTCGCCGGGGAACTGGCCGCGGCGCGCGAGTCATGGGAAGAGGTCAGTTTCGCGGCGAAGTGCGGCGACGCGATAATCGAAGGGAAGATGGACAAGGTCTTCCGGGACGAAAAAGGCGCGCTTCATATTCTCGATTACAAGAGCGACCTCGCGCCCGACAGGAAATTCGACGAGAAGTTGCGCCGTTACCGCCTGCAACTGGCGGCGTACGCCGTCGGCCTGAAGGCCGCGCTCGGCGAGGCGCCGAAGTCCGCGCGCCTCTACTTTTTCCGCTACGGCGAAACGGCCCGACTGCCGATTTCTGAAGAGGACGTTGAGGGATTCAAGTCGGAAATTCTGCGCGTCATCGCGGACATCCGCGCAAACCGCTTCGACCGAGCGGCGGGCGCGCCCTGCGCCTGCGGCTTCGAGTGGCTGTGCAACGACATGAAAGGCATTCGACATGGCTGAGTCGCAATCAAAGAAAATCCTGGTTCTGAGCGCCGCCGTGGGAGCGGGACACACGATCACCGCGCGGGCGCTTGTGCGGACGTGCGAAACGGCGCACCCGGAGGTCAACATCGCCTGGCTCGATTCGCTCGACCTGAGCGCCCGGATCTCCAAATGGCTCTGCGACAAACTCATCAACACCACCATCGCCGGCAAAATGCCGCACCTGTATTCTTATATCTATGACAGCCTCGACAGGGAAGAAAAGATAGTCAAGCGCGACACCATCGGCACGTACCTCAACAGATTCCTCGCCCGGAAATTCCTCAGGCGCGTCGCGGCGGAGCAGCCGGACATCATCATCTGCACGCACTTCCAGCCGGGCGACCTCATCCACGCGCTGAGGCGCAAGGGCAAAATCAAATGCCCCGTCGGCGTCATCGTCACGGATTATTACATGCACTCGTTCTGGGAAGTCAGGGACGCGGATTTCTTCATCGTCTCGTCGGATGAGATGAAGTCCATCCTCGTGGAAAAGGGATACGCGCCGGAGATGATCCACGTCATCGGGATTCCGGTGAGGCCGGAGTTCACCACGCCGTTCGACCGTGCGGCGATCCTGAAAAAACTCGGCTGCGAGGAAGGCGTGCCGATTGTGCTGACGGTCTCGAGCGGCTGGCACAAGGCCGGGCCGGAAGTCACGGTGAAGGCGCTGATGCAGACCGGCATAAAAATGCAGATACTCGCGGTCGCCGGGAGAAACAAGACGAGCGAAGCCGCCCTGCGCGCGCTCCGGCCGCCGGCGGAAGTGAGCCTCAAGGTCTTCGGCTTCGTCGATTACATACACGAGATGATGCACGTGGCGGACGTAATGGTGGCGAAGCCGGGCGGGCTGACGGTCGTGGAGGCGCTGGCGACGGCGCTGCCTTTCATCGCGATAAATCCCGTGCCCGGTCAGGAGATGGGGAACTGCCACTACCTGCAGCAAATGGGCGCGGGCGTGCTCGTGAAGAGGCTGGGCTGCCTGAAGTACCACCTGCGCGAAATCCTTGAGGACGAGGAGAAACACGCGCAGATGCGCGCCGACGCCGCAAAGGCCGGCCGTCCCCGCGCCGCCTTCGAGATAATCGACCTCCTCCTGGACAAAATAAAAACGAGCGACTGACACAAAACACCGTTCTAAAAACAAACAAAAAAGGCCGTGGGGTGCACGGCCTTTTACTCTTGCGGAGCGATTGCGTCAGCGCGTGGCCTTCTGGATTTTGCCCGCGGCAAGACAGGAGGTGCATATCTTCACCCTGCGCACGCCGCCGTTGACGATGGCGCGGACTTTCTGGATGTTCGGCTTGAATTTCCGCTTGGTTATGCCCGTGGTCTTCAGACCGACGCCGCCCTTGTACTTGGGCAAACCGCGGCGGCATATCGAACTGCCGAACTGCGTCTTCTTACCGCAAATCTCACATGTGCGTGACATATTTCACCTGCAAAAAGTTTTCGCGATGGGGCGGAGTAGTATAGCGTCTGGCCCGCGGAAATCAAGGGAAATTTCATAGAAAAGACTATTAGGCTATTAGGCTGTTAGACTGTTCGGCTATCAGGTCAGACTGTCAGCGTAATGGCCGCCAGTCTAATAGTCTATTGAGGAATGACTGGATAATGTAAACGCATGGAGCGCGCCCGCCCTCGGGCGCGGGGAATCCAGAGTTAAATGAATCACAGCCGGGGGCGGCTGTGCTCCACAAGACAACGGCGGAGTCAACCGCCTTACATTATCTACTCATTTATCAATAATAGTCTAACAGCCTAATAGACTAAATTCGCTTGCCGCCCCTCCGCAACCCGCCTATAATAGCGAACGTGGCAAAGGACGAAAAATACAAATCCCTGATAGCCGGGCAGGAGCACGGCGTGATGCCGGGCCTGATGCGAAAGGCGCTTTCCGGCCTGGCCGCGCTTTACCGGCTCGGCGTCAAGGGAAGGAACCTCGCGTATTCCAAGGGCCTGCTCAACCGGGTGAGCCTTCCCGTGCCGGTCATCAGCGTGGGAAACATCACCGTCGGCGGCACGGGCAAGACGCCGCTCGTGGAATACATCGCGCGGCACTTCGTCGGCTCCGGCAAGAAGCCCGTCATCCTCAGCCGCGGCTACGGCGGACAGCGGAACGGCGCGGAAGGCCGCAACGACGAGGCCGCGGTCCTCGACGAGAATCTGCCCGGCGTCCCGCACCTCCAGGCGCGCGACCGGGTGCTCGCGGGCCTGCGCGCAATCAAGGAATTCAACCCAGACTGCATTGTGCTTGACGACGGCTTCCAGTACCAACGGCTCAAGCGGAACCTGGACATAGTGGTCGTGGATGCCGCAAACCCGTTCGGTTACGGCAGTCTCCTGCCGCGCGGATTGCTGCGGGAGCCGGTGAAATCGCTCAGGCGCGCCGACGCGGTTGTCATCTCCAAAGTGGACGAGGCGCCGGAGGACGCGCTTGACGCAATAGAGCGGAAAATCGGCGGGTACGTCGCGCGGGATCGCATATTCCGGGCGCGGCACCGGCCCGGCGGCGTTTACGTCCTCGGCGGCAAGGCGGAAAAACGGGAAGCCGCGCCGGCATCCATGCGGGGCAAGCGCGCTTTCGCCTTCTGCGGAATCGGCAGTCCGGAATCGTTCCGCCGGAGCGTGGACGCGCTCGGCTGCGAAATCGTCAAGTTTCAAAGTTACCCCGACCATTGCAACTACAATCAGGAATCGATTGCGGACCTGCGCAGGCGGGCCGCCGATTCCGGAGCGGAAATATTGATTACGACGCAAAAAGACGCGGTAAAGTTGGCTGACACCGGACTGGAACTATACGTGCTCAGGATCGCCTTTGAATTCGTCAAGGGCGAAGAGCGCTTTCTCGATTTACTGGATAAATTGCCATGAAGCGCTCGCACACGTTTTTCGCCCGCTTTGTTGACGCCGTGCTTTACCTGCTCGGGCGCGCGTTCTTCGCCGTGATGCTGGCAATGACGGTTGAAGGCGCGATGGCGGTCGCGCGGTTCATCGGCTCCGTCGGCTTCCTGATCCTGCCGGGATACCGCAGGAAGGCGCTCGCGAACCTGGACCTGGCATACGGCGATTCTCTCGCAATAAAGGAAAAGCGGCGAATCGCGCGCCAGAGTTTCCAGCATCTCGCCTCCGTCGCGGTGGAACTGGTGCACCTGCCGCGGCTGTCGAAGAGAAAGGATTTCTGGTCGCGCGTAACCATCCTGCACAAAGAGCGCATTAAAGAGGCCCTCGCCGAAAAGGACGGGACTTTCTTCATTACCGGCCACGTGGGCAACTGGGAGTTGTGCGGCTACACTGCGGCGCTCATGGGATTCAACTTTTACGCCGTGGCGCGCGGGCGCGAGACCCCCCTGCTCGACCGCTACATGATGAGAGTGCGCGAATCCAGCGGCATGAAGATAATATACAAGGAGGGAGCAATACGCCGCACGGTGACGGCGCTGCGCAACAAGGGTATAATCGGGTTCCTTATCGATCAGAATGCCGGGCGGCAGGGCGTGCTCGTGAAGTTTTTCGGGCACGATGTCTCCGCCTTTCCGACGGTCGCGTACCTTGCGGCCAAGATGAACTGCGCGGTGGTGTCCGCGTACGCCCGCCGCGTGGGCAAAGGATTCCGGTACATCATAGAACCGGACGAGCCTATAGAACTGGTCAATGCCGGCGGCAAGGAAGTCGATCTCATCGAAAATACCCAGCGCATGCTCTCGGTTATCGAGGGCTACGTCCGGAAGAATCCGGGACAGTGGCTGTGGGCGCACAGGCGCTGGCGCATGAAGGAGTCGTGGCTTACAACAGAAGACGGGCGGCTGAAAGAATCCGCCTCATTACGCAAATCCATGGAGGAAAAGAAAGAAAATGAAGAAGCCCAGACCGGAAAGCAAACCGATTGATTTGAGCGAGGCGAAAACCGCGCCGCTCGCGAAGCGCAAGAACATCGAGTCGATAAAGCACTTCGCCAAAGCGGCAAAGGCCGCGAAGTCTTTCAGGGAATTCTACGATTCCATGCCGGACGTGCTCGCGGCGAGGGACCTCAAGGCGCTGGTGAGCGACATCGCGGCGGCGCGCAAAAAAGGCCGCCACGTCGTGCTCGGCCTCGGCGCGCACGTGATAAAGTGCGGCCTGTCGCCCATGGTCATCGACCTGATAAAACGCGGCGTCGTCACGGCCATCGCCATGAACGGCGCGGGCGCGATACATGATTACGAAATTTCGCTCATAGGCGAAACATCAGAGGACGTGGCCGCGGGGCTTGACGAAGGCGTTTACGGCATGGCGGAGGAAACCGGAAAGGCCTTATGCCGCGCGGCGGTCGAAGGCGCGCAATGCGCCGGTTACGGCAGAGCGCTGGGCAACATGATCCTGCGCGAGAAGAACAAATTCGCCAAATACAGCATCCTCGCGGCATGCGCCGAGGAAGACATCCCGGCGACACTCCACGTCGCCATCGGCACGGACATCGTCCACATGCACCCCTGCACGGACGGCGCGGCAATCGGCGAGGCGAGTTTGCTGGATTTCAAGATATTCGCCGGCGTCGTCGCCGACCTTGAAGGCGGAGTGTTCATCAACATAGGGTCGTCGGTCCTTCTGCCCGAGGTTTTCCTGAAGGCCGTCAACATCGCGCGGAACATCCACGGCAGGCCGAAGAACGTAACGACGGCGAACTTCGACATGATCCGCCACTATCGCCCGTCGGTGAACGTGCTCGGCCGCCCGGCGAAGAAGTCGTACAACATCACCGGCCACCACGAAATAATGCTCCCCCTGTTCTATCACGGCCTGTTGCTGAAAATTTAACCGCCAAGGCGCAAAGGACGCGGAAGGAGGGATATGGACGGAATCAAGAAAAGCAGAAGGCACGCGAAAATTGCGGGCGATTTCGGAGAACTATTGACTCTATATTTGCTCTCCAAGCACGGATATGAATGCATCCGCGCGGACTATATCGGAATTGACATTATTGCTCAACGCAAAGACAAGCGACTAGGCATTTCCGTAAAGAGCCGGACCAGAACCCCCGGCAAAGAAACAGAATCCATCAGTATTCCTCATGACAGTATCCAGAAAGCCAAAGCCGCCTGTGCGACCTTCGGTTGTGTGCCGCACTTTGCCATAGTAGCAGACGCAGGCAACAAGATACGTGTCTTCGTAGTGCCTTTGGAAACCTTATTGCGTCTTCTTCCAAGACGTAAAGCAACACGCCAATGGAAAATGACATATGATGCATTGCAACACTACAAAGAACTAAAACTACCTATCAAGATTGTTGAATTCACTACGAGGATAATAAAGTGGTGACTTGCAAGAAACAAACAGGCGCGACCCTCTTTATTTTCATCAACTAATTGTGAGACGATATGTGGACCCAGAAATGCAGGGTATCTTCGACCGAGCAGATGAGCTGACCCAGGAACTCCTCCAGGAATATGGGGCATGTGCTCAGCGGGGAGAGGTATCTGAGCGCGCTAAGAACTTGTTCCATGAGGTGCTGGTTAAGGTCAGGTCAGCGCTCGACTTTGCTATGAACCGTATTTACAACGTACATTCTACTTTACCCAGCAAGAAAAAGACGGCTATGGCAAAGCATGTCCTCTTCCCTATTTGTGAGCAAGAGAAGCAGTTCAGCGACAATCTCAGAAAATATGGGCTTTCTCACCTTGAGCATGATGAGCCTGATCTTTACAGACTGATTAGGCAGCCTCAACCCTTTGCCACAAAACGGAACGATTTTCTGCTGTTGAGAGAACTTTCCAACCTTGGTAAGCATGTTCAACTTGCGGTTCAGGAGTGCAAACTTCAAAAGGGGAAAAAGGTCACTAAGCAAAATGGTTCTGTGATGAAGTTCACAGAAGGCGTGACATTCCATCGAAACGGAATACAAGTGGATCCGAGTGTTTACGGTGAGGTTCAAGATGTTACATTAGCATCCTTCGACATCCATCATGGCCCAATAAAGATGTGGGAACCGCATCTCCAGTGCTTGGCGTTCTGCTTGAGTGGTCGACGCTATATCAACAAACTTCTGGCATTACTCTAAGAATCATTGCTATGCAATCCGTGTGAATCCGTGGCCCCCGCTACGCGGAGAACAGGAGAGCAGTTGAGCAGTTGATCAGGAGAGAGTAAAAAATCTTTGCGCCCTTTGCGTCCCCGATAGGATCGGGGCAGGCCTTGGCGGTCCCCCAAAATCTGTGCAATGCGCCTGAGGCGCACAAGTCTGCGGTTTCATATCAATTGTGGTTTCCTTTGCGTCCTCGGCGTCTTGCGTTAAACCGCGGCACAGTTGGTTTCTAACCGTTGAGCGGTATTTCACACCATCTCGCGCGAGCGGCATGTTGCGAAGTATCGGTCAAAAAATGCACTCTTTGTGCTTGCATATTTTGCACAACAAGGTATCCTGTCTGCGTGGCTGGTACATAAGTAGATGGCAGGGCAGGCCATATCCCAGCACCAGACCGCGAGTTTCAAACCAGTAACACCATGTTCTGCCCGAAGTATGCCGGAGTACGCATTGCCGGAATGCGTTCTTTTGGCGCTGACGCTTGCACCCCTTATTACAAGTTCTGCGGCCTGAGGGGGTACAGGACAAGTGCTTCTGCACACCGTCTGCCCGGCGGATTGGCAGACGCTGTAATCGTCCGGAACCTGTACCAAGGACCCAAGAACATGCGAATCCTTTTGATGTCTCCCCGGAACCCCATCGGGCAACATACCTCGTCGTGGCTCCGCATACCGCAGTTGTCTCTATCGGTGCTTGCGGGCCTGACGCCGCCTGGGCATGACATAACCATTATCGAGGAGGAGTTTGAATCCCCGCCGAGCACCGAACACTGGGACCTGGTCGGCATGACGACCATGACGGCAAACAGCGCGCGGGCATACAGGTTTGCGCGCCGGTTTCAGGAGTGCGGCGCGAAGGTTGTCCTGGGCGGTGTGCATCCGTCAGTATTGCCCGATGAGGCTTCCAAACATGCCGATGCCATTGTCATCGGCGAGGCCGAGGGAGTCTGGGAACAGGTAGTGTCCGATGCGCAGCACAACCGGCTGCAGCAGGTTTACCGCAACATGCAACCGGATCTCTCAAGGTCGCCTTTTCCAGTCCGCAAGACCCCGAGACGCATATTCGGATTACCTCCATACGTGATGCCGATAATGTCCACGCGCGGATGCGCCTATAACTGCGAATTCTGTTGTGTCCACCGGCTGTATGGACACAAGGCGCGCCACGTGCCTATCCAACACATCGTGTCGGACATCTCCCGCAACGAGCCTAAACTGATCATGCTCCTGGATGACAACATTGGCGCTGATCGCGCTTATTCGCTCGCCCTGTTTGAGGCCTTCCGGCCACTCCGCAAGCAGTGGTGCGGCCAGGCCACCACGCGTTTCATACTCGACGAGGATTTGTTTACCGCCGCCGTTCGTTCTGGACTTAGAGCAGTGTTCATTGGCGTGGAGACCATAGAACAGGAAGCCCGCACGGGCCTACGCAAGTCGCTTGGCACGATGCGTGAATACGATGAGGCAGTCAGGCGTTGCCGGGCGGCCGGCGTCTTGTTCCACGCGTCGCTGATCTTTGGACTCGACGATCAGACGCCGCGAGTGTTCGAGCGAACGCTGGACTTCCTGGCGCGCAACTCAGTGCCATCCATCTCCGCTAACATCTTGACGCCTTACCCGGGGACGCAACTGTTTGACCGCCTCAAGCGAGAGAATCGCTTACTGCATACCAACTGGACCTACTACGACCATCAGACGGTGTGTTTCCAGCCGAAGAACATGAGCATGGAAGAACTGGGCGAGCGGCATCTGGCCTTCTGCCGCGAGTACTTGTCCTGGTCGTCCATCATCCGCCGTCTGCCGGCGCAGTGGGGGAATATGCCGCTCCTTTACCTGGGAATGAATCTGGCCATGCGCCGGAGCGTAACCCACTTGATGAATCGTCGGAGAGACTACCTGAGATGGCTGCGGAACCAGCGCACGTCAGAGCCGCCCGACACACCTATGGAAACCGAATCGGTCCCGGATGACACGCTGCCCGTCGAGGCCACACAAGCCGTGTAAGGGGTACGGGACGCGAGCGATAAGGAAAATTGCGGAGCAAATACCTGAAGGGCTTTGCCCCCCTTTCGTAGCCGCAGGGCTTGTCCCTGCCCAAATGCTGTAGCCGCAGGGCTTGTCCCTGCCGGAGACTTTCGCCACAGATGGCCACTGATGGCCACGGATTTTTTGCGAGGGGGGATTTTCTGCCGCTTAATTTGTCATCTGCGGAATCCCGATAAGTCGGGACACCGCAAGGCGTCGTCTGCAAAATCTGCGGTTTCATTTGCCTTCGACGATGGCGATTTCCTTGTCGGTGAGGCCGTAAAGTTCATAGACCAGTTTATCAATCTCGGCATCCGTCGAGTCAATCTGCCGCTGAACCACCGTCCGCTCCCGTTCGCCCTTCGCCTTCGCAACCTGCTTGTGCAACCCCAGCATCCGCTCAACAAGATTCACCATCTTGTCATGCCGCGCCTTCTCCGCCTTATCCGAAAAATCAATCACGCGAATGGGAAGTTTTGATAGAAACTGCCGATTGGCGGACCACCATCCGCCACGGAAAGGCGCACTCACAAAGGGGAAGAACCAGCGAAGCAGACTCGAATTAAGGAGACCGAGAAGATACGGTAGGCCAACTCTCTCGTGTTTTTGTTTCAGTGTAATTCCGCCAACATCCACGTTGTCAAGGAAGTGCTTTCCATCCGCATCATACGCGGCGTAGAGTCTCTCCACCAGTCGTGGAACGCATATCTTAACCCGCTCCTGGATTCCGAGGTTTTGACTGCGCCCAAATCGGTACCAGTCAGATCCCCGGAATCGCCCACTCTCACGTGTTTCTAAACGGACCTTATTGTCAAGAAGGTACTTTGTTGTCTGGGGCCATTTCTGGGAAATTGTCTTAATGGGGATCAGATGTGCCTGCTCAGCTTCGACGCTGTATGGGAAAAGGATGTACTGGCGCTCACTTAGTGTCCCATACCTATCCACGTCCGTACCGCTAACCAACGGGTATAGGATGCCCTTTTCGAGAGTAACTTCCTTATTGAGCGACTTTGACCGGAGTTTTAGGAGATGCGTAGTCTCTTCAACCAAGTCCAAAATAAACACATCGTCCGCGCTTGTTTGCAATCCCACGAAAATATCAGCTACTTCTCCGAGGTTCAGTGGCATGGCACTCAGTTTATTGAATAGACGAGCATCATCGCCGACGACAAAATTCCACTCCGCTTCCGTGATTCCTTTGGCCTGAACACTGCCCTCGACGCCTTTGCCGGTATCTCGCCATTCTTGAATGTTGGCAACCTTATTGACGCGGCACTGATCAGAACCGGATTTGTTCAGGAACAAGAGACATGTGTATGTGGTGGCCCCAACAAATACTTGATTAGATCCGAAGTGAACCACGTGCGCAAGGTGTTTTCCTTGCGATACCAATCCCCTCAATGGCTCGCCATATTGCGCGTTAAAAAACTTGTGAGGCAGAATGAAACCAAGTCGCCCGCCCTCCCTGAGCAGGCTCAAGCCTTTCTCGACAAAGACAACATATATATCGTAATTGCCGGAACGCGCGGCGGCGTATTTTTCCTTATATATCTCGACCTCGCGTGGGGCCCATTCCTTCATCTTCTGAATGCGGATATACGGCGGATTGCCTATCACGCAATCAAATCCTAAATTGTTTTTCTTGGTGTCCTTGGTGTTCTTGGTGGTGAGAAAAATCTCAGGGAATTCGCGCTTCCAGTCAAACGGATTGACGCGCTTCATCTCTTCCGTGTCCGGTATCAGCATGTCCGCAAAGTAGTCCGGACCGATGAGTGAGTTGCCGCACTTGATGTTGTTGTCCAAATCAGGCAGGGCGCGCTCGTGGAACAACCGCGTCTGCTGTTCGAGTGTCTCGGCGTTTTCGCCCTCCAGAGCCTTGAGCAAAAGGCTGAGTTTCGTAACCTCCACCGCCTGCGGGTCGATATCCACCCCGTATATGTTATGTAGCAGGATTCGTTTCTTTTCAGATATGGTCAACTGCCATTCATCCTGTGCATCGCGGCGAAGTTGTTTCTTATTAAATTTGGCTGGGTTGTGTTCGACATACCAGTCACGGTAACATTTTAGAAGCCGGGTATATGCGCCGATAAGGAATGAACCAGAACCACATGCCGGGTCAAGGATGCATAATTTTCCCATTTCCTTCGGTGCCTTACCTTCACAGAATTTGCGAACCGTATTCTCGACAATATAATCGACAATATACTCGGGTGTGTAATAAACCCCACCGGCCTTCTTGACCTCCGGCTTATAGTCGACCTTCACCTCATTAGGTGTCAGACGGATAACCTCTCCGAGGAACTGCTCATATACGTTGCCCAAAATTTCAACAGGCAGTACAGAGAAGGCATACGGGCATGGATAATATAGTTCCTTGATAATATCTTGAAGCACCTTGTTACTGATTTTCAGGCTCGGAGTCAGCGTATCAGGCTCGCCGCGGTCTTTTTCATGTTCGAAGTAGAACAGGCCGGAGTTGTATTTCTGGTCCGCCTTGGTGTATAGTTTCAGCAAACGTGAGTAGATATATTCATCGTCTAGTATCTGTTGTAGCTGTTCGTACGATTCGCTTCCACGGTCCTCGCACATCCGCAGGAAAATGATGCGGTCGATGGTACGCTGGACAACGGCGCTGAGGTCGTCTGGGGAGAGACGTCTATTGTGTTTGTCGATATCTTTGGCAAGATTTATTCGCCAACGTGAAATTTGATCAAGAAACGCGGCGTCAACCTCAGATGTACCACGCTTGCCCCTGCCCGCTTTAGCATAACGATCTAAAGAGCCGTGCTCAACAGCCCCCCGAGAGAAAATCCTTTCGATTTCAGCCCACTTCTCCGGGTATTCCTCAAAAGTATAGACCTTGTTGTTTAACCTGGCAGTAGATGCACTGTCATGCACATGCGGGCGAATGCTGCAATCATAGAAGGCAAATTGCTTGAAATTAGTCAAAATGGCGAGCGGATGCTTGGCGGTCCATCCGTATCTGCGCGCCTGAAATGCGGAGTCCTTATCGTTTTCTATATCAATACTCGCCTTCTTGGCCTCTGCGTACAATTTAGCTCGCACACTGCCACTAGTCAGAAAAGCATAATCGGGCTTTGTATGACGCTTGTGCGGAGTAACTGAATCATCCCCAAGATTCTCAACCAGCACTTGTCTTGGGCCAGGATTTTCATGTTTCACATCCCAACCAAGTGCCTCAAAAAAGTCGTTGATAAACTGTAACCTAAGTTGAGCCTCATTCTCTAATAGATCGGGGTATCGGCCGCATTCTCTAGGGAAGCGTTCGACCAGGCGGATGATTTCCTTCGGAGCGGTCATGTAAATCCTTTCAGTCTATTGATTCCCCATAAGGCGTCGAAGCGCGTTGTTATGATTTAAGGATATTTTGGGAGCGTTGTCAATTTGATTCTCTGAATCCGCGTCCATCCGCGTCCATCCGCGTTCATCTGCGGCTAAATTCTTTGCGTCCCCGATAGGATCGGGGCAGGCCTTGGCGGTTAGAAAAATCTGTGCAATCCGACCTTGAAGCCCCGATGTTTCATCGGGGTGTGTAATCCCGATAAGTCGGGACACCGCAAGGCGTCGTCTGTGGTTTCAGGAATTTACGGTTTCCTTTGCGTTCTTGGCGTCTTGACGGTTAGAAAATTCTGTGGAATCTGTGAAATCTGTGGATTTTTTTACAAATTTTTCAGAAAGTCCTTGACGCTCGCGATTTGACGGGACATGCTTCAGTTAGACTGTTAGACTGTTAGACTGTTAGACTGTTAGACTGTTAGAACCTAATAGCCGAATAGTCTAAATGTCGAACAGCCCATGTTCTTCGTGCCTTGGTGGGAAAAAAGTCGATGTCCCGGTCTTGCGAGCGGGATGCGTGCGCTTATGGACGAAAAGCGGCGGCTTATGAACAAAATACGTGCGCTTATGGACAAAAATGGTGACGTAATGGAGCGGTTTGAAACGTTTTGTAGGTGGGAATTTATTTGCGGCCATCCTGCGGCAAAAAGTGCAAGCCGCAAAAATGTTCCGGATAGTTCCGCTTAGCCGTTTTTGCAAAAGTTGTAACGTCTGTGGCTACAAGGGCTAACGCGAAAATAGCGGGCGCAAAAATATGCGGAACATGTGCCGGAAAGTTCCGCAAGAGGTTCCCGAAAACGGCACGTAAGGTCATGTGTGGAATGAGGTAATGAGAAAAATCGTGTAAGCGGAACTATCCGGCACATTGTTCCGCAAAGTTCCGGATAGTTCCGGATAGTTCCGCATAGGGCGCTTGTTTCCGGAGGGGCTGGATTGGGGGCGCAAAACATGACACATAAGAGCACATCGTCGCCGGTCGTCTGAGACAATTCCAGCAGACCCTTGACATCCCTCCTCCGGGCTGGTTTGATATTGCTTTCCCGGCAATCAATCAGTCCGCATGAAGGAGGGGAACCCGATGACCGTTACATCAAGTTTGCTGGCAAAGCGTCCGGCCAACGTCCGCAAGGTTTTCAACGATGTGCCTGCCCCGCTGGTCAACGGCAAGGCGCTTTACGACGCGGCGAAGAAGGAGCGCTTTATCGTCGGCGCGTTCAACGTCCGCTGCCTGCTCAGCGCGCCGGGCATAGCCCTGGCGGCGAAGGAGGCGGACAGCGTCCTTGTCTATGAAATCGCGAAGTCCGAGATTTCCTACACCGGCCTTCAGCCCGAAGTATTCGCCAG
>Ga0315291_10004666_pt1 | contig 17387 bp, 6 predicted proteins | sample YL17G12_20_MG_FD_203070 | JGI IMG/M metagenome (GOLD analysis project Ga0315291, IMG submission 203070) | Sediment microbial communities from Yellowstone Lake, YNP, Wyoming, USA - YL17G12_20 | ecosystem: Environmental > Aquatic > Freshwater > Lake > Sediment | place: USA: Wyoming | collected...
GGCCATTTGAAGAAGGGACGGGTTCTACCACAGCTGAGACGGCTGGCGGAAACCCTCCGGCTACATTAAAGCCAGCTGGCAACGGGCCAGACTGGCAACCAAATTAATTAACACCCGAGGTTGATTAAAAGTTTATGAGCAATATTTTTAGTAAAATCTCAAAAATAAGTATTTATTTATTAGTTTTTCTTTTGCCCATTTTCTTTTTGCCTTGGACGACCAGTGTTTTAGATTTTAATAAGCAATCCTTACTCATCTTTTTAGTTTTTATTTCCCTATTTTGCTGGCTTTTAAAATCTTTACAAGAAAGAAAAATCAGTTTGAATTTTAGCATCTTTAATTTGTCAGTTCTTGTCCTTTTTTTGGTCCTGGGACTTTCGACTCTTTTTTCTTCCTATAAATTTGGCAGTTTTTGGGGCTGGCCATTAAATATTGCCCCGGCTTTTTTAACAACCTTCAGTTTTATTCTACTTTATTTTTTAATTGTTAATACTTTTCAAAAAACCGAAATCTTCGGTTTATTTTTAACCCTGGTTTTCTCAGGTTTTTTAGCGGCTTTATTTGGCGGACTCCAACTCTTTGGCAAATTTTATTTTCCTTTTGAATTTGCCAAAATTTCCTCCTTTAACACCATTGGCACGGTAAATAGTTTAGGAGTATTTTCCGCCCTGCTCTTGCCTCTAACCATTTCCCTGATTTTTATTTTCAAAAGATTGGTTAAATTTTTGTTGATGATTTTCGGGTTGGCTCTTTTGGGCCTGCTCTTTTTAATTAACTTTTGGGTGGCTTGGGTAGTCCTTTTAATTGGCATGGCGGCAATTTTGATTTTTGCTATTTCCCGTCGCGAAACTTTTCCAACCAGTTGGCTGACTCTGCCAATGTTCCTGGTAGTTATTTCTCTTTGCTTTGGGATTTTCCGAATTTCTATTCCCGGCCTGCCGGCTACTCCCTTGGAAGTTTCGCCTTCTCAAAGAGCCACTTTTGATATTGCGAAACAAACTTTAATGGCTGAATCTCCTACCTCTCTTCTTTTGGGTTCAGGGCCTTCAACTTTTGTCTATGACTATTCGAAATTTAAACCAGAAACAATAAATCAAACTGTTTTATGGGCGGTGAGATTTGGGTCGGGGGCATCTGAAATTTTGGACAAATTGGCAGCAACTGGTATTTTGGGCCTGATTTCTTTTTTGGCAATTTTGGCGAGCTTTTTCTGGTTAGCCATTAAAGCTCTGATTCGGAGTGTAAAAGTTGAAAAAAAAGATTCTTTTTGGATTTTGGGATTAGGCATATTTTCTTCTTGGTTAGCGGTAGTAGTCAGCTTCTTTTTCTATCCGGCTAATCTTCCCTTGAGCTTTCTCTTTTGGATTTTTACTGCCAACTTCATTGTCTTTGCCGAAGGTCAAAAAGTGAAAACCTGGGAACTCAAAACAGGTTCTTTGGCTAACATCGGGGCTTCCTTCCTTTTCATTTTCATTTTAATTTTTGGAATCGGACTTTTCTTTTTAGCCGGCCAAAGATATATTGCCCAAATTAGACATTTGGAGGGGATAATGGCTTCCCAGAGAGGGGATAACCAGGCGGCGGTGAACTATCTTTTAAGCGCCATTAATCATACTGCCGGCAGCCAGGATGATTATTGGCGAGATATTTCCCAGGTTTATCTTTTCAGAATTAATGAAGAACTTTCGAAAAAAGATGTTCCTCAAGAAGAACAGCAGAGGACAATTCCTCCTTTGGTCAGTAATGCCGTTAATTCGGCAAAGCGAGCGACCGATGTTGCTCCAGAAAATGTTGCCAACTGGTCGGTCAGGGGTTTTGTCTATCGCAATGTCTTCAATTTGATTACTGGGGCTGAGGATTGGGCGATAAAGTCTTATGAAACGGCTTTAAAATTAGAACCCACTAATCCCTATATTTATACCGAACTGGGTCGGGTTTATTTAGCTATGAACGAAAAAGAAAAAGCCCAAGAGCAATTTCAAAAAGCCCTCGATTTAAAATCAGATTATGCCCCGGCCCATTTCCAGATGGCAACCCTCTCGGTTTTGGAAGGAAAGACGGCTGAAGCCATTGAGAAAATGGAAACGGCAAAGCAGCTTTCGCCTTTTGATGTGGGTTTGGCTTTTCAGTTGGGAGTTTTATATTACAGCGATAAGCAATTTAATAAAGCAAAAGCTGAGTTTGAGCGAACGGTTTCCTTAAATGAGAATTATTCTAATGCCAGATATTTTTTGGGATTAATTTATGACAGGGAAGGAAAAAAGTCAGAAGCGATTTCCCAGTTTGAAAAAGTTGCCAATCTTAATCCCGATAACGAGGAAGTAAAGGAAATTTTAGCCAATTTAAAAGCTGGGAAGTCAGCTCTGGAGGGGATAACGTCAGCTCAGCCTCTAATCGAGGAAAAACCAACCGAACAACTCAAAAAGTAGACGTGTTTAGTCTTCTACTTTAAACATGGGTGATTTTTGCAACAGGATAATTAAATACTGTCTTTTTTTATTGGTTTTTTTGCTGCCGCTTTTTTGGTTACCCTTTTCTTTTGAGGCCTTCGAGTTTAACAAACAATATCTTTTGTTCTTTTTAGTTTCCTTGGCTTTCTTTTCTTGGATTTTAAAGATGGTTTTAGTTGACAAAGAAATTAAATTTAAGAAGTCGCCTTTAGACCTTTTTGTTTTGGCGTTTTTGTTTGTGGCAATTTTAAGCGCTATTTTTTCAGTAGATAGGGGTTCCTCTATTTTCGGATTTTACGGAAGATTTTCTGATGGCTTGATCGGATTGGTATCTCTAGGAGGGCTGTATTTTTTGATTACCAATAACGTTACTGTGGTTAGCGGCTTGATAAAGACGCTCGTGGGGTCGGTTTTCTTTGTTATTTTGTTCAGTTATTTATCAATTTTTGGCGTTTGGCAAAAAATTCCCGGATTACCAGCAGTGATGAAGCAGCCAACTTTTAATCCAGTAAGCGGTTCCTTAGAAGGCCTGTCCGTATTTTTATCAATAGTGGTTGTTTTGTTGATAATACTCGCGCTTCAAAAATCCCAACTTAGAAAAAATTGGTCATCGGTTATTTTATTGATTGCTGCTTTGGGATTACTATTTTCAATTATCGAGTCGCAACGAAATGAAGAAGAGCGGACGCTCTTCGCCTTTAGTTTTCAATTGCCAAAAGAACAGGTATTGAATCAAGGTCTCTCTTTTGAAGTTGCCTTTAGAACGGCCACTGATAATCTGAAAAATGGATTTTTGGGTTCAGGAATCGGAACTTATTTTTATGATTTTTCCAAATTTAAACCAATTGAATTTAATAAAAACCCCCTCTGGCAAATCAGGTTTGATAGGCCGGCAAATTATCTCTCAGAGATTTTGGCTACAATGGGATTTTTAGGGTTGATTTCCTATTTGCTTCTGATTGGAATGTTTTTATTAGTTTCCTTATTGCTAATTGCGCCAAAATCTCAATTTTCAATTACCGAGCCCCAAAAGGGCGAAGGTGGAGATGAAGGCAAACTCCGAAGGAGGCAAACTTCATCGACTTTCAATTTTCAATTTCCAATTTTGGTGGCTTTTCTGGCTTTAGTGGTTAGCCAATTTTTTTATTATCAGAATACGGTTTTGGCTTTCTTATTTTGGTTGTTCTTAGCCCTTTCAGTGGTTAGTTGGCCTCCCACCACTTTTCAGGAGAAAATATATTCCAAAAAGACCACTTACGAAAAGTGGTGGGGGGCTGCCCTTTTAGTCATAATTGGATTATTGATGCTCGGGAGTTATTATTTCGCTCAACAATTTTATCGAGCCGACATTCTCTATACTAAAGCTCAAAAAACCCCTCTCGGACCAGCCCAGACGGCTTTACTCGAGAAGGCAGTTAACTTAAATCCTAACTTGAGCCAGTACCGGATAATTTTAGCCAGAGATTATTTGAACGAAGGCCTTCTCGAATTAAGAAAACCCATAGATGAACAAAACTCAACTTTGCTCCAAGAGAAATTGGCTAAGGCGATTGACGAGGCGAGAGTTTCGGTCCAGCTTAGTCCTAATTATGTAGCTGGCTGGGAAACCCTAGGGATGGTCTATCGTGATATCCATTCGCTCGTCCAAGGGGCCGGTGAGTGGGGGGTTAAAGCCTTTGAAAAAGCAATCAGCCTGGAACCCACTAACCCCATTCTTCAGACCGAATTGGGGAAATTGTATTTAGTTTTCGAGGAAACCCAGAAAGCAAAAGAAGCATTTAGTAAAGCTAAAGAATTAAAATCAGACTATCTTGATGCCCTGCTTCAGGAAGCTCTCATTGATGAGAAGGAAAACAATTTGTCCGAAGCCATTAAAAAAGTGGAAGGCCTATCCGAGATTTCTCCATTTGATACCAATATTCTTTTTCAGCTCGGTCGACTCTATTTTAAGAATAATCAGATAGACGAAGCCATCTCCCAATTTGAGAAAGTAGTGGAAATATTCCCCAACCATTCTAACGCTCTTTATTCTCTGGGAGTAATCTGGAGCCAAAAGGGAAAGAAAGATTTAGCCATCGAGGCATTTGAGAAGGTTTTGGAATTAAATCCGGGCAACCAGGACGTAATTCAAAAGCTAAAAGAACTAAAAAGGTAACCCTTTGCCGGATTTCTTACGGGGTTGACAAAATTTATAAAAGAGAGTAAAATGAAATTTAGCAATTTTTAGAAAATTAACTCCAAACCCAGGTTTTACTACTTAGGGGATTTTTAAGTATTTTTTTATTCATCACCTAAAATATGAACCCAATTAAAGTTAAAAATTTTGGCAAAGCCAAAGTTTTTCTCCCTTTGCCCTATTTATTGAGTTTAGAGAAAGAAAGCTGGAAAGTTTTTTGGGAAAGGGATTTAAAGGAACTTTTCCAAGAGGTTTCCCCAATCCGAGATTATACCAAAAAAGAGTTAGAACTCTGGTTTTTGGATTATAAATTGGATGAGCCTAAATATAAAACTGATTTGGAGGCAAAGTTAAATAACGATTCTTATGAGGTCTCTTTGAGAGTCAGAACAAAGTTAGTTAATCTAAAAACTAAAGAAATCAAAGAGCAAGAAGTTTTTTTAACTGATTTCCCCTTGATGACCGAGAGGGGAACTTTTATTGTTAATGGGGTAGAGCGGGTGGCTATTGCTCAACTGATTCGCTCGCCAGGAGCTTTCTTTACCAGCCAGACTGTAGCCGGTAGGCAAAATTTTGGCGGGAAAATCATCCCCAATCGGGGATCCTGGTTAGAATTTGAAACGGAAAGTAATGGCTTTATTGGAGTAAAGGTTGACAGAAAAAGAAAGCTCGCAGCCACTTGTCTCTTGAGGGCTTTGGGAACTGACAAAGACCTCTCCATTCGAGAGCTTTTTCAAGGGGTAAATAAAGGGGAGGTAGATTATATTGAAGAGACTTTAAAGAGAGACACAACCCACAATCAGGCTGAAGCCCTGGTTGAGATTTATAGCCGATTAAGACCAGGCGACTTAGCAACTTCTGATACCGCTCGAGAGCTGATTGAAAATATGTTCTTTAACTTTGAGAGATATGATTTGTCAAAGGTGGGAAGGTGGAGGATGAGACAGCGCTTACCAGCGCTACAGATGACCGCTGATAAATTGCCGATTACCGCTGATAAGAAATCGGCGAAAATTAGCCATAAATCAGCGAAAATCGGTGGCGAAGCAGAAATTAGCGTATCGGATAGGGTTTTGAAGTTAGAGGATGTGGTAGCAGTAATTAAGGAGATAATTCGCTTAAATAACGACCCGGAGGGAAAGCCGGACCAGATTGACCATTTAGGCAATAGAAGGGTAAGGACTTTGGCTGAGTTTTTACAAAATAGATTAAGAGTGGGATTGATGAGAATGGAAAGAATAATTAAAGACCGAATGTCAACCTTAGACCCTTATACCTTAACTCCGGTTCAACTTATCAACCCTCGGCCGGTGATGGCAGTGGTAAAAGAATTTTTCACCTCCTCACAAATATCTCAATTTATGGACAATGAAAATCCTCTGGCCGAATTAGAACATAAAAGAAGACTATCAGCCACCGGTCCTGGCGGTCTAACCCGAGAGAGAGCCGGGTTCGAAGTCAGGGATGTCCAACCTTCCCACTACGGTCGAATTTGCCCAATCCAAACTCCTGAAGGACCCAATATAGGATTAGTTGGCCATATGGCTTCCTATGCCCGAATCAATCCCTATGGTTTTTTAGAAACCCCCTATTTCAAAGTTGAAAAAGGCCGGGTGACATCAGATATCCACTATCTCAATGCCTATGATGAAGAAAGGTATAATATCGCTTCGGGAACTGTTCAAATTAATGAGAAAGGAAATATTATTTCTCAGCTGGTTGAGGCAAGGATTAAAGGCGAGCCAGGCGTATCGGATAGAGATAAAATTGATTATATTGATGTTTCTTCAGAACAGTCAATTTCAATCGCTACTTCTCTAATTCCCTTTTTACAAAATGACGATGCTAACCGAGCCCTGATGGGCTCAAATATGCAGCGTCAATCGGTGCCTCTTTTAAAACCGGAACCGCCTTTGGTAATGACCGGGGTAGAAGAAAGAGTGGCCAGGGACTCGGGACAGGAAGTGATAGCTGAAGAAGATGGCAAAGTAATAGAAGTTGATGCCGACCATATTACAGTAAAGTCTAAAAACCTGAAACCTAAAACTTATGATTTGAGGACTTTTATTAGGACTAATCAATACACTTGTTTCCATCAAAAACCAACAGTTAAAAAAGGGGAAAATATTAAAAAAGGAGACATTTTGGCTGATGGCGGAGCAATTTCTCAGGGGCATTTGGCCTTGGGCAGCAATATTTTAGTTGCCTTTTTGCCTTGGCGGGGCGGGAATTTTGAAGATGCCATTTTGATTTCTGAAAGATTGGTTAAGGATGATACCTATACCTCAATTTATATTGATAGTTTTAGCTGTGATGTCAGGGAAACAAAATTAGGGCCAGAGGTTACCACCTGCGATATTCCCAATGTCTCAGAAGAAAAATTAAAAGACCTGGATGAAGAAGGAATTATTAGAATTGGGGCTGAGGTTGGACCGAATGATATTTTGGTTGGAAAAATCTCTCCGAAGGGAGAGACAGATTTAACTGCTGAAGAAAGGTTATTAAGAGCAATTTTTGGGGAAAAGGCCAGAGACGTTAAAGACACTTCCCTTTTAATGGAACACGGGAAGCAAGGAAGGGTAGTAGGAGTGAAGGTTTTTTCCCGAGAATTGGGTCACAAATTGGAACCAGGAGTGATAAAAAAAATTGAGGTTGAAGTGGCAGAAATTAGACCCGTTCAAGCCGGAGACAAACTTTCCGGCCGCCATGGAAATAAAGGAGTGATTTCAAAGGTCTTACCGGCAGAAGAAATGCCTTTTATGGAAGATGGAACTCCGGTTGATATGATTTTAAATCCCCTAAGCGTAACTTCTCGGATGAATCTTGGCCAGATTTTAGAAACTCATTTGGGTTGGGCAGCCAAAAATCTTGGATATTACGCTGTTTCTCCGGCTCTTTCTGGCGCCAATGAGAAAGATATAAAAGGAGAATTGAAGAGGGCTCAACTAGTCGATGAACTTCATTCATCTTCACCCTTCGCTCGCGCTCGGGTTTCTGAGGATGGCAAGGTTACTCTATTTGATGGCAGAACCGGTCTTCCTTTCTCGGAAAAGATTACTGTAGGTTGGATTTATATGATGAAATTAATCCATATGGTTAAAGATAAAATCCATATGCGCTCAATAGGTCCTTATTCTCTGATTACCCAACAGCCTTTGGGCGGAAAGGCCCAGTTTGGGGGCCAGAGATTTGGTGAAATGGAGGTTTGGGCTTTGGAAGGATACGGAGCAGCTCATATCTTGCAAGAAATGCTAACTATCAAATCTGATGATGTTCCGGGAAGGGCGGCAACTTACGAAGCAATATTGAAAGGGGAGGAAATAAAAGAACCGAATATCCCGGCTTCATTCAATTTGTTGGTAGCGGAACTAAAATCACTTGGTTTAAGTATTGAGATTAAGGAAAAACCAAAAGAGCAAAGCTCTTAAATATCAAATGCCAAAGCTCAAATGCCAAATAAAATCCAAAGCTCAAATGTCAAAAATGTTTTGGATTTTGGATTTTGAGCTTTATTTGAAATTTGGATTTTGAAATTTGGATTTTTAAAACTATGCGCGTTGAAGATTTACAATCAATAAGAATAAAATTGGCCTCGCCTGAGGATATTTTAGGTTGGAGTCATGGCGAAATTCAAAAGCCCGAAACCATTAATTACCGAACCCAGAGGGCGGAAAAGGACGGTCTTTTTTGTGAAAAAATTTTTGGGCCGGAAAGGGATTATCAATGCTATTGCGGGAAATATCGGGGAATAAAATATAAGGGGATAATTTGCGACCGGTGCGGAGTGGAAATAACAAAATCTCAGGTCAGGCGAGAAAGGATGGGCCATATTCGCCTAGCCACCCCCGTTTCTCACATCTGGTTTTTAAGAGGGGTTCCCTCAAGAATGGGAATGATTTTAGATATTCCGATGCAACAAATGGAAAAAGTGATTTATTTTGCTGCCTATATTATCACCAATATTAATGAAGCAGCTAAGAAAAAGGTTTTAGAAGAAATTGAGAAAGAGTATAAACAAAAAGTCAAAAACCAAAAACCAAAAACCGAGCTTCCTATGGAAACGAAGGTGAAGAAGAGGACGAAGTCCTCTTCGCCTGTCAAAAGTAAGAAAGGAGAAAAAATAAAATTGCAGGAGTTAAAGGAGGCGAGAGATAGGGCCATAGAAGAAGTTTTGAGTTTGAAACCCTTAAAGATTCTCTCTGAGGTTGGGTATCACGACCTTTCTTTAAAATGTGGAGAAGTTTTTGAAGCCGGGACCGGAGCCGAAGCTCTCAGAAAAATTTTTGAAAAGGTTGATTTGAAAAAAGAGATTTCAAATTTGAAAAAAGAATTAGAAATAGCCACCCCCTTGAATCGAAGGAAAATTTTAAGAAGATTGAGAATTTTTCAAGGAATGGAAAGAGCTAAAATCCGGCCAGAATGGATGTTTTTAGAGGTCTTGCCGGTTTTACCGCCTGACCTGCGACCGATGGTTCAGTTAGACGGAGGAAGATATGCCTCTTCTGACTTAAATGACCTTTATCGAAGAGTAATTAACAGGAATAACCGATTAAAATACCTTTTGGAAATTAATGCCCCGGAAGTGATTGTTAGAAATGAAAAAAGAATGTTGCAAGAAGCAGTAGATGCCTTAATTGATAATGGAATGAGAAAGGGGACAATGGTTCAGGCCACTACCGGCGGAAGGCGGTTATTGAAGTCCCTGGCTGACATACTTAAAGGGAAACAAGGAAGATTTCGCCAAAATCTTTTAGGAAAAAGGGTTGATTACTCTGGTAGGTCGGTGATTGTAGTTGGGCCTGAGTTAAAACTGAACCAATGCGGCATACCCAAGAAAATGGCTCTGGAACTCTTCAAACCCTTCGTCATCAAAAAAATTTTAGACAAGGAATTAGCCTATAACGTCAGGGGAGCGGCAAGATTAATTGATGAAGAAACTGATGAAGTCTGGGCTATTTTAGAAGAGGTAGTGAAAGATAAACTGGTTTTGCTAAATCGGGCTCCCACTCTCCACAGATTAGGTATTCAGGCCTTCCAGCCGATTTTAGTTGAGGGAGAGACCATTCGAATTCACCCCTTGACCTGCAGGGCCTTTAATGCTGATTTTGACGGAGACCAAATGGCTGTCCATCTTCCACTATCAAATAAGGCTCAAAAAGAGGCCGAAGAGATTATGTTATCTAGTCTCAATCTTTTAAAACCAGCCACCGGGCTGCCAATTTGCAGTCCGACCCAGGACATTGTTTTGGGCTGTTATTGGTTGACTGGAATTATGGAAGGCCGAAAAGGCGAAGGGAAGGTACTCGGTTCACCAGGAGATGCCATTATGGCTTATGAATTAGGCGACATTGATTTAAGGGCCAAGGTTCGAGTACGGTTGCCGCTAAAACCAGCTATTAAGAATAAACCTGAACCTGCCTTTTTTGAGACATCGGTCGGTAGAATTTTATTTAACGAGGCCCTACCTGAAGATTTTCCTTTTCAAGATGACTGGTTTAATTCTAAAAAACTGGAAAAATTGGTCAGTAGAATTACCATTAGATATCCAGCCGAGAAAGTGGTAGAGACCTTAGACAAAATTAAAGATTTAGGATTTGAGTATTCTACCCAATCGGGTATCACGTGGGGGATGGACGACCTGATTGTTCCTCCAGAAAAACCGAAAATTTTAGAAGAAGCCGAGAAAGAATTAGAAGTAGTTAAATCGCACTTTAAAAAAGGTTTACTCTCCAAAGAAGAAAAGACGGCCAAAATCATTGAAATTTGGACCAGGGCAAAATCAAAAATCGAAAAATTGGTACCCAAAACCTTACCAGTTTCGGGCCCAGTCTATTCCATTGTTGAGGCTGGAGCCAAGGGCTCTTGGTCTCAACCGGTTCAAATGGCGGGAATGAAGGGTTTGGTTATTAATCCTATGGGTCAAATCATTGAGTTACCGGTGAAAAATTCTTACAAGGAAGGATTTGATGTCTTGGAATATTTTATTTCTACTCACGGAGCAAGAAAAGGAACGGCTGACACCGCCCTTCGGACTTCGGCCGCAGGTTATTTGACCAGGCGTTTGGTTGATGTTGCCCATGAGGTGATAATAACTGAGGAAGATTGCCGGGACAAAGAAGGAGTGGAAGTTTTCCGAGAAGATAGCGAGGGAATAGGCCAAAGTTTTATTTTTAAAATTGTCGGGAGGGTGGCAGCCGAAAATGTAAAATGCAAAATGCAAAATGAAAAATTAAAAACGATTGTCAAGGAGGAGGAAATTATTGACTGGGAAAAGGCAGAAACTATTGAAGAGGCAGGAATTAAGAAAGTTAGAGTCTACTCTCCTTTAAGTTGCCAATCGGTTAGGGGAATTTGCCAGAAATGCTATGGTTGGGATTTGGGCAGGAATCAATTAATTAAACTCGGCGAGGCGGTGGGGGTTGTGGCTGCTCAGGCAATTGGCGAGCCGGGAACCCAATTAACATTAAAAACTTTTCACACTGGCGGAGTGGCTGGGGGAGAGGATATTACTTTTGGCCTGCCCCGAGTCCAGGAAGTTCTTGAAGTTCGTTCTCCGGGAGGAAAAGCCGAGCTCGCTCAGGTTGACGGCGAAGTTTTAGAAATAACGTCAGAAAAAATAGTTAAAATTAAATCCAAAGCCCCCGCCTCCGCCAAGGCTTCGGCGGGCAAGCAAAACTCAAAAAAGGCGAAGAGGAGTGTATCCTCTTCTTCACCTTCACTTCCGCAAGCGGAAGCGAAGGTTGTTGAATATAAAATTCCAGAAAGAGCGGCTGTTTGGGTGAGTCCTGGAGATACGGTGAAGAGAGGTCAACCTCTTTGCGAGGGAAGTTTAGACTTAAAAGAGCTTGTTCAATTGGCCGGTAAGGCTTCCACCCAACGTTATATTGTTAAGGAAATCCAAAAAATTTACGCCTCTCAGGGAGTAGCAATTCATGATAAGCACATTGAGGTAATTTGTCGGCAGATGTTTTCCCGAGTCAGAATCAAAGAGGCTGGCGACTCTCATTTTTCTACTGGTGAGGTTATCGAACGAGCAGATTTTCTTGAAGAAAATGCTAAATTAAAAAAAGAAAAAAGAGAAGCAGCTAAAGGGGTGCCGATTCTGCTTGGAATTTCGAGGGTGTCCTTAACTACCGAATCCTTTTTATCAGCCGCTTCTTTCCAGGAAACATCCCGAGTTTTAATCAGGGCGTCAATTACTGGAAAAGAAGATAAGCTTCGAGGTCTTAAAGAGAATGTAATTATTGGAAAGCTAATTCCAGCTGGGACGAATTTTAGGAAATAGTCTAAACTATGGTAAAATAAAGGCGAGATGAGAAAAAAGAAGCGGAATAAAAAAATCTTCGAGAAAGGAAAAAGAAAATCCTTTCATTTTTCTCTACCAGAAGAAGGCAAAAGAAAAATTTGCGGAGTTTTAACATTTATCTTAGCAATAATTGTTACTCTGAGCTTTTTTAATTTAGCTGGGATAGCCGGGAAGCTAATTTTTTCCGGCTTGACTTCTTTAATTGGGAGAGTCGTTTTTCTTTTACCATTAATCCTGGTTTTAGGGGGGTTAATTTTTTTTGTTACCCAATACAAGAAATTTTTGGGCGGAGTAATCCTCGCCACTCTGTTCCTAATTTTAGGAACATCTGGCATTCTCGAGAGTTTAAAGCCTGGTTTAAAACTGGGTGGTTATTCTGGATATATTGCCGGGCCCTTATTAAAATTTTTTGGATTTTGGGTGACTCAAATTATCCTTGGAGGAATCATTATAATTGGCGGACTGATTTTCTGGTATTTATTAACCCCCCACCGCTTTTTAACCGGAGAGGAGAAAATCGAATTAGAGAGAGAAAAAATCGAAAAAGAGAAATCCTTGGTTACTCGAGTGTTTCAAAAAGTGGTGGGGGGTGCCCCAAAATTCAAGGTTAAAGAAGTTGAGCCATCGCCTACCGCTGCCATAGCTGGAAGAGAAGCAAATGCTATTAAAGAGCCCCTTCTGGGGCTGAAAACAAAGCCAGTAGGAGGTGGGGGGGAGTATCAACCCCTCCCCTTAGATTTATTAGAAGCTGAAAGAGGAATGCCTTCGGCTGGCGATACCAGAGTAAACTCAGCAATTATCAAAAAAACCTTAGAAAATTTTAATATCCCAGTCGAGATGACAGAAATAAGCATTGGACCAACGGTTACTCAATATGCTTTGAAACCAGCCGATGGAATAAAGCTCTCCAAGATTACCACCTTATCTAACGACCTGGCCCTGGCTTTAGCCAGTCATCCGATACGGATTGAGGCGCCGATTCCCGGTAAACATTTAGTCGGAATTGAGGTCCCGAACCGGATTAGAGCTCAAGTCAGATTAAAGGATTTGATTGCCAGCTCCCAATTTCAAAATGCCCCATCCAATTTAACTTTCGCCTTAGGAAAAGATGTATCGGGGAATCCGATATATGCTGATTTAGCCAAAATGCCCCATCTTTTGGTTGCCGGCTCCACCGGCACGGGCAAAACTTGTGCTGCCGACACTTTCCTGTTTACCGAGAAGGGGATGTTGACATTTGAAGAACTTTGTCCTCTTTCCCTAAATAGCGAAACCGATTTTAAAATTAAGCTTGTCACCAGAGACGGAATTGAAACTACCAGTAAAAACTATAACAATGGAATTTGTCAATTTTATAAATTATCCACCAGTCGCGGTTTTCAAATCGAAGCAACAACTGAACATCCGCTTTGGGTTATGGATGAAGATGGTTCTTGTGGTTGGAAACCAGCCTCGTTAATTAAAGAAGGTGACTATATAGCCATCAGTCGTGGCCCAGCTCTTTTTGGCAACAAAATTGACCTCTCTAATTTTAAACCGAGCAAAATCAAAGCTTACCATAAAAAGATTTCTTTCCCTCAAAAAATGACCCTTCAGTTAGCTCAGTTTTTAGGATTATTAACTGCTGATGGTGGCCTTTCAATAGAAAAGAAGGGAATTCATAGAATAACTTATACTCAAGCCAATTCAGATTTACTTTCCTTATTTAAAAAGTCTCTTAAAGAACTTTTTGGAATTACTCAATTTATTGAAAAGAGGAGTGGCTCTGATCCAAAAAATAGGGCCTTTGATATAGTTATAGGAAGTAAACATCTAAAAGAATTTTTGGCATACCTTGGAATGGATTCTTCTAAATCTCCCCAAAAAGAAATGCCGAGAGCAATTAGAGAAGCGCCTAAAGAAATCGTTAGTGCCTATTTAAAAGCCCTTTTTGATAACGATGGCTATGTTGGAAAAGATTCCATAGAACTCTGTATTAGTAGCAAAAAACTGGCATCTCAGGTTCATCTTATGCTTTTAAATTTTGGTATAGTTTCTTCGCTTTTAATTAAAAAAGTAAAAAATTATCCTGAAAATGAGTATTATCGACTTCCTATCTTTGGCGAAGAGGCACGCAAATTCATTCGAGAAATCGGTTTTATAAGAAAAGAAAAATATAATAAAGTCAAAGAATTTCTTAAATTATCCCCAAATCCTAATCTTGACTTAATTCCTCATATCTCCTCTTTGCTTAAAAGAATGGGTCAAAAATACCTTAATCGTTTTGCTCTCTTAACTAATCGAGGATGGAGATATCAATCAGGGATTTTAGTCCCTAAATACGCTTTTAGTTCTTTAAGGAGCTATAACTCAGGGTTTCGAGCGCCTGGCTATCAAGGCCTAGAAAGAATTTTAGATTTTTATCAGCCAATTTCTCAAGAACCTGAATATCAAGAATTAGAGAAAATTTCGAGAAGAAATTTTTATTGGGATAAAATTGAAAAAATTGATGGAACTTCTGGAGTTGGATATGATTTTTACGTGCCGGGTTCAGATTCTTTTGTTGGAAATGGTTTTGTTAATCACAATACCATTTTCTTAAATTCTTTAATTTTAAGCTTGCTCTATCGAAATTCGCCAGAAATTTTGAGGTTTATCTTAATTGACCCAAAAAGGGTTGAATTCCCGGTCTATAATGACTTACCTCATCTTCTTTGTCCGGTCATCCTCGACCCTCAAAAAACGATTAATGCTTTAAAATGGTTAATTCTGGAAATGGAAAGAAGATTCGATTTATTATCTGAAGGGAGAGCCAGAGATATAGCCAGTTTCAATGAGATGGCTTTAGGGAGAAATGAGGATGAAGTGATGCCCTACATCATTTTAATTATTGACGAGTTGGCTGATTTAATGGCTGCCCGAGGTCGGGAAGTGGAGGTAGGAATTGTCAGATTGGCTCAAATGGCTAGAGCCGTCGGTATCCACTTGGTGGTAGCTACCCAAAGACCTTCGGTGGAGGTAATCACTGGCTTAATCAAGGCAAATATCACTTCTCGAGTTACTTTTCAGGTTGCCTCCCAGATTGATTCAAGAACAGTTTTAGATATGGCTGGTGCCGAAAAACTTTTGGGTGCAGGTGACCTCCTTTTTGTCTCAGCGGAAATTGCCAAACCGAAAAGAATCCAAGGGGCCTATGTTTCGGAAAAGGAAGTGAGAAGAGTGGCAAACTACATTAAATCTAAAATTCCTCCAAAAGAACTCCTTCCGGATCTTGCGGGGCAAGAAATTCCAAACGTGCTATCAGTAGATTTAGAAAAAACATTAGAAGCTCCCGAAACAGAATTTGAAGGGTTTTACGGCGGAGAGGACCCTTTATATGAAGAAGCTAAAAGAGTAGTAATTGAAGCCAGAAAAGCCTCAGCTTCTCTTTTGCAAAGAAGATTAAGAGTGGGTTATGCCAGAGCTGCCAGGTTAATTGATATGTTGGAAAAGAGAGGGGTAGTGGGACCTGGTGAAGGAGCTAAACCCCGTGAGATTATAATTCAAACTGCTCAAAATACAGAAGGAGCAGAAGAAAATAACGATGATTGGCAGAAAATCTAGAATAAAAATCCAAATGACAAAATTCAAATGACAAATCAATGACTAAAATCCAAAATCCAAATTATATTTGACATTTGGGCTTTGGATTTGAATTGACATTTGAGCTTTGACATTTGACATTAAATATAACAAATAATATCTTTTAAATAGGTATGCCAAAGATTAAACAAGAAAAATTCGAAAAAAAGGACTTACAAGAGGCTGTTGACGAGATAAAACAGCGATTTGGCGAAGGAGCAATTATGAAATTAAGAGAAGTAAGGGCAGTCGATGTTGATGTTATCCCGACCGGTTCCATTTCTTTGGATATGGCCTTGGGAGTGGGCGGAATTCCTCGAGGCAGGGTAATTGAAATCTATGGCCCCGAAGGTGGGGGAAAAACCAGTTTGTCTTTGCATATTTTAGCTGAAGCCCAAAAGCAAGGAGGGGTGGGAGCTTTTGTTGATGCCGAGCATGCCTTAGACCCTGACTGGGCAAAGAAAATTGGGGTAGATATAGAAAACCTCTTAATTTCTCAACCAGACTCGGGAGAACAAGCCTTACAGATTGTTGAAACTTTGGTTAGGTCTGGCGAGGTTGATGTCATTATCGTTGATTCAGTCGCTGCTTTGGTTCCCCAAGCTGAAATTGCTGGAGAAATGGGCGAATTTCAAATCGGCCTTCAAGCCCGTCTTATGAGTCAAGCCCTGAGAAAGCTTTCCGGTGTTATATCAAAAACAAAGACTGTAGTAATTTTTCTGAATCAAACCCGAATGAAAATTGGAATTGCCTGGGGAAATCCTGAGACAACGCCGGGAGGACTGGCTCTAAAATTTTATGCCTCAGTCAGAATTGATTTAAGAAGAATAGCCCAGATAAAACACGGCGAGGAAATTATTGGGAGCAGAATTAAAGCCAAAATTGTCAAAAATAAAGTGGCTGCTCCTTTTAAAACCACTGAGTTTGATATTTATTATAATGAGGGAATTTCAAAATTCGCTGACCTTTTAAATACCGGATTGAAATTGGAAGTAATAAAAAAAGCCGGGAGTTGGCTTGAGTTTGAGAATACAAAACTTGGCCAGGGATTAGAAGCCAGCAAAACTTTTTTAAAAGAAAATCCAGAGATAGCGAAGAAAATAAAAGAAGGGATAATGGCTTCTACTTTCTAGTCGAAGATAGCAACCCCAAATGTCTCGCTCTTTTGATTGCTCGAGCTAATTTTCTCTGATGTTTAGCGCAGACGCCGGTTCTTTTTCTGCCCCTAATCTTCCCTAAGGCCGAGATAAATTTCTCAAGAATCTCGATGTCTCTAAAATCGATTTCTCTAATATTTTTTGTGCAAAAATAACAAGAATTAGGCATGATTTAGTCAATAGGACGATTTCCTTTTCTTATATTTTCTATTTTATCTAATGGCTGTAGATTTTTTAAAGCCCAGCATTGTTTAAATGCTACCTCATCTGGCGTGATGTAATTAAATAAACTTTTTGGCTTCACATGGTCGACTGCCCAATAACTCCCATAGTTATCCCAGTTCATTCTACTGTTAAATTGTTTTTCTAAACGTTCCATTAACTCTTCTACGGCATAATCGACTAAAGTTTCCCATTTTCTTCCAGCCTTTTTATCTTTTAAGGAAACCGAAATAGCTGCGCCCATATTTTCATCGAGACGATATTTCGGGTCTGTTTTCCGTCTATATTTTTGCCATTTCCCTTTATACCGTAATCTTTTTTCTTTGTTTTCTTTATTATATTTGCCTTGGTTTCTTAATATCTTTTCTCTATTTTTCTGATAATACTTCTTCCTTCTTTGGGATACCTTTTCTTTATTTTCTTGATTGTATTTTTTATGATATTGTGCCCTCTTTTCTTTATTTTTTTGATACCAC
>Ga0315291_10004667_pt1 | contig 17385 bp, 23 predicted proteins | sample YL17G12_20_MG_FD_203070 | JGI IMG/M metagenome (GOLD analysis project Ga0315291, IMG submission 203070) | Sediment microbial communities from Yellowstone Lake, YNP, Wyoming, USA - YL17G12_20 | ecosystem: Environmental > Aquatic > Freshwater > Lake > Sediment | place: USA: Wyoming | collected...
TTCTCCCAAAAACCTGCACTATTCTCAGTTACAGTGACGCTGACGCTTGGTGCACCACGTCGACTAAGTTCCTTTTCCATGGCCGAAAGCAAAGTTGAGCCAATGCCCTTGCGTTGAGCACTTGGATCGACCGAGAGCAAATGTATTAAAGCTCGTGAACCGTCATAGACAGCCCGAATAAACCCTTGTATTTGACCAGCTTCTTCAGCAACAAGAAAGATGGCTGCATCACAAGCAGCAACACGCTCCATTGCTTCAGGGCCTTCAATGGCTGGATGATCATACTGCCCATTGATTTTTAGAATTTCAACCAAGCGAGCATTATCGCTTTGAACGAAAGGACGGACTTTTCTCATTTCTGAGAAGCCTCTTTTACTTGTGCGTATAACGTTACGCGCATCAGCGGCTAGCGGTCCGCCGAATGCGCTGGTTATGCGTTTGCTTCGTCCAATGCCGCCGGCAAGTAGGGCCACATTTCATTTCTGCTGTTGAAACGCCTCAGGATGTCCACGACACAGCTGGCTAGCTTACAGAATATCGTTTCGTAGATAAACTCGCCAGCGTTGTCGACCATTGGGAAGGCGAGTTGTTCTTTATCCAAGCTGAACTGGGCGTTAATGCCTTCAGTATTGCCGCGAGCGTCCAGTCGGACCCACTTCGCCAAACTCTGCAGGTAAATTCCATTGAGGCCGTGCAAGACCAGTCCTTCAAACGGTGGATCTCGCCTCAACACTTGGTAACAGAACCCAGCAGGAATGCCATTCGCACGAAGGAAGGCAGCTAATAGATGGCCTTTTTGCATAGCAAATCCCGGTCCCGTAGTGAAGCACCTCGCTTGCGGAACATGTCACCACGTCGGTACCGATATCCTTTGAGTGAGGTATTTCATCTCTGACCCATTGGAATAGGCAGCGAGCTTTTTCAACGTCATTTGGTAGGCCCTTCGCAAGCTCCTGCGCCTTGGTCGCGACTGTTGTCTCCTGCCAGTCCACTACATCATCGGCTGCCAAATAGTCTTGCAAGTTCGGCGACTCCAGTCGCATGCTGATCTCCTATATAACATCACGCGCATGAGCGATGCGGAGCGTCCGGCTCAATCACCTGGTTCGGTAAAAGCATTGTTTACGAGCACTCTTATTCTATCAGAAAGCATGGCACTTGCGGGCTCCATCTTCTCCACCGCATCGAGTAGTTCAGAGATTGTCGACCTGAGGTCTCTCTTCGGCAGTTCGAGACCTATCCGGTTGAATGCCCGGGAGAGGAAAGCCACCGCGTCCGAATCCTCGTCGCGCAAGTGAGCCTTGATTGCAGCCACTGCATTCATCAAAGCGCTTTCAGTGCGAGACCAGGGCAGCCTGTCCTGTTCAATCTCCAAACGAGGGCATGCATCCGAGTCGCTCCTGATATCCACGTCTACCCGCCAGAAGAGAGGAACATCTACGAATCGAACAAATACCACTCTACGGTTGCCGTTTCCTCGGAATTCGGGATCCCACCTCATCGACTCGATTGGTTGGATTTCTGACAGGATGCTGTGAAGCCTGTGCAAACACGCGGCAAAGTGGTCTCGTGGAATTACCCACATGATGTCGATGTCACTGTACTCGTCACCGAATCCACCGGAGAGAGAGCCCCGCAGTGATGCTTTCGAGTCTGGAAAGGATCTCCGAAAGCCTTCCAGTATCCGTTCGATGAGGTCGTCTCGTTCCTCGGGTTCAAGATTCATTATTCTGTGGCCGAACGTTCCGCGCATCAGCCGCCCCGATAGGCGCGCCGGCTGCGACTCGCTGTCGGACCGTCACAACTGCTTGAAAGCCTCCGCAATGCGGCCCACCTCGGGTGGGCCTGTAAGAGCCGCAATGTGGACAGGGAGTAACCGGCCCCGCTCCGTGACGCCACACATGTTAAGCGAATCGTAGAAATCAAGCACCCATGCGCTAAAGAATGGGTCCTCTGGGTTCCTTGTGAACTCATACTTAAACGCTCCGTCGGCAAGAGATGCCTGCTCGAACTCGTCAGGGCTTAGGCTTAGGATGTGTTGCTTGAACAACCGCAGACCGTAGTCGGTAAGCGGGAAAAGCCGAACTATGTAGTTGCCCGGCAGCGGGCTGCGGAAGTGGTGCCACAACAGTCCCTTGATGATCATTGCGAAGAGATCAGAGCACTGTTTGTAGTCGAACGGAATTGCGATCGTGCTCTGGGTGCTTCCGTCTGGATTGGCAACCACCACGTCCCGCTGGCCATCCCGCAGGCGGCGATGCAAGCGTTGGTCTTTCTCGAGTCTTCTTCTCACCTTGGTGTGCAGAATTTCCTGTGCGGTATCGTGTACAGAACCGAAGGGAAAAACTGCCATCGCGTATCTTTCGTAGTTGGATTTTCTGGCGTTGCAAACCGCACAAGCAGGCACTTTGGGCAAGTTGTCGCGCGAACTCTTAGGGAAGAAATTCCTTCCGATGACGTGGTCCTCAGTAGCGGCGGGACTCGTGCTGCAGTAAGCGCACATGCTTCCGCGAAAGGTTTTCTTCATTTGGTAGCTCTTTTTTGTCCGTCGGTCCAACTAGTGTTTCTATAGTCTCTATATAACACCGCGGCCCTGATGCTTTCATAAAGCCTCCATCGGACTGCGTACATGCTTGCCACCCCGGAAGCACCTCCCCAGAGATTAAACTTATTCTACTCTTCCACGAACGCCGAGTCAACTACGATTTTCGTGCAGAGGGAATAACTTGCGCGACCGGTGATCGTCCAACCTGCTTTACCCCAGCTTCCGCTGCCCAATAACCGCAGACGCCACTACGCAACTCATGTGACCGTCAGCCATCTCGCACAACAATTAACGCATGGTAGACCTATGTCCTATGTTGTAGGTGCCGTGAGTAACCTTCCTTTTCCGGCAACACCCCGTGCGTCGACGCTGAGTAAGCAGCGGTCAATCATAAGCTTGACGTACTTTGAGAACGTGCGTCGAGCAACGGGCCCAATGCCGTTTTTCCGGCAGCAATCATCATAAATGCGCCGCAGGTCCGTGGTCAGAACAGGCTGGTTCTTCAATGCGAGTTCGTAAATGAGATGCTCGTGATAGGGTAGTCTCTGTAGCATTTCCTCATGCCCCGTCCATCCCCGAGCCCGTGCCGCGTCAGGGCAATCGCTCAACGCGATTCCTTTCTTACCCGAGCTCTCCGCAGCGACCGCAGCGTGCCGGAGAGCCTCAAGTGCCGCCCGCGCGTCACCTCCTGCACTTTGAGCAAGTTCGCGCAAAACCCCCTCGTTCCATGCACCCAGAGCGAGAGCGTCTTTGGCGCGCTCGAGCAGTATTTCTTTCAAGTCCTCCTCGCGATATAGCGGACACTCGATCACAACAGGACTGAGCCGCGATCTTGTTCTTTCTTCTAACGCAAGCAGCGTCTCCTTCTTGTTGGCAATGCACACGACACCGGTGTTCGGAAGATTCAGAAGCCCGTAAATGATTCGCTCACGCTCGCTCGGTGGTACCCTGTCAACATCGTCCAGAATGACCACCACCGGCCTCTGTTTGATGACCTGCCTTATGCGTTCGAGCTTCACATTGGTGTCCTGCGCGTCAGCACCGAGCACCTTGAGCGAGTCGGCAATCGCCTGGACTACTTGGTAGAGCGAGCCCCTTTCCCAGCAATTAACGTAGAAGGCAAATCGCGCAGAAGAGTCCTTGCATATATCTCTCGCAACCGTTCTTGCCAGCACAGTTTTTCCGCTCCCCGCAGGACCGTAGAGCCACGCGTTCAAAGGCGCCTGCCCATCCTTCATGGGTGACAGGCACATCTCGAGCTTTCGCCTCTGTTCTTCCCGACCGACAACCTTCTCCGGGAGATACTCACGACTAAGTAAATGCGCCTGCCAGATAATCTTCTTCTCTTGCGGTTCGAGTTCTGTTCGCATGTGCATTCTGTTGCGGCAAACCATAGAGCCTTTACGTGTGCATCGTGCCGTGGATGCCGAAGTCTCAACGTGCCCATAATCACCCACCAGGGTATTTATTACTCACCAGTAGCTATTTAAAGCTATGCCTTGAAAGGACGCTGCCGCGCACCTCTGGCACGGTGCGCGCCCCACGTTTAAGAATGCCAAAATGAACTGAACGATTATGTCTGTCAATGAAGAAGTCGCCCTGGTAGGTCACGGTGCTGAAGGGCACCGACTCAATGTGCGACTCGAGGGGTTTCGTGAGAATGAGGAAGAACTCGTCAGCATGGACGATTCTATTGAGGTGGAATACCAACCTAAGGGCTATCTCAAACTACTCAAGAACACGTTGGAGAGGAGAATCTAGCCTCGTTACTAATGCAGGGTTGCCCGTAATTCGGCACGCTGACGCTACATCCCAACCATCCGACTGGATCATGCTCTTTGAAAAACACACTCGTTTCCAAAACGCCCGGTTGAACCGTGCTGTCAGCCCGGCACTCGAAGGCGCAGGCCTCCGCGGAGCAGGAGCGGATGGCATCAACTGGTCGCGCGCCATAATGGACAGCGGCAGGTGCAAGCAAGACAGGGGGTTGAAGAATTGTTTGACAAAAGGCATGATTTGAAGTACTATACCGCAAGAAAGGGGCTGTGTGGTTTGCGCAGGGGCTGAGTTTCTTTCCTGACCCCATCCTGAGCCATGCATAGTGAATTCAAGGGTGCCGCGAGGATGCTTCGTATAAAGAGGTTTCCTGTGCCGACGATACGGCTGCTTGTCAATCCGAGCTTCCGATACAAGACCAATCGAGAGCTGATCGAGCGGTGCTTGAATTACGATAGTCGCGCCTGGTACGAGCTTATCCGACGGTACGGCAGCGCGGTGTGCGCCGCAATGATCATGGAGTTGGAATCCGGCGCTCCGTCCGAAGACGGGGCGGGCGCGGAGTGGATCCGCGGCATAGTCATAGACAGACTGCTTGAACGTGACCGTGCGATTCCGAGAAATCTTGTCGATCCGGAAACCACCCGTACGCACCTTGGTCATGCTGCTCGCGCACTGACCTTGGAATACGTCGAACAGAAACTCCTCTCACCGACTCCGCCCTACTCCAACGAATCGTCCGGGACGATCAAGGATGAATGCAGAAAGCTCGCCAAGGCACTGGAGAAGTTATCCGCGAGACACCAATTTTTCCTCAGGCTCTATTATGAACAAGGACTTGCTTGTAGCGAGATCGCTGAATTGGCGGACGCACCAGTGGAAACAGTTGGCGCGATTCTGGGTCGTGCGAGGGAGATTGCGCGACGGCTGCTAAAGAGACGCCAGCGGCGCTCTTGTGGAAGATAACCTCATGACGATACTGCTTGGCGGTATAGAAGACAGGCTAGTGGATAAGGTTCTGGCGTTGTTGTCCAGAGAAGGGCACGCCGTTTTCGTTGCACCGAACGGATTAGAGCTTGTGCGACTGGCGCAATTGGAGCGGTTCGACTTGATCATCATGGATTTAGACATGCCGGTGCAGGATGGCTTCAAAACACTAGAGAGACTGAAGAGCGATCCCAAGACAGCCTTTATACCGGTCGTTCTTACCGCTGAACGTAACGCCCGTCTGACGCCTCATCTCAAAGAGTTCATGGGATTCTTGAAACAAAACACGATTGCCATACTGGACAAACCGGTTGATGCTGAGCAGGTCGAAAAGATCTTAGCGCGTGTTACTGAACTGCAAGCAGATAGCGGGCACTGTTTGACAGACGAGGAGTTTGGTCGGCTTAGCGACGGTATTTTGCCTGAGCAGGAAGCGGAGCGGGCACATGTCCACTTGTCACAGTGCAGATCGTGCCAGCAAGGGTATGGCGAGTGGAAGCGGGCAGAAGAGCTTCTGAGAGGGTTGTTCCGGACAGCCACGACGGTACACATGGAACCGTCCAAGGAGTGTCTGTCTCCATGGAAGCTCACTGCGTATTTCAGACGCTCGCTTCCCAAATATGAGCGGGCACGGCTAGAGGAACATCTTTCGCGATGTTCCTATTGTACGCGCGAGCTTGTGGCGCTCCACCGGTTGATGAAAGAGTTCGATGAGGAGGAACCGGAACCGCTCAGCGAAGAGACGCTGGAGAGGTTGGTGCACGAGGTACAGGATCTCGTGCGGAAATCGCGCGTCTCAATCATTTGCATCAAGTGTCTTGGTTCGATACCGCTCGAGAGCGCAACCTGCCCCGAATGCGGAGCTGTTGTTCACGGGAATGCGCGTGAGGACGTGAAGCTCGCGCACGATGATCCTCCTGACGGCGAGACAAGCGATCGGGAGAAACAGAAGAAGCTGGGAAAACGACCGCGTCCCGGCATCGGGTATCTCGGCGCGAGAAAGGTTCAGGTTGCTGCTTCTCTGGCGGGATTAGCGCTCCTTACAGCGGTGGCACTTGGTGGGTTCGGTGTGTATAGGCACCAGAAAACGAAAGCCATTACGAAAGCCGCTTTTGACAAAATGAATGCCATGTGCCGGACGCCAAAAGAAAGTGTTCGTGAGGTGGCTCCCGGACACGAGATTACAGAGAAGCTCGAGGTGTTCGGGCAGGTCGCTATGTTTGAACAGAAACCCGAACGATTCCCGGTACCTGAATATGTCGACCGGACCGCTCGAGCGCTTATAAGACAGTATTATTATGATGTGTCAATCGCAGAGCAGGCGTTACAACGCGCCGATATTCATGACGTCTTTGACACGTTAAATCGGCTCGAGACGAAACAGTACAAGTCGCGATTCCTGCCAAAGTTCCCGAACAGGATCCTGAGCCCAGATGATGTCCGAGTTCTGAGGGGAGACCTCTCAGGCGGTTATGAAGGTATTGGAGTTGGCTTTCGGGAAACCCCTGACAAAAGCGGGGCAGAGATCATCGGTTTTGCTGCGGGGTCGTCAGCGGAAGAGGCTGGACTGCAAGTTGGTGATATCATCACTTCCATAGACGGGAAGCAGTTGACAAGAGTAAAACTTACGCGGATCTCCTCTCTGCTTCGCGGACCCGTCAACACGGCGGCTGAACTTAGAGTGGCGCGGTGCGGCGCGCCAGATTTTGTCGTCTCAGTGCCCAGGAGACGAACAAGGATTCGGATGGGGGCCGCAGCCGTCCTGAAACATGGTGTCGGCGGCATAGGAGTGTTTACCCTACTCGAAGGTGCCGTGCAGGATGTTGAGGCTGCGCTAGCGCAGTTTAAAGAGCACGGATGCCAGAATCTAATTCTCGACCTTCGGGCGAACGCCGGTGGCAGTCTCGATATCGCCGAGCATGTTGCCGGGTTATTTCTCCCGAAAGGAGCACCTGTCTCACAAATTGAGGATAGAGATGGCGCACATGTTTCGCGCTCTGACTGTGAACCCTTATGGAAGGGACCGATGGTCGTCATTGTGGACGACAAGACCATGAGCGGTGGTGAGCTTATCGCGGCAGTTCTCAAGGAGAGCGGCCGCGCGATGGTGATCGGAGAGACGACCGCAGGGAAAGGGAGCGTTCAAACGGCATATAGGTTGTTTGACGATTGTGGTATTCAGATTACGACTGCAACGTTATCAGGACCAAACGGGCAGACATTCAATAACTCTGGGGTTGAGCCGGATATTCGCGTCAGAGGAACTTACACAAAGGAACCGGTCTCCCGCATTCCCAACGTCTCAGAAGACGGGTGTCTGAAAGCTGCTTCGAAGGCGTTCGAGCGTTCTTAACAGAGGGGAGGTACTGGCAGAATGAAAGAAAAGCGGATCAAAGTCGTCTGCGCTCCTGAGAGCACATCGGTGGCGGACCAGAAACATGTTCTCGGAGCGAGCACTCTGTGCGGCTGCAAAGACGTGTGCTATGGTCGATAGAGCATATTCCCCACGTTCGACTCTGTAACGTGTGAGGAACAACAAGCGTTGCCGGGAGTCGACGAACGGCATCGTCTATTATCGTTGTCCGTGAGTGCCCCGCAATAAGGGGTCTATCGGCAGTCCGGCAAAGTGAAGGATTTGGCCTTTCTTCCTGTCACTGATATGGTGTCATTTCTGTCGCAGGACCACGTATTGGCGCGCAGAGGCCTAATGGTCTATGCCGGACCCCTTACAGGTGTCTCAACGCCCTCGGTTTGGAGCCTGGAAGTCGCTCGTGAGATTGCCATGCTCCCTGCGGTCGCGTCCTGCTGACGGCAGACAGAGGCAATTCTCAAACTCGTATAGAGCGGTTACGCCAGTTTCTTCAACGCTGCCACCTGCCTTCTTCCACCAGTAGTAAGGTGACATCGTTGCTCGAACCGTCGGCGAGCCGTATCATATGAGTAGATAGCTGCCGTCTCTCTACCTCGGCGGGTTGCACACAGAACAAGCGCCATACCCTCTCGCCTTGGCATCTTTCAAGGCAATCGGAACCTTGCTCCCGCTCAGGTAACGGCATCCCGCGCGGCGATACTTCTGGCCCGTTCGGGTGATGTACACAGTGGCGTTCTGCGCTTGGTCAGGCACGGGGGCTTGGGGCGCAGGCGCGAGTTGTCTCTGCATCGGTGCAGATTTCTGCTTAGAGTTCAGTCTGCGCCATTGCGTTCACATCTCGCGAAAAATAGACCACCCCCGCTATGCACGACCTCCTCAGATCATATCAGTTGAACCGCGAAGATTGCGCAATTCTGCAGAGCTGTACTCTGATTGACGGCATAAACCTTCAGGATGTTGACGGGGGGACAATCCCACCAGAGGGCAACACATGGCTTAGCCCTTATTACAACACCCTTGAGCTGACGTCCACACGCGGTTTTAGAACGCGCGCGCATGCCCAGAACGCGGTAATACAGACAGTTGAAGAGGTTTATGGAACAATACTTGATGAGGGAAATCCCACCCATGATCCTTCGGGGAGAAACTACACGAGGGTCACAACGATACGCACCGGGCCGCCGCCTGAACCACCCTTTGAACCCGTTCCTGCTGCATCGGAGTACGGTTTGAAAAATCTTTGGCTCGCAATAGCCAGTACCGCGATCTATCTCCTGAGGAATCTGAGAAAGCAGGGACTGTAGCAACCGACTCTCTCGCTATTCTTGACCTACTGTTCCTGTCGTCGGCTGCGTAGCCTAAGGTCTTGGCACGCCTGGCACCGCGCACAACTCGTGCTTAAGAACCCTAAAGGGAGGTGCCTCGCTATGTCACGTAAAACCGAGGCACATCAGCAGAAAGCAGACCCAGAGGTAAGGATTATGTCGAACCCTCTGGGTCGACGCCTCTTCCATCTCTCCGAGATAGAGAGAATACGTTCGCAGCTCGGCAGATGGTACGCTGACCGGTGCGCCCCGTCGCGTGTGGATCCTTTTCAAAAGGTCAAGTACCTGCCGAAACGTCGTTTGAGAATCCTTCACGAAGCTTTCGAGTGCGGAATCTGACTCCGTCAATAACCGAAGTTCAACGAGCGTCCGATCCTGCCTGCCAAAAGCCCGACATGTCATGCTCATATACAAACAACAAGTTCGTCTTCACAACGCCTGGTCGAATCACTCATTCAGCCCGGCACTCGCTAATGCGAGACGCATCCAATCCTCGGACATCGAACCCTTGACTCGATACGACAAACAAGAACCAACATCCATCGCCGATGTCTTGCGTGGTTCGATTGTCCGGACTTCTTATTAGCCCGTGCTCTATCGCGTCAGGTTGAGCAACGGGAAGGGGTAAACACCACAAGACTATTTCTGTAACGAAAGACATCGCTGCTTATGCTCAAGTCAGCGTAAGCCCGTATGGCGAGAACGAATCCATACAAACAAGTCAAACGGTAAAGGAGGGTAGAACCATGTTACTTGTCGGAAGCTGCAAGAAGTGCGGGTGTACCATCCGGCTCGATATCGGCAGTCTCACCAGAGAGGAAGCCATCGAAAGGCTCTCCGCACAAGACACCTTTTCATGTCCGGGGCATCATGTGGAGCTGTCTTCTCCCCATCCATATTACTGGAACCTTGATGAGTGGGAGCTCGCCGAAGGTACCGCTCCGTCTGATGAGGAGTTTGTTGTTAATCTGAGAAGGAGATATCCAGAGGTGATTGACGCAGAAGAGATGACGCGGAGAGGCATCATTACCGGATTTGCCTTCGGATTGCCTCTCACTAACGACGGTAACGTATGGGATTTCTGCGAGTCGCCATCGGGGAAGCGGTGGTACTACAAAGTAAGCTGAGGCATCAGAAGCGAGGAGGTGATAAACCATGGTACCGAATAAACCAGGGTTCTACATCACAGACAGGTTCGGTAACGTTTTGGACGGTCCGTACCCGGATTGGGAGACAGCACAGAGCCAGCGGACTAACTGTGGCGACGAGCACGAGCTGTGCATCAAGTGTGCTGGTTACGAAGTTACTGTAGAGCATATCCAGTCGTACTTCGTCACCGGTGTGCAAACCGAAGAGGAAGCAAAGGAAGCTGCTTGCAGGTTTGCAGCGGGCAATGAGGACTCGATTCCTGAAGGCGGGCGTGTTGAGTATGGCGAAATGCTCAGAAACGAGGCAACACACTGCTTGTTGGCGATTCTGCCATAGCAGAGACAAGGAGGAAGAACTATGAAGACACAAGAATGCACAGTCACGTACTGGACCTTCACGTCTGAAGTACTGCCTAAGGTGGCAACAACTCATCCTGAGTTGGGGAAAGTGATCGCATGGGCAGACGAACATTCCGTAATCTGGGACATCGTCACAAAGAAGCGAAGCAAAGCATTTGGGTTAGGTTCATGTATCTATATCGGCTGGGCACAGCGGAGCCAGTCGCCAGACGCCATCCTCGAACGAGTCCGCACGTTCAAAGAGTTGATTGAAGGTAGTGAGCAATGGAGGAGAGTGTGCGAAACCGACGAATTAATCTTCGTCTGGCGTGCCCGGTTCACACTCGAGCATTACAGGGATAAGGGCTTCACAGGTGGTTTGTTTCAGCAACATGATGAGAACTATCCACGAAGTTGTCTCGTGCTGGACTATACGCCAGATACTCTCGAGATGGTGCTGGACAGGTTCTGCGCATGGATGGACCGGTCGTATGAGACAACGCGAGTAACGGTAAACGGTAAAACCGTGAGAACGTTCCCCACGAAAGAATGACTTCACAGTAGTCTCTCAGTTCACCTTCAGTCATATCACAGATTCTAACCATTTCCGAGGGACAGACACTTCAGAACATAAAGCTCATCATGTGTTCCAGCGAGCAGCCTGTCCCTCCATCTCTTTTGGAAAGGAGGAACGACCCATGTTTGTCCAAATCAGTCTCAACCCGAACTGTTCAGAAGCGGTCTTCCGGTTTTACACCGTAGACCCGGAGCAAGTAAGACGCATTCTGCAAGCGTTCGCAAACGAAGTCGCACAGGCTACCGGTACACGACCGGAGGTTATCCCGCAACTCGAACGGATTGAGCATGTTGAAAGCATCCACTTCTCCGCGTGCGCCGGACTTGGCGAACCCGTGACAGAGTGCCATTTCGAGCGAGACAAAAACGCCTGGGTGCTCTGCATCGGCAACAACGATATCTCGCCGCACGGTGAAGGATGCACCACGGTACGCGATCTCGGCATACCGGTCGAGGAAGCAGAGACCAGCCCATCGGTAGCGAACCGCTGGGCACGCGACTGTACCTGTGGTATCGAATGGTTCGCTGATTATCCCGGCAGGATTGTCGAGGACACCCGATAACCATCAAGAAAACACGGTGAACGGAGGAACCTGAACATGAAGATAGAACGACTGCTTCAACCCAATCATAGCGATTACATGCGGATCATCGCTCAGTTTGTTGATTAGGAATCCGCACGACAGGTTCACGATGGACTTGTCCGCCATCTCGAGGAGATACTCTCGCGCGCTGACCGGTTCTCGTGCGCCGCGTTGTACAGGCGGTTCGATTCGGAAGAGGATTTCCAACAATGGAAAGCAACCGAATGGGACCCTGGTGCAGACGAACGCGCTGCGTTAGAGGTCGAGCGAAAGGATGATGGCAGCATCTGTGTGACGGGAGACTACAACCTGATCCTCGACGATTGGTGCCGGGACGATGTTGGACTGGCTCTTGAGTGCAACGCGGTTGCGCTCCGGACGTACACGGCAGGGTATGGAGTTGACTATCTGGTGGAGTGGTTTTCAGAACGAGGAGGTGACGTCAATGTCGAGGGGGAAGGATACGAGTACGAGTTCGTGCCTTTTGAGAAGGCAGTGGAGCAGGTTCAAGGCGCGTCTGACACCAGTAGTTGGAAATCTCCAATGAATTCTCTCCAATAAGCGCTGACTGTCGGATTTTTCCGCGAGAATAAATGTCCTCCGGCGCGGCCGAAGTCTTGTTTAGGAGGTCGTCCAATTATAGCGATCACGAAATGTGGATCAGAATCAGAGCTTGGGTTATTAACATAACAGCATCGAGAACTCAGATGCCGTCAGGCGGTGGTTCATAATCTGCGTATGCCTGGTAGAACTTGATCATGAAGAGCTTTGCCGATACAAGTCGCAGCCCTTCTTGTTTGCCGTACAGAATCCTGTTCAGTGCAGCGTTGACAATGACCCAGACGTTGTAGAGTAACATCGAAAACGTGAATAGGAACATCCGTATTCTGTATTTCTTGGATGTCGTCTTCGCCATGAATTCATGCTTTATCACCCGGAACCCAGTCTCGATATTCCATCTGCGGCTGTACATGGAGAACAGATCGTTGCCATATATCATGAGGGGCGGCAGATTTGTAGCAAAGCACACCATGTTCCCGTCCGAGGCCTTTCTGAAGGACAGGCCCACCTGCGCAACATGACCAGTGATCTTGCTACGCATGGTTATCTTGGTATTCGCCACTCCCTTCTTAATGAGTCGCTGTATCCTCTTGTTTTTGACCCCGGGCATAAGGTACTTGATGCCCATCCCCTCGAACAGTGAAAAATACTTGGCTGAGAAGAACCCCCTGTCCACAACGATGTGCTTGATGCATACACGCTGCCTTGCGAATTCTACGAGTTCCCTTATCGTCTTCCTGTCGTCAGTCAGGACTCCCATAGGCAATGCCAGCAGGAAGAGGTCGCCCCATTTCTCCGATATCTTTATGACGGCGTACCTGTGCCTGGAATACGTTCCCCTTTCAGGCTGACCTCCTACAACCATCACTTCGCTGCTGTCACCGTAATAGGGTACATCCGTGTAATCCAAAGCTAGGGCAACAGGATGGGTTGGCACCAACCCGCGGCTCTTGGCCAGTCCGAATACGGCATCGAAGAACCTGATTGACTGAGTACGTATTTCCGATGAGTGCATCTTTGCCAGCCTGCCCAGCAGCGTTCTTCCATGCGGCGCCTTGCCTTTGAACCGTTCATCGTGTCTCATGAGGCCGCAGCCCTGGTTCGCACAGATTTGCCTCTCCGCCATATAGCCGAGGGCATTGACGAGGTCATCGTTCTTGTACTTGTGGTTGCTGTCCGGTGGCAGCATGAGCTGTGGCAGGATCACCTTCTTCATGTATCTCGTGACCTTGCCCCCTTCCGTGCTTACGTGGCGCTGCACGGTGCGCCGCGATTTACCTCTCCTGTTGCTGACCGGCAGGAAATCTATGTCAAGATGCCTGCCGTTCTCTTTTGCGAAGCGCCTTATCTTCTCAATAACAAAATCCATCAGGTTCCGGATCTCGTCGTCGATGCGTTCGCTCTTCATGACACTGAACGTCTGAGCTGACGGCAGGAACTTCTCATAACCCAGAAGTCTGCCTTCATCATCATTTCTGCAGAGATAGGTTATGAGCTGCTGATAGGAGCTGATGCCTTTCAGCTCTCTTAGGAGCATGGACCTTATGACCGCCATTGGAGGGAATCTGAGCCGGCGGTCGCCGATCCAGGTCTTGTAGTGATCGCACAGCCTCTGCTCAATTGGCTCCAGATGCAGCAGAGACAACAAATAAGCCACTCTCGTTTCCTCTTCATCGACCTGTTCGAAAGCCCTTTCGATTTCCCCTTCCAGCAAGGATTCTTCGTTCGTGGTCTCCATTGGTTCAACCCCACGCGGGCTTGATTAGAAGCCCACTTACCTGGAATGGCACGCTGCTATGGGTCACTGTCTCCAGCCCATTTAAGAGTGCTCGGCGCGCAGCGAGCCAAGCGTGCCGGTATAGCCAATAACCGTCGCTGCGCATCTGATTAGTTTTTAGCACATAAGTTATTGGCTTATATATTACTTATGTAGGAAAGACTTATAAGCTTATCGTTCATATATAAAACACTGAGGAAGCATATGCTCCGCTACCTACCGAAATGGATAATGAGAAGGGCCAAGGTACTTTGGAGTAGCTTCGAAAGCAGGAAATTCACGTTTTCTGAGGCCGAGAAGGCACTTGAAGGGGATGATTCCAGAATGGTTGCGGTAATTCTGTCAGAACTGAAGCGGGCTGGTTGGCTGCACGCAAGCGCCGATCCCGACAACCCAAGGAAGAAGCTGTATCAGTTCACACAGCCGGATATCATGAGGGAGGTCGTGAAGATTCATGTTGACAACTAGAGACCCGCACCGCACGACCAGGACGGCAGGGGCGAGCTGTAAACGAGAAGGAGAGCCATTGAATCACAATAGAAGAAACACTTGTCTGCCTGTATTATTCATCGCAGGATCACGGCGATTTGCGTTGCATATTCAGAATGTCTATAAAATGTGCCGTGCAGCAGGAATCACTACGATTCTTGGGAGAGCGCCTGATCGGCTGAGTCCATTGTATGAGGATGATACTGTGGACATTCTTCACCGTATTGACCAAACCGATATTGTCTATGTATTAGCTATATCGGGCTATGTTGGACGCACGGTAGCTGCAGAAGTGGTATATGCCCACTCACAAGGTAAAGTTATCCTATCATCAGAACTCATCCACAATTCTGATGTCAATGCAAGGGTGACAAAGATCATACCACCGGGGAAATTGATCGCGTTTATCAAGACGACCGCTTATGATACTATAATGAAACGTGTGGCCTGACAGGCGGTTCACTAACCATACGGAGAAGCCGTATGCAGTCCATAAGCGTCCTGCTAATCGATATAGACGCGCCGCGACCCGAGATCGACGAACCCCTTGGGATTGAGGTGCTGGCGGGGGCTGTGCGAGCGCGATTCCAAGCCATTGATGTCACTATCGATTTACACGCTCCGAAGTTGTTCGGAACCGACACATTGCCCATGGCCAAGATACAAGCGTCACAAATTGTGGGCCTCTCAACGAAGCTAAACTCATATGAAAGGGTTCGAAGAGCCCTTGTCTCCATCTCAAAATGTGCTCCCAAACCCCTTGTTTTGGTCGGGAATATATATGGGACATTCGCTTTCCCTGCCCTGTTACGAGAATATCCCGATGTTGTCTGTGTAAGGGGCGAGGGGGAAGAAGCACTGTGCGGCATTATCGCAGTATTTCTTCGGAATGCGAAGGTTGAGATGTCGGCCGTGCGATCAGCCTTGATAGAGGCAGATGTGCCCAACCTGGCGTTGATTGCTGCCGGAGAGTTGAAGGAAACAAGACGGATGACCGTCAATCTGGCTGGGGCTAGTCTTCCATCTAGAGAGTTAGTGCCCCGCGTGAAGGCATTACAAGGGACAGTATTGGCGGAAGCCAGTAGGGGTTGCCCTTGGAGCAAATGCGCATTCTGCGCAATAACCGGGAAGTACGGTGAACCGGGGTGGCGGCCATTCCAGATCGAATGGATCCTAGAGGATATGATGCGCCTGTCGGCTATGGGTGTCAGAAGCCCTTACTATACAGATGAGGATTTCTTCGGGAATGATCCAGAAAGAGTGAGCAAGATAGCAGACGCCGTGCTTGCGGCGAAGCGGGCTGGTGTTATCAGACAGGATATGAACTTCTATATCAACACGAGAATTGGCACAGTACTTGGTCATGATATCGGTGGTTACAGCCGAAGCATAGAGATATTCCTCAATTTCAAAAGAGCAGGTTTGCGTGAGGTGTTTCTGGGCATTGAATCTGGGAGCAAGGCTCAGATGATACGTTATGGGAAGAATGCAACGGCTGATGCTAATTTGAGGGCAATTCACTTACTGAGGAGCTTGGGTCTTGAAACCGACATAGGATTCATGATGTTCGATCCACAGATGACATTGGAAGAGTTGACATACAATGTGGCATTCCTTAGACATGCCGGACTCGCAACCCACGATGCACGTATGACGAAGCGTGTTAGAGTCGAGCCATTTACAAGGTTGGAAAGTGTACTGAGGAAGAAGGGAATAATAGGGACAACACTTGATATAGATGATGTGACATTTCCCTATGACTTTAGGGATGCATATGTACAGGCCATTTATACTGTGTTTAGGGTGTGGGAAATGGACGCGCAAGATGCAGTATACAAACTCCAGGCGCGAGTGAGAGGTGAGTGTCCATCTGAACAAGTGCGTATGAAACGGAAAAGACATCTGGGGCTACTGAGGGAGCTGGATTTGGAATTCTTGGAAGCATGCATAAGAATGGCTGATCCAGATCCTGGGTTATTAGAGAAGCATCTCTCGGCAAGACAAGAGGAGTTTGCGCGGCGGAGATTACTATTACTGAAGGATATACCGGATTGAAGAGTCGATTGAAGCTGCCATACGCGCCTCTTTGAGAAAATGTGTGCATTTCTACGGCAATGTCACCAGCCTTAAGCAAGCCGTTATGTTACTGAAGAAGTCTGTCATTCCTAAATTACTACCCTGAGCCACAACATCGTTAGCCGCAAGATTGTTGGAGAATTTTGTCATTTCCAACTACTGGACACGGACGGGACTGATCGCGTACGAGCCGAGGACAGCGATAGCGATCCGTCTTGACCGGAAAGAAACACAGGAGTTTCTGGGACGAGGCATACAGTTTGATTGCCTGGATACCTTTGCTGAGGTCGTCCATCTAGAGATTGCTGCCCGATGTCAGCTCGCGTGTCCGTACTGCTATGTTGGTCACGAGGGACAGCACGAGCTTTCAACTGCTGAATGGAAACGGATCATCGCTGATCTCGCTGATTACGGGACGTTTCAGGTAACGTTCGGCGGAGGCGAACCAACACTTCGCGATGACCTGAACGAGCTGGCACTCTATGTCAGACGACGCGGGTTGAACCTCTGCATGACGACCAATGGCGTGACTCTCCATAGCATCGAGTCTGACGTGCTGTGTTTGTTCAACCAGATCAACGTCTCGTACCACCACGCTGCGCCGTCCGGCACTCTTGTGAAAGCGCTAACGCAACTTCAGAGATGCCGGGTTCTTGCAGGCATCAACCTACTGGTTACGCAAGAGTATTGTGGGGAGATCGACTCAATCGCTGACACCGCCAGACTGTTCAACGCGGACCTGGTGCTTCTGTCAGCAAAGGGCGTATCCGATGCGGTTGAGCCGCAGCAGGTGTTCGCAGACGCGAAACGTCTCCATACCGAGGGTGTCAG
>Ga0315291_10004669_pt1 | contig 17380 bp, 16 predicted proteins | sample YL17G12_20_MG_FD_203070 | JGI IMG/M metagenome (GOLD analysis project Ga0315291, IMG submission 203070) | Sediment microbial communities from Yellowstone Lake, YNP, Wyoming, USA - YL17G12_20 | ecosystem: Environmental > Aquatic > Freshwater > Lake > Sediment | place: USA: Wyoming | collected...
GGTTACCCCTGGCGCGGGACATCGTGATACTCACCCCCGAAGAATTCGAGCGTGATCGCCATATCCCAGGCACGGTTGCACGGCCAGCATGGCGGGAAGGAAGGGTTTTGTATGAGGCGTCCTGACAAGGAAGTTTTACGAAAGGTAGCCCAATGGCTGGCATACGCCCCCCTATACCCACAGTATTTCGAGACTCCTGGAACTGTGTGGGGATAAGGCAAATTGGATAGGGGAACTGCGAGGAGCAGAAGAGTTGACCCCCTTTGCGATCACAACACGTTATCCAGGTGAGGATGAGGAGGTGACCAAGGAAGAAGCCCTTCAGGCGATCGAGATTGCAGCCAAAGTAAGGGATATAATCCGGAATGCATTGACGCAGGAGGGAATGGATGTTCCTGAAGAGGCAAAAGAATGAGACTGACCATCGATAGCTTCATTGTATGAAGGCATTCGGGTGACCGTTAAATCACCGGGTGAAAGAGTGACTGGCGGATTCGGGTTAGAAATTATCGGATTCTATATGAGATTGATGAGAAGGCAAAGATCGTGAGGGTGTTTCGGGTAAGACACCGGCGCGAGGCCTAGGGGTAGGACGGGCTTGTCGTTGCCAATGTTGACTCAATCAAGCTTTTGGAGGTGAAAATATGAAAGGAAAGTCCAAAAGGAAGGCCCCTGAGATTATTCTACGGGGCGGAAAGCCAGCCGCTGTAATTCTGGCAATTGACCAATATCAGGAGATTTTAGAGCGGCTGGATGATGTGGAAGACTTGGGGATTCTGCAGAAAATGAGGGAGAGGCCCCTTAAGTTTAGAAAGCTGGAGACTTCTTAAAGGAGTATCGGTCAAGTCTATGAAGTTTATCTTGAGCGAGCGGCAGAACACGCCACAAACGGCTTGCGCTCAAATTACTTCCCAACTTCGTTTGTGCCGAAACCGTTAAGCCAAAACCAGCCCTGAGGAAAAAAGGAGAATGGAGGTCGAAGATGAATGGACAACTGATCAAGGAACTGCTTGCGTTTGAAGCGGATCACACATGGATCAATGAAAATCTGGAAACGCTTTTAGATCAATATGCCGACCAGTGGATCGCGGTCAAGAATGGTCAGGTGCTTGCTAACGATCCAGATTTGACAGGACTACTGTCCAAGCTGTCAGACCCTGCCCATACATGTGTGGAGTATATTACACGTGAGCCCCTGGAGATGGTGTTATGATCATTCGAGGCCGCTTTATCGGAGATGCACCGTATTTTGCCGTTCATCTTCGATCGGCGTACTTTCAAGGACTGGTCTGGTTGCTGGTAGATACCGGGGCGTCTCGTACAACAATCCTGGATCGGGATGTGAAGCTTTTGGGCATTCCGGCCGGGACTCTGGAACCGGCATTGTTGCCGATTGTAGGTATTGGAGGCAGTGTGCGTTCGTTTCTGATTCGAGGCGTTGAGATCGCCTTAGCGTCGGAAGGAGGAGATGTATTACTTCGACAAGACCTCTGGGTTGTGCAACATGATCTGGGCCAGCTACCTCCTGAGGAGGTCTCGCGCATTTTGAGACTTCCGTCGGTTATGGGGCGCGATTTGATCAATCGGTTTCACTTTACATGCGACTATCAGGCTGGAATTGTGCGGTTGGAGCGTTGACGAACAGGGTTGGCTTCGCCTAACAACAGGGTAAAAGATTTCATGCAAATGCTATCGCACTTCTTTTGGCCATGAACGTGATCGCCATATCCCAGGCACAGTTGCCCAGCCGGCATGGCGGGAAGGAAGGGTTTTGTATGAGGAGGTGACCAAATCTCCCTGGCTGGACACGAAAAAAGATCAACAAAATCAATGAATTTGCAAAATTTAATTTTTTTCTTGACAAAATAATCAAATTATGAATACATGCACCTGTGATTGGAAGTTTTTCTGGAAACCCTCATCCTCGTAGCCAAAGACCACTTACAATGTTATTGAGTTAACCGCTTCCTCATAGCTTCAAGAGGATTTCAGTTCATGCGGTTTTCGACTTTCCAGGGGTTTAAAAGAACCAGCTTACCCGCAGGCTCCATTCTTCTCCTCTTCCTGCTCTCCGCTCTTAACCCTCTCTCTAAAATTCTACCAGCTACTGGCCGGTTAAGTTTCCCCCTGTTTTTCATTCCTCTAATTTTACCCATATCAGTTTGTAATCCCTTAAATTTTGCGAAACTTTTGGATAAGGATGTAGCATCCTAAGACTGGCGCTAATTTGCGTATAGCAATCATTTTTCAAAAATTGATAGGGCAAGACAAGGAATTAATTATTCTTCAGAGGCTTAGTCTCTCTTTGTAAAGAGAGACTAACTGAATTGAGTTTAAGGAAGAAATGCTAATTTGTCCAGGTTGGAAAAGGAGACCGGATCTAAACGGGATTGAAACTTTAACATAAAAGAATTAATTAATGGCAAGTTTAGTTGTCAAGCAATGAGTAAGTATCCCTATTTGAAAGAAAAGAGGATTGCCCATGAATCAGATTAGATCAATGAGTTTCACCCAAGAGAAATCGTACGCGGTTCTGCTGGTCATTTTATGTGCCTTTGTGCTCCAGGGATGTATGGGACGTGAAATAGGGGACGTAGTTTAAAATTATCACTTTAAGTCTTCTATTTCCAGTTTTCGAAGGCCATTCGCAACCCTGAGGTGCACACCCCTACATGGCGAGCTATCTCGGCCATCGGAATCCCATATTCCCGGCTTAAATGCCAAGCAATCATAGCGCGCACGTGTTAGTGGCATTCAAAAAGATACCAAATTTGGTAATGATGGTTCCCGCATAAAAGTGGAAATGTGGGGTCAGGCATAGCTATTACAGGCTCCTTGGTAAATGGGGTCGAGCGTAAAGAATTAAGCAATGCAGGGGTCATGTCTTTAATCTTGCTATCGCGTACTATGCAGAATGATCATCAAGAATAAGTGACTGACTAACATCAAAATGCAAAGACCTAACCCCTCAAGGCATTTCTCGGAAATGGAGGAATTGATATGAAAAGGATGAAAAGAAACTTTTGGGCATCATTAACAGGGTTATTATTTCTAGCTAGTCTTGGCTGTGCAACAATAGATTCAAAACCGCCAATTAAAAATCCTCAAATATTAGAATCAAATTTACCATCGGCTCAATTAATAACAGGTGTTCCATGGTATCGGCAGGGCCGTAAGGAGTGTGGACCTACTTCTATTGCGATGGTATTAAATTTCTACGGGAGAAAAGTAACTAAAGACGAAATAGCCAGATGTGTAATGAGCGCCGGTAAATTTGGGACGGAACTTGAGCAATTAGAATACTATGCAGAGCAGCAGCAGGGACTCAAGACCTATCGGCTTTATGATCGGACGAAAGATAAATCGTCAATGAAATATTTAATTGCCCAGGGATATCCTTTAATTGCTATCGGAAGGATTCCTCAAAATTGGCATTCCAAATGGGCACCGCTTTGGGAAGGCCATTATGTTGTTGTAGTAGGCTATGATGATGTAACTAAAAACCTCATAATTCAAGACCCCGCTTGGGGAAAGAAAGGATATGAAATGACAAAAGTTCCTTACAGAAATTTTGGAGATTTTCATACCCACTCTCAATTTCCTGGGCTTGTGCTTTGTATTTATCCTAAGTAAAATTTAAAAAAACACTGCGCACTGGGTAGCCGCGCAAAAGGGGTCAAATCTTTATCCTTGATTCTGCTGCAAAACCCCCCATTTTTAGAAATTGTGAAAAAGTGTTCAGAAACCATCGCTTTAAAATCGCCTATAAAGGATTTTTATTTTCAGGGAGGGTGTTTTGATGGCTTTTTTGGTAATGCATTTTCCACCAAATAGGTTTTGCAGCAGAATCTATCCTTTACAAAAGGCCTTTGCTTGTTGCCCAGATGGTTGCGAAGATGGGGTCAGGCATAACTATTTAACTATTTTGATCCTCTTATTTCGGGTTAGAATTCTGCGCAGGGTCGGCATCAAGGCGTAAGCATAAGGGAAAAACCCTAGACGTCGTGGTGAAGGTGACGTTCTTTTCTATCTGACTTACGATGCAAACCATGCCATCGTCCATTTGGATTTGCGCGAACTTTTAAAACATGCTATCGTCCCGGCATCGAACAAAGTGAGATATTCTTTGATAACCAGGATTGGAGGCTTCTATATTCTTGTGGCATTCAGCTCCTGCCTGATCTGGTTCGCCAGCCAGTGGCGGACCAGGGTTTGGTAGGGAATAGACTTCATGGTGGCCAGTTTCCGAATTGCTCTAATCTGGAGAAAGTGGGGACGTAGTGGAAAATATGCACCTTGATGTTGAGGGGGGCATGTACGAGGGGTTTGGTGGGTGCGGGCTAAGATTGCCTGGATTTTGAGTCGGGAGTATTGGATTTTGATGGCGCAAATAGGGGTGCAGATAGGGGCCTGCACCTCGCCGATCGCCAAGGCCATTCGGAAAAAGGAGGGGGCAAGATTAAAGTGTCAATTTTCCATTACGTTCCGCAATTCGCACATTGGATCCTTTCCGGCGTGAGATTTAAGGCCCGTTTTTGGATTTTGGGAGGGGAAGGGATGAAAAGAGATTCAAAAAGCCTGGCGTTCGAAATGGTGAATCCAGGCTTTATTATTTAGGAGGTTATAATGCGTAAAAATACAAAAGCATTGCTTGTTAGCGTCTTATCGTTGGCCCTTTTCTTTTCGGGTTTTGAATTATGCTTGGCCTATGAAAAGGAGATTAAGGTCCTCTCTTCTACTCTTGCGGAGAGCATCGTTACCTCGGGAAAAAAGTCCATCGCCGTTGTGGATTTTACAGACCTGCAAGGAAATGTGACGGAATTGGGTAGATTCCTAGCAGAAGAGTTCTCAGCGTCGCTGTCTGAGCTAGGCAAAGGGTTCGAGGTAGTGGACAGGACTCACATAAAAAGTCTTTTAAAAGAACACCAGTTGGCGCAAACGGGCTTAATTGACCCCCAAACAGCAAGGAAGTTAGGCGAGATCGCAGGTGTTCAGGCCCTCGTAACGGGTACCCTCACACCATTTGGAGATAGCATCCGCCTTTCAGTTAAGGTATTAGATACAGCCACCGCAAAAGTGATCGGAGCTTCACGTGGAGACATTGCAAAAACAAAGGGTATAGATGAGTTACTTTCGAGAGGGATACCAGAGACAATAACCGCTGCCCCAAGCACTGGCAAAACTACGCCGCCGCCAGCGAAACCCAAAGCAGTATCAAAGGTTGAAGTGGGTGACTTTACCTTTGAGGCAAAACAGTGCGTAATATCAGGACAGAAAGTAATCTGCACCATAGCCGTGGTGAATAATGCCTTAAATGTAAGATTTGGCGTTTATTTTACAGGAGGTAGGTCTATTCTCGTTGACGAATTAGGTAACCAATATAAATCATTCGCAGCATGGTTTGGAGGAATGGGCGGTGAGGGGTCTCCGATGTCGCAATACGTCGCTCAGCTCTTACAAACCGTTCCTACTGGCTTACCTATGAATCTTGTACTTGAGTATCGGGACGTAGTGACAACAGCAAGATATGTAAATGTGGTTGTTGATTTCTGCTATGACCGAGGAGGATTTAAAGAGGAAAAAGCCGTTATTCGCAACATCCCATTAGTCAGGTAAGAACAAAATAAATATGGTCAGCGGCCGTTTTATTTTGAAAAAAAGGATTCCCGCAGCAGCAGATAACATTGCTTAAAAGACTAAAGTCTAAAGCCTATCGATGAACAGTGGAGGGGACGTTGGTTCAAAGTAAACTTATTATACGGAAGACTCTATGGCTCAGTTCTCGGAGGTGAGGGCTTCGTTGCTGAATTGGGTGGCGAATGCTGAGGAGCACTTTAATGTGGATTAATACATGCAATAAGTTGTCTTTACACCTACGTCCCCCTTTTCTCTTTAAGAGTGTATAAATCTGAATTTGCCAGGGCAGAAACAAGATATATTAACTGGGAGCTTAATTTGACATTTCCAGAGCCGCGCCGCCGCATCGATTTCAATATAGAAGCAGTTTGGCTGCGCGCTGATGGCAGTGTGGTGACGCGACAAACACAAAAATCGTATATTGAACCGGATTGGAAATCTTCATGGGTTTATTTGGGCTGGGGCAATAGAACTCCTGGGGTTGCTTGGCAGGCTGGCTCTTATGCGATTGAGTTGTATATTGACGGCAAGAAAGTTGCGAGCGAAAAGTTCAGAGTTTACTAAAAAACAATGGTGGAGAACAGATAGCAAAACCAGATGAAAAAGGGGTCAGTGAAATAGGGGACGTAGTGAAAGCGCCGGTCAAAACCGGCATGGTGTAAGAGGTGAAAGTCCTTCACAAAGTAAGGGGTAGCGACCCGCTTTGGCCTCAAGCTATGCGTCGACGACCAGCGATGGGCGTGGCGAAGCGTTAGCAGAGGGGCGCACAGGCGCAGTATTGATCTCCGAAATCACCCCTCGGGAGCGCCGACCTTGTACTACGGTGGGGAAGGCAATATGTTGGAGGGGACCCAGTTGAAAACTAACACTTTTCATTTTTGATCGGAAAACGGAAATGGCTCAGAGCTGATGACAGGTCACAGGGTGCAAGTCACAAGTTAAACTCACTTCTCTCCCTGGAATAAGGAATTCAAGGCTTCAAAAAACTTACCGATCTCATTCTCCAAATTGGATCGAATCTGGGGCATTCCGAGGAGGAGTTTCTTGAGCTTTGGCCAATCGAGTTCAAACCTGTACCTTTTACGGAATAAATGGCGGAAGCCAAGATACTCACGGAGTCTCTTTTCCGTATTGGCGGTTATTACCTGCGGTCTCAATGGAGATTGGGGGCGGCCTTAAATAATTCAATTGGCAGGCGATGGAAGGACATGATATTAGGAATCCTTACAAAATGCAAAAGGCCCTAAATTTAATAGGACGCAGATTTTCGCAGATAACCACAGATAATTATTTTCCTTTTCGTTTATCCTGATAATCTGTATTCATCCGTATCCAAAAAACAATTTCCTATACAATCAAGATAGCGTTTGGAGCGGCCGGGGTGGCGAACATTTGCATTGCGATTGTAAAAATTGGATGGTATAATTATTTCAAAACCCTGCTCCCCATTGGAGGATACTTGATTCTTTTTCCCTTCCCTTGAAGGGAGGAAGGGGTAAGAGCGAGTTGGAGGATCGACAGGTGAGAAACAAAAAATGGTGGAAGCAGTAAAGGAATATGAGTATGCGGCTGAACACAATAATCAATAACTTAAAATCAAAAAGCCTTGCCTCGCTCATACCACAAGAGCTGGTTGCTGTATATCTTTACGGTTCGTCAGCCAAAGGCAGGTTAAGGGAAGAAAGTGATGTTGACATTGCTATTCTTTCATCCCCTAAGATCGCTCAGGAGGAAAGGCTCGTTTTAATGTCAAAAATAGAGGGCATTATTGATAAAAATCTTAGGGAAAAAGGTATCCAGAGAGAAATAAGTGTTCTTGATCTCAGGGAGAAATTTGTACCTTTAACCCTTCAGTATAGAGTCATTACCGAAGGAATACTCTTATATGAAAGGGATCCCTTTGAGAGGCTTGAATTTGAAAATACCGTCAAAGGAGAGTATTTCGATTTTGTGCCCTATCTTCAGTATTTAAGAAAAAAGAAATATGGACATTTACTCCCGAAAATTTGAACTCATTGAAGATTCCCTGCAAAAATTGGGAGAAATAAGGAGAGAGAATCCAAGTCTTGATCAATACAGAAATTCCTGGAAAGACAGAGACTCTGCTGAAAGGAATATACAAAAAATCGTTGAAGCATTTATTGATATCGGCAAGATGCTTATTGCCGAGAAAAGATTAAAGGAACCAGGGAACAATAGAGAGGTTTTTATTATTCTTGAGGAGAAGAAAATCTTTCCCTCTGAGTTCATCCCGCTCGTGGATAAGATGATTGGCATGAGAAATATTATTGTTCATGGCTATAACAGAATTAATGATGAAATTGTCTATGGGATTCTCAAAAGGAATCTAAAGGATATTAAGAATTTAATCACAAATTTTAAGAAAATTTGCTTGGCAAAGGGATGAAATGTTTTGGGCTGGTACGTTGATGAAAATTATCACTTTTCATATTTCGAATAAAAATAGAACCCCGGCCCGGATCTGAAGGGCTTTAAGATTAAAGGAAGGGGGGTGTTAAGATGGGATGGCTTTTAAGCCCCCCATAACATCCTTGGCTCTAATATTTCCTTTCACTCCCATTTCGCCCAAGAGGTCGATGGTCTCAATCAAGTTCAGATTCAAAAGGTCAGCCGCTTCTCGCAGGGTCAGCTTCCCCTTCTCATATGACTTGGCCACATAAACTTCGAAACCCAATCTGGTGAGTTTACGAAGGGAACCGGTTTTCTCAAGTTTTTCAGATCGAGCCACGTATTCTATCGCCTTATCGATCTCCTCAGGGATTCTGACAGATCTGACCTTCATGACCTTTCCTGCAATTGGTTATGCCCGATCCCTCTTGGCCCACGGACCACAGATCAGGAGTAGAGACATCTTTATTTGATCTGGCTATTTATTGATAAATGAAGTCGTTTCTAAGTAATCTATCACCTGGGCGGTAAATTCTCGGGCCTTTTTTATGAAAGGGGAAATTTGTTCATATGAAAGTTCAACGTATTCCCGATAATCGCCGCGCTGTCTTAGCTCAAAGGCATTATTGATGGAACGTCCAAGTTCTTCAGGAAATATGCCTTCTTTTATGAATCGCTTATTGAAATAGGATAAGATGCCAGCGTGTTTTGAAGAGGCGAAAGGTTCGAAGATAAGCAGTGCAAGAACGGCATAGAACATCCCATAATAGGCCCGATTAATAATGGAACGAGGGCTTTTCCCTCCCGAGAGCAAATAATCCGCCTCATCAACACTTTCTTCGGCCTGTTTCAGGCGATAGCGAGCCAGGATGATCCGTTTTTCTTCTGAGGTCAAATGGACAGCCCTTCCCTCTGAATTATTTTGTATAGGGGTGACTCAGCTAAAGGCCCCTCTTCCAGCTCTTTTCTGCTGAAAATGACCGCAGAAATAAAGGAATCATTTTTGAGATTGATTTCAAAAATGATATCGTCAATCTGGGCGTCGATCTCTGGATCCGATTCAGCGACTTCGATCATCACATCAATATCAGATTCCGGATCGCCCTTGCCCCGGGCCTTTGAACCGAAGAGCCGAAGATCTAAGAGATCGAATTTCTTAGACAGGACTTCTTTTAAGGCCTTTATGGCTCTTTCCTCATTTTCCTTCAAATAGTTACCTAAATCCATTTTACAGACCTATTTAGCTTACACGCTTCTAATATTTTAATTTTACCGGTAAAAAGCTGAAAAGTAAACAGGGGTTTTAGGAGACATCCTATCTTCTCCCGGTCCAGAGAAAAAAATAGTTCTGTAATACTCGATATGTGGGATGGGACGTAGTTGAAAATTAACACTTTTTATTTTTGATGGGAAAACGGAAGTAGCTCAGAGCTGATGGCGGGAAGAATCAGAGGGAAAAATCCGAGGCCGAGTGCTTATCTTTTTGCCTAATCATGATTCGAAAGGGTTAATGATTTAGTGGGATTGGTTACGAGAGGAGCAGTTTCGGAATGAACCCCCCTTTTGCCCGCTATTTCTATTCATCGGCGTGGAAGCTTATGCCTATGAGCCCCATAGGAAGAGGCCTCCCGCAGGCTCCCAGTACCCTAAAGGCGTAAGGGCCATTCGTGAACCGCCCCTACGGGATTCCCGTTTCCACGGGAATGACAAATAATGATGATCTCGTAAAAAGTCGTCACTCCGGTGGAAACCGGAGTCCAGAGAATTTTTAAGTGTTTGAAATAACTGGATTGTATAGGAAATTGCTTTTTGAACAAGCTTGAACCCAAATTATCAGGATGATTCTACATGAACGGGTCCACATCCATGAATTTCGCCTAGGCGTGAAAAATCCCCCCCTTTAGAAAAGGGGGGTGGGGGGGATTTACTAAGGAGTCCATAATTGAGTAGACATGTTCTTCCGAAATCTCCCCTGGCCCCTCTTTGCCAAAGAGGGGAATTCCTCCCTTTGATAAAGGGAGGGAAGGAGGGATTTAGTCTTAAGCGTCTATACAATTATGGACTGACTAATAACTTGATTGTATAGGAATTTCCTTTTTGGACACGGATGAATTCGGATTATCCGGATAGGCGAAAGAAAATGGTTATCTGTGTTCATCTGCGAAAATCTGCGTCCTATTAAATTTATTCCGGCGCCTGCCCCGGACCCGATCCGGGGTTCGCCGGAATGACGGAAATACGTCTTTTCAGACTTTTTACGAGATCATCAAAACCAGGTCGTGCAGGATTTTTGGAGACGGCAAGCTGTAGGTCTGGAGATGCCTGTTTGCGGGGGATGCCCGTCTTGTGGGCTTGCCTTTACCGGATCCGTTTGTCTTTCACGGCTGGATTGCTCTTTGGGGACCGGGTTCGGACCAACTGCAGGAGGAAGACTGCGCCCAGGATCGAGGAGCCGATGAGGTCGTGAATGGTGCCGGCATAGAAGAGCAGAACCCCGGACACGGTCAGGGCGGCGCGCTCAATCCATCCCAGCGGTCCGATCAGGTATCCGCCGACAGCGCCCGAAAGGGCCCAGACTCCACCCAGAGCCGTAAGCGTAACCAGAACGATATTCAAAACGGGCCCCTTCAACAACAGGCCGATACCCTCGGGCGAGGCGCAGAACATAAAGGGGACGATAAAAGCCGGCAGGGTGTATTTCCAGGCCAGCATGGTGGTCTTGAAGGGATTGCCGCCCGTAATGGCCGCAGCGGCAAAGGGGGAGAGGGCCGTGGGCGGCGAGACCTCGGACAGCACCGCATAGTAGAAGATGAACATATGGGCGGCCACTTCAGGGACCCCCAGCTTGATCAGGGCCGGCGCCGTCATCACGGCGGCGATGATGTAGGAGGCCGTGATCGGCAGGGCCAGCCCCAGGATGAGCAGGATGACCGCCGTGAGAATCAGGGTCAGATAGAGGTTGCCGCCGGCGATATCGATGATGATGCCTGAAAACTTCAGCCCGATGCCGGTGAGATTGATGATCCCGACGATGATGCCGGCGCAGGCGCAGGTCGCAGCTACGCCCAGGACCTGTTTCGTGCCGGAGGAGAGGGCCTCGATCAATTTCCGGGGATAGAGGGCCGACTGGCGGTTCAAAAAACTGGTGGCGATGGCAATCAGGACGCTGTAGAAGACCGCGGTAATGGCGGTAAAGCCAAAGGCCATGAAGATGACGATCGTCACCAGAGAAGCGAAGTGGAACCAGTACTGCTTGGTCAGGGCCGCCACATCGATTTTGCCGATCGACACCTGCTGAAGGCCGAGATGCCGGGCATCCCCCTCCACCATGAACAGGATGGAGGCATAGTAGAGGATCGTCGGAATGCAAGCCATGATCAGAACTTCGAGGTAGGAGATCTTCAGGATTTCGGCGATCAGGAAAGACGCCGCACCCATGACCGGCGGGGAAAGGACGGCTCCGATGCCCCCGGCGGCCAGCAGCCCGCCAGCCGATTCCCCGTCATAGCCTGAGCGCTTCAGCAATGGCCAGGCCACCGCCCCCAGGGTTACGGTGGTGGCGGCGCCGCTGCCGGAGACGGTGCCCAGCAGAAACGAAGCCAGGGTCGCGGCCCGGCCGGGCCCGGCCCGGCTCTTGCCCATGCATCCGAGGGCAAAATCAACAAAGAATTTCCCGGCGCCGGAGACCTCGAGCACCGCCCCAAAGATGGTGAAGAGGATGATGAAGGTGGAGGAGACCTCGACCGGCGTCCCGAAAAGGCCGTTCAAGGTCATGTACTCCAGGGCCATGATGCGGGTGAGATTGTAACCCCGATGCCCCCAGGGCTCCGGGAGATAGGCTCCCCAGACGGCGTAGGCAACACAGATCAAAACCAGGATGGGCAGGGCAACCCCGGTGCTCCGGCGTGTCGCCTCCAGGACCAAAAGGCAGGCCAGGACTCCCATGGCGATGTCGAGGGGGACCGGGTTGGCCACCCGGTAGATGAAAGGTTCAAAATCCAGAAAGGGGTAGGCAAAGGCCGCGAATGCCAGCAGAGCCAGGGCGATATCCACCGCCAGGTTCCGGTCCTTCCATCTGCGAGCCGGCGGGTAGAAAAGAAAAGTCAGCACCAGGATCATCATGACGTGCACGAACCGGCTGACCTGGGTGATCATGGAGCCAAAGGCGCCGTACAGTGCAAAAAGGGAACAGGAGACCGCCAGGGCCGTGGTGATATACCCCATTGCCCCCTTGAATTTGCGCGTGGGGGCCTCGATCTCCTCGAGGATCTTTTCTGCTCGTTCGACGGATACCGTTTCCCATCCGCCCTGTTCTGCCATGGAAGACTTTCCTTTTGTCGATCCCGCCGGTAAGAGACCGTGTCGCAATCGGAAAAAAGAGCCGTCATTCCCGCGAAAGCGGGAATCCAGCGCAATCTTTATATGACGGAGTTACCCCGCCTATCGCGGGGTAAAATTTTTCCAATGATTTGACCTGACTGGATGCCCGCCTTCGCGGGCATGACGAATTACGACACAGTCTCTAAGCCCGGGGGGTATCCGGTTTTACCGGACACAACTTCAGGTTGAAATCACCGGCGCATTCAGGCCGTTATTTCCAAACCCCTTGTTCCTTATAGTATTTGATCGCCCCGGAATGGAAGGGCACCTCGGCCAGGGAGATGGCGCTCTTCAATTCCAGCTTCCTGGCTTCCTTGTGCACGGCCACAAGGTCGGCCTTCTTCTCGAACATCACCTTGGTGATGTTGTAGACCAGCTTTTCGTCCATCCCTTCGCCGGTCACAAAAATGACGGGCACGGAGATGGTTTTCACATCACTCTCCAGTTTGGAGTAGGTGCTCTTGGGGATTACGTCTTCGTTGTAGATGCGGCCATGCTTGCTAACGATCGTTTTCAGATAGGACTGCACATTCAAGATTTTGAAGGTCAACCCCGGGGTCGAGTTCATGTCGAGCATCGAGGCTGCCGGCAGGCCGGTGGCAAAGAAGAAGCCGTCGATCTTCCGGTCCTTGAAGGCATTGGCCGATTCACTGAGGCTGATGCGCTCGCGCTTGAAATCCTTGGTCGGGTCCACCCCGGCGGCTTCCAGGAGCTTGTTCGCTACCATTTCGTGACCGCTCCCCGGAGCGCTGGTGGAGATCCGCTTCCCCTTCATGTCCTCCAGCTTGTTGATCCCGGAGCTCACTACGACCACGTGGGCGATATCTGCGTACAGGACGGCTATGGCCCGTGCCGGGAACTTGCCGGTGGAGGCGAAGGGGCCTACCCCCCTGATCGCTTCGGCAGCTATGTCGCTCTTGGTGAAGGCGAAGTCGAGCGATTGATTCTGCAGCATCTTCACGTTATCCACGGCGCCGGGGGTCACCTCCGCCGTGGCCTGGGTGTTCGGGATATTCGCCGAGATGACCTTGGCGATCCCGCCGCCGTAAATGTAATATACGCCGCCGGTATCCGCTGTGCCGATGGAGATCCTCTTCGTCTGCGCTCCGGCCGGGCCGGCACCCAAACTTGCCAACATGAAGGCCATGGTCAAGATGACCCAAACAAATCTGAAGCTCTGATTCATGGAAATTCTCCTTTCTTGTTGTTTGATGGAATCGTAAAAAGTCTGAAAAGACCTATTCCCGTCATTCCGGCGAAAGCCGGAATCCAGTTCTTTTCAGCAGTTATAAGTTCTCTGGACTCCGGTTTTCACCGGAGTGACGATTTTTTACGAGTTCATCTTGTTCTTTTATAAATGAAGTTGTGCGCAAATTGGCATCAAATTTCAGAAATCCGCCCTGGCCCCCCTTTGACAAAGGGGGGTTGGGGGGATTTGCGGGGGATTCATCCATATCGCAACATGCCCTGTTTGGCTCCGGCTTGGCCGGGTTAGGAAATTACAGAAATCTTTTTATCCGCCCAATTTTGGGCACTTTAGCGCACTCTAGGCCCTTTTTGCTTTTTGGGTAGCGTCAAAATCTACGAAATCCCCAGATCCTCAAGGTTCACCCGGTCTGTGCCCGGGATCCTAACCGTCTCCGGATAACCGGAGAGGGGTTTGGTGGCATCGATGCCGACTTTCGTAACCAGGTAGCCTTTCTGGGCTGTAGGATCCAGGGGATGGCCCTTGGCGCCTCGAATGAAAAAGACATCTTCCTCCGGCCTAAGCCGCGTGGCCATTGCCTTGAGGACCGCTCCGTCATCGAAGATATTCACGTCCTCATCCACCACAACCACGTATTTGATAAACGGATCGGAGGCCAGGGCCGCGGCCATGGCATTTTTGGCTTCCCCCTCATGGCGCTTTTTAATGGAAATATAACAGGTAAACCGGCAGCACCCGGATGGGGGCATGTACACGTCCCGCACGGTGGGGCAGGTGGCCCGCACGTTCTTGTAGATCACACTCAGGCGGGACGTTCCGCCCAGGAGCTGTTGATCGATATGTCCGGAGAGGCAATCAAAATAGATGGCATCCGCCCGGTGGGTAATCGTTGTAACCGTTACCACCGGATTAACCCGCTGCGCCCCATAGAGGGTCGTGTACTCCCCGAAAGGCGCTTCCAGATGCTCCTCACCGGGGGTGATATACCCTTCCAGGACGATCTCCGCAGCCGCAGGCACTTCCAGGTCCACGGTCTTGGTTTTTACCAATTCGAGAGGCTCCCCAAACAACCCCCCCACGACTTCATACTCATCGATCCCCAGGGGCACGATGCTCAAAACCCCCAGATAGAAGGCGGGGTGGTGGCCGATGGTTATGGCCACTGGCATGGGCTGCCCTTTATGCAGGTACTTTTCGAAGATGTAGGTTATGTGACTTGTCTCAGCCATATGGATTCCCATCTTGTTACGGTCATGGATCATGTGGCGGTACATCCCGATATTGCGAATGCCCGTTTCCGGGTCCCTGACCACCATGGCGCCGGCCGTTATATACGGGCCAGCGTCTTTTTCATTGTGGGTAATCACAGGCAGACTTTTCAGGTCGACCTCGGCGCCTGGTATCACTACCTCCTGGCAGGGGCCGGAGGGCACCAGAACAGGCTTGGTCAGCCGGTCCTCCCGCTCTCGGAAAACGGCATTCAAAGAGGATTCGCCACAGCCCAGGGCCATAGCCAGACGGCGGCGGCTGGCAAAGACATTGGTAAGAACCGGCATTTCGCTCCCTTCCGGCCGGGCAAAATAAACGACGGGATAGCGCTGCATCTCTTCCAGCTTGGCCACCACCGCCGGCATGGCAAAGCGCGGGCTGGTGGGCTTCTTGATCTCCACAACTTCCCCGGCCTGCCGGGCCTTCTGCAAAAAAGATCGCAAATCCTGGTTAGCCACTGAAGCTTCTCCTTTCCGCTACGTTGGTTCTCCAGAGTAACAGGGTCAAAATACTGAGCAGGATCAAACCGGACCCGGACATCTTCAGGGTCAAGCCGGGAAGCATCAAAGCGAAGCCGCCCACACTCATCAGGATCCGGGGGATCAGGGGTAGTGGCCTCCGGATGTAGCCCTCCACCCCGAGGCAGAGGAAGACCACGCCCACAGCAGCCATAACGACAGCGAACAGAGTCATTGATAACGGGGCCTTGCTGCCCAACAACATGGTTGGGTCCAGGACAAAAGCAAAGGGCACCACATAGCTGACCAATCCCATGCGGCAGGCCACCCACCCGGTCCTCCACGGGTCTGTTTTGGCTATGCCCGAGGCGGCATAGGCCGAGAGAGCCACCGGAGGGGTGATGGCGCCGATGCTGGCGTAGTAGAAGACAAAGAAATGGGCGGCCATGGGGTTGATGCCCATGTTGATGAGTGAAGGAATGGTCAAAGCCGCCAGGATGATATAAACGGGCGTGGGGGGCAGGCTTAACCCGAGGATGAGCGCGGCTATGCACGTCAGGACCAGAGCCAGCACCGGGCTGTTTCCGGAGAGGGCATTCAGGTAGCTGGAGAGTTTGACGCTCAAGCCGGTCATCGCATCCGCCCCGCAGATGATCCCCGATACTGCGCAGGCCGCGGCGATGATCAGGTTATCCCGCGACCCAAGCTCGAGAGCCGAGACGATCTTCCGCCACCCCATGCGGGTTTCCGGCTTGATCCAGGAGAGGACCAGCATGAGGAGGATGCACCAGAAAGCGGTCTTCAGAGCGCTCCAGCCGATCACGATAAAGTACACCAGGGCAATGATCGGAATCAGGAGATGTCCCCTCTGGGCCAATGACCTCTTCCAGTCCGGCAGCTCCGCCCGGCTTGATCCTCTGATCCCGGCGCGGGCAGCCGCAATATCGGCGAAGATGATCAGACTTAGGTAAAAAAGGGCGGCAGGGATAACAGCCGCTACCACGACATCCCCGTAGGGCACGGCCAAGTAGTCTGCGATCATGAAGGCCCCCGCCCCCATCACCGGCGGGGTAAACATGGATCCGGTGGCAGCCACTGCCAGGAGGGCTGCCGCGGTCATCATGGGGTAGCCCGTTTTCTTCATCAGGGGGATGGTAAAGGCTCCGGTGGTCACCACATTGGCCACGGGCGACCCGGAGATGATGCCCATGAGGGCATTGCTCAGAATGGTGGTCTGGGCTGGGCCGCTGCGCAGCCTGCCGGTAGCGGCGTGGGCCAGGTCGACAAAGAGCTGGCCGGCCCCGGACCGGGTCAAAAAAGAGCCGAAGAGAACATAAACGATGATATAGGTGGCCGAAACGCCCATGGGCAGGCTGAAGATCCCTTCCGTGGTGGTGTACAAGAAGGAGACCATGCCGGTACCATCGAAGCCCTTATGCCGTATGGCAGCGGGAAAGTACGGCCCGAAGTAGGTGTAGACCAGGAAACAAAGGGCGATTACCGTCAGGGACATGCCTATGCAGCGCCGGCTCCCTTCCAGAACGACGATCAGCATCAGCATGCCCATGGCCGTGTCGACCCAGGTAGGCTCGGCAAGGCGCAAGGGATCATTCTCCCAGGTCAGGGCCAGATACACACCGGACACCACTGCGCCCACGGCCAGAACGTAATCGATGGACCTCCGCTTCTCCTTATCCTTGCTGAATAGGGGATAGAGGAGAAAGAGCGGGAAGGACATGAAGATCCAGTGGATCGATCTCTGATCCAGGGCGGAGAGCAAACCGAATCCCGCTGTATACAGGGTGAAAAGAGAAGAGGCGACCATGGCCCATTTTATGACCGTCTGCAACCATGGTGAAGATTGAGTGCCCATGCGTTCCGTCCTCAGGAAGCTGTCCGGCGGGACGGCTTTCCCTTATTTAAGCACACCTTTCTCCCTGTAAAACTTCTCGGCCCCCGGATGGATGGGAATGGCCGCTACAGCAGCTTGCTCCAGCGTGAGCCCTCGAGCCGATGGATG
>Ga0315291_10004671_pt1 | contig 17372 bp, 21 predicted proteins | sample YL17G12_20_MG_FD_203070 | JGI IMG/M metagenome (GOLD analysis project Ga0315291, IMG submission 203070) | Sediment microbial communities from Yellowstone Lake, YNP, Wyoming, USA - YL17G12_20 | ecosystem: Environmental > Aquatic > Freshwater > Lake > Sediment | place: USA: Wyoming | collected...
TTCTCAAAGGTAAGTTACTCTGACGTTAAAAGAGTTGAAAGAATACTTAACAATCGACCAAGAAAGTGCTTAAATTATGCAACACCGTACGAAACCTTGAGTGGTGCATTTGCCGGTGGAATGTAGCCACCATATCCGCCCGCGGCAAGGATGAATTTGAAGAAAAAGTGAAATTTTCCAGGAATATTTACGAAAACCTTATAGTTGGATCTTAATTTTTCAAGGGGGTACTATAATGGCTTATAAGATATTGTCGCAGGCGGCCAGGGTGCCGGCTTCCAGGCTCAACGCGGAAAGGTTCTCGGGATTTTGCCGGGGATATTTTGGAGGCGAATTCGCGGAAGGAACCGTCAACAGGAGACTGCCGCAGGTTTTCACATCTCTTTTAAAAGCCGTTCCCGATCTAAAGAAATTCCTGCATTCCGTGGTCGCCATCGGGAAAGGCAGAGCGACCATAGAGGGGGAACACAACGATCACGAGCTCTGCAACACGATCTCAGTGCCGATGGAGAACGGAACCATATGCGTCGGGCTTTCACGCCACATGACATACGGAGGCAAAGGCGTTCTACGGATCGTGAATTCGGACGGGCAGTTCGCGCATTACGATATTGACATCACCGCCGAGGCCTTTGAGAAATTGGAAAAGCAGATCGCCGCCCGTAAGCGCTCTGGGGCGGCGCCCCTCTGGCATGAATATCCGATATCCTGCGTTCTCGAGCTCATGCATAAGTACCCCGGGCTGAAGGCCGAGCTCGGGAAAAGCGAAACCGTTCTCTTTTTCGACGGCATGGAGCCGTTCGGGGTGCCTGTCGCATCGGGACTTAGCTCATCGGCCGCCATCGAGAACGCCGCGCTCATAGCGATGGTAAACCTTTACAGGGAATTCACTCCTAAAGATATCGGACGCAACGAGCTGGCGGAGATGGCCGTTGCTGCGGAGAACAGCATAGCCAATTGCGGAAGGCTGGACCAGCATACATCCATTGCGCCTGCGGGAAGGCAGGGAGTGGTCCTTGATTATTATGAAATGGTAAGGGACCGATGGGACAAAGCTTACGAGTTCTTCGATATTCCGGAACAGCTCCTGCTGGGCGTGGTGGATTCAGGACAAAAGGCGAGCACGGCGCAGATCGGCTACCGCATAAGGAGGCTTTCGGGCTGGGTCTTTGCCGCATGTTTCTTCCATCATTTATACGCAAAATATGAGCAGCATGATGAGAAGCAGGCTGAAGCTTTAATAAATTTCCTTACCGCGGACCATTTAAGGAGCCAGAAGCCGAGCCTGAGGGATGTATATATGTACGCACATGAAGCTGGGCAGGATCCGCAGGCCATGTGGAACGATGTGGTCATGGGAATGTTCAAAAAAGATGCCTATACCGGCCCTGAAATACTCGGGATAACAGCTGAATGCACGTTATTCAGCGGCAACGGCAGCCGCCTGATAACCGGGCTGTCCGCTGACTGCGGCCTTGAAATAAGTAAGATCGAAAGCATGCGTACGCCTCTTTTTAAACCTAAATACGGTTCATATATCCTTGGAGAGCAAGGAAGGGTAATGCGCCTGTACGAAGAGCTTATGCAAGGCAACCTCGGCAGCATCGCAGGCCTTATGAGGGAAACCCATTACGGGATGACCGACGTTTATGAGGCCGGGACAAAAAAGAACACCGAGATCGTGAAGACACTGGAAGGCCTGGGTATTCCCAGCCGCATAGTGGGCGCGGGTTTTGGCGGCTGGAACGTCTTTGCCGTGATCGGTGCTGATGAGGGGAAAAGGATGGGCATCTTCGATCGGGCAAGGAACGCTCTGAGCGAAAAAGGATTTACCAACGGTTTCATGGTAACTCCCGGCTGCGGATCCGCCGTGTTTGAGCCGGAACCGGTTTAATGATGGATTTGAGGAATAATTGAAATTATGTCAACAGTAAGAACAGAGCGAACAATTAACGGCAATTTTCCGGCCTGCGTAAAGGCCATGGTCCACTATGGCACGTTCAGCGCCGGGAAAGTAAGACAATTAGAGGCATTAAAGAATGAGTTTTTGGCAAGAAGCTCAAGAGGGACAGGACCCCAATTATCGCAAAACCAGAGGATTTCTTTTACGGAATACCTTTTGATAAGCGGGCAGCTTTTCAACGCGCCCGGCATTCCAGAAAATCTGTTGAGCCCCAAAGAAGAATTCCAGTGGTTAATTCCTGAAATTCACGGGATCAGGCACAACAAAAGGTTCTCTTTGGGATTGCGTTCGCATGGGATGTTCAACCCCACCTCTTACGGCCTGTGGCAAAAGAACGTTCTGGACGCCACTGTCCCTTTGCCCAAAAAAAACCTGCTTGAGATCGGCTCGGGATATTCTATTGGCTCGATACTATTCGCGGAAAACAATCCGGAAAGCTTTGTTGTGGCCGTGGAGGCGAACGCATTGAACCTTCTCGGAGCTTACGCGCTTCTGGAGGAAAGAAAATTAATTGAAAGGCCGTCGCCAAACCTGCGCCTTCTTCTTGGCGACATAAGCAGGTTGCGGCCTCCATCTGATTTTAAGGCGGATCTTGTGGTCATGCAGTTCTTCAATGTTGCCGGACCCACATTGACGGAAGAAGAAAAGCAAATATGCAATAGCATATTACAGTGGATGAACCGTAACGCAAAAATAATTGTTTTCCCGAGAAACCTAAAATTGACCGACGAACTTGCATCAAGAGCGGTGCCTCTTTACGACTAGCCCCTGATCCTCCGCTTTTTCCTTTAAAATACACTGAAATTATTTTCAATATATTCAGATAAATATTGTAGCATGGTAACAGCAAGAAGGGTCGGCGGCTTTAACGGAAACATCGACAGGAATTTCCACCTGCCTTCGTTCAGGCACTTCATCAATTCTCCCGGATCCTCGATAAGCGCCTGGAGGGCTTCCATCCATACCGATACTCAGGCCGGGAAAACACTTGATGAAATGCCATCGGTGCAACTTTTCAGACGCTTTAGGTGGGACCACATAAACACGGTATGCGATCACATAATGAAGAACTATGACATAGAGCCAAAACTGCCGCCCGGGAAAATAGCCCTATCAAAACATCTCAAAGAGGTTCAGGAAGGTCACCGTTTCTACAGCAAGCCCGAGGATCTTTTCGTGATGCTGTACTCGATAACAAAACAAAAGGATAAGCCTGTTGAGCATCACGACCTTCCCTTTGCTTACAGGGATTCCATTTTCCCTTCAGGCCTTGTTAAAAAGAAGGACGGCAAAGATGACGGCATCCCTTCCGACGGCTCCGGGATCACAATAGGTTTTCTTGACGACAATCTTGCGGCCACTCCGGCTGCTGTGGAAAAGATCAGGGAAATAAGGAGATGCCTCGAAATGCTTAACGGGGTCATCCCTGAAGAAAAGTTCGCCAACGTATACATATCAACAGCATATGACAGCGCCGGCTATATTCCTTTTCTGCATCACATCCATCTCAATATAAGAGACCTTGCCGGTCCTTTCTTGTTGCATACGCTTGTTCATGAAGCGGGACATGGCATTCATATAAAGACAATTGAATCCGCGACGGGGCGCAGGCATCACCTGAACGATCCCTGGAAAAAGATATTCGCTTTGTCGCTTGGCTCGCGAGCATTCGAGCTTTTTAAGGATTCCAATTACGAGGTAAATCCAAAGGTGGGCCACCCTCATGACAACGCCAGGGAACTCTTCGCTTCCGGCATGAGAGTCTTTGTTTGCTCCCAAAAGGAAATGCTCTCCCACATAAGCGACAAGGATACGCCGGAAACTGTCCGCACGCTGGGTAAATATATTTACATATTCATGCGCGACGCCGTGTTCGGCGGGATATTCTTTAACGGGGAATTCTTCCCGAAAGGAGCGAAAGAATACCTTGGGAACGCCGGATTCCAGGATATCGCCTGGGATGATATTGCAAGTGAACTGGAAGGAAAGGAACTGAAAAGCCCACTTATCAGCGCGCTGGATGAGAGCGATTCTGATATTATTGTATCGGCTTTGATGTCCATAGGCGAACAGTCCCTTGATCTCTCGCCTTTCATGGCCAAATTATGCGAGCTTCTCTGTGACTGCCGTGATGATGTAATAATGGGCGCGGCCAGGTTGATTAAAAAGAGGCTTGTTCTTACTCCGGAATCACGCAGAAAGTTACTTGTTTGCCTGAGCAGGCATGATTCGGTCACATTCGTCCTCTACAATAGCTCTCCCGAATCAGTGCTGGCTCCCGGTTTCATAGAAAGCTTCCTTAATTCTCTACTCAAGGATAAGACCCACCTGTCTGCAGGGGAAGAAAGCGTAAAAAAGATACGTTATGACAGGGAAAAGGCTGACCGGTTCATTCACGACAGGTATTTTAACGGCACAGAGAATGACAGGCGCCTCATAATAGATTCCATAAGGTCCGTCGGCTCCCACAGTGAAATGGTTTTCAGCGTGCTTGAGGATGCATTGAAGGATACCGGAATAACAGGGAACTCATTATGGGCCGCGTTCGCTATCGATAAAATGGGAGCCAAGGGGGAACGCTGGCTGCCCGTAATGCTCGGCGAGCTTACATCAAATGACCCGAAGCGGATAAGCAATGCCGTCCGGCTTATTTCGTTCGTGCTGACCAGGAATGACGCCCTGACCCCGGTCCTGCTCACGCTTCTCGGGAGGGAGGACAAAGAGATAGTGGCGGAAACTATAGAGCAGCTGGAGAAACTGGGCCAGTTCGGCAATGACGTGATCGCCGCGCTAAAAGAGAAGGTCGGCTCCAAAGAGGAAACGATCAGGTTCAATGCAGTGATCGCTCTCCTCGCGGCGGGCGTGCGCAATGAGCAAACCGCTCAGATGATAATGAACGGAACAGGCAGGGATTATATGGGCGGATACTCAAGTTCTTCTTGGGGAAGGGGCCTGGAAGCCTTAGGCAAGTACGGCCTCACGGACCATTCACTGAACGATTATGTTTATGCCTCACTGGAAGCTGATAACGGAGAAACAAGAAGAACGGGATTCAGGACGATCTTAGCTCTGTCCGCCAGGGATCCGTGGTTCCTGAGGACGGCTTGCGAAAAGCTTGCGGACACCGGCAGCGATCATCCCCTTGCTTATATCAAGCTGCTATTCAAAAGCGGCAATTACCTCCTGCTGTTATCTTCCGTAAGGGCGTCTCTAAGGAGCTGGGAAGGTAAAAAGTACGCGAAACTGATCTCCGAGATCCTCCATTTATCATAAAGGATATTCCTGAGGGCGGCAGATCAGCAATTACGGCCTATTTCAGTAAAATGCGTGACAAGAGCGTCACAACGCGGGCAGTTATCCGCATGCGCATAGAATGCCTTCTTCTCCCAATCTGACATTCTTCTGACGCCTTCCATCATCATGATGATGGCTATGGCATCCCAGCAATGAACGGTCTTTAAGGGCAGCCCTTCTATAAATTTGGCGATATCAAATTCGACGGAAAATACATCCGCCCTGCCGCTTTCAGGGAAGATCGCTTTATGCCTTCTTGTCCCCGCCTTGACCTTTAAAAAGCTTATGGAATCGATCGATCCTCTGTCTATGTCGTTGCTTCTATGCCATACATTGTCTAATGGTCCTGATATCTCATACTCAGTATTCTTGCATACAACAGCGCTTACACCGTACTGCGCATACGCATAATATATGCCGTGAGCCAGACCCATCGCACGGAAGTCGCTAAAATCTTTGGCATGATCTCGCCTGTTGAGAACTGCAACCGCGGCAGGATCGGCAAAGACACCTTTAACGTCAACCGACCCTCTCTTCGCTTCAATTGCCGCCGGGCCATTATACGGCCGCATGCCGGATGGTGAAGACTGAAATTTTCGATCGATCTTATCGATAAACAAATGTCATGGCAATTATAACAAGAACCGGCAGCGGAATATGTCATTTTAGCGATGTCCGCCGTAAAGGGTCGCGCGCCTACCTGGCTTTCGCGTCCGCTATTAAGGCGAGCAAAGGAAATGCCATAGTGCTCGTCCATCCGCTGGATCAAATAATGCAACGCGGCATATTAAGGAAATTCCTTCACGCCATGCATTTGATGGGTTTTAAGAAGTCTCCCCCAGGATACGATAAATATCTCGGGAACATTGAAAATGCCTTTAAGCAAGCAGGCGCTCCTGTCATTGTTATAACCAATTCAATGTTCACTGTCCCGTTCTGGCTCATCGATCTTCACAGCCCGAGGCAATTCATCCTTGTTGGCAGCAAAAGCGATGGCGATCCCACCCCCGTTGTATCAGAATCTTCCAATAAAGCCAGCTGGAGGACTTTCGCTGACAGGATCAAAGGTTTGGGAGTAAAAAACATCACCTTGTACGGGGAATCAAGCCATGACTGTGTTGCAACCGCGTGCACCGGACTTTTCCTGTATTTTAAGGCCGGGTTTGACGGTGCTCATGTTTTTCCTCAGGAGGAACCGGGCTTGAATTACGCATTTCGCAGCGGCTCCTCAGTGAAATCTATCTTTTATTTTATGCCAGGCTCTGAGCAGACAGCCTTTAAAGTTGCCAAAAGTGTCAGGTTTACCCCCAAGGGTTATTATCCCCTTCGCCCTGCCAAGCAGATCAAATGAAATGTATGCAAAGTGAAATTTTCGTGAATATCCGCCGATAATAAGACAGTTAGCAATTAGCCCGAGCGGCTTTAAAGGGAGGAAAATAATATGATACCAGCAGTAGTTCCCGTCGTTAGTTTAGCGGTTTTAATACTTTCCGGATGTAAAGGTAAGGAAAAAGGTCAGGAGGCGAAACCGGCTTTTAGTCCGCTGGCAACCTCAACCCCTGCTGAAAAGCCAAAAAAGGCACAGGCAAAAAAGGACGATAAGGCCTCTTCTCCGGTCAATGCCACAGCAGCTGCAACTGCGCTGCCTCAAAAGCCGCAAACAAGCAGCACCATAGAAACGGGATCACAAACACAGGGGAATGGATTAAGTCGGGATGAATCCCAAGCTGCCCTGAATCACCCTGCCCTTGATGTTCAAATGCTGGGAGCCAAATCACCTAACGCCTCCTGCCAAGTATTGATGGCATATATTGAAAGAATGGACAAGGAGATAGCAAATCAAAGAAGGGATAGAGGCTACGCGGACCCAGTTGTTGAGGGATTGAGGAGCGCTGCTTTTGAAAACCTGAAAAAAAGAGACATTGAGTATTGGCTCGCGGAAGCCGCCATGAAGCACCCTGCCCTTGACGTGCAAATGCTAGGCGCTAAATCGCCTTCAGCCGAGGTTGAAGCATTAAGGACATACATTGAAAGAATGGATCAGGAGATAGTCAATCAAAGAAAGATTAGGGGCTACGCGGATCCAGTTGTTGAGGGATTGAGAAAAGCTGCTTATGGCAACCTTAAGGATAGAAAACTGACAAGGGATGAATCTCACGCTGTCCTGAATCACCCTGCCCTGGACGTTCAAATGCTAGGCGCCAAATCACCCAACGCCTCCTGCCAAGTATTGATGGCATATATTGATAAAATGGACAAGGAGATAGTAAATCAAAGAAGGGATAGAGGCAACGCGGATCCAGTTGTTGAGGGATTGAGGAGCGCTGCTTTTGAAAACCTGAAAAAAAGAGACATTGAGTATTGGCTCGCGGAAGCCGCCATGAAGCACCCTGCCCTTGACGTGCAAATGCTGGGCGCTAAATCGCCTTCAGCCGAAGTCGGAACATTAAGAGCATACATTGAAAGAATGGATAAGGAGATAGTAAATCAAAGAAGGGAGAGAGGCTACGCGGATCCAGTTGTTGAGGGATTGAGAAAAGCTGCTTATGAAAATCTGAAAAGCAGAACTGTGTAATAATATCTAAACTAAAGCCCGTTTCCTGACTCAGGACGCGGGCACTGAAGAGAAATTCTTCAGGGCGGGCTTTTTGTTTGCGCTTACTTCAGGAATCCAACATTCTTGACCGTTCTATCGGGTGTTTCCATCAGCTCATTTATCGCGTCAAAAACTATCTTGAACTGGCTAATGTTCTCATGATCTGGATATTGACCTGGATCGCCCTTTTGCTGTTAAGAACCGAGGATAACATTGCGACTCCTTGCTCGGTGAAGGCATAAGGGATAAATCGTCTCATGCTGTATTTTGTGGTCGCAAAATGCGACCGCAATTTTCCAAATTCTCCCTTGGACAACATGAAGGATCTACTTGTATTTAGCTTATCGTGACGTAGCATTATTCGACACTTGTGGTGTTTTTCGACTTTTCCCGTATTCCCCGATACCCTTATCCCTTAACCCCAACCCCTTACTCTGCCTCCCCTCCCCCGCGGCAAGGATGAGAAGAAATACTTAAGACTCAAAGTTCCTGCCTGCCGGCAGGCAGGCAAGGCTCAAGACCTCGACTTAAGACTTATGACTTCATGTTTTTCGTCTTGCGCCGCAGTTTTGAGTTTTGACTCTTGAGTTTTGAGTCTTCTTTCTCGGGCGGCAAGGATGAAAGAAAAACTTAAGACTCAAAGTTCAAGGTTCAAGACTACGAGTCAAGACTTAAGACTTTAAGTCTTTCCGTCTTGCGTCACAGTTTTGAGTTTTGATTCTTTAGTTTTGAATCTTCTTCTGGCGGCAAGGATGAAAATTAAGGGGCAAATATACTGAAATTACAACATGGAATCATCGATATAATAAGCGGGAAAAAGGTGAATAAGCTATGTATAGAATTGGAAGCGCCAGATTAAGATACAACGATCCGGAATTAAACTTTCGCCTGACGAGACTTCAAAGAATGACGGCTAAAAAGGCTGCCATGCTGGTCACCAGAGTAAATCTGAATATATTTACCCTCCCCCCTGTTTCCCTGGAAAACCTTAAGAACCGCAACATTATTTTCCAGCATGATGAGAACGGCAAAGAAGAATGTTACCCCATGGGCATAGATTTTGCCATGTCGGACATGATCCTTTTTTCATCCAAAAAAGGGGGATCGATCTCTACCAAAGCTCATGCCTGCTTTTCATATACGCTCTTATGCAGGGGAATGGGGCTTGGCGCAGCAGTCCATGTAAGATCAAGCCATTGGACAGATCCGGATTTTCACCTGTACATGGGGCTTCACGGTTACGCCAATTTGAAGCGGATCGCTCCGAACGCGGCTATTTCCGCTTTTATATCCGGCGGTTGGATCCCCGATGATATCGCGGAAGAACCTGAAATAGTCAGAGCACAAAGGATCGATAACAACAGAGAAATTATCGCTTCGGTCGCATGTGAATTGACAGGAAGAGGCGTAACAATTGAGGTTATTGATGTTGGAGGGCAATACAAATCACAAGCGTTAAATTTAGAAACAGAATCATTCACGGTCGATCCGCCTTTTACCGGCCAGCCTTTGTCAATTTAAAACAAGGAAAAATCAATAAGATACCGAAGGCAAATGAAGGCGGGACATGATGGCTATGAAGGCATAAGGCTTATGGCAGAAGGCTTGAGGCAATTTCCTGCTCTGCCCTAAGCGATATTCCGCAAACTGTCCAGGAAACTATTCAGGTTTTTTACCATCTTCAGGTTTGTCCTGTATGACGCGATCTGTTTATCGAGATTATCCAATGTCGACTCCAATTTTATCGTATTCTGTACAGAAGGATCATCTTTAAACCTCTGCAAGGAAGCATCAACATCCTTTTTGGCATCCCAGATCCCTTGATTAAATATTTTGGCGGCAGTCGCTTCTGGATCTTGGAACAGGCTGGACGGTCCGGCAGGAGGCGGCGTCTTTGATAAAGAACTCAGGCCTTCTCCCATAAAAATCACCTCACTCTTGGATCATATTATACCATAAATGCGGCTACAGAAGGCCTTACTCATTATCCCTTGCCCCTTACTTCCCGTACAATACCCTCAACTGATCCACCGTTGGATTTCCCGGATAATGAACTTCCCCGATCCAACGGACACCTCGGGATGGTAAAATAGCATAGAAAGAAAGAGGTGTTCATATGACAAGGCATCACAGCGAAGAGTTCAAAAAGGAAGCTGTTCGACTGGTTATCCAAAGCGGACGGAAGGTCAAACAGGTTGCCATGGAACTGGGAGTGAATCCATGGACAGTCAAAGGCTGGGTAAAGAAGTATGACAAAGAAACGCGGGCTGAGCTGATATCTCAGGGGCTTAAGATGTCTCCTGAAGAGGAAAACAGGATTTTGAAGAAAGAGCTTGCTGACATCACGGAGGAGCGTGATATCTTAAAAAAAGCAATAGCCGTCTTCTCGAAAAAACCGAAGATAAATACGCTTTTGTAGAGGAATTCCGCTCCGAGCATTCGGTTGAGAAGATGTGCTTTGTATTGAAGGTTTCCCGGAGCGGTTTCTACGGCTGGCTGAAGAGGCCAAAAAATGAAAGAGATAAGGAAAATGAGATGATATTAAAAGCAATAAGGGATATCCGTGAGAAGGAGCCTAAAAAGCAGGTGTACGGGTCGCCCCGCCTGACTATGGAGCTAAACGACATGGGATTGCCGTGCGGTAAAAATCGTGTGGCCAGGATAATGAGCAACAACGATATCCGGGCAAAAACAAAGAAAAAGTTCAAGCAGACAACTGATTCCCAGCATAAGTACCCCATAGCTCCAAATCTTTTGGATGGAGAATTCAAGGTTGACGCTCCGGATAAGGTCTATGTGACGGACATCACATATATCTGGACCCTGGAGGGCTGGATGTATCTTGCGGTTGTGCTCGATCTGTTCTCAAGGATGGTTGTTGGTTGGGCCATGAACAGCAGGATGACAAGGGAACTGGTCATTGAAGCGCTGAATAGGGCGATATCATCGAGAAACCCAGGTAAGAACCTGATGGTCCACTCTGATAAGGGGTCCCAATACGCGAGCCATGACTATCGGGAGCTTTTAGCAAGACACAGCTTCAGGCAGAGCATGAGCGGCAAAGGAAATTGTTATGATAACGCAGTTGCCGAGAGCTTTTTCCATACGATGAAGACAGAATGGGTTTTCTTTGAAAAGTATCAGACCCGCGCTCAAGCCAAAACAAGCGTTTTCGATTACATAGAAACGTTCTATAATCGAGAAAGGAGGCATTCAACGCTTAACTATTTATCGCCCTGGAATTATGAGCGAAAATATGCCAGGGCAGCGTAATCGAGTGTCCGTTTTTGCGGGGCAAGATCATAATACTCCCCCTGCGGGCCGATGTAGCCATCCTTGTATTTGACCAGCTTCACGGGCGTAAAAGAACCATTGGCATTGGGCACGTTCACGATAATTGATTCTCCCGGAGGTGTAGTAGTCGCAGCAGGCGGTGGTGGAGAGGGCATTATCGTTGTTTCTTGCGGCGCGGGTACTACAACATAACCCGAGGGCGCTTCCGTGTAATAAACGCTATTTGCATAATAATATGTTATGCCGCTCACCATTACTATCCTGTGCGGTGCGGGCAGCACCGTTACGATCATGCCGATGGGAGGATTGACCATGAAAAATCCGAACGGACCCGGCATCCAGAACATTCCGCCGTAATAATGGTAATTGTGCCCGCGAAGGACTATAACGTCGTGCCTTGGAGGCAGGTCCCTCCTCCATCCCCACGCGAACGCATCCGAGGATAACAGTATCAAACTGAGCGTAACAACAAGCCATATCCTTTTATTCATTTTCATCTCCTCCTTTTAATCTGATTTTTTGATCGAAACTATCATAATATCCTCAACAGGAACATCGTCAAAATATCCGGAGGAATGTGTCTTTACACTGCATATCGCGTCCGCCACTTCCATTCCCTCGATCACCTTGCCGAACGCGCAATAACCGTAACCCTGCGAAGTTTCGTCCTTATGGTTCAGGAAATCATTATTCGCGACATTAATAAAGAACTGCGATGTGGCGCTATCAACAACACTGGTCCTCGCCATCGCGATAGTGCCCCTGTCGTTCATGATCCCTTTCCCCGCCTCGTTCTTTATCGGGGGAAGAGTAAGTTTCTCCGCCAATCCCTTTTCAAATCCCCCTCCCTGTATCATGAATCGCGGTATCACTCTGTGAAATATTGTGCCGTTATAGAACCCGCTGTCTACATATGAGAGGAAATTCTGCACCGTGATTGGCGCTTTGTCCGGATAAAGCTCCACCTTCATCTTACCCTTTGTTGTCTCGATCACCACGATATTTGATCCGCCTTTTGCCATGATATCTCCTTTCCCCTCCGGAGGATTGCCCCCCATTGCGTAGCAATAAGTGCATAATATAATTAAATAGAATATAAGAAAATAACGCTTCATTTCTTGCCAACCAGTTGATCATATTAGCTTTTATCAATTATTTTTACAACAATGAAATTATACGCTATTTCTTACGATAACAGTGTGGAGGTAAAACAATGACTTCTTCCGTAGCTCGACTCGGACAGCAGAGCTCGACTGTTTATGCGGCTCCCCGGGTCGCGTGTGACAAAAAGACCGAAGAAGATGCCCTTGCCATGATCCGCAGCGGCGATGAGAAAACGGTGATCGCCGGCCTCTCATCCCCCTGCGCTCCCGTAGCGGAGCTCATAAAGTTGCTGGAAGAAAGACGCTGGCCTGATAACAGGGACGGGTTAACCGAAGCGGCGAGCATGAACCTGAGGGTCAGGATCCTGACCGAAGCCGAGGCGGTAATGTGCATTCACAGCAACGGTGACGACAACATAAAGAGGATCGGCCTCTCCTCCCCTTCCGCTCCCGTGGCGGAGCTGATGAGGGTACTCAAGGAAAGGCACTGGCCGTACCTGAATGATTGGCTCACGGGTCCCGCGAGCAGGAACCTGATGGGAAGGGACATGACCAAAGCCGAACTGATCAGGTACGTCACCGGCGGCGATCTTTCCGTGGTCTCCGAGGGGATCGAAAAGATGCGGAAAAAAGACTATACAGGCGCTGAAGCGTCTTTCACGCTGGCCATCAGCCTTGACCCTAAAAACGCGATCGCATATATCAACCGCGGCATCGCAAGGATCAATCGGGGGGATTTTAAAGGGGCTATCAAAGACCTCGATCATGTCATTAAGCGGCTTGAGCTCGGGAACGCGCTGGCATTCCTTTTCCGCGCTATCGCAAAGTACAGGGCCGGACACCGTTTCACCGGTGTCCTTGATTTCCTCAAGGCAGATAAGCTGGACGGCGGAGAAGTAGCGCTAGTTATCGACCGGGAAGCAAAAAAGCTGGACCTGAAGGGATACATCCAGCCGAAGCCGGAAAATTTGAGCAAATACAGAATGGATGATATCGAGGCTTATTTCACCAAAAGGATATCGCGGGAAGGCGGGAGGACTGACCTTTACATCCTGCGCGGCCTTGCGAGGGTAATGGATTATGATGTCACGGGAGCGTTCAAAGATTACCAATACGCCAACAACGTGAATTCGGACGGCGCCAACCGTTTTATCGACAGTCTGCTGGCGAAGATCGACCTGGAGCCTTACCTGACGACAGAGCAGGCCCTTTGGGATGAATTTATGGAGCGGAGGAAAGAATAATGTCAGCTGTGCCGGCAATAGTCGGCTCATTGCTTAGCAGCGCACAAAGAGCATCACTGCACAACGGCAGGCCGCTAAGGTTGAATATTTTTTCGGCCTATCTCCCGATGGACAGGATCGGCGGCCTCAAGTGTGAAGACCTCAGGAAGAATATCAAGGCGGGACCCGTCGGCGGTTATCTGTTCGGCATCGAGCATCGCGACTACATAAGAGTAAGATCGTTCATCGATATCAGGAGAAAAGTGGAAGCCGCCAAGAAATATAATTACAGTGCGTTCGAGTACAACCGTTCTTTAACCAGATGCAGACATTTTTCAGAAGCGATAAAACTGCTTGCCGCCAGCGCCATTGCCACATATACGGGTTTAGGGCTGCTCTATTTGATCGATCTATGGCCAAAGCCTCTTGATATCCAAATGTTATCCACGATGCCTCAAGCGATGGTGGCGTCGTTTTCTGCACTATTCCTTTCGCGGTATACGATCAAGCTGGCCAGGGATGCGGCTAACCTGCATGATTTCCTCGTTCAAGCGAGCTACCCGAACGGTCCCCGGATCGATCCCAGGAATCCTTCCTGATTCTTCTTCTTCTGGCGGCAAGCCTGCCTGCCCTCCTAACGGCGGGTAAACCGGCAGGCAGGGATGAAAGAAAAGTGCGGGATGTTGAATGCCGAATGCGGATTTCAATTCCGAATTCCGCACTCCGAATTTTCCATTGTCCCTTACCCCTTAACCCTTACCCTCCCCCGCTCTTTAAGTTAAAAGAAAATTATCCTCAGTAACGCTCATATCCGCAAGATGAATGACCCTGTGGCGGATATTTACGGGGAAACCGCCGAGCGCTTTTTTGCCCGTGGACGAGCCCCCGTCCATTACGACCTTTATCCCCCAGGTATTGTGATAAGTATTGCCAAAGTGAAGGTGGCCGAAAAGCAGAACATCCACTTTGCCCCCTATTATCTTTTTAAGCCTGGCGCGGTCTTTAAGCTGCATGAGCGGGAAAAAGTGTATCGGATGGTGGTGAAGGTAGACGACCTTGATCTTATTTTGGATAGCGGGGTCGGCCATTATTTTTTCGAGCGCTATACGCTGTTCGCGGCCGAGTTTGCCTTCTGCGAAGAACCGGTTATACCATTCAAGTTCGCCGATGGTGGAATCAAGGCCGATAAAGGCGACGTTTCCGATAATATCCAGTCTCGGGAATATTACTTCAGGAAGGTATATTTTACGGAAGTTCTCGGCGGTTTTTTTTGAACCAAGGTAGCCGGTGCCGTAGTCGTGGTTGCCGGGGCAAAGGAGGACGGTGAAACCGTTGCCGCGCAGTTCGGCGAGCAGTTTAAGGCCTGCGACGAGGTCTTCCTTTGACGCGCCTTTATCCACTATGTCGCCGGTGATAACAACGACCGTGCCTTCGGTCTTTTCGCGTTTGATGATGTTGGCGACTATTTTCTCTGCTTTTTGAGAACAGTCTTCGTAGCCGATATGAATGTCGCTAAGGTGGATGATCTTCTTAATATCGTTTATTGTTCCGCTTTTGCTCGGGTATGCGGCGAATATGTGTGATAACAGTTCATGAAAAGACTTTTTGGGATCAAGTTCAAAGTTCATTATGCATCTATTCTATATCAAGTCTCAAAGCTTTTCCCGCCCCACTTCTTCCTTCGTCCTTCGCACTGCTGACTTTTCCCCTGCCCCTTTTCCCCTATCCCTTAACCCTAACCCCTGCTCTGCCATGCGCGGCAAGCCTGCCTGCCCTCCTAACGGCGGGTAAACCGGTAGGCAGGGATGAAAGAAAAATAAGAGGTGCGGAATGCGAGATGCAGATTACTTCTTAATCGTAGAGAGCTTAGGGACAAATAGATTATTAACTGTGTTAAGAGTATAATTTAACAAATTAAAAGGAGGCGCCAATGTCTGGCTTATTTATATCAAAAATAGAAATTCTCAATTTAGTTAACACGAACATTATAGATTTGCGCGATAAAACAAAAGAGCAAGTGTTATACGAGTTTGAAGACATAATCCCTTGGGCATTAAAACATCCAAAAGACCAATCAGAAATGAAAACACGCCTTACTGACCTCTCTCAAGGAAGCTGTATATCCGGTTTTGCATACTATTGTTATTTATGGGCAAGGCTTATTGGGGATGAGGATGAGATGAAGCAACTATTTAAATTCCGTTCCGATTTATGCTGCTGGTGGGTAGTTGAACATCTTGCAGATAAACATGAAATGGAACAATATATTAAAGATAATGGTGATTTTGATAATGTATGGATCAAGACTCTATGGCACAATGTTATCACGAAAAAGTAAGCTATATCCTTTACTCTTATCTCTTATCCCTTAACCCTTACCCCCCCCCAAAAAAAACCTCTTCGATTATTTATTATATATTGCCATTGCTATCACAGCTGATGCAATAACGAGCCCTCCACTAATTTCACTTACGTTTTCAAAGTTGACCAAAGCAACAATAACAAAGAAGGCATTTAAACATATTTTGCCCCAATTCCAATTTTTCATATCCCTACCTCCTTACTATAGAAATTACTCCTGCATTAATAACTATTCTACTTGTCCTCTTCCAGCTTTAATAAATAATCTATCCTTCGATCTAAATTGGCTATTAATCCGTCAATGTCTTGTTTTAATGTGGTATCCTGGTAGCCCCCCAATATTGGATCTGAGTATTCTTTAATTGCAGAACTAAGCCCAATCAGATTATCCTGCACAAGCTTATCTTTTTTAACTAGCTTTTCCGCTTTATTATTTAATCTAGTTAATTCACTTGTTAACAATTTATCTTCTACCATAATAATCCTCCTTTATTTTACCGAACTCCTTCTCATCCAATATCTTTACGCCTAATGCTTCGCCTTCTCCAACCTACTCCCGGCGTCTTTCCCCGCCAACTAAGCATCCTTAGCTAGCTTAACTTTTTCGTACGCTTGAATAACATTAAAGATTCCAATATACCGTCTCATAAAATCATTGTTTGGATAGTCCTTATTCAGCTGTTCTTTTAACCATTTTTCATTGTATGTTTCAATCCTATTGGTTTTATTAATAGATTTAACAAAAAGATAAAACGCATCCTCATCGTTCTGATGGCGAGATTCGGGGTCAAAATTTAATGGCGGCAAGAATCGATTAATCCATGCATGATAGTTCTTTTCAACTTCATTAGCACTCTTGCTTAAATCGTACATATTTCATGTTCCCCCTTTTGTCTTATTATACCCCTTCTCATCCAATATCTTCACGCCTAACTACTCTCCCCTAATCTCTAATAAAAAACCATCAACCAAACCATCAACTTAATCATCAACCATTATTTATGCTAAACCAGGACATAATGTAGTGTCCTGCCCCGGCCCGACGGTTTTATCACCTTCATTTTTACCAGCTTCGTGAGTTCCTTGTGAACCGCCTGAGCCGATATCATAAAAACGGCCTGCATGTCCTTGTTCGTGATCCTGCCTTTTTCATTGATGATCTCAACTATCTCCATCTGTTTGGGCGTAAGCTCTATCTGCGGCACCGTCTTCTTCTTTTTACCCCCCAGCTTTATGACCTGCTCCTTAACTTCCTTTACGGAAACAGCAACTCCGGTCGTAAAATATTCCAGCCATTTTGTCAGATCGTTACCGCTTTCCTGCGCGGTCTTTAATGCGGCGTAATATGCCTTCCTGTCGCGGTCGTAAAAATCGTCGAGCGCGAAAAACCTGCGGTGATCAAATCCGCTTAAATATAGAACGAGCGTTGCGAACAACCTGGCTGTCCGGCCATTCCCATCTATGAAAGGATGGATCCTTGCAATTTCATAATGAACTATCCCTGCAAGCAGAACGGGATTGATATTCCATGTCTTTCA
>Ga0315291_10004673_pt1 | contig 17366 bp, 16 predicted proteins | sample YL17G12_20_MG_FD_203070 | JGI IMG/M metagenome (GOLD analysis project Ga0315291, IMG submission 203070) | Sediment microbial communities from Yellowstone Lake, YNP, Wyoming, USA - YL17G12_20 | ecosystem: Environmental > Aquatic > Freshwater > Lake > Sediment | place: USA: Wyoming | collected...
TCCCCGCTACGAGTATTGCGGACAAGGAGATGGGTAATATCGTTGTGGCGAATCTGATCATCTTAGGGGCCCTTATTAAAAAGACAGGCCTTCTCTCTGTGGAAGCGATGGAGAAGGCGATTGAGGTTAGCGTCCCGAAGAAGGCGACGGCACTGAATCTCAATGCCTTTAAAAGAGGGTTGGAACTAAGCTCCTGAAAGCAGTAGGCAGAAGGCGGAAAGCAGATAGAAAAACCTGAATTCCAAATCTCCCCCCAACCCCCCTTTGCTAAAGGGGGGTTGGGGGGAGATTAAATTACTCCAGGCCTGGGAAGATTAATGATGGAGGAGAAAGATGGCTGTTAAGACCTTTGAACAATATCTGGCGAGTTTAAGAAAGTTGGAACCGACGGCCTACATGTTTGGGGAGAGGATAGAGAATGTGATCGATAATCCCCGTATTCGCGCAGGGATCAATGCCACGGGTGCAACCTATGAGCTGGCCACCCATCCGAAGTATAAAGAGATGCTTACCACCCTTTCTCCTTTCACAGGGGAGCCTATTAATCGATTCACCCTGCCTCCACAATCCATCGAAGATCTTGTCATGAGGGTAAAGATCAACCGCACCCTGGGAGGTTACGTGGGGACATGCCACCAGAGATGCACGGGATTGGACTGCCTCTGCACTCTTTCGATTGTGACTTATGATATCGATAAAAAATACGGAACCCATTATTACGATCGGTTCATAGAGTTCCTGAAATACGTGCAGAAGAACGATCTGACAGGAAATGCCAGCGTGACCGATGTCAAAGGAGATCGTAATCTGAGCCCTCATGAGCAGCCCGATAAGGATATGTACCTCCGCGTCGTCGACCAGACGAAAGAAGGGATTATCGTGAGGGGAGCCAAAGTTCACCAGACAGGGTCCCTTAGTTGTCATGAGGTCATTGTGCTTCCGACCCGAGCAATGGGAAAAGGGGATGAAGATTATGCCCTGGCCTTCGCCATTCCTTCGGATACAAAAGGCCTCATCCACGTCGTTGGGAGAAATTCGATGGATACCCGTGAGATCGAGGGAGTGGATTGTGGCAATATTCGTTATAGCAAATACTGTCCCACGCTCATCTTTGATGAGGTACTGGTGCCATGGGACCGGGTTTTCTTGTTCCGGGAGGTTGAATTCGCGGCCGAGATGGTGAGTCGCTTCTCTGCCTTTCACCGTCAATCCCACGGCGGCTGCAAATCAGGAAAGATCGATGCCATGACCGGAGCAGCCTTGATGATGATGGACTATAATGGAACAACAAAAATAAGCCACCACAAAGAAAAAGTGATCGATATGATTCATATGGCGGAGACCCTTTACGGATGCAGTTTGGCCGCCTCCTATGAGGGAAAGAAAGAGGCTTCGGGGACCTATTTTATCGATCCGGTCTTGGCCAACGCCTCGAAGATCCATGAGGGAAAGGAGATGGCAGAGGCCGTGCGACTGATGGTCGATATCGCAGGCGGTTTTGTTGCAGACCTTCCCTCGGACAGAGATTTCGATAACCCGGACATCGGTGAACTGCTCAAGAAATATTTAAAAGGAGCCACTGGAGTGCCGGTGGAAAAAAGGGTCAAGATGTTGCGATTGGTCGAGAAGATGGCAATGGAGAGCGCGGATACGATTTCCGATATTCACGGAGGAGGTTCTCCTGCAGCTCACCGGCTCACGATCTTCAGGGAATCGGACATCACCCATAAAAAGAAATGCGCCATTCGATTAGCAGGGATTGAGGAATAGACAGGATAGAAAACCTGTCAAATGTTTTGCAAGAACGGGAGCCGGATTCAGGAAGCTCTCCTGGATCCAAGGACTAAAGAATTGGATTCGACGATTCAAATAAGTATCAACGCAAAGTTTATTTCAAGATATGAAATTCCCCAACGAAAAATAAAAGATGGAGACCACATTACTTTTTTCAGGCTCCTCGCTGGGGATAAAGAAAGCCTGAAATGCTTAAATGGCACTTGAGAACGGATGCTGTATGGGTAATTGAATCCTGAGCATCTGGCTGCAGGGATGCAAGAATTGAATAGTGTAGTGATGGAAGGAGAATAGATATGTATGGATGGCGGGGAAGGATACTGCGGGTTGACTTGACGAGCGGTGAGTGTAAGGAAGAGAATTTAGAACCACAAGTGGCCAAAGATTACATCGGAGGCCGTGGTCTCGGAGTTTATTACTTGAATAAAGAGGTTAATCCTAAATGTGATCCTTTATCTCCAGAGAACATGTTGGTCATGGCTGCCGGACCGTTAACCGGGACCTCCGCTCCGACCGCGGCACGTTATATGGTTATGACTAAAGGTCCGCTGACTGGGGCAATTACCTGTTCGAACTCAGGTGGCCATTTTCCCAAGGAATTGAAACGAGCCGGGTTCGACGTTCTGATATTCACCGGACGAGCATCCAAACCAGTTTATCTTTGGGTCAATAAAGGTAAGATTGAACTCAGGCCAGCAGGCCATCTTTGGGGAAAAACTATTCCCGAAACCACAGACGCCCTGCTCGGCGAGACCGATCCCAAGGCTCGGGTGGCCTGCATCGGTCCAGCTGGAGAAAAGCTGGTTCTGTTTGCTGCGATCATGAACGATAAATACCGTGCAGCCGGTCGCTCAGGCGTGGGAGCAGTGATGGGGTCTAAAAATCTCAAGGCGGTGGTGGTTGCAGGTGAAGGATCGGTCCCGATTGCTGACGAGGAACGATTTAACGAAATCCAAAAGCGGGTCTTAACGAAGTTCAGGGATGCGGCCAAAGCTGCCCCCTCTCCGCTCAGCCTACACGGCACAATCGGGGTGATGACGCCTCTCACCCAAAAGTTTGGGATTCTCCCCACCAAGAATTTTCAGCAGGGAACCTTCGACGGTTGGGAAGCCGTTTCAGGTCAAACTCTCACTCAAAAATACCTGAAAAAGACCGTTGCCTGCTGGGCCTGCCCAATTGCCTGTGGCCGGTTTACTAAAGTTGAAGAACCTGGATTCGAAGGAGAAGGAGAAGGGCCCGAGTTTGAAACCGGCTTTGCCTTTGGCTCGCTTTGTATGGTTGACAACCTTGCGGCTGTCACCAAGGCAAATTATATCTGCAACGATTTGGGCCTAGATACAATAACTATGGGAGTAACCATTGCCTGCGCCATGGAGCTTTTTGATCGTGGTTATTTAACAGAAAGACAAGCAGGTGGGTCAATCAATTGGGGGGACGGCCGGAAAATTGTCGAATTGGTAAAGCTGACCGGCTATCGAGAAGGTTTTGGAAATGAATTGGCTGAAGGTAGTTACAGGCTGGCAGAACGCTACGGCCATCCAGAACTGGCCATGGTGTCTAAACGACTCGAACTACCCGGCTATGATCCCAGGGGTCTTCAGGGTGCAGGCCTCAATTACGCCACTTCACCCATCGGCGCCTCCCATTGTCGGGCGCATATGGCTTACTGCGAAATGATGGGGCTACCGAAGCTCATTGATCCACATGAATGGAAAGGCAAAGCCCGGATCGTTAAGTTCTGGCAGGATGTATTTGCGGTCATTGACTCGGCAGGATTCTGTATGTTTTTTACAATCCGCAACCTTCTGCGGCCGGAATTAGAGATCTATCCAGATGGTATATTGGAATATTTAAATGCCGTGACCGGCGCTACTTATACCATGGATGCACTGGTTAAGGCCGGTGAGAGGATCTTGAATGCTGAAAGAATGTTCCTGGTCAAAGCCGGATTCTGCCGCAAGGATGACACCTTGCCTCACCGGCTGATCCATGAGCCTTTTTCAGAAGGAGCGGCTAAGGGAAGAGTCGTGCATCTCGAAGAGATGCTGGAGGAGTATTATAAGGAGCGCGGATGGAGTGAGGAGGGCATTCCTACAGAGGTCAAGCTCCAGGAATTGGGTTTAAACTAATCCTACCAGAGCTCGCTTATGATGATCGATATTCATCTCTTGGGTTATTTGGCAAGGTTCTCTCCGACAAAGAAGGAGAAGTTCCAACTGGAGCTTCCTAACGGTGCAACCGTCGGTCAACTCTTGGAAGAAATCGAATTCCCGGCCAATCTTTCAAAGGTAGTCCTAGTGAATGGATGCCATAGGAATGGCTCTGTCCAACTGGCGGATGGTGATGAAGTATCCATTTTCATCCCAGAAGCTGGGGGATAAAGTTGCCCAGATCGTGGGAGTGAGAGGAGAAGACTAGATAATACTTCTTTCTACTTATAGGGGCGTGTCATGGGAAAAAATACTGTCCGGCGAGTTCTCTTTGCCGATCTTAAGGATTTCTGTAAACAGGCCTATCTGAAAATTGGGGTTCCGGAAGACGAAGCAGAAATTGTGGCTGACTTTCTAGCAAGGTCTGACCTTCGAGGAGTCGAAACCCATGGCGTGATGAGACTTCCCATCTATATTCAGAGGCTTCAAAAGGGATATGTCCGCGCTGTATGCAAAATCACGACCGTTAAAGAAAAAGGTTCCACTGCTTTTCTCGAAGCTCATGGTTCGATGGGGCATGTCGTTGCTTACAAGGCAATGAAGATAGCAATCCAGAAGGCAACAGAGCATGGTATCGGATGGGTTTCTGTTAAAGACAGCGGCCATTTCGGGGTCGCAGGTCTCTTCTCCATGATGGCGCTGAAGAATGACTTCATCGGTTACACTGTTTCCAACTCCGCACCGATGATGGCGCCATGGGGTGGAAGGGAGCGGATCATCGGGAACAATCCCGTCTCTTATGCCTTCCCCGCAGATAAGTATCTCCCGGTTGTTCTCGATTTCTCCTGCAGTGTAGTCTCCTCAGGTAAATTGATCTTGTGCCGCAAGAAAGGTGAAAAGATCCCTCTGGGATGGGCCTATGATAAGAACGGTCTTCCCACGGAAGATCCCTATGAGGGGTATGAAGGGGGAGGTTCCTTAGTGCCGATCGGCGGGCATAAAGGGTATGGGATGGTTTTAATCCATGAAATGTTGACGTCTGTTCTGACAAATGGCAAATGGACTCAAAATATAAAAAGCCTGTACGAGGAGGATAAAACCGGCATCCAGGGAACGTGCCACTCTTTTATGGCCATCGATCCGGATTGTTTCATTGGAAGAGAAAAGTTTAAGAAGGAGATGGACCGCTACATCAAGAGCATAAAAGAGAGTGCGAAGGCTCAGAACGTGACAGAGATCTTAATGCCTGGAGAACCGGAACATAAAACCGAAGCCGAACGCCTGAAACAGGGCATCCTGCTGGCAGCCACCACGCTGCAAGAGTTAACCGCCATCGGTGAATCATTGGGAATCTTTCTCCGATTTATAGATTGAATGGAGGTTACTTTTTTATTGAAGAATGGTTGTGGAAGTCTCAGATTGAAGTCTATAGGAAACTGGTTTATTGAACTATTTTCCTTGATGAAAGGAGGTGAATGAAAGAACGGTAATAGATCGATGTGCATTTTGGGCGTTGGCGATGTTTGGCATTTTTTTCATGGAAGGAGATGATATCAAGATTTAAACACCATGGGTTTCATTGAAACACCTACACTGCAGAGAACCTTAACTAAAGAAAGGAGGAAATGATTATGTGGAGAAAGAAAAAGTTGTTGGTGATGTTTATTGGAATGATTATGATCATCACAGTTTCTTTCATTCAGAGTGTTTATGGAGGAAGTTCCCACACTTTAATTGGAAACCCCAAAACTGTGCATTGGGGGTACTACAGCGGCAAAATAGAGCCGGCATTAAAAATCGATCCCGGGGATATCGTCACTATTGTATCCCCTCACGGTGTTGCAGCCGTCTATGAAGCTGGAGGAATACCGCCTGATCAAATTTCAAAAGAGCTCCGAGATATAAACTCGGAAGTGAAAGAGAGAGGACCAGGACCTCACATTCTTACGGGGCCTATTTATATCAATGGTGCAGCTCCGGGTGACATACTGGAGGTACATATAAAGGACGTGAAACCCACAAAGCCCTATGGATATAATACGAATTGGTACGGAATGGGCACACTTCCTGAAGATTTTCCCTTCACAGCATGGAGAGTTCCAAGATTGAATCTAAAGAATATGACCTCGGAGATCATGCCCGGTGTAGTTATTCCACTTAAGCCATTTTTTGGGAATATGGGTGTTGCCCCACCGGATGTAATGGGAAAGATTTCTTCAGCACCTCCAGGTATTCAGGGAGGAAATTTAGATATCAAAGAGCTTGTTGCCGGTACAATACTTTATCTTCCTGTGCATGTCAAAGGAGCACTCTTTTCCGTTGGAGATGGACATGCTGCTCAAGGGGATGGCGAGGTCTGTCTCACTGGAATTGAAGTTGCTGAAATGACAGGGACATTTCAGTTTTTTGTTCGAAAGAACAAGAGGTTAGTATGGCCGCGCGCCGAGACACCGACGCACTTCATAACAGTCGGGCTAAACGAAGATCTCGATGTTGCTGCGAAAATGGCTCTGAGAGAAATGATCAATTTTCTTAACGAGGAAAAGGGGATATCCCGCGAGAATGCCTACTACCTTTCGAGCGTGGCAGTAGATCTGCGGGTAGCACAGCTCGTGAATGGTGTGAAAGGAATTTACGCGATGCTCCCCAAAAATATATTTGTAAAGAAATAGAAAGAAATGGATTGGAAAGTTTCGGAACCTTTCTTTATATGATATGGTCAAATAAAGAAAGTTAATGAATGGAGGGGATATAGGTCTCCCCGCAAATCAAAGGAGGGTAAAGCAACGAAGAAAATATTTCTTTTCGGACTTGGGTTAGTTCTGACATTGACCTTATAAATATCCTTTTTGGGATGTGAAAGTAAGAATGTGGCTGAGGAACCGGGAGGAGCGAGTCTTTCCGGAAATCATCATGAGAAGCGTTTTGGATGCAGACAGACTGACAAGAACACAAGAAGAAAGGAGGACATCATGAAGGGAACAAAACAGGTTTGGATTGTGATGGCTGTCATTTTTGGCTTTGCCGTAATGCTGCCATCTGTGGCGACCTCGGAAGACAAGTATGTGACCTTTGGACAGACGGAGCCCTTAACCGGACCATTGGCTGGCTTCGGTGTCCCAAACAAACGGATCGTGGAGATGGCCATTGAGAAGATTAATAGCGAGGGTGGATTCAAGGTAAAGGGAGAAACCTACAAGCTCAGAGTCATCTGTGAAGACAACAAGAACACCACGGAAGGGGCCGTTGCCGCGAACAACAAGCTTATCCATCAGGACAAAGTGAAGATTGTGATGAACTTCCCCACCACGCCTGCTATGGCTTCTCAGGTGGTCACCGAACAGAACAAGGTGATCAACCTCATCGGGGGCTTACATCACGAAATGTTGAGCCCCAAGAAGCCCTATTCCTTCCGCCATGTCATGGATGCCACGGTGACCGCTCCAGCGCAAGTGAAATGGATCATAAAGAACCGCCCGAACCTGAAATCTTCTTGGATGACCGGGGCTGATGATGCGTCCGGTGCGGCGGGCGTTAACGGCTGGAATGAGGCCTGCAAAAAATATGGAATCAAGGTGCTGGGGTCCGACCTAATCAGCAGACAGGTCACGGATTTTTATCCCATCCTCGCCAAGATTTTGCCCACTAATCCGGACATCATTGGGGCCAGTACGGGAGATCAGGGGGCCCTTCTTCTGAAACAGGCTCGGGAGAAAGGTTATAAAGGACAGTTTGCAACCCCCTACGCCGCCTCCAAAAGCTGGATAAAAACCGGAGGGGCGGAAAATATGGAGGGAACATTGAACATCGGCGTTGATGCGACCTCGGAACTGGTGCCGAAAGGCGTGAGGGATTTTCATGCGGAATATGTCAAAAAATACGGAGAAGAGCCCGGGGCATGGTCAGACTGGCTGACAACCCCTCCCTACGTAATCGCTCAAGCCCTCGAAAAGGCGGGCACGGTTGATGATGTGGAAAAGATCAAAGCGGTTCTGGAAAAAGAACTGTTTAAAACCCCCTGGGGCGAGGTCAGGTACGGCGGGGCGAAGAAATTTGGTGTTCCTCACCAGTTGTTGATTCCCATCTTTATCTCCACCGTCAAGAATGGGAAGATCGTGGTTCTTGACCGGATTGACGGCGCGGAAATCGAAAAATTAATGAGTGAGTAAAAGCAGAAATTGAAGGGAATCTTTTCCTGATGTTCAGATGCGGCCATGAGCAGTAGCCGGGTTTCACCGAATCGTTCGGCCATTGCTCATGGTCGCCAATTTTGAGTCGAGGGAAGACCGTGCAGTTACTTATCGAGATGACCATCAATGGAGTGATGTTGGCCACGAGCATGATGTTGGTCGGCCTTGGATTTACCCTTTTGCACAGCATCCTGCGTATTGTCAACCTGGCTCATGGTGAGTTGTATATGTTTGCCGCCATGTTAGTCTGGTATTTTATGTCCCATTTCCATCTCAGCTATCCCTTGGCGGTCCTGCTCAGCATGGCCATTGTGATTGCCATTGGGCTCCTCATAGAAAGGTATGGCTTGCGCAGGTTTCGGGGCGATTTGTTGTCGGGTCTCATTGTTTCCATGGGATTGGTTTTCATCCTGCAGCAAGGCTCGCTGCTGTTTTTTGGAACAGAAACCAAGAATATTCCTTCTGCCTTCCCGGGGAATCTGGCCTTCGCGGGTATTCAAGTTTCCAAGGAACGCGTGGTGATATCCTTGATCAGCCTGGCGATCATTGTGGTTTTGATTTTTTTTGTGAACCGTTTCAAGGCTGGCCGGGCCATGCGAGCCGTGGCTCAAGATGAGGATGCTGCCAGACTCCAGGGAGTCAGTATTCGATACATCAGTACCTTGATCATGGCCCTGGCCTGTGGCCTCGGGGCGATCGCGGGAGGTCTGATGGCCCCTGTGTTTATGATCGTTCCGACCATGGGCTTACCTTTTCTCCTGAAGACGGTGATCGCCATCACGTTAGGGGGTATCGGCAGCATCGGAGGGGCCGTTCTCGGCGCTTTGATAGTGGGGATGGTAGAAAGTTATGTCTCCACCCTGATTTCGATCGAGATCGCCTATATAGCCCTTTTCGGTATTCTCGCCCTGATCCTGGTCGTGAAACCGGGCGGATTTTTCGGCACCCCGTATGAATATGTATAAAAAGCGATTAGTATGAATCAAGTGCGCGCAACACAGAACTCCAACAGGAAGAACAAAATCCGGGTTTCTTTATTGCTGGCTATTCTCCTTGTGCTGCCTCTTTTTGTCCGCAGCCCTTATCTTCTTCATGTCGCGATCATCACAGCTCTGTACATCATCCTCGCGACGGCTTTGCGTTTGCCTCTGATTACCGGTCGATTTAATATCGGGATCGTGGCTTTTGCCGCCGTCGGCGCCTATACCTCCGCCCTGCTTGCCTTTAAACTGGGGTTAAACGTCTGGCTGGCCCTTCTTGCCGGCTGTGCCGCATCGGGCGTGGTGGCCTTCGGACTCGGCCTGATTATTCTCCGGGTCAGCGGCCTTTACTTTGGTATGCTCACGATGTGCCTTCTTGAGATGCTGCGGCACTATCTGTTATGGCATCGGAAACTAACCGGCGGAGTCATGGGGATCCTCAACATTCCAAGCCCCACCATCTGGGGATTTGATTTAGGCGCCGACAAGGTGTCCTTTTATTACCTGACCATGATCGTCACGGTGTTTTCCATATGGTTCATATACAGAATTGAGCGCTCCCGGGCAGGTATGGCTTTCCAAGCCATCGGGCAAAGCGACCTGCTTTCGGAACACCTGGGCATCCATATTGCCCGATATAGACTTCTGGCTTTTGTCGTCAGTGGTATCTTTGCCGGACTTATGGGAGGCATGATTGCTCACTACTTGCATTACACCTCCCCAGAGGATTGGACCATTATGCAGTCCCTCACCATCCAGATTTTCATGGTCGTGGGGGGGCGGGGTTCAGCCTGGGGTCCCATTGTTGGGACCGCGGTGTTGATGACCATCAGTGAAATGCTTCGGGGTAGCAAGGAGTACCTGCCCTTAGTCTATGGCGCGATTCTTATCCCGGTGATCCTATTTTATCCGCGGGGACTTGTGGGGCTACCCCATTCCATTTCCCAGTGGGTTGCGAGGCGGCGCCAAAGATAGGGTCTCCGTCTATTTTTTGCGGAGATCCCCATGTGTAATAAAAAGGATATGCAGGCTATGGCTTTTTTGGAATTGCAGTGCCTCAGTAAACACTTCGGCGGTTTGGCGGCGGTAAGCGAGTTGGATCTGGCCATTTCCCCCGGGGAAATCCGGGGGCTTATCGGCCCTAATGGGGCAGGCAAGACGACCGTTTTCAATATGATCAGCGGTGTTTATAAGCCGACTGATGGTCGGGTCATATTTGACGGAGAGGACATCACCGGGCTTCCTGCTCACGAGGTGACCAAGAGGCAATTGTCGCGCACTTTCCAACTGACGTCCGTTTTCAGAGAGTTTACGGTGTTGAGAAATCTTTTGGCCGCTTATCACCTCTTTTCCAAGGCCGGGTTCTGGAATTCAGTTTTAAACACTTCTCTCAGCAAAAAAGAGGAAGAGCAGTTTATGGAAAATGCCATGGAAACGCTCCGATTTTTGGGGATTGAAGACCTGAAGAATGAGATTGCCAAGAACCTGCCTTACGGTCACCAAAAGGTGATGTCTTTGGGAATGGCCTTAATTCTCAAGCCCAAATTGCTCATGCTGGACGAGCCGGTTTCGGGAATGAACCCCCAGGAAACCAAGAACATGATGGATAGAATTAGGGAGACCCGGGACAAGAAAGGCGTGACCGTCTTTCTGGTTGAGCACAATATGAAGGCGGTCATGGGCATTAGTGATCAGATTAGCGTGCTGAGCTTCGGTAAAAAAATTGCCGAAGGCACACCTCAGGAAATTAAAGCGAACCCTGCTGTAATCGAAGCCTATTTGGGAGTAGAGGACTATGTTGCTTGAGGTGAAGGACCTCTGGGTGCACTACGACCGTATTGAGGCGGTCAAGGGGGTATCCCTTCAAGTCAATGAAGGCAGCACCGTCGCCTTCGTCGGGGCGAATGGGGCAGGGAAAACCACGATCTTGAAGACCATCTCGGGTTTGAAAAGCCCGACAAGCGGGGAAATCCGGTTTAACGGAAAAAGAATTGAGCGGGAAGATGCGGCAGACATTGTCAAGCTCGGCATAGCCCATTGCCCGGAGGGGCGAAGGATCTTTCCTTTCATGACGGTACTGGAAAACCTTCAGATGGGGGCTTTTAAACGTACGGATGAAGCCGGGATCAGAAATGACCTGGAGGAAATCTATGTCACCTTCCCCATACTCAAAGAGAGATCAAAACAGAAGGCCGGGACTCTGAGCGGTGGCGAGCAGCAGATGTTGGCCATTGCCCGGGCTCTCCTTTCCAAACCGAAACTCCTCTTGTTGGATGAACCATCCCTGGGCCTGTCCCCTATAATGGTTCGGCAAGTTGCTCAGATCATCGCTAGGATCCGACAAATGGGAATCGGGATTCTTCTGGTGGAACAAAATTCAGTTATGGCTCTCCGGCTTGCTGACTATGCCTATGTGTTGGAGACAGGGAAAATATTCATTGAGGGAATAGCGGGAGAGCTTTTGCGCAACCCCAAAGTGAAAGAGGCTTACCTAGGCGGATAGAAAAATCGGTCGATAATCTTATGATTATGGTTTCTCTTCATCCTAAATTTATTAGGGGTCATCTGTTATGAGAAATATCATTACCATTATGGGGAAAACACCGCAGATCGAAGAAGATGTTTATATCGATCCATCGAGCCGAATTATAGGGGATGTTCTTTTAAAGAAAGGATGCAGCATCTGGCCTTTGTGTGTGCTCAGGGCAGACAGCAATCAAATTGTGATCCAAGAGGAGGCAGCTGTTCTCGATAAAGTTTTGATTGAAGCACCGGCTAAAAACCCCGTCGTTGTGGGGAGGAGAGCCTTGATCAGTCACGGTGCGATATTGCACGGCTGTACGGTGCAAGAAGGTGCCCTTGTTGGAATCGGAGTTATTATATTAGATGGAGCGATTGTCGGAAAAGGATCGATCATTGGTGCAGGAAGCGTTGTTTCGCCACAAATGGTCATTCCAGAAAATTCGCTTGTCCTTGGAATTCCAGGTAGAGTTGTTCGTGCGTTAAAACCCGATGAGGTGCAAAAAACCTCATCTCAGGTCGACGAGGTCAGACAGAAAGCGAATCGATATCGAGCCAATTTGGAAAAGGTCTGAAATAATCGTATCGGGTGTGGGGGCGTTCGTGCCGAGTTGTTATCAACCACGCTCTTAAATGGAATTTAATTGCGGAAGAATAACTTTGAGCCGGCAACGAGCATCAACCCAAGTCCACACGCCGCTTCCACCTACAAGTCATTGCTGGACCCGTGTTCAAGATCCGAAGATTACGAGTTGAACGTGAGCACAATGGCCACCTGCCCCGCTCTAAATGCCGATGAGAAAACTGACAGTAGTAGGCGTCACGTGGGGGCGATTGCTTGCGCAATCCTTTTTCAAATATTCAAGTTTTGGTTGGAGGAACTCTGGAACCCAAGATTAAAATATCTTTTTATTTCATCTATTATTTAAACAGCACTTTTTGTATTTCTTGCCGGAACCGCAAGGACAAGGGGAATTACGACCGATCTTTGTATGCCTTGAAAGTTTTGAATTATTTTCCTCAATTATCGGAAATTCTGTTACTTTTTTCTCCCGAAGGGTAGCCTTGCCCGATTTAAAGAAACCCAACATCTCATTTTTCTTTTCATAGTGCTCTCTGCGATCATCCGGCCAGTCGCTGCAATCCATCAAAACAAAATCCTCAGAGTTCATTTGTGTGAATTTTGGGGCATCTATAGCAATACCAATAACCTTTTTCAAAAGTGGAAACTTATTTTTTGCAGCACCGCAGGCGATTTCAAGCATTGCTAGCCGCTTTGTCCGGTAGTCATTTTCATAGTCGGTAACTCTATCGACTTTGAGCTGCAGAAAGACATACCCTTTTTCTTTGTAGAAAGAGGGCATGAAGGATAAATATCGCATACCCTGATCTGAGGATTCCGGGAAGTTACGGATTGCTTGAATCATATGTTCTGATAAAGCGCGGCGGGAGAATCGTGGTTCCTTTGCCATTTCATGGATTGCGCTCTGACCTTTCAATAGAGTGGCGTTTCCACGCAAAGTACCATCAAGTGAGTTCTGGCAGGTCCTTTGAATCAGTTCATCCCAAAGATATGATACTTTGTCAGCAGATTTCTTTCGTTTATAGATTTCACGCTGAACGAAATCCTTCCATTCTCCCTCACCAATCATCAGGAAATTAATATCTTCTCGCGATGTCCCTATGAAATGCCTATTCTTGTTTTTGTCAAAATTAAGGTAATAATGTGCCAATAGATCTTCTTCGCCACAATAAAACAGACCATCAAGCGATTTTACTGCTTCGATTTTTGCATTAAGGTAAGACGAAAAATCAAAGAATGTATCGAGTTCTCCGAAAATAATTGGGAGGTTGAAGCTATCAAACACGTGAACAGGATTTTCTTTGTCAATGTCAATCTTAAACGGGAATGGGGATTGAGCGACGCTGTGACCATACAAAATAGCCAAGCTGCCATACACATTATCATCAGAGAACTTTTCACAAGCCTCTTTTGCCCCGTGTGCTACAATGATTTTATGAACAATCATTTTGTCGTAATCGATATCAATGGGGAATTGAACTTCCAAAGCCTTATCTAAGAATATGCGGCGCCCGCTTTTAATATAACGCTCAGCACCGTGGGCAGTGCGAATCTGATCATCAATCACCCTTTTTTTCCAGCGGTTCCAGTTGACCAGTGGATCCTTGTCCGATTTATCGAACTGCCGACTCTCCCGGTCAAAAAATATGAAAACTTGATTCTCAAAAACTGCGAGCAGATCGCAAAGCTCATCTCCGTCGTCTCTTACTGGGTTTGGATAGCTCCATAGCTTCAGGAATGAGCTCTCACAGAGATCTGCCAGTAGTCGTTCAGTGGGGGTCGAACCCTTCGATTTGACTATAACCATTAGCAAGCTCTTATCCGTTGTTCATTTTCGGTTGTAATATACACTTTTCCCAAGAATTAGGAAACGGAAAGTTACAGGAAGGAAGAGTTGAGAAACGAGGGTGCGGATAAAACCTACTATCCTTCACTCAAAAATAATCATGAAAGTTGAAGATTATGGTTTGAAAAAAAGTATGTTGTGCTCCACCTTAGCTCACCCAGCGTACAAACATCTCAACGGGATCGCGTTTTCTTTCAAAGTTGTTTACTGGCGAGTCATTATCCGGCCATCCCAGAGCAGTTCCGATAATGATCCTCCGGCTTTCAGGGACATTAAAAATCCTGCGAATAATTTGCGGATAGTTCACAGATGCGGCAAGGGAAATGGTGCCGAGTCCCCTTGCATGAGCCAATAGTTTAAAAGTCTGTATGAAAATGCCCACATCAAGCATGGCATATTCAAGAAGAATATCCTTGTCCACTATTACAATGAGAAGGGCGGTGGCATTAAAGAGGGAAAACATGTCTCCATAGTAATTCATTCTCCCGATTTTATCTTCCCGCGGAATAGAAAGGGATGTAAGAACGCTTTTACCCACATCCAAATATCTTTTTTTTAAAGTCTCCGGCCATTTTTCCGGCATGGGGACATCTGGGTCCGGTTTTTCCCCGGACATAAAGACCTCCCTGTTTTCCTTTTTAAAGCGCTCAAGGGCGTCACCAATGGCCACCACGAATTCATATTGCTGTGTATTCCCCCACGATGGAGCCCATAGAGCATCACTGATGAGTTCCCTGATTGTTTCTTCCGGAACCCTCTCCGGAAGGAAGCGTCTTATGCTCCTCCTGTTTTTAACGGCTTCATTTATATCCATATGCTCCCCCTTTTAATAACCTGCGTTGGGATACAGAATGTTAAAGACTTTTAGCCTCAAACCTCCGACAGCAAAGCTACTACCGTTTTAGTTCTTCGAGGCTTGATTTAGCGGCATTGTATTGGAAGCTAATATCCGTGGAATAGGCAAGGACGGTCATCCCCTTTGCTCTCCAGGTCTTGAGAGCTTCGATATTACCGATGTGAATGCCGGTCGCCTTTCTTCTCTTTTTTCCCGTCTCAACCACACGGTCAATAGCTTTCATTAATATCTCTGAACCCATCTGGTCTGGAATTCCAAGGGAGATGGAAAGATCATTCGGACCGATTAATCCCACATCAATCCCTTCCACGCTGAGAATCGCATCGATGTTCTCAATGGCTTCTCGGGTTTCGATCTGGGCGATGACGACGGTGTGTTCATTCGCCTCCTTCATGAACTCAAGGGCCTTTAAAGGTTTGTAGTCTGTTTGACCTGTCTGAGTTCCGAACCCTCTCTGTCCAATGGGAGTATATTTGCTGTAGCGGACAATTGCCTTAGCCTGTTCTCTTGTGGAGGTCATGGGCACCATAATTCCTTCTGCTCCTGCATCGAGAACCCTTGAGATGAAGTGAGTTTCCAAGTGGGGAACCCGGATGATGGGTGCAATTCCTCCTGACTTGGCCCCCCGAATGAGATCCGCCACGGTCTCCATAGAGTAATTGCCATGTTCCATGTCGATGAAGAAAAAGTCGTAGCCTGCAGCGGCATAAATAGACGGTGCCCCTGGATCACGGGCCTGCCGAATCATTGTTCCATAAACACATTCTCCTGCTAACACTCTCTTTCTCAAACCTGTCCAAGACATACTCTCCTCCCTTTCTTCAATTCCTCCAGAGGGATCAAGCAGATTTTGTAATTCGTGAACTTGTTAAAGGCAGCGCCCAAATCACAAATTCCAAATTACAAACCCCAAATAAATTCCAAGCTCCAATTTGGAATGACCAAAACGATTCGTTTGGAATTTTGTTCATTAAGATTTATTTGGAATTTGGTGCTTGTTATTTGGTGCTTACCCGACTCCGCTCATTTCAAAGTGCATGCCTTACCTACAATTCAATTTGGAAGTCCCAAATTCATAAGGATTCCCTTTAGATCTGCCTTTGCCTTGGGAGTGATTCCTCCCACGGGTGGTATGTCCACGCCTGCATCAATACCGATCAGGTTGAGGGCTTCTTTGATCACTACCGGAAAAGTCCCAAGATCAAAGGCTAAACGAAGGGGGGCCAAACGGAACTGGGCCTCAAGCGATCGTTTCCAGTCTCCGGCCTGGAAAGCTTCATAAATTTCAACGATGACTTTAGGGGCGACATTGGCTGTTGCAGCGATGGCCCCTTTTCCTCCGTAACAGAGTGTTCCGTAGATGAGCGTATCCCGGCCTGCCAGAACAGAGAACTTTTTATCGGTTCTTCGAATATATTCGGCAGTGAGCGACAAATCCCCAGAGGAATCTTTGATGCCGACAATATTATCCATCTTCGATGCACGGACGACAAAATCTACTGAGATATTGACCCCTGTCCGTGCAGGGTTATTATAGAGGAGGACCGGAAGCCGAGTGGCTTTTGCAATAGCGGTATAGAATTCAAGAAGCTCTGATTCGTTGGGTCGGATGAAGAAGGGAGTGATGACAGAGACGGCACTGGCACTCACGGCCTCAGCCATCTGTGTCAAAGCAACGGCCTCACGGGTAGTGATCGCTCCAGTACCCGCATAGACAGGCACTCGTCCCCTCGTTTCCTCAACGACCACTTCGATCACTTGCTTTTTCTCCTCAAAGGTGAGGGCATAAAATTCTCCCTGGCTTCCTATAGGAAAGAGGCCATGAACTCCTCCCTCGATCAGGTAGTTTGTGAGTTTTCTGAGAGCTTCCACATTGATCTTCCCATCCGATGTTACCGGCGTTACCATCGCTGGAATGATTCCCTTAGGTTGAAAATCCATTTTTTCTCCTCCATTTCGTCGGCAATAAATGCCGACGCTACATATTTTCTCAATACCGATAAAACGTAGCGCCCCCATTTATTGGGGGCGATTGAAATTTTTTTATTTAATGATGGGCAGTGTTAAAAGCCCATCGGGTATGAGAACTACCCTTGCCTCAGGGTTTCTTTTTAATTCTCGATCCAAAGCTCCCTGTAATGTTGGATTTGACTCGAGGTGCAATTCCTGAAGCGTCTCTTCTGGAATGGTACAATTGGTCATGACAATCCTTGCCTGCTTCAGTACCCATGCCAGGATCAAGGCCTTCTGCTCTCCAGGAGCAAATCCTTCCTCACGAGAGATGGCGATCACATCGTCTGCATCTTCGGACCTTCTCATGATGGTGCAATAACCAGGATGACCGCATCCGTCCTCACAGGGAGCGGGGATGAGAATCGTTCCTCCTTTTGTCACCACTGGCTGAGGACCAAATACTACGACATTGGCCGCCCGAGTCGCCTGGTAAA
>Ga0315291_10004677_pt1 | contig 17357 bp, 14 predicted proteins | sample YL17G12_20_MG_FD_203070 | JGI IMG/M metagenome (GOLD analysis project Ga0315291, IMG submission 203070) | Sediment microbial communities from Yellowstone Lake, YNP, Wyoming, USA - YL17G12_20 | ecosystem: Environmental > Aquatic > Freshwater > Lake > Sediment | place: USA: Wyoming | collected...
CAGAAACACTCATAGCTCCTAATTGAGCCTTGCAATTTCCAACTTTATTAACATAAATACACAGCTGAGCTCCATCATAAGTTCCTACAATATTTGTCCATTTGTTATATGCAAGGCTTTGTGTTGACTCTATTTGTACAAATTGATTATTAATAACAACTCCAAAATAAGGATTTGCTGTTCCTTTTGTCCATAACATAGGAGCACCTCCTTTTTTCTCAATAAGATTGCAGTTATTAACAACACAGTCTACAGTTGGCTCTATCCAAACACTTGCTGTTATTTTATTTGTAATATCTAAACTTGCAGAATCTTTTACAGTTATATATCCATTAACTCCATCAAAGCTTGCCATTTTTCCACTAGCAGTTTTGCTATCTTCATCATTAACAAAAGATATCATAGTAGCTTCCCCATCATTTCTTGCTAAAGCATCTTTTGCATCTACATCAAATTTCCATTGAGAAACAAGATTTGATGCACTGCTAACACATGCTCCATTGCTGCATCCATTTGGGCAAGTATATTCTTCAAAACCGCGAGTTCCATCTGCATTGCAGAAATTCTCAGTTACTTTTTTTAAATCAGTAGTGCATTCATCATTCCAATCTTTTCCATTTTTGTCTTTAACAGTTCCTCTTGTTTCATAATTTTTTCCATCAGTATCTGTACATGTTGTTATTGGCACAACACCTGTAACAGCAACAAAATTAACTCCATCACTTGATTCATAAGGAGCTCTTCCCTGCCATAAAACAACTTTATTTCTTATTGTATCAAAATAGCCAACACTAGGAGTTATAACAGCATTATCCACTTTAATTTGATTTGGCCCTTTAAATGTAGCATCTGTTGATGTATCCCAAACATAATAATTTGCTCCTTGCCATAAAACACTTGTTCCTCCACTTATACCTTGAATAGTAAAGGGCATGTAATAACCAAGATTTGGATTTTGTGGAACATTATATTGTGCTAAATCTGCAATTTTTGAAAAAATAAATTTTTTTCCACTTTCTGCAACATAAAATCCTGTCTTGTCTGCTGTTGTTGCTTTATTATATATAGTTACTCTTCCCCCACTAATTGCATGATAATAAGCAAAAGCTGGACTTAAATCAGTTGGCAAGCCAGTAGTTGTTAGTTGCATATTAGTTAATAATTGATATTTTGTAGTGCCACTTGCCATAAAATAGATTTTTCCTGTAGCATCGATTAAAGCATTTCCTCCACCAACACCAAATATACTAAATTGAGATGGAACATAAAATGCAGCTTTTGGAACAAAATCAGCAGGCAAATCCAAACTTATTTTGTTTGTATTAATAACTTTTGTAAAATCAAGCCCATTAGTTGATTCATACATTACATTGCTCTGCCATAAAACAACCTTCTTTTCAATTCCATAAATTGCATGATAATATCCAAGAGTTGGAGTAAAATCAGGAGGAACTGCAGACAATTTAAATGTGTCTGGCAAGCTTACAATCTTGCCTGTAATAGTTGTGGATGTTTTCAAACTCACAGAAAAAAATAATAAAACTACCAGAACGAAAACTACCACTGAGAACAAAAGTATATTCGTCACTCTTTTTTCCATTAATTAGTTAAAAAAACCAAGTTTATAAATATTTCTATCTTTTTATTCTTTAAGGACCCAATCTCTTCTATAAACTCTAAAAAATTTTAGTCACTAGTCCTTATATTAATAACAACAAGTTAATTGGTCAATTCAAAAAAGATATCAATTATTATTTATTGTATTACCAAATTCATTTAGCAATTTCTATCTGCCAAAAACTTTTTTAAAAAAGTTTTTTACATTATCAAAAATAGCTCTAAAAAAACTTTTTTCTGCTGGCGGCATTGGAATTGGCTGTATAGTTTCATTTTTTTCTTCTTTCTCAGGAATTTGTATTAAAGTGCATTCTTTTTCTTTACATACATAATTTTCTGGACACTCGCTATCTTCAACACATAAACAAGCTCCATTGCTACAACCATTAGGACAGATATAATCTGTTGTAGAAATAAAATTAGGCATTAATACTCCCTTTTCTGCACAAGAATATTCAGTAAGCCTGCTATATGAACATATATCTGTTTTATTAACCCAAGTTCCTAATCCATATCTTCCATAAGTTGTTCCTTTAATATAATAAACAACTCCTCCATCACTATCTATGCATTTGTCTTCACTAACATTTCTACCAGTAATCTGAATCTCAAAAAAATAAACTAATAAGAATGCCAAAGCTATAAAGCCAATAATGACTAAAATTTTTCTTGTAAGTCTCATTTTAATATAAATATAGTGTGGTTTATAAAATTATTCTCTTTTATCATTAATCTATTTTATTATTTTTTATTGGTAATCATAAAAATCTTTATGTTTTTTGTTAGATTTTTAGGATGATCAGAAATTGGAAATAGTATCTTTAGATACCAACCACTTAATAAATTAAGTGGTTTTCAATTTCTGACATAAAATCATTTTATATGCTTTACATCAATGTTGCTTTGCCTTTCTGCTTCTCTGCTTCAATTGATGCGCACATATAATTTCTTATTAGTTATTATCTCTTTATTTTTATATGCTTTACATCCATTGCTGTTTTTTAATTAATATTGATTTATCATTTAGTTATGTTTATTTACTTTAATTATATTATTTTCCTTGTTTTTTGTAAGCCTTTTCAACATCTTTTAATGTATTAATATCGCCTGCTTTTCTGTCAGGACGCAGAGCTGTGAATCTTGGAAATCTTAATGCATATCCACTCGAATATGTTGGACTTTTCTGAATTTCCTGAAATGTAACAGAAACAACAATTTTCGGTTTTATTTTAACTTCTCTGCCTTTTTCTTCAATGATATATGGCTTTAGTAATTTTGTGAGCTCTAAAAAAGATGCACCCATTTCTCCTTTTTCCTTATCTTGCTCTTTTTCTTTTATTCCTGTACCAACTTTTCCTATTTCTAGGAATTTATTCCCATCTCTGCATGCTAAAATAAAACTGCTCATCCATCCTCCTCTTTTTCCTGTTCCATATTCTGCTCCTACAATTACTAAATCTAAATCACTCACAGCTTCTTTAAACTTCAGCATATAGCCAACTCTTGAGCCAGGTTTATAAGGCGCTTTTAAATTTTTTAACATCAAGCCTTCCTGATTGTCTTTTATTGCCCTATTATAAAATTTTTTAATTTCTTCTGCGCTGTCAGTTATAATTTGATCAGCAGTTGTTATTTTGTATTTTTGATTTTCAATTATTTTTTTCAATAAAGCTGTTCTTTTTTCAAATGGTTCATTAATTAAATTCTTGCCATTATAATATACAATATCAAATGCTTTGATTTCAACAGGCAATTCTTTAATTGTCTTGTCTATATCATATTTTCTTTTTATTCTCTGGCTTATTGCCTGAAAAGGCAGATATTTTTTTGTCCTTGCATTATATCCAATAATTTCAGAATCAACAATAAACGATTTTCCTTTTATATGTTTTTTAACAGTTTCAACAATATCTGGGAATTGTTTTGTAACATTTTCCAATCTTCTTGTATAAAGAGCAATAAAATCATCTTTTTTGTTAATCATTAATCTAAAACCATCATATTTAAATTCTGCACAAAGAGGTCTGCCTGCTTTTTCAAATGCATCTTCAATTGATTCTGCTTTCTGGGCAAGCATTACTTTTATTGGCTTTCCAACTTCTAGTGAGATATTCTGCAAAAGCTTTTTTCCTTTTTTTATAAGCTCAAAAATTTTTGCCAGGTCAGGAGACATATCATAAGCATTTTGTATTTCTAAAACAGCATTTTTTTTCTCCTCATGTGAAAAAAATGCCTGAGCAAGAGCATCCCTGATTGTGCTTGATCTAATTCCAATTCTTAAATCTCCAATTAAAATTCTAACAAGATATTTTGCTTCAAGAGGCGAGGCAGAAGCAAACAATTCAGAAATCAAATCTATTTTCTTGCCTACAGTTCCTTTGCCTTCAAACTCAGTTAATTTTTTTAAATTAAAAATTATTTTTTCTGTTGTTAATTTATGGGAAAATAGAGTTGCCTGTTTTTTCCTTGCAATTAATTTTTCAGCAACTTTTCCCAAATCACCGATTGTTCTCCATTCTTTTGTTATTTCTATCTCGCTGTTTCCTGTGGATTTTGCAATTGCCTTTATTGTAATCTGGCTTGATATTCCAATAACTGTTTCTTCATAATCAGGAAAAATTGTTCCCTGCAGCAAATAAAGAACTTCCTTGTCCTCAACAGACAATTTCTTTAAAAAGCCAGCAAGAATTTCTGTTTTCTCAAGCCTTTTTGTAGTAGAAGCCAGTTTTTCATACACCTCAACTAATTCTGAATATTTCATAATAAAATTAAGAAAAGAGAATATTTAAATTTAAGTTTTACTTTTTAATTTTTCTATCCTGCTTAATCCTGCTTATTTCCTGTTCTGCCTTGCATAATTTTTTTAAAATTAATTTTCTGCTTCTCAGAACAAAGAAAATTGCAAAAGCAAGAACAATTAATATAACAACCAAATAAATAATATTTCTTTTTGCAGCCTCTTTTATTTTTTCTGCTTCGCCTGTTTCTTTAACTGTTGTTATCTCCCCTGCAGGTTCTTTAGCTTGTGTAGTCTCTTCAACAGTGCTTTCATTTGAAGGAGCTGGGTATTCTTTTCCTTTAACTGAAAGCTCATCGTAAATTTTTTTAATTTCTTCTGAAGAAAGATTTTTATTATAAATTCTAACCTCATCAACTGCCCCTTTAAATTTCTCCCACCAGACTCCAATTGACTTTCCAACCATTATGTCCTGGCTGCTGAAATCCCATCTTAAACTGCTTTTTGCAGATTTCTCTTCTATTCCATCAACATAAAGTTTATTTTCTCCATCTTCATTGCGATTGAAAACCAAAGCTACTTGGTGCCAGCTGTCTCCTAAAACATTAGCTTCAGAATAAAGCGTGAAAAGTTCTCTACCATAAGAATCATAAGCTCTTGCTGCTATTGTTCCTCTGTCTGTTAAATAAATTCCTATTCCTTCTTTATAGCTTGGGCTTACTCTTTCCATAATTGTAGACAAAATTTTAACTTCATTTGCAGGAGGATAAGTCTGGTTTGTTTTTATCCACAAGCTCCATGTTCCTTTTTCTGAATCATATACCGCGCTGTTTATAATTTGAATATAATCATTTAACCCATCTAATTCATAAGCCTGTCCTAAAACCCCCTCAACTAATTTTGCATCGTGGATAGTTGCATTATATCTCTGTTGTGTAGCATCTCCTCCATCACCATCAAGTTTGTAATAAGCAATCAGCTCTTTAGGATATTCTACAACTGCTTTTCCTGTAATTCCTGAAAAAATCTGCAAATTAGCAAAAAGCCCCAAAAGAGTTATTAAAAAAAATGCAACAAGAACAATAATAAAAATATTATCCCCACCCTCTTTTTTTTCTTTTATTTCCTTGCCTTCTTCCATTGAATTACAACATCTTTATATTTTAAAAATGTTTGCTATCATAATTGATTATTCATTATAAAAACATTTTTTTAATATTTCTATAATTTTATATGCTTCACATTAATGTTACTTTGCCTTTCTGCTTCTCTGCCCTTATTGAAGCGCACATATAATTTTTATTTATATTAATTAATAATATACAATTTTTATGCTTCACATCAATCTTACCTTACTTGATCAATGTTGATTAAGATGTTTAATTTTTTATTAATAATTATTTTCTCAGAATTATTTTACCTCAATCCTCTTGACTTTTTTCCAGCACTTGTCAAGCCTCTGAAAACTCTGCCTCTATTTTCCGGCTTGCAGATCCAATTTATTGTTTTATCATTTTTAATTTCATTTCTTTCAGGATCAACTAAAATAATTTCAAAAAAATAATGCCTGCCGTCTTTTCCAATATTATAACTATTAAGCACATTAAGGTTTCTAAACTTTCGAGCAGCTCTTTGCTCTGCAATCCATCTATAATTCATCATCAAACTTTTTCTTATTGTAAGATTTTTTGTTTTTCTTCCTTTGCTTGGCCTGCTTCTTTTATGTCCTCCTCTTAACAATCTCACTCTAACAACAACAAATCCTTTTTTTGCTTTATAGCCAAGTGCTCTTGCTCTGTCTAATCTGAGAGGTTTTTTAACTTCAACAACAGCCTCGCTTGCTCGCCATGAAATCATTCTTTCTCTCAATGTCTTCATGTCAGGCTTTTTCCATGCCTCTCGAATATAATGATACATTCCTTTTGCCATAGATATTTTAGAAAAAGATGGTTTAAAAACATAACTAATAAAAAAATAAAAGGGTAGAAAAAACTTTAAATAACCTTATTCTATTAAAATATAAATGAGCCTGTAGCTCAGCCTGGTTAGAGCACTACTCTGATAATTTGATAAGGCTCTCATTCAAGAGGTGAGAATAAGAGACAAAAGTCTCCCCTTATCAGACTTTAGAAAGGTAGGGGTCCTCGGTTCAAATCCGAGCAGGCTCATTTTCAATAAAAAAATTTATAAGGATTAAATCCTATTAATAAATATGAAAAAGAAAACATTAAAGATATTACAAATTATTGCTTGGATAATCGGCTTTATTGCAGTAGGATTATTAATTTATGGAATAATAGTAGCATTATTAAAATAATAAAGAAATATGAAAATAGGTGATGCATTATCAATTTTTTCTCAGACATCAAAAAAGTTTTTGTACTTTTTTGGGGTGTTCAAAAATTGAAAGACAATTTTTGACATTATTAATTTTGTTATTTTTATCTATTTTATAATAACTCTATTGAAATTAGATGTTTTAGATATTTTTGGCTTGTTCATAAGTGCTTTTGGCTTATTGGCTTCTCTAATAGCAAATATTGTTTCAGCTTTAGAAATAAGGGATTAATATACTATAATTATCCCTCAGCCCTCAATTCAAGAACAAGTTTTCCGTCTTTTAAAGAATAGTTTAATAAGGGTAAATCAACAGGAATAAGCTTGACAAAAACATTATTTTTTGAAATAGCTTTTATTTCAATGCTATTCTCAAGCTTATTTATTATAACATTTTTTATATCATTCACGCCAGGCAAATCAACTTCATAAATAATTTTATTGCTTAGTCTTCTTACATTTGTTTTTGCCTCTTTTCTCGGCAGTTTTGCAATTTCTTTCAGCTTCTTGTCGCTTATTTTAATTTGTGTTTTTGGTTTTTCTATTTTTTCTCCAACTTCTCTACTCCTTCCTTCTCCTTCACCAATCTGTTGCAGGATTTCTTTTCCAAATGGCAGTCCTTTAATTTCATTAAGATTAATCTCTTTAATATTAGCATCTCCAAATTTTTTTACTTTAATCACAGGCTTGTTATCTCCTGATACATTTACACTTATGCTAATTCCAGATGCCTGAACTGGCATTCCTTTATAAAATTTTTTTTCTTTTATTTCTGTTTTCTCTTTTCCAATTTCTCTGTCAAGCTCTTTCATTTGCTTGTCAAGCTCTTTCATTAATGAACCAAGCAGTCTGTTAAAACCAAAAGGCAATTTTATCCCACTGCCTGAAAAATTATTTGGAAAATCAATTCTGTCATTTCTGCCAAGCATTCCAAAATCTCTTTCAAGCTTTTCGCTGTCAAAATTATCTCTACCAAATTCTCTAAAACTATTTCCACAAAATGGACAATAGTCAAAATTCTTTTTCACTTTGCTTCTGCATCTTGAACATTTTTTGCTGAACATTTTTCAATTTTTTAATTAAATTTTTAATCATTAATAGTAATAACCCCTAGCCAACTTTTAAATGTTATTAAATTGTATGCTTGCTATTAATTATTACTTTTATTTTAATTATGAATGATGATAGATTTATATGCTAATTAATTATTTTTATATAATTACTGTGGTTTAAAAAGCTTATTAATGTATTTTTTATTAATATATCCTATCTCTTTTTCTCAAAACCTTGCTGATTTTTTTAATTCCATCAATTCCTCTTGTAAGCTCGAGAGCAACGCCCCTGCCAGGTTTTATTTCTTGGAAATATGAAAAAGGATTTCCTTTTGGCTTTTCTACTTTTCTTATTTCTTTTATTTTTGATATTCCAATCACAGTTACAAGCAATCTTGCAACAAAAGAAATCAAAAATATAAAAAGAAATTTATTCATGAAAGTTATTGTTAAATGCTGAGCAAGAAATCCTCCAAGAATTGCTCCAAAGAAAACAAATATTCCGTTTAAAATGTTTAGATAAGTTACACATAATGCCCTTCTCTGAACAGAAGCTGAATCATATACAAAGTTTGATACTGATAAATTAAAAGCAGCCCATCCAACTCCAGAAAAAAGCTGAGGGACAAGCATTAAATAAACTGGATTTTTAGAGAACAGCCATAACACTGAAATAAAAGGAACTAGAAAACTTCCAATTTTCAGCATTTCCCTGTTTCCATATTTATCTGAAAACTTACCCCAAAATGGCAAGATTAGAAGAGTAAAAACAGAAGCTGAAATATTAACAAACATGAAAGTAATATAACTAAAACCCAAATCTTTCAGCATATAAACTGCAAAAAATGGAGCAGCGATATTTGATGCAAAATGCATTAGAGAAACATATATTGTAAATTTTCCAAAATTGTTATAAGGAGCTTTTTTTATAAACTGCAAGAAAGAAAAATAATATCCTTTTTCTAATTTTAGCTTTGGCTCATAATGTTTTGACAAAAGCCTGGCTGATATAAGCCTGAAAATTAATGCAAGTGAAAAAAGGATTGAAAAGCCAAGCAATACAAGCCCTTTTGTTTTAAAATAATCCAAAATAAATGCTGCAATTAAAGTTGAAATTAAAGCAACAGAGCCACAAATTTTATTTCTTCTGCTGAAATATCTTCCTCTTATTTTTTCAGGAACTAAATCTCCAAGCAGAGAAAACCATGCAGGCCCGCCAATTGCCCCGCAAATTGCATAGATTGAATAAAAAACAATCAAAATTATTGGCAAATAAGTTGTAAAAATTCCTTTCCAAAAAAACAAAGAAAGCAACAGAATAGGAAGCCACATTAATGCATGAAAAGCTACACCAATTACAACTATTTTCCTTCTTGAATATTTTTCCATCAGCTTGCTTCCCCACATCTGAGAAAGCGGGCCAAGAATTCCGACAAAACTGCTTAAAAATCCTATCTGAATATTATTTGCATTTAAAGCAAGGGCATAAGGAGTTATGTATGCATCCCCAAATCCAGACATAACAGAAGCTGCACTTCCCTCCCTAATGCTTAGCTTTCTTGTTTTTTCTTTTTCAAGCTTTTCATTAACTTTTTTCAGAATTTTTTCCTCTTCTTCCATCTTACCTCTTTTGATATTTTAATTATTTATTATTAATAAATAACCTATAATGCTTTTACGCTTCACATCTTCGTTTCACCTGCTTATTAATTACAATCTGATGTAGAGCATTTATTATTTTATTATTAATTATCTTATACAAGAGTTATTATTAAATATATAGTTTAAAAAGTTTATTAATTTAATTTTTTAAGAATGAAAAAATGCGCCAGCCGCGATTCGAACGCAGGTCACCGGCTTGGGAAGCCAGTATCTTAACCAACTGGACTACTGGCGCATATTTTAACATATATTTTACAATTGATAAATTTTTATATACCCTTATAAATCTATCATATCATGGCAAAAGTGCAAAAAGCAAAAAGAATAAGAAGAACACAAAGACATATTAGATGGAACTGGGAAGCCTCTCCTGACAGTCCAGAATTAGTTAGATATCATTTTATTATTGTAGATGATAAAGGCAGGGAAACAACCCTAAATCTTCTTTTAAACCAGCTTGTTGAATATGGCGGTGGAGCAGAAATAGTAAGAAGAACAGAAGGGAAAGTTGTTGAAACTGAATTTAGATATTTATTTGGAAGTTATGATTCTCGCACAAAACCAACAATGCTTAATTTTAGCAAAATAGGCAAACCAACAAGAAGAGATAAAGAATTGAGTGAAAGAAAAATCGGCAATATTGAAAATTATGTTGCTGATTTATATGAAAGAAGCAGATGATAATCAGTTATCTTTTTATATCCTCTTATTCTTAATTTATTATGAAAAAATTTTATGTAACAACAGCTATATATTATCCGAATGATATTCCTCATATCGGGCATGCATATACAACAATAGCGGTAGATATACTTGCAAGATGGCATAAATTAAAAGGAGAAAAAGTAAGATTTCTGACAGGAACAGATGATCATGGAAAAAAAATTGAGGAAATTGCAAAAAAACATGGGCAAGCTCCGAAGGAATTTACAGACCGCTTAATTCCAAAATTCAAAGATGCATGGAAAAAACTAAACATAAAATATGACAGATTTATACGAACAACTGATTCAGATCATGAAAAATTAGTTCAGGAAGTTTTAACTAAAGTAAACAAAAAAGGGGATATTTACCTTGGCAAGTATGAAGGCTATTATTGCACAGGATGCGAAGCTTACTATACTGAAAAAGATTTGATTAATAACTGCTGTCCTATTCATAAAAAACCAGTTGAAAAATTAAGAGAGCCGAGTTATTTTTTCAGACTTTCAAAATATCAGAAAAAACTGCTTGAATTGTATAAAAGAAATCCAAATTTCATTCTGCCAAAATTCAGACAGCAGGAGATAATAAACAGGGTAAAAGAAGAATTGTATGATTTAAGCATTTCAAGAACAGATTTTGACTGGGGCATTCCTATTCCTTTTGATAAAAAACATGTTACTTATGTCTGGTTTGATGCCCTTCTTAATTACATAACAGGCGCAGATGGATTCTGGCCAGCAGATGTTCATTTAATTGGAAAAGATATTATTTGGTTTCACACTGTAATCTGGCCTGCAATTTTGCTTTCTGCAGGATATAAACTGCCAAAATCAGTTTTCGCACATGGTTGGTGGACATTTAATCAAGAAAAAATTTCAAAATCAAGAGGAAAAGTAATTAATATTAATGAGCTTATTTCAATAGCAGGAGTTGATTCTGCAAGATATTTTTTATTTAGAGAAACCCCTTTCGGCGAAGATGGCGATTTTTCAGAGCAAGCTCTCATAGAAAGGCATAATAATGAACTTGCAAATAAATTTGGCAATTTAATATCAAGAGTTTCAGCCCTGGCTGAAAAATATGCAATAGAAAAAACAAAAAATAATTTAATAAAAAAGCTAAAGTTGAAAGAAATTGAAAAGCATTTTGAAAATTATGAATTTGACAAAGCCTTGAACTTAATATTTGAATTCATAGATAGATGCAATGAATATGTGCAGGGAAATAAAATTTGGGAGGCAAGTTGCCTTGATAGAGGAAAGAAATTATATGAGCTTGCAGACAGCATAAAAGCCATTTCCATCCTGCTTTCTCCATTCATGCCTGAAACATGCGAAAAAATTGCAAAAATTTTTCATTTTAAAATTTCTTTTTCTGAAATTCACAAGCCTTTGAAAATAGAAAAGATTAAAAAAGCTGAAATTTTGTTCAAGAAGATTTAGATTGTGATTGAAGAATTAGAGGAATATTAATGGTAAAAAGAAATAATGATTAATATTATCTAATTAAGCAAAAAGATACAATAGCCATAGCATATAAAATTCATTTATTATTAACAATTATAAATTATATTTAAAAAATTCGAGAATAAAATAACAATTAAAATAAAAAGAAAAAATTAATTTTCAATTATTAAATGCATTCACTGTTCTGGCATCCATTTGGGCAATTGACTTCAAATGCATAAACCGAAGCGCTGTTTGTTAAAAAAGGCGCAATTTCTACATATGGTGTTCCGTCTGGATGCATATAAGCATCAGAACTCATTGGCATGTTTTTTCCGCATGCAAATTCTATTAGAACATTCTCATCTTTGCAGCGGTCAACCAGGTCAACTGCATCCATTAAATCTCTTGGTTTAAATGTAACAGTTCCTGCTTCACCAGGACTAAATCCATAAAGGTCTTCATTTATGTCATCACAAGTTCCAACTTTTACTATATTGCTCCATGTAAAACTAGAAGTGTAGTCAAGAAAGCGTATAGGAATATTGTATACTTGTTCATATACAACACTGCCTGTAGTTTTTTGTGAGAGCTCCACTCCTTGGTTTATTACAATACCAACAAGAACAACAATTACGACTGCCAAAACAATCATTGTTAGCACTCTTTTTTCCATAACTAATTTAAAAAAAACAAGTTTATAAATGTTTCTTTATATTATTAGACTGATAAAGGTATAATGGGCTTGTAGTTCATTGGCAGAACGTCTCTCTCACACAGAGAAGGCACAAGGTTCAATTCCTTGCAGGCCCATTTTATTAAATTTTCTTTCATTTAATCATAAGGATTATACTGAAAACCAATTAAACATCTATATAATTATTAATAAAAAATTAATTATAGGTTATCAATAATTAAATGATTTATAGGTAATAGAATACTTATTTCTAACAATTTGAAGAGTTTAATGAACAGTTCATTATCTCAACCCAAAACTATAAAGAATTCTCTGGAAAAATCCTTCTGGTTCTTCTTCTATCAGGCTTTTTCCAACAAGTTTTGCTGCAATTTTTCTATAACTTTTTGAAGCCTTGCTGTTTGGATGAGTAAAAAAAATTGCATTTTTTAAAGCCAGAGCTTCCTGCATGTTATTGTCTTCAGGTACAATTCCTAAAACAGGAACTTCTAGCATTTCTTTTATGCTTTTTATTGTCATAGCTCCTCTTGTTTTTCTTGCTCTTGTAACAATTGCTCCAATAACACTCTTGCCTAAATCTTCTGAAACTCTGATTGTTTTTAATGCATCTGTAACAGAAGGCATTTCTGGATTTGTTACAATAATTACATCATCTGCAGCTTCTATAGCTGAAATTGCTTCTTTTCCCAATCCAGCTGAACAATCAAAAATAACATAATCTGAAATTCCTTTCAGCTGTTTTGCAACACTTTTTAATTTATCATGATTTATTTTTCTCAGCTCTTTAACTGACAAAGAAGAAGGAATTATTTTTGTTCCTGACTCATGTTCATAAATTGCATCTGCAATATCAGCCTTGCCTGACAAAACATGGTTTAAAGAAACAGGAACAATTGGAGCTCCAAAATGCAAGCCAACATTTGGTGTTGTCAAATTTGCATCAACAATAATAACCTCTTCATCAAAAGAGTTTATAGCAGCAGCCAGATTTATAGCAGTTGTTGTCTTGCCGACTCCGCCTTTTCCTGATGCAATTACTATCACTCTTGACATTTTATCCTGATAAAAATTGTTTAAGATAACTTATAAATCTTTCTAATATTTCTGAATACTCTTTCAGCTTGTCTAAATTTATATTTATCACTTCTCCTTTATAAGTAACTTTTAAGTTGACATTTTTTCTGAATTCAAATTCTTTATTTTTTTCCAAAGTTTCAATATTTTTAAAAACATCGTATAGAGTAAGAGTCTCAATCACAACCTTTTCTTTCTTAAAAATTTCTCTTACAAGCTCAACTTTCTGCCTTGGCGCACCAGGAATTTTTTTTATTTTTTTCTTTTTTTTAGAATATTCGAGCATTTCATCAATGCTCATTTCAATCATGCTTTTCCACCTGAGAAGAAGATTAACCATAACATCGCAGGTTTTTGTATATTTCATACTAACATAAAGTAGATGGTCTGCGCTGATTTTTTCTTTTATTATATTATCCATAATCTCCTTTACCTAATTTTTTTATTTAGCTATTATACCCTTCTTTTTTAGATTTTTATTTCTTATCTCTTTTTGACGTTGAGAATAGGCATATTAAAAGCTACAAATATATAAATCCATCGATTTTTTTTAAAATTTAAGAATTGCATTTTGTACTTAATAGTGGTAATATAAAAAGGTTTATATAGGGTAGTATATAGGCTATATCAAATAAAATAGCAGTTTAAAATGGCAAATTTAGAAGATTTGGTTAATATAAATCTGGGTGATGCTCTCTTAGGAAGAAATCGCTCAAAGAGATTTTGGACTTATGAAATAAGATTTGAAACTATAAAGAAATTAACAGAACTATTAGGGAATAGATCAGAATATATATCTTCTCAAGATTTAAATACATTAGAATCTGCTCTAAATGAGTTTGTAAAAAGAAGCTCAAGGAAAAGCAGTCATTTACATAAATCTCTTAGCAACCCAGAAAGAGCTGGCTTAAAAACCCAGTTTGATGATTTAACTTCATATTTAAGAAATTATATAACAGAGCAGAAAACTTATTTGGGTGCGCTTGAAAAACCACAAAAAAATTTATTAGCTAAACAAGTTAAAGCAGATGTTGTTGCTGAATCTCATGACTCAATTGAAAGAGATGTTTATAGAGCAGAACATCCAACATTTGAAGCACTTAAACAAAAGGCAGTTGTAAATGCTTATCCTGTTAAATCAACTTTTAATAGATTTGTTAATTATGGCAGAAGAGTGAAAGAAACAGTTAGAAAAGAAAAAGACAGAATTGGAAAAGGAATAAGAGAAGGTTTAGAAAGTATAAAAGAAGGTTTAGAAGATGTTTCATATTATGTGCCAAAGCCAGTTACAACAGGTTTAGGAGTTCTTGCTGCAATTGTTATAGGCTCAACAATAAAAACTTATATACCCCCTATAGTAAGAGAAGCAGAGGCATCTCCAGCCCCGGTAGTTAGAGAACAATACAAGCTACTTAATCAAATTCCAATAAATTTTCAATCTAAATATTCTCAATCTCAATATCCAAATATAATTCCACAAGTTTTTGGAATACAAGAAAAAAAATCAGAACAAACAATAAAAATGCCAACAATTGAGGAAAAAGTTAGAGATGAAATATCTTGTCTTTCAGGAATTAAAAGACATGATTTCCCATATTTTGGAAGTAAAGGTGGTAAAAGTGGAAGAGTATTTTATGCTAATAAAGCAGGAGAAATTGAAGCAACAACAGAAATATCCCCTTTTGCATATTGCAGAATAGAAAATATTCTTGATTCAAGGGAGTATCCTTTTACAGCAATTGTAAAAGGAAACGCTGTTAAACTTTTTCAAGGTTCTGAAGAGAATAAAAGAAAAAGTTTAATTGTAACAAGAATTGATAATGAACCTATTGGAATAACTTATAGAGGCAATGGAAGAGTAAAAGTTGCAAAAAAAGGCGGAGAACATGAAATTATAAGCCTTCCAGAAATCCCAAGTATTTTAAGATGTTCTAGTTAAATTTTTATAAAGCCAAATAAAGCCAAAATAAAAAGTAATTTAAATGCTATTTTTCTTAAATACTAATATGAAAGAGTAATTGGTAATATAAAAAGTAATAAAAAGAGAAACAATTAATAGGTATATAAATCATAACAGATTAGTTAATAATAAAGAACAATTTATAATTGGATAGCAAAGGATACAATTGTTAAGCAAAAACGACAATTAAACAGCATATAAAACTTGGAGGGATATTATTAACAATAAATAAAATTAACAAATAAAAAATGGCAGAAGGAAAAGTCGGCTTGGAGGTTCATACTTATATCAAGACAAAGGAAAAGCTATTCTGCAGATGCAAGGCAGAACATAAAAATACAAAGCCAAACACCTTCGTGTGCCCGATTTGCACAGGACAGCCTGGCTGCAAGCCAATGCTTCCAAACAGCGAGGCAATAAAAAAAGCAGTTAAAATCGCCTTAATGTTAAATTTTAAAATCAACACAGCTGAAAAAGGCAAAAAAATAATCTGGCAGAGAAAACATTATAATTGGCCTGATTTGCCAAAAGGCTATCAAGATACAATGTCAGGCTCATATTCAATTCCAATTGGCGAGGCAGGAAATTTTCTCAATATAAAAATGCGTGAAATGCATTTAGAAGAAGACCCTGCTGCATGGGATCCTGTTACAGGATGCATAGATTATAACAGAAGCGGAATTCCACTTGTTGAAATTGTTACAGAGCCTGATTTCAAAACAGCAGATGAAGTTATTCACTGGCTTAAACAGCTTATTTTAACATTATCATACATTAAAGCAATTGAAAAAGATGCAGGAATAAAAGTTGATGTTAATGTTTCAAGTGGAGGCGAAAGAATTGAAATAAAAAATTTAAACAGCCTTCTCAATATCAGGCAGGCAATTAATTTTGAATTTTCAAGGCAGAAAAAAGAAAAAGTTATAACAAGAGAAACAAGAAGATTTGATTCTGTTAAAGGTATAACAATAAAAATGCGAGAAAAAGAGCAGGCAGAAGATTATCGTTTTATTCCAGATCCTGACTTGCCAATTGTTGAAATAAAAAATCAAATAGTAAATGAATTAAAAAAACAGATTCCAGAATCACCTCAGCAAAAACTTGCCAAGATAATAAGCAAATACAAAATTGACAAGAAGAACGCAGAAATTCTGACAAATAATTTTGAACTTGCTGAATTTTTCGAAAAAGTTGCAAGCAAAATTGAGCCAAATTTTGCTCTGCCTTGGGTAACAATTGAATTGCTAAGAGTTTTAAACTGGAATAAAAAAACTCTTGAAAGCGAAAACGTTAATATCAACCCTGAGCATTTTATCGAGCTTTTGAAGCTGGTAAAAGAAAAAAAGCTTACAGAATTAAAAGCTAAGCAGATTTTAAATGGCTTTATCCCGAGGTCATTTTCACCTTTAACACAATTAAAAAAAACAGAAAGAATAACAGATAAAAAAGAAATTGAATCTATTTGCTTAAAAGTTATATCAACAAATAAGCAAGCAATTCAAGATTATAAATCAGGAAAAAAAGAAGCTTTAGATTTCTTAATGGGCGAGGTAATGAAACTCAGCCAAAGACGCGCTGATTATAAGACAGCAAGGGAAGTTTTAGAAAAACTGCTAAGGGCAAGATAAATGGCTGGACTTGATATATTTAGCAAGTCAAAAGAATTAAAAAGAATGTGTAACTACTTCATCAATTTTCCAGAACTTTTTTGTCACTTCAACAGCTTTCCTTATATCAAATTTTTTACAAGTATAGATTACCATAGACAAAAACTTTTCATTAGTCCAAGCACCAAGATAAATCCCAGAATCAATTAAAGGAACAAAACAATCATAACCTTGATTTACTTCTTTTCCTTGTCCACTTGGATTATGAATTAATGGTTCAGCATAAGTTCTTAATCCTAATGCTTTAGTTAATTTTTTATAAAACTTTCTTATAACTTTTTCATTCGCTTCTATTTTGTAAAATCCTTCTATTAATAATCTTTGTCTTACAATATGTGGTGCTAAATCTCTCATAAAAAATTGAAGAAAGTTAACTTTTTAAAGGATACTATTTTCTACCGATA
>Ga0315291_10004678_pt1 | contig 17355 bp, 9 predicted proteins | sample YL17G12_20_MG_FD_203070 | JGI IMG/M metagenome (GOLD analysis project Ga0315291, IMG submission 203070) | Sediment microbial communities from Yellowstone Lake, YNP, Wyoming, USA - YL17G12_20 | ecosystem: Environmental > Aquatic > Freshwater > Lake > Sediment | place: USA: Wyoming | collected...
CGGAGTTCATCTCCAGTATCTCTCACGAGCTAAGGACTACTCTGAACTCCATAAATAGTGCTTTAGATATTTTAACCAGCACAATTTCCAGAGAATTAAACCGAGAACAGGAGGAATTTTTGTCCTTAACCTCGAGAAATGTTAATCGCTTGAATTTATTAATCAATGACATTTTGGATTTCTACCGATTGGAATCTGGGAAGATAAAAATAGCTAAAAAATTAATCGATGTTCCCTCTTTATGCGAATCAGCTTTAAAATCTATAGGACCTCAAGCCATAGAGAAGAAGATAAAATTGAAAAAAACAATAAAAGATCATCTTCCTAAAACCTATGCGGATCCGGATAAAATAGAACAGGTATTAATCACCCTATTAGGGAATGCCATAAATTTTACTCCGGAAGGGGGAAAGGTAACCCTGGGGATAGAGATGGTCGAGGTTTTCAAGTTAGAAGCCCAGAAATTTGGAGCCGATCCCAAAAGGAAATATTTAAAAGTATGCGTGTCCGATACGGGGATCGGAATCAAAGCTAAGTATTTGGAGAAAATCTTTGGTAGATTTCATCGAGTAAAAGAGGATGAGATCGGCTCACATAAAGTAGCAGGAAGCGGTCTGGGTTTAGCCATAAGCAAAGAGATCGTGGAGCTACACAATGGGAGAATCTGGGCGGAAAGTAAGCCCGGCCAAGGGAGCAAATTTTATTTCACTTTGCCAGCTAAAGTGAAAAGAAAGAGATTGTAACTCATCTTATAATTAGAAATTCTGCAAGATAAGCTCACATCAATCTCATTTTACCTTCTCACAAAACATCATTAAAATCTCTTTTTTATTCGGCAACCTTATCAAACATATGTTCTTATCTATTTTTTATAGTGATGGCGAAGTAGATAAGTGGATATTCAAGATTTGTCAATAGATGCCGAAATAAAATAATAAATGAGGCAACTCCCTAATAATAAAAAAATATTATAGTAGAAATGAGACCTGTGTTTTCAGTGTTTGTTTCATACAGGCAGGTATTTCAAATACTAATATCAGCATCACTACCACTCATGGAAAGTGGCAATATTTTCCAGATGATCGAGAATTCGGGACGAAGTGGTATTTATGGCACGCGGAAACTTTAGGACAATTCGCACAATAACAGCTATGGAAAAGAAATTATTGATTGTGTTAGTAGTAGCGCTGGTATTAGGAGCTTCATCACGGGCATGGGCTGATACTATCAACTGGCCGTTTACCATCGCCGGGAATTATACGGTCTCGGATGCAACCAAAGTTGAGGTGGCGGGTGGCGTAGCCAAGCTCATTGCGGTTGATCAGACGGATAATGATAATACCTCCACCGGATTTGGCGGGGGAACGCATAACCAGACCCGATGAGCAGATGGCGGCTTTATTCCGAGAAAGACATAGAAAAGATAAAGAAGATTTCTGGAAGGGGGTAAATTAGATTTTTAAAGAGAGATAAAAGTACCTAAAATATAACGAGTTATGAACAAAAAAAGGAGGTAGAAGATGAGAAGTTCAATTCTGGTGGTGGGCTTAATAGGATTGTTTTTGGTTGGTGTTTTTGAAGCAAACGCTGCTGACTTAGAGGCAAAATTGGATTCTAAAGATGGAACAAGCTCCTTCTCCATAAAGGATTTGGACAATGTAGAGGTTGCGCGTATTAATTCAGTTGGGAATATTCAGGCAGATGGGACTTTAAGCGTAGATGGCACAGGGAATTCTTATCTAATGGGCAACCTCGGCATCGGGGACGGCTCGCCAGCAAGTCTATTAACTGTTGGCTCTGGCGATCTCTTTCAGGTTAACTCTTCAGGCAATCTGGTAAAGCTCAACAATGTCACTTATTCCTGGCCTTCTACTCAAGGAGGGGCAAGCACTGTTTTAACCAATAGTGATGGCGCGGGAACTCTCACCTGGGCAACGCCGGCAGGTGGAGATGTTACGGGACCTGCTACTTCAATAGATAATGAAATATCTTTATTCTCTGGAACTACGGGAAAAGTTATCAAGCGTGCTACGACTTCTGGGATAGTCAAAGCCACATCAGGGGTTATTTCTGCTGCTGCAGCGGGAACGGATTATGTAGCTCCGAATGCTGCAATTACAAGTGCTACCAATACCAAGATTACTTACGATACGAAAGGGCTTGTTACCGCAGGTGCTACTGCTGTTTTAGCTTCCGCTGATTTTGCTAATCAGGGGACTACCACAACCGTATTACACGGAAACGCCGCAGGAAACCCATCTTTCGGTGCTGTGGTGGAAGCTGATATAACCCTTGCCGATAATACGACTAATGATGTATCAACTACCAAGCACGGCTTTACTCCCAAAGCCCCCAACAATACTACATTATTTTTAAGAGGAGATGGAACCTGGGCGGGAACTCCAGCTACGGGAATTGGATACTCAATAAATGTTCAAGCCCTCACCTCCAGCCCAGCGGATGCTGCAACCGTTTACTTTGGGATGCTTCCAAAAGCTCCGACAACGACCGCTAACATAAGCAAAGTGTATATTCGCAAAGCAGGAACGATTAAAGTAGCCGAAATTTACTGTTATTCTGGAACTGTTGGAACAAATGAAAGTTGGTCTCTTTATGTCAGGTTAAATAACACGACAGATTATTTAATAGCAACATTAGCAGTTGCTACGAACGAAAGGGTATTTAGTAATACGGGATTGAGTATTCCGGTAAGTGCTGGAGATTACATTGAAATCAAAGGTATTCAACCAACTTGGGCGTCTAACCCATTTACGACTATTTATGGTGGCTATGTTTATATTGAATAATTTTTTAATATAAATAATATGAAAAAATTACTTTAACGAAAGCCCAAACACCGAGATAAATATTGTAAGGACTAATTAAATAAAGGATTAAAATTTGTTAAGGCGAAATCTTAGAATAGGGATAGCTATAATAGTTTGGTTAGGGAGTGCGGCTACTGTCTATGCAGCAGGAATTATTGTTCCCGCAGGTTCCCAACTCCTTGTCAATACCGCTACCTTAAAAGTTCCCGGTGATGTCAGTATCTCGGGAATATTAACCCTTACTACTGGGACTATTGAGCTTACCGGCAACTGGACAAATTCTGGGACATTTACCTCTGGCACAGGAACAGTTAATTTTACAGCTGGAAGCGGAACTCAGACTTTAACCTCTGGTGGCAGTGGCACTGGCAAGCTATTTTATGACCTAACCCATTCTGGTGTAGGGACATTACAACTTGTTACTAACGCAATAGACATTGATGGTAATTTCACAAATTCAGCGGGAATATTTGATGCCAATGGTTTTAATATTTATGTTGCAGGAAACTGGTCCAACTCTGTAACCTTTACGCATGGGAATAATACTGTGATTTTAGATGGCTCTAATCAGACATTGACGGGTTCAACCACTTTTTACATTCTCATAAAAAGTGTGAGTTCATCAGCTACCTTAACCTTTGACTATACTGCCACGCAAACCATTACGAATAGCCTGACTTTAAATGGTGCCTCAGGTCAATTATTATCTCTAAGGAGTAGTTTAGATGATAATCGGGCAGGTATCACTCTGCAATCTGGAGGCACACAGAATTTATCCTACTTAGATGTAAAAGATTCTGATGCCTCTGGAGGAGTAACTTTGGATGCAGGCACAACCTCGGTTAATTCTTACAATAACTTAAACTGGTCATTTGGAGCAATAGTAATAAGTGTCTGGGTAAGCGATTCGACTTTTACTTTTGGCACCAATCCACTTAACACCTGGTTGACTTCTCAGTCCAGTGTTATCACCAATGATGGTTCTGTAGTTGAAAACTTTATTGGTAGAGTTAGTCAATTCACTGATGGTGGTAATACCTGGGGAATAAGTTCCACAGCTAATGGTGATAATATAATTCGAGCGCAATGGTCAACTACCAGTGCCACGGGACCCTGGAATGACATTTCTGCGTATGCCACCGATTTTACTATCGCTAACAATGTGTCTGCAGGCGGAAGTGTCACTTTCTATTTCAGAATACAGACTCCAACCAGCACTCTCTCCTATAATCAATATTCATCCACTTTAACAGTGACTGCCCAACAAGGATAACCGTTTAAAAGGAGGGTAGCGATATGAAAACGTAAACAGACGATTTAAGAATGGTGCAGGGGGGCTAAAATAAGCTTGTAAAAAGAGGTGAAGAGAAATGAAGAAGATAATTTATTTTACCATCCAGGCAACAGTTTGCCTGGCAATTTTAGCTTCCCTGGTGCCAACAGCAAAAGCGGCTAACCCAGCCACCATCAATGTTACGGTCACTATTCAAAAGTTGAGCGTAAGTGCTACTGGTCCCATTGCTTTCGGGACGGTAGCCGCCGGGACTGCCACAGTCTCGAGTGGATCCTCTACGGTCACCAACGACGGAAATGTCACCGAAACTTATTCCTTAAACTTAACTGATCCGGCTGGATGGACAGCGGTTCAAGCCGCTCCAGTAGCTGAGCAGTATTGTCTGTCTGGTATGTTCAATACCACTGAGCCTGCGTCTGGTGGTTTTACTTATGCTAATCATGCCCTAAGCATTACACCAACTGCTTGTTCGGCTACCAAGTTTGCAGGAGATCAAACCGGCCTTTCAGTTCTAAAGACCCAAACCCGATCTCTGTGGTTCAAATTTGAGGCGCCCAGCAGCACCACTGTCACGACTGAGCAGACCATAGTGGTAACTATAACAGCGTCAGCTGGATAATTTTGAGTTAAATCTAAATCAAAAGAAAAGGAGCCAGGGAAGGCTTTCTGCTCTTTTTGTTGAGGTAAAGTAAAATGAAAAAAATAAGATATGCTATTTTTATTGGGTTAATACTAATGGTCCTGCTTGGAATACCTTTTAAAGCGAAAGCTGGTGGATTGAGCACTCAGTTAGGAGAGGTAGTGGTTGAAAACTTGAAGATCGGCCATACATACAGCCTTAAAGATTTAGCCAATCTCTCTCTAATCGTTACCAATAACTGCGACAATAAAGTCGATCTGAAGATGGAAGTATTAGCACCGGAATTTAGCGAATTAAGGAATAACTCCGAGCCCATCCCCGACCCTTCGTGGATCAGAGTGGATAAGGATTTCTTTGAGCTCTCTCCAGGGGAAAAAGCGATAAGTGACATTACAATATCTATTCCCAACGATGAGGAATATTTTGGCAAAAAATACCAGGCTATGATTTGGTCTCATACCGTTGGGGGAAAAGGGTTTGTCTTAGCCTACGGTTTAAAAACCGGAGTGATCTTCACCATCGATACCACCAGGGAAGCTGAAGAAGATACCACAACTTTTACCAAAGCAAACCTAAATTTTAACCTTACACCAGAGGAGATCTACTTAGAGAATGTTGAGGCAGGTAAAGTATACGATGTGGGGAAAAGGAATAGATTAACTCTTAAGATTGTCAACTCATCTGACCTAAAGACTACCTATAAACTGAAAAGCTTGAATGCTAAGAATTCGTGCGTAGCCATTACCAAAGGTTATGAGGATGCACCAGATGCTTCTTTTTTGAAGTTCAGTGAAGAGGAATTCACCGTTTCCCCTTATGGAACAAAAGAGATAAAAATGTATCTGGATTTCCCCCAGAAAAAAGAGTATAGAGGCAGGAAATATATGTTTGTCATCTATGCTTCGATTCCTGATCAAAAAGTAGTGGCGGGGGTGTATTCCAGGCTTTATGCCTCAGTCAAATAAAGGTTAGCTCTATGCGAACGGCAAAAACCATTCTTACATTATTATCTTTTTCTCTGTTATTATTCTCTTTGGATGCTTCGGCGTTGTTGGTTAAAAAGCCGATTCGCTCTTCTTTGGTTGGTGTAACAGTTAAGGTAGTTAATGATCCCGCGTTGCCTAAAGATTTTTGGCTCGGCCAAAATTATCCTAATCCTTTTAATCTGGAAACGGTGATTGAATACAGGTTACCGAGTGACTGTCAAGTGGAGCTAACCATCTATAACATACTTGGCCAGAGAGTTAAGACGCTAGTCAACTGGTTTCAGAAAGCGGGCTATAAGAGGATCGTTTGGAGCGCAAGGGACGATAGCGGGAAAGAAGTGAGCAGTGGCGTGTACTTTTATAAAATTGACGCGGGCAAGTATAGTGATATCAAAAAGATGGTCATGCTGAAGTAATTTTACAGTCAAGCCTCTGCTTTCACGAGGCACTGGAGATTTTTCCAAAGTAACCCCATAGGGCTTTGTTAAAAAAACGTTCTAATTCTATAATTTTTTTATGTAAATACTTGTAATCTTCAACAAACTTTAGGTCCATTTTGTGACCAATCAAGGTAGAGGCAAACAAAAATTCATATTTCTTTAAAGCCAAGTTTTTTTATGTTTCTTTAACGCAAAAATTGACCCAGGTTGAGAGCAACATCAGAATGTGTTAAAACCTCCATTTCGCTAACCGTCCCGCTTAGCGGGGTGAAATGCGGCGTTGGATTTCAATGACTTACGCCCAAATGGGCGGTTACCACCACAAAAGAGAGCTTTCACACATCCTGACATGATCGACCTAAGTTATCATCACCAGACAATTAGAAGTTTGTCGAGATTAAAACATCCTTGACCAACCGAAAAGGGCTTGCAGAGGCAGAATATTGTTCTGTCTGTTCTTGGAGAGAGATATAAGCCGAAAGGCATGAAAATCGTAGATTTTGCTTGCTAAATTCTGGAAAATGTTTATATTGAATTAAAAGTAGATTAGCCATATTTCAAATGTGGCTTTATTTCATTGTGCCAGCCAAGTCAAGGGACTTGGCTGGGAAGATATGGTTCTGCGAGAGGCGGAACTGCCACAAATTTTAAGTTATGGGTGAAAAAAGACGATATAAAGATAGTGAAGTTAAATTAGAAAAGAGGTGAGCTTGTTATGAAAAAAGTTTTTTATTTATTATTTTTCGTCTTTTTGGTTCTTTTGATTTTCAATTGTTCTAAAAGCACCAAGACCTACGATGGCAAGATAAAAATCTATCTGACCGATGCACAAGCGCCTTATGATTCGGTGATCATTATGGTTTCTCGGATCTCAGTGCATAAAGGTTCATCTTTGGAGGATACTCTATCAGATGATACCCTTTCGAATTGGATTGTGTTATCGGACAGCATCCGCACTTATGACCTTTTGCAACTACGGAATGGGATGATGGCGGTTTTAGATAGCGGAGGTTTAGCTCCGGGGCATTATACTCAGATTCGGCTAAAGGTTACAGATTCCTGCTATGTGGTAGAGGATGGGCAAAGGCATTATCTTCGGATTCCCAGTGGCCAACAGACAGGCATTAAATTAGTTCATCAGTTCACTATTGAACAGAATAAACTATATGAGCTGGTCTTAGATTTTGATGCGGACAGATCGATCCATCAAACTGGGAACGGGGTATATCAACTTAAACCTACTATAAGAGTAGTGGCTTTGGTTACTTCAGGAGAGATAAAGGGAAAGACTAATCCCAAGGAGACTGAGATATTCGGGATAGCGGATGACGATACTTTGGCTCATACTTTCTCTGACACTTCTGGCTATTTTGAATTGGTAGCCCTTCCTCCGGCTACATACTCAGTTTCAATAATTCCTCTGGATCCGCTATATGCGGATACGACTATAACTGGGGTGGTAGTGACTGCTGGCTCGTCTATTGATCTGGGGACGATTAATTTGAGGCTTAAGTAAAGATAGAGTAGTTTTGCTGTAGGGGCTTGATTTATCGAACCCCTACAAAATCCCTACATTTCCGTGGCGGTCAGGTCCCCTGACCTGACCGCATACTCCCAATTTCGGGCGGAGGTCGTAGCATACGACCCTCCTGTGGAACGAAAAAAACGCCCCGCCAAAGGCGGGGCGCTACGATTATTTTTCTTCTAAGGAAGTGTAGGGGCGTATTGTTATACGCCCCTACAAATGCCACCTGATACTACTTCAGATAGGTCATCTTCTTATTAGCGGAGAAGTCTCCAGCTTTTAGAATGTAGAAGTAGACTCCAGTGGAAAGATCATTACCTCTGGAATCCTTGCCATTCCAGGTCACTGAATAAGAACCAGCAGTCTGATACTTGTCAACTAAAGTGACTACCTCCTGACCTAAGATATTGTAGACTTTCAGGCTTACTTTGGAATCGGTCTTTAGGTCATAGGATATCATAGTTGAGGCGTTGAAGGGGTTAGGATAGTTCTGAGCTAAGGCGAAATTGGAAGGTAAAGTTACTGAGACTTTGGCTGAGACTGGACCGTGGAAGGTGCCTGTTCCGTCTAAGGATAGGTCTTCTAATTTGTAGTAGTAGGTTAATCCGGTTTGAACCTCCTTATCGGTATAAGAATAAGAGGCACCTTCAAAGGCATTAGCAGAAGCCGGGATAAGCTCTGAGTTCAGCTTGGTATATTCTCCATCCAAAGAAGTGCTACGATAGAGATTGAAGCCAGCGTTGTCAAGCTCATTGCCAGTAACCCAGCTCAAAGCAATTAACCCATTTTCTCCTTTAGCGTTGAAAGATGCTAACTCTACTGCAGTTACCAGAGAAGCATCCGGATATAGCATGGCAGCCTTGCCCGGAGTGAGTGTAGTTACGGTGGTAGTGTCAGGTCCGATCAATTTGCGAATTTTGATCGAAGCTTTGCTGTAACTATAATTCCAGATTCTGGCTTTCGAGCTATAATTGGGATTTTCGTTTTGAATAAACCATAGCTGGTAACCTATCGAATCTGTCGTAGCGAAATTAGTGTCGCAGTAAACTTCAACTATCTTACATCTGAGCAAGGTGTACATACTGTCTCCATTGATTGGACCACGCATCACAATGGAGAATTTTGTACCCAGCCCATTTGAATCTATCACTACTGCTGGATCATGATAATTGGGGATAAAGAAGATGGGCGGAGGTCCATACTCGTGTTTAATATAGGTATAGTTTTTAGCCCCATTGGCATACTCTCTCCATAGGACGACAATCCAGGGTTCAGACTTTAGCCACGTATTGGGATTTATAGTGTTACCGTAACTTAGTGCAGCCCAATTTATCTTATCAGGTGAACTCCAAAGATCTCCTTGCCCATATTTAACCTTGTACTTCCAGTAAGCGTTTCCTACATTAGGGATTACCAGTAATAAGGTAAGTACTATAAATAATCCGAAAACAAATATTTTTTTCATTTTTCAATCCTCCTGATATTAAGGATTTTAAACAAGACAAAAATGTTAGCTCCGCCAGAGGCGGATCCGCCTCTGGCGGAAAAGAATGGAAATCTTTTTTGAAGTTCTTTAGTTATTTCACCTCCTTTCGGATTAGAAAAGCCAACTCGGTAACACAAGTTGTCACAACTTGTGTTATCACAGGTTGGGACAACCTGTGATACCTTCGCAAACCAATGCATCACCTCCTTCCATTTAGCTGCAGAATTGATGCGGGCTTGATTTATCAAGCCCCTACAATTATGGAACCTAGGGGTCGGATTTATCCGACCCGAACGGATTTGTATGGGGTCGATTTATCGAACCCGTCCCCTTTATAAATTTGAATTGAATCTTTAGTCTAACTTCTTTTTTAGCCCCAGCAGATGTCTACCCAAAAGCTTTTCGCCCCAAAACCGGGAAAGAGATATTTCCTCCTAAAATTTTAGGTTAAGAGATGTTAGCTTTTTAGCCCCTCAGGAAAACTCTTCCACTCGCTTTCGTAGATTTTAATATAATGACTTCAGCCCATTTTGTCAAGGGATTTTTTGCGGTTTTTGTAAAAAAATCGGTTAGAATCTTAAGTAATGATGTGTATTTCACTTATGTGGAATGACGGATGACGAATAATCCGCCTATGGCGGAATGACGGATGATTAATGACGAATGACGAATAACCAATTTATTAATCAATCATTAATCATCAATCATTCTTCATTATTCAGAAAAATCATCTTATTATCACCAGTTTGTCTGTGGCTTCGCTGGCTCGATTACCTGAATCTTTGGCTATTATTTTGTAGATATAAACCCCATTGGAGACTTTATCCCCATCCTCATCTTTTCCATCCCATTGTATAGAGTTGAAGTTCTGATTGGTAGGGGCTTTTCTTATGGTCTTTATCATTCTTCCGGATAAAGTGAAGATCTTGATTAAAACCTCTTCAGCTGGCTGGGATAAAATATAGGTGAAATTGGTCTGGTCTTTGAATGGATTGGGATAATTCATCACCTCCTTTAAAATTAGCTCAGATTCCACTAAAAAGATAAGGGATTTTTGAGAGCTGTTTTTGTTAGCACTCATATCCAAAGCTTTCAAAGAAAGGACATATTTCCCATCTGAAAGATTTTCTGGCTGATAGATCAATTTGACCGACTTTGCCTTTTCTTGGATTGGAATCAATTGAAAATCATCTACTTTTTGGTCATTTATCTTAAGCTCAATACTCTCAGTATCTATCCCGTTGGAATCAGATATATCTGCCTCTACTTTAGGATTAGCCGATGCGAAATCGAAATTGAAAAATTCAGATCCGAAGCTTTTCCCATCTAAGAAAAGCTTAATTTCCGGAGGGATGGAATCGAGAACTAAGGGAGTAGAGATAACAGTAACCGTCTCCATAACTGAGTTGTTGAACTTATTTGATTCGAGGATGCTGTCGTATGGGTCAACATCCACAAAGATTTTATATAATCCGGTGTCCGGAGGAGAGTCCCACACCTGTTTTAAAAAAGTTGAATCTTTGGCTGAAAGATAAGGGATAGTAATCTCCCCTAAAGTATCGAAATTACTTTTACTATCCTCAAGGGTAAATCTCACCAAGATATTCAAAGCTTCTTTTCTCCCAGCATTGTAAATGGAGACAGATATAGTGTCCTTTTCCCCTACGATGGGAATGGTAGGTCGTAAGAATATAGAAGATGGTAAAAGGTCTGGTTTGGACAAAAACCCCATCTCCAATGCAGGATCACCAAAAAGGGTGAACATCTCGATATAATCGCCGACCAGACCTAAGTAAATTTTTGACTGAAGTATGGCTGAACCTAAGATATAGTTGCTCTTCTCAAAAAATGAAGTGTAAAGCCCCTCGGCTAAAACTTCAGAGATAAAGTTATATCCCAATCCGGTTGGCGCCCAAGAGGCAATGGCTCCCTTATCTTTAGCTCTGACCCATTCCTCTGCCATACAATAGTCATCAGTGGCTGAGGGGAAATATCCATTCAAACAGGTCCAGGTGATGAGCAGAGGATATTTGGAAAGATTGTTCAAGCTATTCACATCAGAGGAAGTGAAAAACATTTCTCCACCCCAGGTATCCACTGCTCCATGACCAAAATAGTTAGTGATTATACAACCATTATTTATATTTTTGATAATATCATTTTTACACCAGGTAGCACTTTGATTGTATCGGCTAAAATAGATTTTGGTGGTATCGTAATCAGAGGGGACAAAATAGGAGGAGATATAATCTGAGGACCACTCGAAATCCCCACCAGCATCCGGGTTATCCGCCATAAAAAGTAAATTTTTTCGCCATCTGCCCAGAACTGAATCTTCCGGTAAGTTCCTCTCATAAGAGATAGTTTTATTAACCATATTTTGAATATCAGAAGTAGTCTGCCCGGAGAATCTGCCAATCAAAAGGTCGGATAAATGGTCGTCTCCACTTACCGAGACAAACCAGTTGTCTGAGGCGATCTCGGTAAATTCACCATCATCGGCTATGAAAAGATGGGTGGGTATAAAGTTGGGGTTTTGATTGAGATTTCCTTTATAATCGTAGCTGGCATCTCCCACCAACAGGACGTAAGAAGGTGATGGTAAAGCCCAATAATGGTAAGCATAACTCAAAAAATCCTTGATGGCTTCAGGGTCAAAATTGCCATAATTGAACTCATCGTAGATATCTTCCACCTTCACCACCGATACCTTCAAACCTTCACTTTCCCTTAGGTCTTTCAAGGGTTGAATTGTCGGATAAAAATCTTTGTGGGTTATTATGATATAATCTGCCTGATTGAAGGAGGAATGAAGATCAGATGGCTGGTCTTTAATAATGGATAAGGGCTTTTTTGTTCTATTTTGAGTCAAGGCGATATAATTTCTTTTTTTTGTAGTAGGGGCTTGATAAATCAAGCCCCTACTTTGTTCTGAGAAATCCTCAAATTTTATTAGGTAAGTTCTTCCGTTAGGAATCCAGGAATAATTGGTCAAATATTTAATATCCTTAGGATCGGTTATGTCAAAAAGCTTGATTCTATCTGAGGAAAAACCCTTTAATTCGTACTGGTATCTGTTTGAATCCGGGGAAGAAAACTCGAGAAGATCGTCATAAGTTTGATATCTGGACAAATATTTGATCTCATACCAATCAAAATAATATTGATTTACTAAAGTGGCCGTGGAGATGTTTTTTATTAAAATCGAATTTTCCCCCTCTTTCAAAAATCTTTGAGGGAAAATCACTGTGGTGTCAAACTCTATTTGCCCATCCCAGAAAAGGTCTGAGACCAAAGAATCGGAGATCCAGATTTGAGTGCGGTGGTCCGGATAGACCTGGGGGTCATCAGTTCTTCCTCTTAAGCCAATTCTTAAAGAAGCAATCAAATTGGTATCTGCTACTGCATCCAATCTGACTGTACGGGAGAATGATTGGCTGGGATTTAGCCTGATCCAGAACCAGTGGCTTTTCCCCTGGCCCTGAAAGACATTCTGATAATAGATACTGTCCTTTTCAAAATGGGTGCTCTTTAAAAAAGATTGGGGGACCAAAAGGGAATCGCCGGGATAGACATCCTTTTTTTCCATCCTTTTTCCTGGGGTACCTTCCCAGGTCAACCAGTAGATATTTATATTGGAATATTCGCTTCTGTTTTTTAGAGCATAGAATTCTATGTAAGCTGACGTATCAAAAACTCCATCCTCCTCCCCTTGAACATAAATAGGAATCTCTTCCCCGAGATTATAGATTTTAATATTCTGGGGGTTGACCAGATTCAAGTTTATCCCGGCCTTGCTTAAATCCGAATAAGATAGTGAATATATCCCATCCTCTTGAATAGAGATCTTATACCCATTTGAAAAAGGGACAAATTTTTCAAGCTCAGACTTGGTTCCGACTGGACGGTATCCCATACCAGTGGGGGAATAATTCAAGATCAAATTCTGATAGATAGATTCAAAGGGTTCTTTTCTCTGCTCAGTATTTTTAAGGAGAGGTTCTATTTTCTCTTTTTTGAATACTCCGCCCCGGATTTTTACTTTCACCCATAATTTCCAGTGAATGACCAACTCTTTTTTAACCGGATTGAACTGAACCGGATAGAATTTCAATTGCATTACATTCTTCTCTCTGAGTTTTCCATAAAACCCGGTCTCAGCTAAGTTGATGGGAAAATAGCCATTCGTGGAATATAACTTCTCATCTGGCGCAAATTTTTCGATGGTAAATTTTACTCCTTCCTTTTCCTCTATTTCAAGTTCTGGAAATGGGCAGATATTGTAGTTAGATTTTATAGCTTGTTCAGATTTGATTACCTCTACTTCTATTTCTGACCCCTCGGGTATCTCAATCAAGGTTGACTTCATCGGAAGCATAGGTTTCCCCTTTTCGTAAATAAATCCAAAGCCGGGTATTTTTATCCTCTGGAAAAGCTCTCCTTCTTGGGAAATATTTTCCTGTTGAAAATCAGGGACAGAGATTTCGATTATCATTTCCTTTTCAGAAATGCTGGTTATTTTCAAAGCTGATAAAGGATGAAGAGGTTGAATTAAGTCCAGCGAATGGATTTCAGGATAGATTATTTCGGCCAGTGGAATAAGAAGCAAAACCAAAAAGAGAAAACATTTAATCTTTTTGAACATAGTTTACTAAAGACAGCGGGACAGGCTTAAACTTGAAAATCCGCTTTTTTAGTATACATTCTTACTTATATATTTGTCAAGTCGAAATAGTTGAACTAAAAACTTGTTTTCACTCGAGTGAGATCTCTGAAAAATTCGTTTTGTAGGGCTGTCCCACCTCTTGCGGATGCCGAGGAAAACTTCTAAGTCCCCTCCCTTGATAGGAGTTTTTCTCTTGTTTCCCCTCCCTTAGATGGGAGGGGTAAGGGGAGGGTGAGCCTCACCCAAATCCTTCGAAGATGCATACGCACTCCCACAAGAGCTTGCCCTGTCTTCGACCCTGCACTTCGTCCTAAGACTCAGTGTCGAAGGAAGGCTCAGATCCGAAGGGAGTGAATTCGAAGGGAAGCTATCCCGCCAAAGGCGGGGCATTCTACAAAAGCCCGACCTACTCCTCTTAAAGTAAAAGTTTAAGTAAGTCCTCCAATCGTATGCTTCTCTTTATATTAAGTATTGCCACCTAAGATTTAGCCTTTACTCCATTAAACATTTGTAATTTTTTCTTAATTTTTTACTTGACATTCGGTATTTACCCTAATTATATTAACCTAGAAAAGTGCTACGGGGGGAGTAGCCGAAGACCTAATTTACCTTTAAAATTTTTGCTTTGCTACTTTGACTTGCTTCATTTTAGAGGAAGAAATGATAAATTTTTTTTGTCCTTCCTACAATTTAAAACCTTTAACCCGGGAGTATAGTATGCAATGGCCTTAATTTTTCTTTAGGTTTGAGGCTACCTGAAAATGCTTCAGGGATTCATTCAAAAGGGTTAAACAGGGATGTCCGTAAATTTTCTTTTTCAAAGGAGGTGATTGAGAGGAATAATTTCAATAAGGTTATGTAGACTGTAGAATATACTTTAATATTGAAGGAGAAAAATCATGAATTCAAAGGGCATAATTAAGGGGGCAATTTGCCTATTAGCAGCCATTTTGGTTTTAACTGCTGGGGCGGGGTGGGCGCAGACAATTCAAACAAGCGGAAAGAAGATTCATGTTCATGAGCAAATGTTAGATAATGAACAAATCTTCGCTAATAAAGGTGGAATGCAAGAGAAGAATTATGGCACACCTCCGTTTAACAATCCAAATTATTACTATGCCGCTGTGAAAACTGCACCTTCTGGAGTATGGTACAGGCAAGCTGGATTAAGTCCGAACGGACAAAAAATCGTTGCACAAAAATCATTTACCGACGGAAGCTATAGCCGAACCGAAATCGTGCTGATGAATGCTAACGGAACGGGCGAGATAATTATCTCAGCAGGCAACTCGGGGGAGGGGGACATCTATGGTTACATGAATCCCTTCTGGAGTGATGACGGAACCGTGGTAGGATTTGCAGAAGTCCATAATAGTAATCCCAACAAAATTGTCCGCTACGTTGTTTCATCCGGTACGAGTAGCTACATTTACGAGCCAGTCTCACCATTGGATGCGGCTAATCCAGATTTTTTGGGTACCAGCACAACTTCAATTGTATTCTGGGCTTATGGACCTGCAGGAGGAGCAGATTTGTTTACTTGGGATGGCAGTACACTCACAAATATTACTAACACTTCTGATTATAAAGAATACGAGCCGGTATCCAACAGCGATGGAACGGTCATTCTCTATTGGTCGGGAGAGACCACTGCCGAACCAGTTAACACCACACACACTTTGACATATTCAGGTGGTGTATGGACGAAGGATGTTGGCTTCACTCCAATTACAGATAGTTATTGGCCCTACTGGTCCAGCCGGTCTGACAACTATATCGGCGTGACAGTGATGTCCTCGAAAGATATCTATGTATACAGCAACACCGGTACTTTCGTCTTTGACCTTACGGGACCTGGATACTCTGGTGGGAGTGGACAGTGGAACTTCATCGGTTTTGCTTTTGAAGGTCCTAATGGAGAGATTGTGGCAACCTCCAATGCTGGCCGGACTGATCCTGGCAGGGATATAATCTTCGCTGCGCCACGCACAAAGCTGTTTGTTGCATCAACTGGTTCAGACTCATATCCGGGCACTTTTAACGCCCCATTCTTGACGATCAACAAAGGTGTTACCGAAGCGATAAGTGGTGGTTCCGTTAACGTGGCGGCGGGGACATACAACGAGAATCTCAACATCACAAAACAACTGACGATCAGCGGAGCTGGCAAGAACGACGTGACACTCAACCCATCAGCCGCGACGTACGGGATAGGTGTTGGGTCGCCAGGCAACAGCGTCACCATAGAAAAGCTCACTGTGAACGCAGGCAGCGCGAAGTTCTTCTTGATCCATGTCTCTGGTGTCAGCAACTTCACGCTGCAAGATGCCAAGGTTGTCGGACCGGGACGGCTCGTGCTATCCGGCGGTGAGGCCCTCGGAGGCGTCGATCTCATCAACGTCACAACCGCTATGATCAAGGACGTGGAAGTGAAGGACCTCTCGAGAAACGGTGTGTCCGCAGGTCACTCGTCGAACATCTCTCTGGAGAACCTTGTGGTCAACAACATAGGTAGTACCACCGGTTGGGCAGGAGTCGCAGCATATACGGCTCTTGGAAACACGAGCATCACATTCTCTGGCACGAACACAGTCACAAACACGTCGATGGGTTTATATCTTGAAGACAATCCCACACGAACGGTCACGATCACAGCACCTGTCGGCAGCATCACGTTCTCAGGACAGAGTGTTGCTCCGATTGTGAGATTTGGCTACGGGTCGGCGCCTGGACTTGAGGCCACAGCATTAGGTCTTGGTCTCCGCGCGCGGTTAACGTCGCCGGAAAGGCCAGCGCCATACGACAAGGGCGTAGCGTTCTACTATACTGTTGCTGAGGCTGTCGCAGCCGGCGCACTTGATCCTATTGGCAAGCTCTACGCCGTTGTGTACGATCTCCAGATCAACGAGTGGTTTGTTGGGCCCGGCATGGTGATTCAGAGGGCTGTGAATGCTGCTTCGGCAGGCAACAAGGTTAATGTGTTGGCGGGGACATATAGTGAAAATGTCGTCATCAACAAACATTTGACCCTCAGCGGTGCCGGCGTTACTACGATAATTCAGGCGATTTTGCAGCCGACGATACACAAGGGTTACTGCATAGAAATCATGAAAGAAGGCAATGGACTTTCGACTAGCGACCACACCGTTATAAAGAACCTAAGGGTGACGGGTGGGTATAATGGCGTGGAGTTCCACCACTATGGGAACGATCCGCCAGTCACCGATACCATTAAGCATATCACTCTGCAAAACCTGACAGGCGACCACAATATCTCGGAAGGCTACCCATCAGTGCCTGGTGCTTACTATGGCAACGAGGGAGATGCTGTCCACTTTGAAAAATATACCCATTATCGCGACATTGTTATCGACAACCTGACCGCTACAGATAATGCCGGTTTCGGCATCAACTCTGGGTCTGGGGTGGGCTCCATTAGCGACCTGACGGTCACCGGCGGGTATTTCGCGCGCAATGTCTACCCGGGATT
>Ga0315291_10004679_pt1 | contig 17347 bp, 13 predicted proteins | sample YL17G12_20_MG_FD_203070 | JGI IMG/M metagenome (GOLD analysis project Ga0315291, IMG submission 203070) | Sediment microbial communities from Yellowstone Lake, YNP, Wyoming, USA - YL17G12_20 | ecosystem: Environmental > Aquatic > Freshwater > Lake > Sediment | place: USA: Wyoming | collected...
AGTTTCGGCGAGTGTTGTAGTGGGCTGCGAAACAGAATTTTGTGGGCTTGCTGATGGAAGTTCCTGCCAAACTTCATCGAGATTTCCTCGTATCAGTAAATCATTTTCGTCAGTTTCTATGAGACCAGTATATAGAATGAAATCAATCAGAAAATCTAGAGATTTGGAATCACCCTCACTTGCACCACACTTTATTGCCAGTGATTTCCTTAATTCGTCCTTGCTCAGGCTTGAGCGAAGAGTGAAATTCTGAATTGCAACCTGTCCATACCAGCAGCCGGCAACGATCTTCCTTAGATGAATTTTAGCACCCTTTTCGTCCCATGCAGATTCGCGAGCAAACCTAACGGCTCCCTCTGTCGGGACGTAATATCCATACTTTGGCGAGATAAGAAATTGAGACTCTACGAGAAAATTATTGTTGCGACTGACATCTGTCGGATGAAACGTGATGACACTTGCAACATCCTTGTAGTTTACTTGGGTCTCTCCGCCATTTGAAGCAACGGCGAAGGCTTTAATGATTTTAACCAGCTTCTCTGCGCTGGATTGAGGAAGCGCCCTATCGGCAGATAATTTAAGTGTCTTTGACTTGATGACTTCTTCCTTTAAGATTTCTTGTTCATTCATTGTTTTCTCCTATTTCCAAGGCTAACGCATACAAAAATGGGATCTCGAAATTATCCGATTGGTTGACCGCCTTCTTATCCTTGATGGCTATTGCCCCAATTCTTGCCAGATCAGCAATCACTATTTGTGCATCGAGAGGATCCTTCTTGCCCAACGCCTTGCTCAGATTCAACCGATTGAAACGGCGAGATGAACTGCCCTGCAGTTGATCGTAAGTGTCCTTGAAGTTCTTGAACACCTGAAGGAAGTCGGTTAGCTTTGAAGCGGCGGTTTGTCGAACGGCTTCTCTAATCGCCTCTCTCGAAATGAGCTTCCTTGTTGAAGGACAGTTGACCCCCTGTATATCATAGTTCGCCTGCGCCCTTTGTGCACTGATGCAAAAATTGATCAAGTCGCGTGGCAATACATTACCATTACCATCCTTGAGCAATTCGTAGAGATGGTCAAAACTCTCTGGCTTTTCATCGTTCTGCCAGTCAAATACTTCATTGATCCACGATATGCTGACAGGAAAGGTCAACGCCCCGGTGTGCGATGGATGAAGAGGTTGGAGCCGATGGGCTAACATGATCGCCAAATCCTCGCGTGACCACTGTAAATCTAATTTCAAGGCACTGAAGTGGTCTTTGTTGACGTAGGTCAGCGACTGATAGATATCGCTCCTGAAAAACAACTTAAACCTGATATGCTTCAAACGGATCAATTCAGCAACAGCCCTCATCAGGTTGCTAAGCCAATCCTCAACCTCATCGTGCCCATTTCCATTGATTGAGACTTCATCGAGACTATCTAAACAAACCCAGATGTCCGCGCCGATAGTCTCAAGCCAATTGTTTGCAGAGTTGATCACGTAGTCTATCTCAGTTACGGCCAACGGTGTACGTGGGGGGATTTCTGCGCTCAGATAATCGCCAAAACCGATCTTGAATTTCAGAAGGCGCGCAGCCTGCCACATGGTAGGAACTTCGCAAACAAGTCCCCATCGAACAAGAAATCGTTTATAACTCTTTTGTAGCTCCTCGGGCAAACTGTCTTCCTCTAAGCAGCGTTTTGCGATAAGGCTCGCTACATAGAATCGCCAAAGGGTGACTTGAGAAACCATATTGTGTTTCTGGAGAGTGGCCCAGTGGTCACGAAGTTGAGGCTCGTCGCTCACCCAGAGATTCGGTCGGAGAAAAATTTTGATATCGGACTCCAATTCCTTGAACATCCAAAATATTGCGCTCTTGCCAGCACCCTTCGCTCCGAGGATTAGGTAAGTCTTGTTCGAGCAGGCAAGAGTGAATGAACCAGAACGATAGAAATATTGTTTAAGATGCTGCTCCTGCTGCGCAGCGCCTAATCCAAAATCGATTTTGTCTAACTCAATCACGCACTCACCATATAGCAAAATTGGGACACCAATTATTGAAAGTATAACCTTTTTAATTATAGAAATGACGGTTCATGTGTTTTTAAATTTTTAAAACCTTTCAATCTTTCCAACTTTTCCTTTATATTTGTCAATCTGTTATCAAAGTCAATGGCAATTTGATATGAAAAAAGCACTATACAGGAACTCCCAAAAAGTCAAATTCCAAAAGATTGTAACCGCCGAATGCACGCTGATCAACGTCGATTAATACATTCCCGATTTATGTCTCTATATCGGCATTTAATTGCCTTCATCGGCGGTTTCATATTAAGGCAGCGATGGGGCAAATCACTCTTTCACGGGCTTGGGCTGATAGGCGCCGATGTTTGACGGCACCTCTATGGTGGATAGTGATTCTTCAATCACTGTCCGTGTTGTCTCTTTGCGCAGGCGATATTCGGGCTTCAAGATAATCCGGTGCGATAACACCGGCACGGCAAGCTTTTTTACGTCATCAGGTATCACATAATTGCGCCCCTCAAGCGCGGCGTAAGCCTGCGACGTCCTGTATAGCGCAATTGAGGCGCGGGGACTCCCACCCAGCATCAGCTTGAAATTATTCCTCGTTGCGTGCACAATCCGTAAAAGATAACCCTTCACCTCCTCATGCACAAAGACCTTCTCCACAAATTCCTGCATCTTAATAACTGCATCGGCATTAATGACGGACTTCAGGGAATGAATCGGGTGCCCGCCCCGCAATCTGTCCAGCATCTCAGACTCCTGCGCAAAATCCGGATACCCCAGTGACACCCGCATCAGAAATCGGTCGAGCTGCGCCTCCGGCAGTGGAAATGTCCCCTCCTGCTCGATGGGGTTCTGTGTCGCCAGCACAAAAAACGGCTGTGCCAGAGGATGGGTCTTCCCATCCACGGAGACCTGCCTCTCCTCCATCGCCTCAAGCAGGGCTGACTGCGTCCTCGGCGTGGCGCGGTTGATTTCATCCGCAAGCAGGATGTTCGTGAAAATCGGTCCCTGCATGAATTCAAACTCCGCATTCTTCTGATTAAACACAGACACGCCTGTGATGTCTGTGGGCAAAAGGTCGGGCGTGCACTGGATGCGCTTGAAGTTACTGCCGAAGGTGATGGCGATGGAGCGCGCCAGCATGGTCTTCGCCACTCCCGGCACATCCTCAAGCAGGACGTGCCCGCGCGAAAGAACCGCCGACAGGACTGTCATTATCTGCTGTCTCTTCCCGATGATAACCTTTTCGATATTGGCTATCACAGAACCCGTCACATCATTGAATGTTGCCATGCTTCACCTCTTAAGTTTCCGTATATCTCCGCGTTCTCTGCGCGCTCTGCGTGAAATCATCTACGGTGGCTTTGGTCTCCTTTTCCTTGACAATAACCTTGCCAAAAAAAGACAAGGAAAAACTTAAACTATAAACGACTGGTGTGGCAAAACATTTTTTCTGTCCTATACATTAATATTCTGTCTGATGCGATAATTTATGCCGCAGGCTTATTAATCCGGCACCTTCGGGAGCGCAAAAGAAAGGTTCTCTCATGAAAATATCCACCATTCTCCTTGTCTCTTTACTCTTCAGCGCCGCAATCGCCGCCTCACCCAACTCGTCTCAGGCTGAATGGACATTTATGGTTTATGTCGACGGCGACAACAATCTTGAGGGGGCTGGCGTAACAGACATAAACGAGATGGAAAAAGTCGGCTCCAACAGCAATCTAAATATCGTTGTCATATTTGACCGCTGTCCGATATATGATACATCCAATGGCGACTGGACGGACACGCGTCGCGGCCTCATCATAGCCGATTCCAACCCTGATATTATCTCATCATCCCTCCAGAGTGTTGGCGAAAAAAATATGGGAGCCCCCGCCACACTCACAGATTTCATCAACTGGTCAATAACCAACTATCCCGCCAACCATTATGTCCTCGTCCTCTGGAATCACGGCGGCGGCTGGCGCAGCAACATCAATCGCATTAATAAGGAGATTGCCAGTTTGAAATCCCTTGTCGCCTCCGCACCCCCTGAACAAAAAAAGTCCGCACAACTCCGCATCGCGCAACTTATAGAACAAAAGAATAAAAATGAAATCCTGAAAGAGGTGTGTTACGATAGCACAAGCGGCGATTCCCTATACACCAGTGAGCTCCGCCAGGCATTGGAAAGTATCCTCACGCATATCGATATAGTCGGCTTCGACGCCTGCCTTATGCAGATGGTGGAGGTCGCCTATGAACTGAAATCAGAGGCATCTATCATGGTTGGCTCCGAAGAGACCGAGCCGAGCGATGGCTGGCCTTATGACCTCATCCTCGGCGACCTCAGCGCCAATCCCGCAATGACCCCCGCCCAGCTTGCCACCGTCATAGTTACACGTTACGGCGAGTCTTATAACGGCATGGAAACACAGTCAGCCATAGACCTCTCCGCAATGAGCGGACTCGCAACCGCACTCAACACCTTCGCCGGCGCCATTATCTCCACCGGCGCTGAATGGCAGAGCTTGTTCAACGCAAGGACTGCGGCGAACTATTACAACGCCGCAGACTTCCGCGACCTCGGCGGATTCCTGAATGCCATGGCTCAATTGGCAACAAACCCATCCGTCCTTGCCGCCGTAAACCAGTCAAGGAGCGCACTCCAGGCGGCGGTCATCGCCAATCACAGCCATCCATCAGAAGGGGCGCACGGGCTTTCCATCTATCTCACAAATCTGGGCTCTTCACCCTCGTCCGCCTATTCAGCCGCAAACATCCTCTTCGCCGCAGACACACAATGGGATGAGATGCTCCAGGCGGCAACCGCACAGCCCATCCCCGATGACACCTATGAACCCAATGACACATTCAGCCAGGCCGCAACAATCAGCACCGGCTCCTACCTGGGACTCTGCTGCAAAAATGATGACTGGTTCAAGGTATATCTGCCGGCTGGAGCGCGCGTCTCAATTGCATGCGTCCATGAATATGACGCGGGCGACCTTGACCTCGAGTTCTATAACTCATCAGACGTAGTAATCGCCTCCTCGGAAACGTCTGAGAATGTGGAAAACATCCTCTATTCAATCACCGCTTCCGGGTATTATTACATCCGAATCTTCGGCTATCAGGGCGCCGTAAATTATTACTATAACCTATTCGTCTATGACGCAAATTACGACCCCGGGTATGTCTGCCAGGTGGTTCCTTACCAATTTGTTGACTATTCCGGCGCCACACGTCTTGTCATGGGTGATGATGACTTTACAGCCATACCGCTTGGCTTTCAGTTCAATTTCTACGGTCAACCCAATTCCACCATCATGATAAGCGCAAACGGGTACACGACCTTTGGCGTCACGGGAAATCTGTACAATAACCTGTCAGTCCCAATGCCCTCATCTGGCGGGTCTATTCCGGGGGGACTTATTGCGCCCTTCTGGGACGACCTCGTCCCGCCTTTATCAAATGGCGGCGTCTTTTACCAGATAACAGGCGGCGAGGGTAATAAAAGACTCATCGTCACATGGGCAAACTGCAGCCACTGGATATACTTTGGTTCAACTGAGGGCGTGACCTTTCAGGCAATCCTGCAGGAGAATGATGATTCTATCTTTTTCAACTATAATGATGTCTCTTTTTCCGATTCAAGATATGATAATGGCATCTCTGCAACGGTGGGAATTCAGAACCATACTGGCGAGCGGGGTTGCGTATTTGGCTTCAATCAGTCTGTCCTGGAAGATAACATGAGCCTCCAATTCCAGAAGATAACATCAGCGCAAAACACCTGGGCGCTCTACCAATAATGCGCCTCGGGCGGACTGTGGTGAAAATGTCTTCCGTGATTTTCAATATGAGCGGGCGAAGTATGCCTTTTTCTGTGCGGGTTTCCCGCATGCAACGCAATGTCCCTCTACCTGATTATTTCCCTCCAAAGGGATGCAACGGATTGTCGCCTTTGTCTCTTCCTTAACTTTCTCTTCGCACTCAGGAGAACCGCACCACCCGCTGATTAAGAAACCCTTTTTTGTCTCAAGGACTTCTTTGAATTCCTCAAATTTGTCCGTCCTTGTGGTGTGTTCCTCGCGGAAGGCAAGCGCCTTGCTGTAAATACCTTCCTGAATCTCCCCCAGGAGGGTTACAACCTTCTCTGTAAGGTCTTCCTCGGGGACAAATATTTTCTCATGCGTATCGCGCCGGACAAGGACAACCTGCTTTTTCTGGATATCCTTTGGACCTACTTCTGCGCGCAGGGGCACGCCCTTCATCTCCCACTCATTGAATTTCCAGCCGGGAGTGTAAGTGTCACGGAAGTCAGGCTCAGAACGGATTTGAGAATTTGGGGATTGAAGTATTTGAGAATTGAGGGTCTTTACCTTTTGAAGGACGGTGTCTTGTGTGGCGGTTGTATAGATGGGGACAAAGATGAGCTGGATGGGGGCGATTCGTGGAGGGAGGACGAGCCCGCTGTCATCGCCGTGAGCCATGACCACGCCGCCTATGAGGCGCGTTGAGACGCCCCAGGAGGTCTGCCAGACATATTTTTCGGTCTGGTCCTCGTCTAAGAACTTGATGCCAAAGACACGGGCAAAGTGCTGTCCAAGGTTGTGAGAGGTCCCTGCCTGAAGGGATTTGCCATCCGCCATGAGCGCCTCTATACAATAGGTTTTTTGCGCCCCCGCGAACTTCTCGCTCTCCGTTTTCTCACCGCAAATTACAGGCAGTGCGAGTTCTGTTTCGGCGAATTCCTTATAAACGCCCAACATTTTCAGCGTTTCTTCCTGCGCCTCTTCATATGTGCGATGACAGGTATGCCCCTCCTGCCACAGAAACTCCGTTGTGCGGAGGAAGAGGCGTGTGACCTTTTCCCAGCGGACGATGTTTGCCCACTGGTTGATGAGGATGGGGAGGTCGCGATATGATTGCACCCATTTGGCATAGATGGAACAGATAATTGCCTCGCTTGTCGGGCGGATGGCGAGCCGCTCTTCAAGAGGTTCGTCGCCGCCATGTGTCACCCAGGCGACCTCCGGCGCAAAACCCTTAACGTGCTCCGCCTCCAGTTTCAAAAGACTCTCAGGGACAAAGAGCGGGAAATAAGCATTCTGGTGTCCGGTCGCCTTGATGCGCCTGTCTAAGGCGGATTTGATATTCTCCCAGATTGCATAGCCGTAAGGTTTGATAACCATGCAACCCTTTATAGTTGTGTAATCCGCCATATCGGTCTTGCGGATTACATCCACATACCACTGTGAAAAATCTTCGCTTTTGGGTGTCAGTTCCTTGACAAATACCTTCTCCTCGCCTTTCCGTGTCACCTGATTTGCCTCCCTTTTTATAACTAAATGGTATTCGGCTGTTAGTCGTTACTAATTACTTAATTATTTATGTTCCTTTTCCGCCTCCTCAAGCCGCCTGAGCGCCATGCGGTATTCTCCCCTCTTTGCCATCTCATCTATCTCCCTGAGAGCGGCGTCCAATCCGGTGACATCCCTTTTTTCAACAATGAGTGTCTTCATCCGCGCGCCCATTGCGTCCCGCCGGAGAGAGACCTCCTTCCTGAGCCCCCCAAGAAGAATATCTCCGTTGAAGATGGCGTCCTGGGAATAATTCAGGGACACATCGAACCGCTCGCCCATATAGGCGGACTCGGCTGCTTTGACCGCCTTCCTGACGTTATCATATACATCAGGATTGTCCGCCCCCATCTCATTCACATCCACCGCCTTGAGGGCATCCCTCGCCTCCTTCAGTGCGGCGGCAGCCTTTGCGCGGAGAGAAATATCCAGCGCCTCACGAGCCTTCAGAAGCGCCTCCCTTGCAATCTCCAGTCCCTGCACCGGACGCCTCCCTTTCAACATATCCTCAGCTGAACTGATATTGCCCCCCGCTATCGCCAGGGCATCAGGTGCATACGCCCCGGCATCATATCTCTTCGCCTCCTCCATAATCTCACGGGTCTCCTCAAGGATGAGGCGCGCCCTGTAACCGGCGGAACATCCGGTCAGCAGGGCGAGACAGAATGCCACCCACAGGAAAGAATATAATGAGAGATGCGGTTTTTTCATAATCCTTTCCTGTCCGGCTAATCAGGTCATGGAAGATGCCCGGACGCTGGAAAAGAGTCAAGTGGACATTTATCAAAATTCATTATTTTCCACCTTTACTGAAATATTTAACTTGCATCCCGCAATAAGTGATATTTAAGTAATTGCCTCGTGAGGGATTAAACAGACCGGCAAATATGTTTCACGTGAAACATTGCCGATATATCCCTCAATCTCCCTCTACACGGGGAAGGTGTTAATGACCCACGTTGTCGCCATCGCCAATCAGAAGGGCGGTGTTGGAAAAACAACAACCGCAGTTAATCTCTCCGCCTGCCTCGCCTCAACCCATCACAGGACTCTCCTCATCGACATGGACCCTCAGGCGAACGCCACAAGCGGACTTGGCATCGATAAGCAGACCCTCCCCATGACTATCTATGACCTCCTCATCGGTTCGCCCGAACCGCCGGAAAAGGTCTTTCTCAACCCCATCATCAAGGACCTCTGGCTGCTCCCCTCGAACATCCATACCATCGGCGCGGAGTCGGAACTGCTGGGGGCAAGCGACAAAGAGCGGCGACTGCGCCACATTATCCATAATATTCGCGACCGTTTCGACTATATTATAATTGATGCCCCGCCATCCCTTGGCCTCCTTGCAATCAATGTCCTCACGGCGGCGGACTGGCTTCTCATACCGGTGCAATGCGAGTATTACGCCCTTGAGGGTCTTTCCCTCCTCATGGAAACGGTGCGGCGCGTGCGAAGCGCTTTCAACCCCGAACTCAATATCCTTGGACTCCTCCTCACCATGTTTGACTCCCGGACCAACCTTGCCCGTCAGGTGACGGAGGATGTCCGGCGCCACTTCGGCGCATCCGTCTTCAATTCCATCATCGCCCGCACTGTCAAGCTCAGCGAGGCGCCAAGCTTTGGCATGCCCATTACACTTTATGACCCCAACTCCTCAGGCGCCCAGTGCCACATCCAGTTTTGCGAGGAGTTCCTTTCAAGGCTTGAAGAAAAGACAAGGACAACAAATGTGGGCATCTCGCCACCCCGAACACAGGGCGAAATCCTTTCTCAGGAGGTTGCGCAGTGACTACCGGAAAGAAAAAGGCGCTTGGACGCGGTCTGGATTCCCTCTTCCCGGAGGCGGTTATTTCAACGGCGCTGGAGGCTACAAGGGAATCCCCGCTCTCCAGTGTGACCACCCTCCCGATAACATCTATCGAGATGAACCCCCTTCAGCCGCGCCATACCTTCGATGATGAAAAACTCACAGAGATGGCGGCATCCATCAAAGAACGAGGCGTCCTCCAGCCCATACTTGTCCGGCGGAGCGCCGGAAAATATCAACTCGTGGCGGGCGAGAGGCGCCTCCGCGCCGCCAAAATGGCGGGTCTCCCGCAAATACCCGCTCTCCTCATCCAGGCAACGGACGAGCAATGTCTGGAACTTTCCCTCATTGAAAATCTCCAGAGGGAAAACCTGAACCCTGTTGAGGAGGCGCGGGGATATGAAAAACTAATCACCATGTTCGGTCTTACCCAGGAAGAGGCGGCGGCTCGCGTGGGAAAAGACCGCTCAACCGTCACAAACAGCCTCCGCCTGTTGAAACTCCCCGCGCCGATTCTTGGAGATATTGAGACGGGGAGGGTGTCACCGGGGCACGCCCGCGCCCTCTTAAGCTTAGAGGAGCGCAAATTGCAGACACGACTCTGGTCGTTGATTGTAAAAAATGGGTTGTCCGTGCGTCAGGCTGAGACTCTCGCCCGCGAGATGAAGGAACAATTGCCCTCCATAAAGCAAAAAACACCCCCGCCGCCCGGCATTTCGGCTCTTGAGGAAAAACTCATGACCGCCCTCGGGACGCGCGTCCGGATACACCAGGTATCAAAAACCTCGGGCAAAATCATTATCACCTACACTACCTTAGAGGACATTGACCGCATCCTTGAGGCAATAGGCATAGAACAGGGAGACTGAGAAGGCCATGATAACTATAATCCATTCAATATCATATACAATAATGCATGACCCGCAAATACCCGCCGTGCTGAAGTCCAGTTACGTTTGGTTCACGGTGGATATCCTTGCGGCGCTCAAGCAAAATGACTTGGTCGGACTCACCTGTATCTTCGTAACCACCGTTTACAGTATCATCTCGTGGGGCATTATGGCATACAAATTCCTGTATCTCCGCCTTGCCCGCCACCAAACCAAACTTTTCCTTGAAAGGGTCATGTCGGGAAAGGGGAGCCTTGCCCACGCATACACCCTTGCCGGTCAATATCCGGATAGCCCCCTCTCTCAGGTCCTCAGGGATGCCTATACGGAGCTGGAGGTGGAAAACTGGTTCCAGGACGAGAAAGCCCTCTCGATAGACGCCCGGATGGCAATGGCAAAGGAGACGGTTGAGCATGTCCTTGAGGTGACGGTGGTGAATGAGATACGTCGTCTGGAATCCGGTCTTCCCTTCCTTGTCTCCACCTACAACATCTGCCCCTTAGTTGGACTCTTCGGGACAGTCTGGGGTATCCTCGGCGCATTCCAGGTGGTGTCGCGGGAGGGGTCTGCCGCCATTGGCAGCCTTGCGCCGGGCGTTTCCACCGCCCTCCTTACAACCGTTGCGGGTCTCATTGCCGCCATCCCCGCTGTTATTGCCTATAACCATTTCCTGAACATTGTTCAGGAATTGGTAAGGCGCATGGACCAATTCGGGAATGAAGTTGCCAATATCATGCAGAAAAATGTCCTGAAGAGGTCTTCAAGGGGATGATATTATGAAACGGAGAAACCCCAATGTCCAACCGCTTGGTTCAATCAATCTCACATCATTCATGGATGTCACGTTCAATCTCCTGATTGCATTCATGATAATTGCGCCAACCCTCAAGCACGGTATGGAGATAGACCTGCCCCAGGTGAAGGCGTCCAATCTCAAGCCAAAGGACTCCATCGCTATAGTTATCAGGAAGGCGCCTCAGCGCGGTGAGGAGGAGCGGATTTACGTTAATGACAAGCGTGTTGCGTTAGAAGACCTGACAAACCATATCACTGCGCTTTACCAGAGAAAAAGGAACCTTGACGTCCTGATAGAGGCGGATAAAACCGTTCCGTATGAGATTGTGGCAAAGGTTCTGCATGCCGTTCAAAAGGCGGGAGTGCCGGGTGTCGGGCTTGTTACCGAGCCCACGACCGAACCGTAGTTGTATAGTATTATAACTTGACATGTGCGTTGTCCGCACCGGGTTGTAACCATGGGAAAATCAATATTCTTATCATTTGTCGGGCACATCGTTTTCTTCACACTTTTTCTGGTGCTCTTTTACCTGCAGGCGCGTTTCATCAGGCTGACTCCTGTTAATGTGACGCGTGTCCAGTTTTATAACTTGCCACCAAGCCCTGCACCCCAAACACCAAAACCCGCCACGACGCCGAGGGTTCAGCCGACACCTGTGAAGCCTCAGGTTACACCTGCGCCCAAACCGCCTGTCAAAACTCCCCCTCCAAAGGAGGTTGTGAAACCGGAACCCAAACAGGAAACAAAGCCAAAACCCATCCCGAAAAAGACCGCCGTAAAACCGGAACCGAAGGAGGCGCCCCTACCAAAGGAGAAGCCCAATTTGCCGCCAAAGGAACCCAAATCTACGCCTGTCCCGCAACGGACACCCTGGCCCCCTCTGCCTTCCCAGCCATCCACACCTGCCCAGCCATCAAAACAGCCCTCAGCCCAGCCGCCCATCCCAATTGTTCCACAGGGACCCCTGAAGGTAACCCAGGCGTTGCTTCCCAATTACTACCTCCTCATGGCACAGCAAAAAATCGCGGGCAATTTCAAACTGGCGCGTTCCCAGAAATATGCAGGACTTTTCTGCGTGGCGGAATTCCGCGTCAACAGGGAAGGACAGATTTCCGACATTCGCGTGGTCAGGTCAACGGGGCAGTCATCCCTCGACCGATTTGCCACTGAGGCTTTAGAATTGACGGTCTCGCTTGCTCCGCTCCCTGACTCTATCCGCGAGTCTTCAATCGCCATCATGGCAAACTTTGACTACTCGCCCTGAGGATATGAGAAGCGGGGGGGGCGGAGAATGGGAGAATCGGAGAATTAAAATATAATTCGGGCTGATGCGCATATAATAAACATGAACGAGGAACGGATTTCAAATGACGGTCAAAAAGGATATATAGACAAAATCTTCATTATTGTCCTTCTCTCCGGAATCCTTTACAAGATCCTTTTTCTCCTTATCGTCCCTGACAAAACGGAGGATGCCTTTCTTTATGTCCTGTCTGCAGAGGGCGCCCTCAGGAGAGGTTTCCGGGAGGGTTTTTTATTCGGACGCTCGGAGCATTTTCTCTACACCCTTTTTCTCTACCTTACCGCCCTGATTTTCCGGAATGGGATGGTGGCGGGCAAGGCGCTTTCCGTCCTCTTCTCAACGCTGACCATCATCATCACTTACAAAATCGGCGTCAGGCATTTTTCCCGGAAATGCGCCCTGTATGCGGTGTTTCTCCTTTCCTTTATCGGGTTGGGGCATCTTCTCCATGCAGTTGCTGTCTTATCCGAGCCTGTGTTCATGTTTTTCGCCGTCCTGTCCTTCATGATATATCTGGACAAAAGGACTCAGTCTGCTTCGGGCAGACGGGCAAGGTTCGCCGCGGGAGGACTCGTAGGCATCATCATGGCGATTTCCTTCTGGGTGAGGGTTGAAACGGGTCTTCTCTGCCTGTGCTATTTTCTTTTTTACCTCGTATCAAAAAGATGGCGGGAATTGATTGCCTTTCTTCTCATTGCGGCACCCTTCGCCGTGTTGCGCTATCTTGCCATACCTGAGGCGACCATGACATCCGTGACGGATATCCTTGGCGCCAGATTCGGGGCAAATTACGGCTGGTGGGAATTCCTTTCCATCCTGTGGAATAACACGGGAATGCTTATATGGCATTTTTCTGGGGACTCTTCACTATTAACCATCGTTTTTATCCTCATTCTGGGCGCCGGCATGGCGCTTTATATCAGAAGCTACAAATTATCGCAGATGCGCCAAAGCCTTAGCGTCGGAGCACAGACCCGTCCCGGTTTCTCCGATTCTCCCATTCTCCCATTCGGCGGCTCTCCAACACTGACGGTCTTGACCTTTGTCATTATCAATCTCCTTGGCATCTCATTCATGAAGTATTACCGGCTACACCCTTCCGTTTACAGGCACTTCACCTATCTGGCGCCATTTCTCGCCCTGCTTCTGGGAATGGCGCTTGAAAGTATTGAGTCTGTTTTGTCTCGCCTGCCAAAGAACTTGTTCGGCGGGCAGGTCGGCGAGCAGGTTAGCCGCTGGCGTGGCTTGCAGTCTATCAGGCATATTCTCCGACCGGTGGCTGCCCTCATTGCCATAATCCTTGTAGCCTTTTCCGTACCGGGGCTCCTGACTTTGTCATACAAGAATGGCTTCCTGTGGCGATACATTCACTTCCAGGACCCACACAAGGCGGTGGGGAAATGGCTGCGTGAGAATCTGCAACCGGGGGACGCCGTTATCTTCACGCTTCCCACGGATGCATATTATTCCCGCCCCATGTCTGAGGCAAATCAGGTCTTTTCCTGGCCTCAGAACCGCTACGATTACCTGTCCTATAAGAAAGACAAAATCCGCTACGCTGTCTGGTCGGACATCCAGACCGACATGGATAGTATCGGGGCGCTCGGACTTGAGAGCGACTTCCTCTTTTTCAGGCACCGTTATTCACCCCCACAATCCTTGGTCAGCCTGTCCGACCTTGGCGGACAGCCCATCTTTAGTGGATGGAGGTGTGTCATTTATGAGATAGTCCCCGTAACAGAAGAAGATCTTTTCCCAATGGTCGATTATGGCAAGGGTTTCGCAATCCCCCAAAAGGGGGACAATGTGGAAACAGGGCGACAGTTTTACACCTCATGTGAACTGAATATTATCTCTGACCGGGCGGGACTCGCGAAGATGTCCTTCACGATTGACCCGCCTCGGGCGGGTCGTCTCAAAATATACCAGCGGGGGAGCTCTATCTGTGAGATTGCGCTTGGCGCAAAACGCCCGCGCAATGTTACATTCTTAGCCATGGCTGAGGGACCCGGAGTAACTGTCTTTGCCCTTGAGTATCAGCCCGCCTCGGGCGGGTCACTGACACCCCCAAGCATAGAATCCATTCCACAAATGAGTCATCTCAAAACGGAAGAAGTGCCAACATCCTCCCCAATCAGCCTGAGGTGGGAAATGAACGCAACATTTGATGATGGATGGTATTCACAGGAAGAATGGGGACGCTGGATGAGGGATATGGCAAAGATAAAGATAGATCTGCTTCAGGCAGATTCGTCTGCATCCACATCAGTCGGAGCCTCTGATGGATATGTGTTGTTTTCCACCCTGGTGAAGAGTTATAAAGTGGACAGGGATTTAACTATCTTTATAAACGGGGAAAAGGTTGATATCTTCCACATATCGCGCCAGAGGGATTTTGATAATAACCTCATGAGGATTGAGAAGGTCTGGCGCCTTAAGAGGGGAATAAATACAATAGAGTTTCGCTCTGCGCCCGGCGCTGATGCATCCATGAGTTTTGAAGAGACAAAGAGACACCTTACCCTTGCATTTCACGCCCTGAGAATTGTCCGAATTAAATAGATGCCCTCTCCGATTCACCGATTCTCCCACTCACCGATTCTTCTTTCTCGCCAATGATGATGGCAAATTCGGCGGGTTGGAATAACATAAGGGGCTTTTCTATGAAAAACCGGATGAACAATGTAACGGCTCGCGTAAAGCGCCGCCGCTTGCCAAAGGCATAATAAATGGGAAATTCCAATTCGTGATAGAGCATGAGTTCTTTGACACATCGGCGGATATGAAAATATTTTTCCGTAAGCGGAAGTATGAGGTCGCGCCCGACATCTTCACACGGGGCGCCACGCTTGAGGACATCGGGAACGGGAACGCAGGGATAGCGTCTCTGTATTTTCGGGTGGAGATATGAATTTGCCAGCCTTTTAATTTTCAGGGCGATTGGCGAAAAAGCCACGTGCTCAAAAAAGAGAATCCTTCCCGCCGTAGCCTCGTGCGAAGGCGGGTCCTTCAGGATGGCATGCATACTCTTTAGAACATCCTCAATGCGAGCTATATGATGGAGCGCATCCTTTGAGAGGAGGAGGTCGAATCTTTTTGGTCTGAGCGGCGGGCGTTCCGGCTCGGCGTAAATGTAATGCATCCTTTTGAAGACGTCCTTGCCAATATGTGAGGCGTAGTCGCGACCGACCTCAAGTGCGCCGGGGGCGATATCAATGGCAACGACATCCCACCCCAGATAGGCGGCTTCAAGACCGAATTGTCCGGCTCCACAACCTATATCGAGGGCGAGTCCGGGTGGAAGGCTCTTCAGGAAGCCAAAGATAACCTTTGAGAGATGGTCAGGCCACATGCCGTAAAGACGCCCCCTGTCCTTATCGTCTCGCTCAAGGACGCCCAAGTTATAAAAGGATGGATGGGTTGAATAGGAACGGACATCGAGGAAGGAGGTGTCGCCAACCGCATAGTGGACTTTTGCATATCCCGACCAGTAGTCCCCCTCGTCAAGGATGCGTTTCTCTTCAGGGCTGGGCGCTGGAAATAAGCCATTAAGGTTAACAGGGGAGCCGCATTCTGTGACGGTGGCGGGGAGTTGTCCCCTGTATTCAGCGAGCAGTGCAAGGTCAAATTCTTTACGCCTGAGCCCGTCGCGCACAAGGTGCGGGATGCCGCCCTGTATTGGGAACCACCGCCCGCAATCGCCGCACAAAAGAACCCCATCGATGATATCCTCTTCAACCTGCCGCAAAGGGATTATGTCAAGTGGCGCATGAGCGTCGAGCGGGCAGGCAAGCATGTCAAGAATTTTTACTTGCAATTGTCCCCTTTCCCTTGCGCATGATTCTGAACCGGTCTCAACCATGCCTCAAGGATGTCACCGGCGCGGACAATCTTTCCCTCTCTGCTCACGATTACATGCTTTGTCTCCCCCTCGGCGAGGAGCTCTCCTTCCGCATCTCTCAGCGCCTGATAATAAAATGTGACACCCGCGCGGGAAAGTTCCCTGATATGCGTCCTGATGCAGATTATGTCATCATAACGTGCGGGCTTTTTATACTCACACACACAGCGAACAACAGGCAGGACATACCCCATCTCCTCAAACTCTCTGTATGAATGGCCGGTTTGCCGTAAAAGCTCCGTTCGTCCCGCCTCAAACCAGACGAGATAATTGGCGTAATATACAAATCCCATCCGGTCGGTGTCGCGATATGTGACCCGCAGGCGGTGTTCATTGACAATTTTCTGCCAGGGTTTTGGGTTTGCAGTGGTCATCCGTTCATTCCCATGTCACATTGGACAAAGCAATTCTATCATTTGTCATTAATCAGATATCGAGGTTGCGGACCTCAGGGGCGTGTTTCTGGATAAAACGTCGCCGCGCCTCTACCTGTTCCCCCATAAGCGTGGTGAACATCTCCTCCGCCTTGACGGCATCTTCGATGGTGATTTGGAGGAGGGTGCGGGTTTTGGGTGACATGGTGGTTTCCCAGAGTTGTTCAGGGTTCATCTCGCCGAGTCCCTTATATCGCTGGATGGTGACGCCGCGCGCCCCGACTGTCTTGATTCTTTCCACCGCCTCCCGGAGGGAATAGACAGGGTATTGCGCATCCTTTTCGGAAACCATGAACTGGGGTGGTCCTTTGTCCGTTTGGGGGAGTCCGCCTGATGCCATGTGGTCAATATCATAAAATGCGGTGTCTATCTCCATGCGCTCCAATTTTTCAAGTATGCGCTCCACATCCCTCGCCTCAAGGAACTCTATAACATCATACCGAATTTTCTGCTCCTCTTCTTCCTCCTCTTCCTCGGTGTCAAGATTATTTACCTGACGAGCGCCCTTTGAGTGGAACAAATCCGGTGTATCGTTCTCCTTCCCGTTCCCATTTTCATTCTTTTCAGCCTCTGGAAGGATTTTCGCAAGCTCCTCTTCAGAAAAGGCGTAGTGGACTGTATCGCCGGCGGTAATCTGGTAAAGGGGGAGATGTCCATCGCGTTTGCGGAGACGGAGGTAGTCTGTAAAGGATATTCCCTTGCGGTGGATGGTCCTGGTGATCTTTTCCAGGTCAAGAACATATCCGAGGAGTTGCTTCAACTGTGCCGGTGTGAGCTGGATGCCCTTTTTGCGTGTGCCTGTGATATGGAACGTGACCGCCTCGGCGCCGGCGTCGAGGAGGAAGCGG
>Ga0315291_10004681_pt1 | contig 17345 bp, 12 predicted proteins | sample YL17G12_20_MG_FD_203070 | JGI IMG/M metagenome (GOLD analysis project Ga0315291, IMG submission 203070) | Sediment microbial communities from Yellowstone Lake, YNP, Wyoming, USA - YL17G12_20 | ecosystem: Environmental > Aquatic > Freshwater > Lake > Sediment | place: USA: Wyoming | collected...
TTATTCATTTTCAATCTCCTTCTCATAATTTTCTTTCTTCCTCCGCCCGGGCCCACGTTACCCGGGCGGATGGTTGGAACACACAAGAAAGAAGTAAAAAGAGGTAAAAACTGGAGTAGGATATAACAAAAAGCGTGCCCGTAAATAAAAAACCATATACCTTTTGGTAAGTGATTGTAAAAGAAAATGTTATAGATTTAAGATATTTTTATTAGTATGTAGTTGTGTTCTTTTATTCGTGGTTTTAAACGGGTGGGAAGAGCAAGGAGGATAAAAAATAGCCCTTAATTCATTGGGCATAAGTAGATTAACTGCATTCGTGTTTTTAAACGATGAGATTTTTTATTTACACGATTCCTATAATGGCTCAGGCTTCTTTATTCCATACTTTTTTAATTTCGTTCTTAATGAAGCTTCCGGAATCTTTAATGATTCAGCCGCTCTGGTTATAACCCAGTTGTTCTCCTCCAATGCTTTCATTATCTTCTTTTTCTGAAACTCTGTTACATCGCCATACAAGGATGAGCTATTCTCGCTACACTCACAATTCCTTAACTTGATAATCCTCTCAGATAAAAGCTGCAGGGTGAACTTCTCATTATTTATCACTGAGAAAGCTATCTTCTCTATCTCATTTTTCAACTCTCTTATATTCCCGGGCCAATCATATCCCTTGATTCTTTCTATTAATTCCGGATCATCTACTAGTCTTAGATTATCATCATCTCTTATCCCATTCTCCTTCAGAAAATACTCAATCAACAAAGTTATATCCTCTTTCCTCTCCCTCAAAGGCGGTAAAACAATTTCTATCACTTTCAATCGATAATATAAATCATCTCTGAATCTTCCTGATTTTATTTCTTCTTTTAAACTCTTATTTGTGGCTGATATTATCCTGAAATCTACTTTTCGAGGTTTAGTTTCTCCTATTCTGGTTAATTCCTTGTTCTCGATTACCCCTAATATCTTCGCTTGTAAAAATAAAGGCAGGTCTGCTACTTCATTTAGGAATAAAGTCCCACCATCTGCTACCTCCAATAACCCCTTCTTATCATAAGAGGCTCCAGTAAATGCTCCTCTTCTGAATCCGAATAGCTCACTCTCTAACAAATCCTTAGGAATAGCGGCACTACTGACCATTACAAACTCTTTATTTTTCCTTTTGCTCTCACAATGGATACACTTTGCCAGTAAATCCTTACCTGTGCCGGTTTCTCCCTCTATCAAAATGGTCATATCTGTATCTTTTATTCTCCTTGCTTCTTCCAGTATATCCAGCATCTTTTGGTTCTGAGTGATGATATTAGAAAAAGTATATACCTTTTCAGAACTTGATACCTCAACCTCTCCGCTAAATCTACTCAGTTTATTTCTAAACTCTGCAACTAGGGCCAGTTCTTTTTCCTCTCCTAACTCCTTAAAGATTTTCTCCGCATCTTTCAGATAAAGACCCGCAGTTATGTATTCCTGCTTCTCGAAAAATAGATTAAATTGGGCTAATTTGATTAATCCAAGATGGTATTTCGATTCTAAATTTTTGAAGATGTCCTCAGCCAGTCCCAGGTATTTCATCCGCTCATAATAATCATAACAGTTAGATTTCCCTGCTTCTAAATAAGTCTTAGCTAATTCATATTTTGTTTGTATCTCCTGAAAAATAGAAATACTCTTGTTGAAATTCTCCTGAGCTTTTTCCTTATCTCCTCTAAAGGTATAAATCTGACCAAGAATACGATAACACGCAGACTCCTCAATCCTCTCACCTAAAGATTTACTAACCCTTAGAGCTTTTTGACAAGAGCTAAATGCGTGGTCGTATTCTTTCTTAGCCAACTGCAGCTCAGCAAGAAGACGGCAGGTCTGGCTGATCATATCACCTTCTGGGGCTCTTTCCCCCATTATCTCAAAGACTTTTTTATAATGATTTTCTGCTAACTGGTAGTCCCCTTGAATAAAAGCTAATTCACCAGAATACTCATGATAAATTGATAGCTCACGCACACAGTTGTTCTTCTGAATCAGAGATGAAGATTCCTCATAAGATTTTTTAGCTTTTTTAAACTCCCTCTTCAGAAAATATATGTAACCCAGAGAGAGCAAACCCCTGCTTAGATTGAGTTCATCTTTTGCCTGTCGATTCAGCCCTGTATTTAAAATTAAATTCCTCTCTGCCTCCCTCCAGTTACCTATCATCATAAACCTTTGACCTAAGTTACCATATAAAAAAGCTTTTTTCTCTGGCTGTCCTGCTTTATCAACAAAACTCAAAGCATCTTGAAGATATTCTATAGATTTAGAATAGTTCGCTCTAATAAATTCGATATTGGAAAGTTTACTCAAACAATTTAAAACTCCCTTAAAATCATCAGTTCTTCTGAGAACAGCTAAAGCATCCCTTATCTCTGTCTTGGCAGATTTGATATCACCTGTGGCTATATAAATCAATCCTAATAGATACTGAGTTTGAGCTATCTTCAACTCATTATGTAGCTCAATGAATATGGAAATGGCTTTTTGACCTGTTTCTAATGCCTCCTCATAACTCCCGAAATGTCGTAAAACTTTAGCAGCAGAATAATAAAACTGCCCCATCTCTTCTGTAAACGGTTCTTCTGGCAAAGCAAAAGAACCTACCTTACCAGTGCTCTGAACCTCCCTGATCTGAGCTAAGGCTGTTATATAATCATTGTCCTCAATTAGCTTTTCTATTTCATCAAGCTGGTGAGTTAAACCCACCTTTGAGTTCTGTTGATTATCACTCATCTTGTTCTTTAACCCCGTTTATTAATTTTTTTGCTGAATCATCCACTTTAATTGGAGTCTTGGTTGTAGTTTTATCAATAAGCATAAATATTGGGAGATTCTGAATGTTAGGAATAAGAATAAATTTTATAGTCGAGGGATAACTATCCACATTAAATGGTGTCACAGGTATTTTATCTAATTCTTGGTCAGGATGTCCATAAAGTTTAGCTCTTTTTGCATCCACTGCCCAGGTAGAGGTGATAAAAAACAAAAGAAGCAAACCCATCAAAAGCCCTAAGATAACTTTCTTTTTCATTGTTTTCTCCTTTCAGGTAAGTAATTAAACAAATCTAAGGTTATTACAGCTTCAAAATAAGATATAAAAAGGATTTGTCAAGGAGAATTTACATAATAATAAAAAAAATTAATTTAGATAGACCTATAGGTTCGCACTCCAATTCCTTTAAAAGATACTTTTTAAGAGGTATCTTTATTTAAAGCTTATTTTTTTATTACAACTAATATGGTAAATAGCTACTAAAAATAACAACTGTTTTCTCAAAAGAAGATTTTTATTTTGTCTTTCATCTCTTTTTTTATATATTTTCCGATAAGTCTTAATAGTTTCTCAAAAGAAGACAGATGTGAGAAGGCAAATGACTAAAAAAAATCAGATATTTTCTTTTAAATTCGACTGGTCAACTTATGTGTTAGTTTTTCTTTTTATTCTGCTCTATTTTCAGGTGATAATCGGCTTAGTTAATGATTGGTGGGTGGATTCTAATTATTCTCATGGTTTTTTGGTTCCTTTGGTCAGCGCTTATCTTATCTGGAAAAAAAAGGATAGATTAAAATCTCTGGAGAAAAAGAGGTCCTACTGGGGATTATTAACTCTTCTTTTGGGGCTTGGAATTTACATCGCAGGTACTGCGGGAAGTGAATATTTCTCCGCAAGATTTTCTCTGGTTATCGTTCTTTTCGGGTTCTTATTTTATCTTAATGGCAAGGAATGGGCTAAAGAGCTTTTGTTTCCTGTTGCTTTCCTTGCCTTTATGGTTCCCATACCCTATGTGATCTATTATTCAATTGCTTTTCCGATGCAGCTTTTTTCTACAAAATTGTCATATTATATCCTGCATTCTATTGGTCTTCCTTCTATCAGACAGGGGAATATCATTTATCTTCCCAATTATTCCTTAGAGGTGGTTGAGGCTTGCTCCGGATTAAGGTCTCTAGTTTCTCTTTTGGCTCTGGGGACTTTTTTCGCTTATGTTACCTTCAAGTCAAACTTAAAAAGATTTATCTTATTTTTATCTATTTTCCCAATTGCCATAGGGGCAAATATCTTCCGCATTCTCATAACCGCTGTAGGTGCTTATGTAGTTAGTCCGAAATTAGCTGAGGATTTTCTGCATAAACTTTCTGGATTGATTGTTTTTCTTATCTCCGTGTTTTCTCTTTTCATTTTAAGCAGAATTATTAGAATTATCAGCAGAGAAAAAGAATAACTGCACAAAATTCAATAACCTTCAAATTTCTTTTTGAATTCAAGCTCCACGGATCCATTTTTGGATAAGATTTTGTAATGTAAGTTGTTACCTAAAATATGCAATGATTTGCATAAAAAATATGTTTATGCTTATCAATAACAGTATATGTTATTTCCTTTTTTTCTCTCAGTGTGGAAAACGAAAAAATCTACCAACATAAGTTTTTGATAAATCAAAAGTTATGGTTTCATTCTGTCCTTTTATAAGGTATAAAATTTTTATCCTGACAACTTTTCATATTTGGCAATTTATTTGCTTAAAGTATTATTAAAATATTTTTAGGTGCAGAAGAAAATCTGGCGCGAGGGTACAAATATGTCTAATATTATATCTACAATTTCTCAAAAAAAATATAATACAAAATTCAAAGAAAGGGCTCTAATAATTAGTGGTATTGAGGAAAATATCATCACTCAACCAGAACTTGGGTTAACTTCCTCTAGGTTCGAGATTTTCTCTACAATCAGCAGAGTAATCAAAGCGTTGAGATATAAAATCTCAATCTGGATTAAAGAATATCTACTATCTACGTTATATCTTTTATTTTCTATTTTGACTTTTGTCCTGCTTCCTGAGGAAAAAAAAGGAATGAGCTTAGGAGCTTATTATCTATATCAAGCTGAGAAACTCCTGAAAAGAATTATAGATATTATAGGATCGGCAGTGGGTCTTTTACTCTGTTCGCCTCTATTTTTTATAGTGGGCATACTTATTAAGTTAGATTCGTCCGGTTCGATCTTTTACCGACAGGAAAGAATTGGGATGAACAGAAGAAGAAAAGATAGAAGGATCTTCGGGATAAAAATAAATAAAAACGAAAGAAACGTTGAACGCAGGGGAAAAGATCTTTATGGTCAGATTTTCTATCTGTATAAATTCAGAACTATGGTGGTGGATGCAGAGAAGGGATGCGGTCCCATCTGGGCTAAAAAGGAGGATCCCCGGATTACCAATATCGGAAAGGTACTGAGGAAAACCAGAATAGATGAGCTTCCCCAGCTGCTCAACGTTTTGAAAGGCGAGATGAGTTTGGTCGGACCCAGACCGGAGAGGTATCATTTCGTTAAAGACTTTATGCAAAAGATCGATAGATATCCTCACCGGCTTAAAGTCAAACCGGGCATAACCGGTCTGGCGCAGGTAGAGAATGGTTATGATTCTTCATTTGAAGACGTTAAATTAAAAGTAAATCATGACCTGAATTATATTCAAGGGTGGTCCATAGTCGAGGACATCAGGATATTGCTCAAGACAATTTTAGTGGTAGTTACAGGAAAAGGGGCATGTTGAGTGAACAAATTTGGTTATCTTAAGTCCCGTCTCAGGTGCGGGACTTTTTTATTTCCTTACAGTTAAAAAAGACTTGCATTATTTTTATTAAAACTGTATTTTCAAATAATCTTGAATAAAGGTTTTAAAGAGGTTGATTACCAAGGAGAAAACATGATTAACCTAAAAGTTAAAAGGATGATAAGAGCCTGTGGCTCCAGAATCGGATTTGTAATTCTGATTTTTATCCTTTTTCGGCCTGCTTTTTCTCAGGAGGAAGAGAAAAAACCTGAGACTGGCTTGGTCGTCACCTCAGTTCCTGCGGGAGCAACAGTTTTCTTAGAAGGAGAATATAACCTGACTGCCACCACCCCGGTTACCCTTCCTGTGAATTTAAGGGGGAGATATAGGGTTAAAGCTTTTAAAGAGGGTTATGAGGGTTGGTCAACCAATATCTGGTTAGATGAGAATGCCCCTAAATACCTTTCTATTACCCTTGTTCCCAAGACCAGATTAAAAGGAGCTTTGAGGTCGGTTTTAATCCCTGGATGGGGACAATTTTACTACGGCGAGAAAAATAAAGCCTTCCTCTTTAGTTTTTCAGCCTTGGGGGCTGCGATAGCTTATGTATTAGCAGATGATCATTTCTCCAATAAGAACGATGCTTATGTGTCAGCTAAGAATGATTATAATGCAGCGAATAGCAAAGAGAAGAAAGATCGACTTAAACAGGTCTTGGATCAGAAACAGAGAGAGGCTTATGATGCGGAGAATCTTAGAAGGACTACCCTGATTTTAGCAGCCACAGCCTGGGGATTTAATCTTATAGATGCAATAGTATTTTTCCCTTCCGTTAAAGATGGCTTAGGGGTGAGTAGCTCAATTTCTTTTGTGCCGGAAAACGGAGGGGTGAAATTGTGTTTAACCAAGAATTTCTAAAAGGAGAGAAAGATGAGGGGAAAAATTGTGATTCTTCTTTTGCTTACCTTTTTGATTTTAATAAGCGGGTGCGAAAGAAAGATAAAAAGCCCAACCAGCCCAAATGAGGATTTCTTTGTACCCTCAACTCCTAAGGGGATCGTTTTAAAGGTAGGTGATCAGAGGATCGATCTCTTCTGGCAGATAGATGATACCTCAAACATAGGTGGATATCACATCTATCGAGCAGATTCAAGTGGAGTTACTCCGGCTCTATACGATTCCACTTTAGTTGCTCAATACACCGACCGATCAGTAAGAAATAATCAGGAATATTTCTATCAGATCTCTGCTTTAGATAAAAAAGGGTTTGAAGGGTATAAATCCAAAATCGTCTCAGCCAGACCCAATTTATATGGCATAATCATCAATGAAAACCGTAAGCTAACCAATTCCCTTAATGTCAGTTTGAGATTGATTGCTCCAAATTTTACCTCCTATATGCTCTTGGGAAATGATTCGGTTTTTTCAAACTCCGCCTGGGAGAATTTTTCAACTACCCGAAATTGGGTTTTAGAATCAGGGGATGGTGAGAAAGCAGTCTATGTCAAATATAAAGACCAGGATGGGAACGAATCAGTTAGCTTCTATCAGGACAGAATCATTCTGGATACGCAGGCTCAGATTTTGAGCTTGACTGAGGATACTCAGGGTGAACCTAAAAACCCGGGTGAGGTTATCCATTTCAGATTAGAAAGTGGAGAAACATCAGGGGAAGCCAAAATTGATTTAGGAAGTTTTACCAATATCAAACTTCATGATGACGGGACCAATGGAGACCAGAATCCTGAGGATGGGGTATATGAACTGGATTATCTTATCCCCTTGAATTCAGAGATGGAAGATGCTCTGGTTACAGGCCATTTTAAAGACGAGGCGGGTAATCAGGCGCCCGTATTTACTGCTCCGGGTAAAGTTACCATTCAAGCTCCTCCATCTTCGGTTCTGCTTTTCCCTCCTTCCTCCCCTGCCCAGTCAAAGTTGACTATCTACTGGACTCAGAATCAGGATAACGATTTTTATTCTTACCGGATTTATCGAGGGAAAACGAGTTTAGTGAACAATGATTCTCTTCTGGTAAATACCATTCTTTCCCGCACGGTAACCAGCTATACTGATACCGGACTTTCTTCTATGACTACCTATTATTATAAGGTCTATGTCTATGACCAATCCGGGCTTTCAAGCGGGAGCAATGTGGAAAGCGGCACTACCTTGGAAAATAAACCTCCGGCAAAGGTTACAGTATCATTATCTGCTGTGGACAGCACAACTTTGAGAGTCTCCTGGTCTCAAAACCATGATCACGATTTCGATTTCTACCAGATTTTCAGGGTGGATACAAGTCAGGCAGTGACAGATACTATCAGCGTATCTATCAACAGCCAGCAGTCTACCACCAGCTATAATGATTCCCAGCTTAAAGTAGGAGTTAAGTATTGTTATTATGTAGTAGTATATGATCAGGAAGGGTTGGTCTCAGATCCTTCTGATCTGGTCTGCTGGCCCTATTAGAACTTTTATCCTGAGGGTTATTTTTTTTGGAGGGTAAATGAATTTCTTGGAGAAAGTAAATCTATTCTTTTCCGTGTATCTGGCTGGATTAAGGTCCTTTAAAAAACCTATACTCTGGTTACCTTTCGTTTTATATGCTTTAATTCAGATACTTTTGCTTTTAGCTCTAATCAATTTCTATTCTCCTTTACTTTCATTGGTCTTTATTCCTCTAATTAAAAAGTTTATCGGAGAGTTTGTTCTGCATTATCCCGCTTATTTCCTTTTTTTGCCTAAGATTTTTTCCAGGGTTAATCTTTTGTTGGGTGGGATCATTGGCAGTTTTACCATTGGCTGGGGTACCTATCTTTTCTTCTCTTTTTTTCTGCCGGATAACCGGATTAAACTTACCGAAGGGATAAAGGTTGCTTTTTCCAAATATCTTTTATTGTTAGGAGTATGGGCGATAGAGACTATAGTTCTTTTAGGCTGGTTCTTTTTGATTTCCAGGGTTGGTAGAGGGTTTTTAGGTGGGAGCTTTAAAAGAGAGTTAGCTTTCGAGCTTCTGAGTCTGGGATCGGGTTTAATTTTTTACGGTTTTTTTGCCTTTACCATTTCTGCGATAATATTGAGTGGCAGAAATATCATTTCGGCTTTAGGCTTAAGCATATCCATCTATAAAAGGAATTTCTTCAGCACCTATCTTTTTTTGTTGCTGCCCAATCTTTTAACTCTTCCCTTTACCTTTTTGAACCGAAGAGCAATTTATCTTATCTCCAAGTTCAATCCGGAGATTGTCTTTTTGATTCTGGTTTTAGAAATTTTCGTCTCTATGCTTGCCAACTATGTCCTCATCTCCACCCTCACCCGATTCTATATTTATGATCAGGGAATGGATTGACCTGATTAAAATCAGATAATAAAGGGTTTAAAGGTTCAAGGAGAAGATTGAACTAATTCAAAGCCACTTTACCAGCATCATTGATACAACCCGCATTGAATTTATGCCGCTTAGGCATGGAAATTAATATCCTCGAAATATCTAAAAATATTAAAAAAGTTCTTGACAAAACGGTTAGAAATTAATATTAATAATTAGATTATCAGTTTCCTTAATAAGGTTATATTCTTTTGGGCGATGAACTCTATTTAATAAAGGGGTAAAAGATGAAAAGCAAAAACTTATTAGGATTAGCTTTACTTTCAGTTTTGGCCATTTTTATTTTCTATTTCAACTGCACCAGGAAATCAACCAGGTCTTACTACAGTAGGGATTATTATTTATATGTCAGCAATGAAGCTGGTTATCCCGAATCTATGATTTATGTTATCTCCACCGAGACCGACTCACTGGTTGATTCGATTTCCCTGGGACCGTATCATATACCCGGCCAACTGGCTTTATCTCCGGACAAAAGAACCTTGTATGCAACTGTCGTGATCTGGGATACAAGCTGGAACTATATTACTACCCATTATGAGATAGACACAAAAACCAAAGCCATCAAGTATATTGGTCCTAACAGCAGTCCTTTCGTCTCACCGGATGGGAAATATTTATTTTGCTCGGGAGGAGTGTTCTGCATCATCGATGCTTTTACTCATCAGGTTATCTATGAGGAGAACACCTACTTTTATCCAATTTGTTTCGATGCTCGTAACCATTTAGTATATGGTGTCGTAGATGATGGATGTGGGGTATTTAATTACAAAAATAAGGTCTGGGTAAGAACTATAAACATATTTGCTGGTGAGGGTGTTCTATCCCCTGATGGAAATATCCTATACTACCTCTATGGAACTGCTTCAGCAGCTTATTTCGGAGTGTATGATTTAATAGCTGATAGCATAATTGTCAAATTTCAGATAAATTCACCCGGTCAAATTGCCATTACTCCCAATGGGGAATATGTTTATCTTACCGACCCTGGTGGGGGAGGGGGTTGTATTTCCATAGAACCCGAACCTACTGGGAAGCTCGGAGTTTTCGATACAAAGACCAATACCCCTTTGCCCAGCATCGACCTTTCCCCGCCGGGAGATCCAAACTTGAATCTTGGCCCTTATTATATAAGGATAACCCCGGACGGTAAAAAAGCCTATCTCAGTTTTTGTATTAACATTATTTTAGTTATTGATCTTATAAGAAATGAACCTCTTAAAACCATTATGTTCCCTAATAGAAATATGAGCCTTTTTTATATAGCTCTTTGAAGAGTTTAAACTTTAACCCAATTTAAAGGAGGTGCGAGATGTTTTACATAACACGATGAATTAAAGAAAACATTAGTTTTGAATCATTTTTGATGGAGGGGTTTTTATGTATAAAATTAAAAAGAACTTAATGATAGGGTGTTTGATAGTGGTCATATTGCTGTGTTCAACGGCTTTTGCCTTGAGCAGTTATTATTACTACGGTGATGGCATTCAAAGACCCTTATTACTATCCGGAGAGAAAGTTACTGCAAAGTTTGTGCCAATGCTTGAACCAGATGATATCAGCAATTTCATTTTGTCTGATAGTGCCTTTGACCCAAACAGAGAACCAGAACCCACAATGGATGAGTTCTGGGTGCTTTATGTTTTACCCGGCAATGATATTGAAGCCTTAATCCAGAGACTGAGAGCACGCGAAGAGATAGAAATAGCAAATCCGGTTTATTTGACCACGGATTCTATGGAGCTTATAGTAAGTAACCGATTTTTAACTGAGTTCTTTCCAACTGTTTCACGTTCATACATCGATAGTCTGAATGCCTTGCATGGAGTGATTATAGTTGACTCTCTAACCCCTCGAATTCCTAATCTCTTTGCTTTGAAGCTTACCGGTGAGATTGACCAGGATGTGCTGGTAACTGCTAACCAATACTACGAAGACCCATCCACTGATTATTCTCATCCTGATTTCTTGGCAGAAATAGTATTAGATTCATACATCCCCAATGACTCCTTTTTCCAGTATCAGTGGAACTATGAGAACACAGGTCAGACGGGGGGATTTGTTGATGCGGATATAGATGCTTCTTTAGCGTGGGAGATATGCAAAGGGGATTCTAATTTAAAGATTGCAGTTATTGACCAGGGGATTTCAGCTCATGAAGACCTTGGAATTTTGGTGCAAGGTTACGATGTCGTGGGAGCAAATCGTGATTCTGCAAAGGGAGATAATGACCCAACCCCGCATGACAGTTGTGCTCATGGCGAGGCTTGTGCAGGTCTGATTGCTGGAACTCAAAATAATATCCTCGGTATAGCTGGTTTAGCTCCATATTGTAAGATCGTGCCTATTAAGATTTTTGATGAGAAGAAACATGGATTGACTTGGTGTGGTGGTGCATCCGAGATGTTTGTAGCTCTGGCATTTTATAAGGCTATAGACCTTGGGGCTAGTGTTGCCAGTAATAGCTGGAGTTATAATAGTATAAATTGCGATTACTATATAGATGTGGTAGCCAGAGCAATTAATGAGTTTGCCATGCCAGACAAGCTTCGTGGTTTTGAGGGTGGTGTTGTAGTATTTTCATCTGGCAACAACTTTCATAATTGCGTAAATTTTCCAGCTAATCTCGAGTGGGTTATAGCAGTAGGTGCATCTAACAGTTTTGATGAAGTCTGGAGCTATAGTAACATTGGAACTACTTTAGACCTTGTTGCACCCAGTGGAAATACTGGTCTTACAGGTGACATCTGGACGATGGACCTCATGGGGGCAAGAGGTTATAATCCTACCTATACTGGACCCTCGGATGCAAATGGCAATCAAAATTATACGGCTAAATTTGGCGGGACTTCAGCAGCCTGCCCGCAGGTGGCTGCAGCTGCTGCTTTAGTAAAAGTCCAGTGGAAGCGACTCTATCCAAGTGATACTCTGGACAGCTATGAGGTGAAGAAGATTATCGAATATTCGACTGAGTATCCTCTGTCTGAAGTGGAAGATACTTCCTGGAAAAGTTCGTATTATGGCTACGGCAGGTTAAATGCTTTCAGGGCGCTTTTGGCTATCAGTCGTGGGGATGTGAATAATGACAAATCCATTACTGTCTCAGATGTAACTTATTTGATAGCTTATCTAATGCAAGGTGGTCCAGCACCTGTTCCGGTTAGAGATATGGCAGATGCGAATTGTGATGGGAAGCCCTCTATAGGAGATGTGGTATGGTTAATTAATTATCTTTTTAAAGGAGGGCCCAAGCCACTGATCTGCTATAAGTATCCGCATAACTATTAGTAAAATTTGAATCGTTTTTTTGTAAAAATCCGGGCTAACAAAAATGAGTCCGGATTTTATTTTTACCTTTTCATGATTTAAAGAGTTAGAACGTTGTTCAAATTTTCACTGCCACAACCAATATCTCTATAATTCCACTTAAGATAAAAAAGTCTTTGACGAAAGAAAAAATAGGGGTATATTTTCCTGAAAGGATTATATGCTTAGCTTTTATCAAATAATCATTGGTCTTTCCCTTCTGGTCTTGATAGGATGTGAGCTCTGGGTTCTGTTTAAATCAATCAGAGGAGTTAGCAAAGCTTCATTTCTTTTTTTAAATCTTACGTTTATCTTTTTCTTATCAGGATACCTCTGGCTTTCTTTGAAGACTGCACCTGCTCAAACAGATCTCAGTTTCTATCTTTTAGCTTGCGGGCTTATTTTCACCCCTCCGCTCTGGATACTTTTTTCCTCTACCCTGGGCCGGGAGGAGTCAATGGCTATGCTTAAAAGAGGGACGCTCACCTTTATCCCCTTTTTTTGCCTGAGTATTATCTTTCTACTCTGGCAGATTAAAGGAAAGCTTATCCTTCTGCAGAAGGATATTTTCGGTGATCTGGGATTTTACTTTGGCGTCCAGGGGAAGTTTTTTCTGATCTTTCTTTTAGCGGGAGCAGTTTTATCGATTTTAAATCTGGAAAAAACCTTCCATTCCTCTATTCAGGCAGAGAAAAAAAGGATAGCCGCCCCTTTCATTTTTAGCCTGGCTCTTTTACTATTGCTTATCTATTTAGTGACTTATGGTTTTCTATATGTCCGGATTCCAGATTTTGCTTTTTTGAGCCGGGGGGTCCTGTGCATCTTATGGTCGATAAGTTTAGCCCGTTATCTAAAGGAAAAGGGTGTTTCGGTTCAAATCACCAGACAGGTGGTCTATTCCTCAACTGTGGCTATTTTGATCGGAGGATATTTAATCATTGTCGGATTGCTTGCTAAACTGATCCAATCGTATGGTGGAAGCCTGAGTGTATTTTTATCCGTTCTGGCTGCTTTTTTAGTGATTGTGATACTGTCTGCATTAGTTGTCTCCGGATCGATCAAGGAAAGAATAAAGAGATTTGTGGATCAGGGCTTTTATAAGGGGAAAGTGGATTATCGGGCAGAATGGACCAGGTTCAGCGAGAATATCGCTTCACTTCTGGACTTGGAAGAGATCCTCAAAGAGGTAGCAGGGGTTGTTTCAACTAACCTCCGGAGTGAAAATGTCGTAATCCTCCTTTCTGAATCTAAGGGTGATTTTTCTGTAGCCTATCAACCGATGGAAAGCTCTTTAGACCTCAGGATGAAAAAGGAGGAGGAATTCCTGGATTGGATCTTTCGGTATGGAGAACCAGTAGGAATAAAAGAGATGGAGTTTAAAAAGTTTTCAACTGAAGAGGGTAGTCTATTTTTGAAGCAACTGGAGGAGTTGAAGCTGGAACTCTGCGTTCCTATGATAGCCAAGAGAAATCTGGTAGGACTTCTGCTTTTAGGAGCCAAAGAAAGCAATCGGCCATTCACCGAGGAAGATTTCTCTTTTTTAGGTGGAGTAGCACATCAATCTTCGATTGCCATACTGAATGCAAAACTCAGCGAGGAGCTAATAATTTCCAAGGAGATGGAATCGTTCAACAAACTATCATCCTTCATCCTGCACGATCTGAAGAACTTTGTCTCTATGCTCTCGTTACTTCTACAGAATGCGGATGAAAAGCTTAAAAATCCTGATTTTCAAAAAAGTGCTTTGGCAACCATCTCAGATACAGTTGAAAGGATGAGAAAACTGATGAGTAAACTCTCTTCAGCTTCAGAGGGAATAAAGTTAGACTTGAAAAGCTGTGACCTGAATAAAGTTTTAAAAAATCTTCTGGACAGGATGAAAGTTTCAAATTTTACACAGATCAAGTTGGTATTAAATTTGGGAACTCTACCTCTGTTGAAATGTGATCAGTCTCAGATGGAAAAGGTTTTTCAAAATCTTATAATTAACGCATTTGAAGCTATGTCTCAGGGAGGAATTTTATCTATAATAACAGAGTTGGATGAGAAAAACGGCTTAATCCGATTAAAGGTTTCAGATACTGGGGCAGGTATGTCCAGAGATTTTATCAGAAACAATCTTTTCAAGCCTTTTCAGACTACCAAGAAAAAAGGCCTGGGAATTGGTCTTTTTCAGTGTAGAGAGATAGTGGAACTGCATAAAGCCAGGTTACTGGTGGAAAGTGAAGAAGGGAAAGGGACCACCTTTACGATAGAGCTTCCTCAATTAAATGTAAATGCATAAGGAAACTGCTGATGGAAAAAGAGAAGATACTGATAGTAGATGATGAAGAGGGGATAAGGACTCAGCTTTCCTGGGCATTACAGGATGAGTATGAAATCCTTTTAGCTTCGAATGCGGAACAGGCTTTAGAGCTTGCTCGCAAGGAAACCCCGGATCTCGTTACTTTAGACGTTGCCCTCTCCCCGTATGAACATGAGAAGGATGGATTGGATATACTGGAAGACCTTCTGCAGATAGACCCTCTTCTGAAAGTGATAGTTATTACCGGCCATGGTGAGGAAATAAATGCACTAAGAGCAGTAAGTTCAGGTGCATGCGATTTCTATACCAAGCCTATAAATTTGGACGAGCTGAAGATTATCATCAAAAGAGCTCTTCACATTCAGCGATTGGAACGCGAGAATAAAGAGCTTACAGAGAGATTAGAGGAGAAAAAATTTGAAGATATAATCGGCACCAGTCCCAAAATGATTGAGGTTTTTAAGACCATAATGAAAATTGCAACGACAGATGTGACTGTGCTTATCACTGGAGAGAGCGGGACCGGTAAGGAGATGGTGGCAAAAGCTATCCATCGTAAGAGTTTAAGAAAGGATAACCCATTTGTGACTATCAACTGCGGAGCTATACCTGAGACCCTATTAGAATCGGAGCTTTTTGGACATGAGAAAGGTGCATTTACTGATGCTTATATTCAGAAAAAAGGTAAGTTCGAATATGCAGATGGAGGGACAGTTTTTTTGGATGAGATTGGAGAACTTCCATTATCTCTGCAGGTAAAGATCTTGAGGTTTCTACAGGATCACCAGATCGAAAGGATAGGGGGTAAAGAACCGATTTCTTTAGATTTAAGAATAATTGCAGCTACAAATAAATCTTTAGAGAAAGAGGTTCAATTAAGAGAGTTCCGGGAAGACCTTTACTACAGGTTGAGTGTAATAAATATTCACCTTCCTCTGTTAAAAGACCGGGAGGAAGATGTGATAATCTTAGCTAATGCATTTTTGAATCTATTTTCAAAAGAGTTTAATAAGCTTAACCTCTCTTTCAGTCATAAAAGTTTATTGAAATTAAAAGAATATGGCTGGCCTGGAAATGTCAGGGAATTGGAGAATAAAGTTAAAAGAGCTGTAATAATGTGTCAGAGTAAAAGGATAACCCCATATGACCTTGGCTTCAGTACAGCTGAGGAATCAAAGAAACCTCTCTCATTGCAATCTATAAGGGAAAATGCTGAAAAAGAGGCTATTCTGGAAGCTCTAAATGCTAATGATTGGAATGTCTCTAATGCGGCAAAATATTTAGATGTTAGCAGAACATCTCTTTATGGATTGATTGAGAAGTATAAGTTTAAAAAAGAAGAAGAAATTTAGTATAAAACAATATTAATTCTCTTATTCATCATTTCTTCAAAAAGAAACCTAAAAGTGTCCAGTTTCCTGTAATTTAATAACCTTTTATAAGATAGATAGTTACCATAAAAGAAAGATAACAATGTCATAGATTTGGACAGTCTGTCTAACTGTATGAAAGTTAGACTTTGTAACCTATTATTATTTAATGGATTATCAATGAAAATTTTTGGCATATTTGTTGCTAATTAATGTATTTGAAAAAGAGTAACTTTGGCAAGCTAATTATTAGGAGGAGAAATGAAAAAGTTGGTTGTTTTAATCGGGCTGCTCTTGAGTTTAAGCGTTCCTGCATTAGGTGTAACCACTTCTACTTTTGATATTTATGGAACATCAAGTGATGGAACTGCGCTTAGCGGTGCTGTTACTGCCTGGGTGAGTGATATTAATTTCGGTCTTGGAACTGCAGATGTGAGTTTTTTAATCAATAATACTTCACCTTCAGTTGCGTCATCTAAACCTGGTCATCCATTAACTAATCCAGTTATTTCAGGATTTTTCTTTAAGGCTGACGGAACAATAAATGCATCGATCACCAGTATGGGTAATAGCTTGAATTTAGTTAATGGTGCAGTTTCTGGTAATGTTCACACTGCCATTTATAATAGTTTAGTGGTTACTTCTGACTATGAAATTCTTTATGACCGGAATGCTCCTGGAGGTTATGGTAGCTTCAGAGTTTATGTTAAAGATGATGGAGCTAATAATCGGGGATGGGTAGCACCTGGATCTCAGAATCTATTTGTGGGTGATTATATCACAGGACCTATGGCTTTTAGAATTCATCTAACCAATGTTACCTCTATTTTTGAGGCTGATGATTTTGCTCAGATGGCAGACCCGAATTTCATTGGCAGATACCGTTCTACAGGTCCTGATGGTGAAGGAAGCGGTACTGGAGTTCCTATACCTGAACCTTCAACCCTGGCGCTCTTAGGATTTGGTTTAATGAGCCTGGGTGGTTTCGCCAGGTTTAGATTTAGAAAGTAATTCAAAAAAAGTGATTAGTGATTGTTTTAAAAAGCCCTCGTAGAGGGCTTTTTTTATTATAATAATCTCCTAAAAGCCTCATTTTACTTTAAGATTCTTCTTCTTTTGCCGATTAATAGATTAGGAGTTTTTCAAAAAAATTGAAAATATAATAAAATGAAACAAATCCTCTTAATTGAAGATGATCCCAAGATTTGTGAATCTATTAATAATTATTTTAATACGGAGAGTTTAAAACTTCATACTCTTTCCGATGGTAAAGAAGCATTAGAAAACATTAATAATCTTAAACCAGATTTAGTCTTGTTGGATATAAATCTGCCGGGGATGTCCGGAATTGAAATCTTGAAGGAGATGAAGGAAAAAGAGCTTAA
>Ga0315291_10004682_pt1 | contig 17344 bp, 18 predicted proteins | sample YL17G12_20_MG_FD_203070 | JGI IMG/M metagenome (GOLD analysis project Ga0315291, IMG submission 203070) | Sediment microbial communities from Yellowstone Lake, YNP, Wyoming, USA - YL17G12_20 | ecosystem: Environmental > Aquatic > Freshwater > Lake > Sediment | place: USA: Wyoming | collected...
CCGAGCTCCCCGTCATAGACGGGCGCGATGACTTGGAAGTTCATCGCGCGATTCTTCATGTCGTTGGTGATCTTCCGAACCTCGGCGAGGGCATCCTGCTCCTCCGGATAGTTCAAGAAGAGGAACTGGGAACCGGGTTTGAACGTAGTGTCGACAGGCTCGTTCTTAAGAATGGCGTGGGCAACAAGGTTAATGTCCGAGGCCTTCTCTTGCCGATAGATACGGGTAAGGCCGACGTGCGGGACGTCGACGCACTTCATGAGGCTGTTGAGAACGTACCCGGCGCCGACGGAAGGGAGCTGGGCCGGGTCGCCGACCATGATGAGAAGCGTGGTCGGAAGAAGACTCGAAACGAGCTTGTAGAAGATTGAAGCGTCGACCATCGACATTTCGTCGACGACGACCGCGTCGACGACGAACTTGTTGCTCTCGTTGAACTCCCAGGTATCACCCTTGTAGCCGAGAGCCCGGTGGATGGTGGAGGCAGGCTTTCCCGTCATCTGGGAAAGCCGTTTCGCCGCGATGCCGGTCGGAGACATGAGGAAGTAATCGAGATTGGCCTTCTCGAGAAGGTGGACGAAGGCCGATATGAGCATCGTCTTGCCGGTCCCGGGATAGCCGGAAACGACGAGAAGACGACTCTCCCCGAGCACCTGAAGAGCCTGACGTTGTTCGTCCGACAGTTCGACGTTCTTCAGCTTTTCGAACTCGGCGATAGCGCCGTCAAGGTCCTGGAAGCCGAGAGGCCCGTTCAAGGCCATCTCAGCGACACACTTGGAGGCTTCCGTCTCATCGCGCCAGTGATGGCCAAGGTATAGAGCGTCGCCCTCAGAGTAGACTTTGTTGGTGTGTTGGAGGGCGACGAGGGCAGTCAAGAAGTGGGTCTCGCTCATCTCCTCACCATAAGAAAACCGCTCGATAGCGTACTTATTGAAAAGACGTTTCCTCATGAACGTCCGGATCTCAGGTCGTGTCACGTAGAGGTGACCCTCCGAGTGGGAGAGCTCGGACATGGCGAACATGACAATAGCGTCCATCCGGCGCTGGTCGTCCACGCCGACGCCGGCCTTCCTCGCGACCTGGTCGGCGACCATGAAGCTGACCCCAGCGCACTCGGAGAGTCGGTAGGGGTCCTCGACGGCGATCTTCCTCCCTTCGGTGACCCCGAACTTCGTGATGACCGACTTTATCTGAGTGGAGGTCAGCCCGAACTCGGAAAGCTGAATGGAGGCCAGGCGCGTTTCGGACGCCTCAGACCACTCCTTGATGATAGCCTGAGCCTGGGTCTTGTTAAGAAATGCACATTCAAGAATCTTGTTGGGAGTCTTCTCGAGGATCTCGAGGAGCTCGTCGCCATAAGTGTCGTATAGGCGCGCCGCGGTAATGGGGCCTATCGACGGAACGTTCGCGGACAGGTAGGTGACAACACCGTTCCGACCCTTGTCCGGTATGACCTCGCACGTCGAGGCTCGAAGCTGCCTCCCGTATTTGTCGTGGGTCTCGAACTTCCCCTGAAACTTCGCGCGAAGCCCCACGCCGATCGCGACTCCTGGGAAAGTACCGAGAACGCTCACCACCCCAGCTCCCATCCCATCCGGCGTGACCCTCAGGATATGGAACCCAGTGTGCCGGTTCGACATCACTATCCCGGATATTTTGGCGGTAAGCTCTTCCATATTTCTTTCGGATCGAGGGCAAAAAGGTCAAGCCGTCTCCCCCATGAGGCGGTAAAGCTCCTGCTCCGAGATTACGGTCGTCCCGTGCTTCTTAGCGCTCTTCATCTTGGAAGAGGTCGTATCGGAGTCGTTCGTGACAAGGAAGGACAGCCCGACCCCGACTGAGCTCTTTACGGCGCCGCCGGAGTCCATGATCATCTTCTCCAAAGCCTTGCGCGGCCTGGAGGTCGCACCGGTGATGCAGAACGACTTGCTGTTGAGCGGACCGGAGGAGACCACGATATCAAGAACGCGGGAGAGGGCCAGAATGGCATCCCGACGGTCAACGAGACCATCCAGAACCTGCCTCGCCGTCTTTTCCCCCACGTTCGGGACTTTGAGAAGGTCCTCGTAATTGAGGGCAAGAACCTTCTCGATGGTGTCGTATCCCGCTTGGATAATGTCCGTGGCGGTGGCAACGGCCAGGTTCGGAATGTTCATAGAGGCAAGAAGAAGCTCGACGGTCACACGCTTGTTGGCGTGAAGGACCTCCCAGCATTTCTTGGCGAACTTCTGGCCAGAGCAGTGGCCGGCGATGTCGTCGACGGTGAGTTCGTAGAGGTCGGCTATGGTCTTGACCCTGGAGTTGTCCGGGCTCGTGAGGGAGTCGACAAGTGCATCGCCCCAGTGGAGGAGCCCGAGACGCTTGATCCAGACTTTTACCGACCCGGAGAGCTGGACAGGGCATGACCGGGACCTGCAGTACAGGAACTGCCCCTCTTCGGACAGGATCCCCGAGCACACAGGGCAGAACTCAGGTATTTGGAAAAGCTCCGCGGCGCCCATTCCCTAAGTTACAGGGAAAGTCAGGCCTCTTGCTCTTCTTCAGCGGGAACTTGCTCCCCGCCCTCTTCCGGAGCCTCACCGAACGGGACGCCCTCTTCCTCCTCGCCACCCTCTTCAGGGGCCGGGGCGGGAGCCGGCTGAGGAGCTCCGCCCTCATCGCCGTAAGCGAAGGACGTGTCGGCCATCTGAGCCTCACCCTCGCGGAACGCCTTGGCGAACTTCGAGAGCTCGTCCCCAATGTCGAGGACCCTCTGGGCGATCCCGAAAAGGTCCTCGGCCTCCGTGCCCTTGAAGTCACCCTGGAGGCGGGCGAGCTTCGCGTAGAGGACGTGAGAGTCCTTCAGGACGTCGGCGATGTACGAGTTGACCCTCTGCTTTTCCGCGTCCATGTCGACGGCGGCACCGAGGCGCGACTGTAGCGCTGTTTGGACTTCCGCGGCGACTTGAGAAAAGTGGGACATCGTTACCCCTGTACTCTACCGGGATGAACAAAGGGCCTAAAGCAGGTACTGAGATGGACCTTATCGAGCGGAAAGCCCGCCTGAAGAGGTGGCAGGACGCCTATTTTAACCTCGACCCGGAAGTCTCCGATCAGCAATACGACGCCGAACGGGATGCCATCGCGGCGGTCGAGCCGGGCGCCCCGGAGGTCGTGGCCGTTGGCGCCCCTCCTCCGAAGCACTCGGTGTGGGAGAAGGTCGAGCACGAGATCAAGATGGGGTCGCTCCGGAAGGCGAACTCGCTCGAGGAGTTCCGGGAGTGGGCGAAAAAGTGCTCCGACGCCGGAGCAGACTCCCTGCACATCACGCACAAGATAGACGGATCCTCGATGGAGCTCGTCTATGTGAAGGGAAGGCTCACCCGATGTGTGACCCGCGGGGACGGGACCATAGGAGAAGACGTCACCGAGAACATCTCCCAGGTTCCGAACGTCCCCAAGGACGTCAAGCTGGACGTGGACTTCACCGTCCGTGGCGAAATCGTGATGGAAAAAGCTACGTTCGCCGAGCACTATGCCAAAGAGTATGCGAACCCGCGAAACACCGCCGCGTCGATCGTCCGTAAAAGGAAGGACAGGGGAGCCGGGTGCAAGCACCTCAAGTTCCTAGGGTACTGGCTACAGTTCACGGAGTCTGTAGACCAGCCGCACACCTTGTTCTTCGCCATGAAGCGGCTCCAGTCGATGGGGTTCGAGCTCCCGACGATGGGTGCGGCAGGCTGCCTCGAAGGCATCATCAACAACTACGACGAGGCCAAGGAGAAGCGGGCGGAAATCCCGTACGAGATAGACGGAATGGTCGTCACGGTCAATAACCTCAAGGTCCTGGACGAGATGGGCGTCGTCGCTATGCGGCCCCTCGGACAGCTGGCCTGGAAGTTCGACGCCGCGATGGCGGAAACCCGGATAGTGGACGTGAAGTGGCAGGTCGGACACTCCGGTCGCGTCACGCCGGTGGCAGTCGTCGAGCCCGTAAACATCGGCGGAGTCGTCGTAACCAACGTTTCCCTCCACAACATGACCATGTTCCGGGAGCTAAAACTCTCTACGGGGTGCAGGGTCCTCATATCGCGCCGGAACGACGTGATCCCCTACATCGAGAAGAACCTGGACCTCCTGAACGCCGCATGATCAACCTTATATTCGTCGACAAAGACCACCCGTGCTGGACGGCGGTCAATGATGATGACTGGAACGGGGAGGCGTTCACGAACTGGGTACTCCATACCGTGGTCGGACAGCACGTCCGGCTCATGCCGCCCATGGACCTCTCGAAGGAGACCGTCGGCAAAGTGTGGGAAGTAGTCGCGTCGTCGGCGAGCTTCGTCGAGCTTGAGGGGGTGACAATGCACATCCTCAAGCATGGCATCTCGCACTGCAAAATGCCGGGAGTCCCGGGAGAGTGGCCTGAAGGCCACAGATGGATGTCGTTCGAAAGCGCAAACCTGCGGGCCGCCGCTACGTGCCCGGAGTGTCGGCGGGTAGAGGGACTAGGTCCGCCCTACAGAAGCGCGGGCGCGTGACTCCGTCCGGCCATTCGACGTTCTCCACGAACTCGCCATAGTCGCGGAAGCACGGGGTACCCTTCGTCCAGGAAACATAGCAGACCATCGTGCTTCCTTCATCCTTGTTCGTCGAGTTCCGGCCGACGAAAAGGACCGTGTAGTGACCGCCGCCCTTGTGGACATAATGGCCGGGCTGGATGGTCGGAAGGCTGAAGTTCATGGCTCAAGGACTCCCACGTACGGAAGGCAACGGTATTTCTCCGCATAGTCAAGGCCATACCCCACCACGAAGTGGTCCTCAATGGTGAAGCCGAGGTAGTCGATCTTCACCGGGACCCGCTGACGTGATGGCTTGTGTAAAAAGCTGCAGATCGAAACGGAGGCCGGCTGGCGGGCCCTCAGGTTCTCGAGTAAGAACGACAGGGTAAGGCCCGTGTCGACAATGTCCTCGACCAGAAGAACGTGACATCCCTCGACCGGGCGAGCAAGGTCGTGTGTGATGCGGACGACTCCGGTGGTCTCCGTGCCGTCGGCGTACGAGCTCACGCCGAGGAAGTCGATGGCCACGTCCTCACGGCCGATGGCCCGGAGAAGGTCCGAGGCGAAGATGAAGCTGCCCTTCAGGACCGACACGAGGATGAGCGGCCTGTCGATGAAGTCCTGCTTTACGGCGGAGCCGATCCACTGGACACGGTCCCTGATCTTCTCCGCGCCGATGAGCTCCTTGATGGGCATGCTAGCCCCCTTGACCGTTCTGGACCTGGAGGCCCTTGAGCATCTCCTCCATCTTCTCTGCCGACTCCATGTCGATGCAGGTGAAGCGGACGGTCTTCCCGGAGTGCGCCTTGAGGAAGTCCTGAGTCGAGAAAGCTTTCCCGTCCTCGTCAAGGAGGACAAACTCGCCCTTCTCCACGTCATGGACGACAGAACCTTCTACGATGACACCCCAGTCAGCGCCGTGCGATTTCGAGTCACGGACGTTGTCGTAATCCATGGACCCAACCTTACGCTCGAGCGTCCTCGGACAAGAGCTGGTACAACGCTTCTTCCGGGCGTTCACCTGAGACCCGGACAACCGCATGGACCTGCCACACCCTGGGCAGGTCCACGCATAGTCCTTATTGCGAGGGACGCCCAATCAAGAGCAACCGGTCGTGGTCCCGCACGAATCGCAGAGGTAACAGGCACCATTGCGCCTGGTGAGAGATCCACACTGAGCACAGGGTGGGCCCCCGAAAGCCTGCTTACGCTCCGGGCGTGCGGCTCCGTTCATATGTCCGTTCATATGTCCGTTTGAGACAGGCCTCAAGTTCTCCGACGGAGGTATGGAGTGAACGTCCTTGGAGATGCCCTCCTGTACGTCCTCGATGGCGGCCTTTGATTTATCCAGGCGATCCTTCAGCCCAGAGTGCTCCCCGTCATAGTACTTCACATCAAGGACCTTGAACAGGTAATCATATATGCTCTTGGCGAAGCGTATATCCTTGTTGTTGGTCATTCCCGCCGGCTCGAACCGCGTGTCGACGAAGCTCGCGATGAGCTTCGGAAGAGGGATTCCGTACTGCAGGCCGATTGAGGCCATCTGGGTGAATCCGTCGACAAGACCGGATATCGTGCTGCCAGGCTTCCCAAGCTTGAGGAAGATCTCGCCAGGGCGACCGTCCGGGTATTCGTTCACGACGATGTATCCCTTATATCCGTCGATGACAAACTTGTGCCTCCACCCTTTCACATCCATCGGCATCTTCTCCCGCTTGGCCGTGTGTGTCGGCTCCGTAGCTTCAAAACGAGGTACTGGTGCGGGCTTCGGAATGTCGAGAATGGTCTGGCTCTTGACGGCCACATGACCATGCGCGACGGAAGACTTCGTGGAGAGGGGTTGCGACGCCTTGCACCCGTCGCGGTAAAGGGCTACGCACTTCAGTCCAAGGCGCCAGCTCTCCTGGTAGATATCGGCGATCTCCTCGCGCGTGGCCGTGCTCGGGAGGTTGACGGTCTTGCTCTGAGCACAAGTGATGAGAGGCTGGATGGCCGCCATCATCTTCACATGGGCCATAGGAGTAAGGAATCGCTTCGACGGCCCCGCGGCCATCGCGCAGTCGAACACGGGAAGGTGTTCGGGGTTGAGGCCGGGCGCGTCCTCAATGGAGTCCGTGTCCTCAATATGCTTGCAGATACTGTTGATCTGATCCTCGGCATACCCGATGTTGACCAGGGCTTCTCGCACGCCCGTGTTCACCAGCTTCATGGCGCCGCCCCCGACGAGCTTCTTGTAACTGACGAGCGAGAACGCCGGCTCGATTCCGGTCGTGCTCATCCCCATGAGGAATGAGATGGTGCCGAGCGGAGCCTGGAGGGTTGCCTGGGAAACGTTGTAACCAAACATTTCGCCGAGCGTGATGACCTCGCGCCAGACGGCGGCCGACTTTGCCACGACGTCGTCGCCGACCGGGTCCTTGTCTTGATTCCAGCGCTTGAGGATGCCGGCGTCCGCCTCCTGGTGCATCCGCATTATACGGAGCATCTCCTCCCGGTTCTTGTCGAAGTCCGAGAACGCGCCGACGCGGGAGGCGAGCTTAGATGAGTTGAGGTAGACGAGCCCGGTCATGAAACTCGCCATGCGGGCGGCGACCGCGCGGCCTTCGTCCGAGTCGTAACCATGTCCAAGCTTCATCACGAGAGCGCCGAGATCACCATAGTTGGTGCCGATAGGACGCAGCTTCTTCGAGTTCTCCGTGATTTTGTCCGTCGGGTACGCCGCTTTGTCGACAATGGCCATTTGGCAGGTGCTGAAGATGCGGACGGCCTGAGCGAAACGGTCGAGCACGAACTTCCGTCCGTCGAAGAACTTTGTCAGGTTGACCGCACAGAGGTTGCACGCCGTGTTGTCAACGTGAAGGAACTCGCTGCACGGATTGGACGCATTGATGCGGCCCGACTTCGGCGTCGTGTGCCACTTGTTGATCGTGTCCGTATACTGAATACCAGGGTCCCCACAGACCCATGCAGCGTCCGCGATCTCCTTCCAGAGCTCGCGAGCCTTATATGTGTGGACGACCTTCCCGGTCTTGCGCTCTTTCGTATGCCACGCGCCGTCGTCGATGACGGCTTGCATGAACGAATCCGGAATACTGACCGAGTGGTTGGCGTTCTGGTAACCAACGCGTTTGTACGCGCCGTTAGGGTCGTCGTAATCGACGCCATATCCGATGGAGACGAGGTCGTGGGCGAGCTTCTCCTCGGCGGCCTTGCACCGGATGAAGCCCGGGCGCTTGTCGCGGGACTCGAGAACGTCGGGGTGGTCCATGTCGAGGACGACCATCTTCGCGGCATTGCGGGTCGCGCCGCCGGACTTCATCGCCCCGGCGTAGGAGTTGAGACCCTGCATCCAGGACAGCGGGCCGGACGTGTACGAGCCGGCAGCGATCTTCTCATAGGAGGAGCGGAGGTTTGAGATGTTGGCGCCAGAGCCAGATCCACCACGGAAGATCGTGATCTCCGCGGTCTGATACTCCATGATCTCCTCGAGAGAGTCCTCGACGCCAGAGATGAAGCAGGCAGAGGCAGCCTGCGGGCGACCGACCACACCGAGGTTGAACCAGACGGGCGAGTTGAAGGCGCCATATTGGTGGAGGAGCGCGTGGAGGAGCTCCTCCTCGAAGACCTGGCCATCCTTCTCAGAGTTGAAATAGTTCTGCTCGGCGGCCCAACGTCGTAGGACCGTGGAGACGCGCGTGAACATTGCCTTGACCGACGACTCCTTGACCCCGCCGACCATGCGGAAGTACTTGTCGGCAACGACGTTTACCGTATTCTGGGTCCACCAGGCGGGGACCTCGATGCCAGACTGGTGGAACACGACGGTCCCGTCGGGCTTGCGAATCTCCGCGTCAACGGTCTTCCATTCGACCTCGTCGAACGGGTGAACGCCTTCCTTGGTGAAAACGCGCGACCAGCTTCCGGCCTCATGGGCGACTACGTTCGAGTCGCGGCCTTTCACGATGGGTATGACAGAAGCTGCGTTTACGTTTGCAAGGGCCGACATTTCTTAACCTCCTCCGAGAGACGTATCAGTTCAAATTCAAGCCTGCACGTGACGTCCCTCCCACGCTTGTTGAGAGCGTCAAGTTCCCCGAACGTTTGGAGGCTGTCCCTCAAGGACTGCTCGCTCCATAACCCGCGCTGTGTTACAAACCCCTTCCTAAACACAAAGGGGTGAACTCCGACGATCTGGGCGGCCCGGTCTGGCGGACAGCCCCGTTCAAGAAGCAGGTTAGCTCGGAGTTGCGACAATACATGACGATGCATGTATGCAATAATCCATCCGGTCTCATCGGCACGCTCTTGCAGCTTGTCGTAAAACGCGAGCACTCTTGAAGTCTGGCCTTCGCATATCGATTCGACAATCTGCCTTGGGTTGAGGTCGGACGAGAAACATAGGACGGACCGTACGTCGTCGGGTGAGACGGCGACTCCGTGAGGAGTAATCGCTGCCAGTTTCTCTATCTCCGACGCCAGCTTACGGAGGCAATTCCCACAGTTCACAAAAAGGGCGGCAGCGACTCTGCTTAGATCGATTGTGAGACGCTCGCCCTCTTTTATGATCCACCGCAACACTTCGTTGTTATCGAAGAACGTCTTCAGCTTCGGGAAATCCGACGACCTTGAAGCGCGCTTGTCGTCAATCCGCTTTTTACTGACGACGACAACCGTGCAGTCATAGGGAGGGAGCTCCGGAACAGAAAGCGCGCCCCACAAGATGAAGCACGTCTTGTGGCCCTCCATGACGTTCGGCTTAAAGGCCTCGTCCATGTAGAGCCGCTGACCGTCAGGGAATCTATAGTGGCCCACGGCGTCCGGCAGGACGGCCGAAACCTCAACCATGGCGGCCCTTTCGGAGAGAAAGTCCTCTTCGCCGCTGATCAATATGAGTGTGGGCACCCTGCCAGGTTACACTTCAAGCTCGCATTGAGGCCAATGCCGTGAACCAATGAAGCTCCGCGTTCATGGACGGATGAGATAGGATTTTGGAGGCAAATCTGAGGATGGGTGGAGACCGGGGAGGGTCCGTCTTCGCCGCGTGGCAAAGGGTCATGAAAACCGTCTCTCGGAAAGGGGTCACACCATCTATCTCCGACAACAACGCAGGGAGCGGCTCAAGGAGAGGATCATTCGATCCGGCCATCGCCCGAATGGCCGTATCGTGAAGCATCCTGAACCTCGGGTCGGGCCGCATGGACGCGTAGGATCCGGGCCGGCCGGCGGCGATCTCGAGAAGAAGATCATCAACATCGCCGAACGAGGCGGCGAACCGCCCCATATCCTCAGACGAGACGGGAATCCACCGGAACTCCGCACGCCTCCTGGACAGGAGCGCACGCCCAATGCCGGACGCGTCGGACGCGTGAACCCAGATGCGAGTCTCGGAAGGAGGCTCTTCCAGAAGCTTCAGGCAGGCGTCCTGGGCGGGGACGGACATTTCGTCACAGTCGAGCACGACCACGTCGTGGGACACCTCGAGAAGAGGAGCCGTCACGAGCTTCGACTTGACGGAGCGAATCCCGTCGACCGTCGATTCGACAACGAGCCCGCGCTCCCCGCCGACCAAGGCCTCGAGAAACGCCCTTTTACCGAGCCCCCACGGACCGTGGACGAAGAACACTCCGGCACGCCCGGAGCTAACGGCGTCCGTCATCCCCTGGCGGGAGCTCTCGTTTCCGATCATGTCCTGCATCGCGTACGGGTCCGGACACCTTCTTGACGGTGATCGTCACCTCGAAGGTACACCCGCAGGCTCCGCAGAACATCTTGTTCGTGCCGAGCTGGGAGAGGCCGCCTCCGCAGTCGGTGCACGTGAACGTCATATGGCCGTATGGCCGCCGACCGGTACGGACCAGACGTATCCGCAAGTCGCGCACTTGAACTGGGCGACGTGAGAGCCGGGCTGGGACAGGTTCTCGGCCTGCATGCTCTTGCACGTCTGGCCTTCTGTCACACGGTCTGAGCCGCGCCTGCACTTCATGTGAACAACCGGGTTTTTGGTAGCCTGGGTCATGGATCCGTCCTGTCCGCGAACTCTACCTGAAGGTAGGCGCGGATCCTGGCGTACGTGTCCTGACGGGGCTCTGAACGGAATATCTGGGCGCTTCCGAGCTTCTTTGCGACGGAGACGCAGCGGACGAAGTCCTCACGGCGGAGCTTGTGACTCGACTCGGGCTTTCCGGGCTCGTAAAGGATGAAGTATTCATGACCATCCGGTCCGCTTTCCCGGACGGTCCGAGAGCCGCGGAGGACGGAAAGCACGACGTCGGGGTACTCCGCGAGCACCTGGGGAAGGGACGCCAGCCGGAAAAGCCTCCCCCCGGAAAGGGAGTCCTTGGTGGTCCCGTCCAAGATCAGGTCCCGACGCGGCTGAATCGCGCCATCACGCGGGACGAAATAGCTTCGAGGGAGAAAGCAGCGCGCTTGGAATGTAGGGTCCATCCCTTGGCCTGCGGGCTCTCCGTCGCGGGAATAGCGTCGACGTCGACGGCGTCCTGGAGCTTTTTCTTCAGGGCTTCGAAAGAGGACTTTTCCTTATCGGACAGCTTACCCTCCTGCTCCTGCCACTTCCATTTGGCGAGCTTGCGCTCGTCGATTCCCTGCTGGTACTCGACCTTTCCAGCGCCCTTCTCCTTCTCCATCTTCTCCACTGCCGTCGGCGTGGTGTCGGAGAAGAAGGTGTCGTAGAGCGTCTCATACTCGCTCGGGGTCAGGTGCTTCTCCACGAACTCCCAAATGCCGGCGAGGACCTTCTTCCGAAGGTCGCCCACGAAGCCTGACCAGCGCTTCTGGTTCTTCTCGTAGAGCTCCGGGTGTTTCTCCTTCAAGGCCGTCGCCTGATTCATGTTCTCCTTGACGTCCGACCCGAAGGATCCGACGTCATCGTTAAACACGAGCTCAAAGAGCTTCAGCTGATCCGGGTCCCTCTTACCGAGGAAGGCCTTCAGGTCCGGCAGGTTTTCATCGATAAGGTCGATGAACTGCTTCACGCCGGCCTTGTCGTCGAGGGCCTGGCCGATGTTGCTCAGGCCGCTAACACCGCCGGGGGCGTCCGGAGTCGGCATGCGGCCCTCGCCGCCCTCCTTCGCGCCGCCCTCCTCGCCGCGCTGGCCGTACGCCTGGTCGATCGACCGCTCCCGTTTTTCCTTCTTCGTATACCCCATGGAGCCGGACATGGCCTTCGTCCGGATGTTGCTATAGATGTTCCTCAGAGCGTCCTCCCAGGTGGGGGACCCCTTGGTGAAGTCGAAGGGCTGGGGCGTCTTCGGGGGCTCCGGCGGAGCCTTCTTCTTCCCCTTCGAGTCCGTGGGCTTCTGCTTGTATTCCTCCAACCTCTCCTGGTACCTCTCCTGCTGCTCCTCCTCGCTCTCGAAGCGGGTGGTGCCGGTGGAGAAGTACATGATCGCGTTCTGGACCGCGTCCTGGGCCTTGGTCTCGTCGTACTGGGTCTGCTTCATCGCGATGGCGAGCATCTTCTGGCCAAGAGCCTGATCGCTCATGTCGTTGTCGATCTCGGCCTTCGCGTCAGGGTACTGCTTCCGCAGTATGTCCTTGACGGCGCGACCCCAACTCGATTCCATGCCTGCGTAGAGGCGGAACATTGCCATGATGAGCCTTATGGAGGCAGATATCTTATTCCAGGGCATCAGGCGGTCTCCATCCTACCCGACTCTGGACAACAAAACCTTATACCACCTCGTCGAGGGTGTCGTCAATGGTGCGCATGTCCGGGTGACGGGACAGCGAGAGCTCCACGCGGTCCTCCGAGAACCGGAACGACGAGGCCATCGTCGGAACGCTCATTCCGAGGCGGTGGAGGGAGTAGAACATTTCGGACCGAGCGAGCACCGCCCGACCGATCATGACGCTCGGGTCCATGATGTCCTCGACCTCACAGCCGTGCTTACGGGCAAGGTCGTGGAGGACCGAGCCGTTGCCGGTACGGAAGAGCGGGAGACGCATCTTGCCGAGGGCCGAAGACCGGAGTTTGTTCACACGCGCAATGGCAATCCCGGTCGACTCAGAGTAAGCCCTGGCCGACACCTCGTCAAGGTCAAGCTTCTTGACGACATCGACCTCTTCGTCGGTGAGCCCGGAGCTCAGCATGACCGTCCGCAGATCACGCACGTGCTCGAACTCGCGGACGCGGCTCCCGGAGGATGTGTCTCGGAAGACGCGCTCGGGGCGCTCTTCCCCTTGTGGACGGTTGTCCGCGTCCCACCCCATCACGTCGTCGTTAGACATCTCGGGACAGACCCCGCCCGTCCGGACGAAGGACTCGAGGTCGTCCGACCGTGACATCCTCTTGAAGTCGTTCGTCACCTCGTTGTCGACGATGATCTGAGCGTACTTAAGGAGCCCGGCGTCAATCCCGGGGTTCGGGGAGAACCGGACAATGTGTCCGGGCTTCGCCTTCAGCATGTTCGCCTTGCGCCACTCCCGAAGGTATGGCCTGAGCTGCGAATCGTTCCAGCGCAGCTTTGCCGCCGCCTCGCGCGCCCCTGGTTTGCTCCAGTCGTCAGCCAAGGACACACCACGGTTGCGGATCAGGGTGCGCCCTCGTTCGCACTCAGGGCAGTCCTCATGGCGCTCGCACCGCCGGCAGCCGACGCCAGGGCAGGAATGTCCGTTTTCGAGCGCATGGTGTAGAGGCTCGTGCTCGGTGAGCTCGGACGGGCGGAACCCTCTGGCCCGCCACATCGACTGCAAGGCTGTAAACTGATCCTCAGGGTATCCGAGGAGACGGAGCACCTTCGCAGAGTCGATGGTGTGGTTCTGGATGCTGTAATAATAGCGCTCATAGTCGAAGCGCGCAAAGTTCAGGACGTCCTGGACGCGGTAGAACCGCATCTTGTCGGTGTCCTTTCGGCCGGCAAGCCATCGGCGGCGTTCGTCGTCGACGGCCCCGTATTTGGTCGTCGCGATCTCGCACTTGCGCCTCGGCACGACGAGGGCGGGCTTGAGGTGGCCGATGAGCGCCACCGGGACGCCTCCAAGCATAGCCGCCGCGTCCTCGAGCTCGACAAGCTCATCCTTCAGGTGCTTGAAGAACCAGCGTCCGATGAAGTCCTTGGTGAGCAGACGAAGGCGCACGTTCTGCGCCGTGTCGCTCATGCGCGATTTGTCGCGCTTGAAGTGCTTGGCAACCTTGCCGTGAATCCACGGGTGCCATTGCTTGAGAAAATCAGGATTCGTCGGAATCTGGATAAAGTGCAGCTGCTGCATTGTCCCCTCTCGCCTCCGCACGGTGGGCAACGCCCGCCGACTAAATGGAGTCAGTTCAAAGTCCGCAAACGCTCCGGTCCAACGACTACCGATAGCTCAGGGACATACTGTTACCACGCAGACCGGGTCAGGTCAACGTGTCTCGAAAAACCTACAGATTCCGCCTCCTTGAATGAACTGTTGCCGAACTGTGGAAGGGCTGTGGATTCGTGCGCAGCCCGACGCTCGTCGGTCGACCAAAAGGCTCTCATGGATTCGTCCACAGATCTGTGGAAGACCTGTGGACGAACGCCTGACGGTCACTGCGAAGAGGCGAGCTGAACGGACGAGAAGGACCCTGAGAGGTCCTGGTCGACGTTCGGAGGAGCCTTGGCGGCCAGCCAGCGGATGGCCTTGCCGACGCGGACGCGGGACGCCGCACGTCCCGACGTGCAATCACCGCCAGCGTAAATGGATAGACGTTCTTCCACGGGAAGATTGCCGCAGGCGCGAAAGGACTCACGGGCCATATGCAGGGCAACGCGAAAGCAGGCCTTGCGGTTCGCGATGAGGTCCTCGCCGCCGAAGCCCTTGTCCTTTGCGTAGACGTACTCATACTGGTCGCCCTTAAGGCCGATCCGAACGTTCGTCTGGCCTTTCTGGTCAGGCCTGGAGAGCTGAATCTGCATGATGCACCAGGACTTACCGCCGTCGCCGCGAGCGAGCTTCCCGATGTTGAAGTCCACGTCCCTGCGAAAGCCCCCGCTCTCCGAGTCCGCGATGGCGAGCATGACGGCAAGCGTCTTGGCGCGCCCGATCGGGTCATTGTTGAAGAGGGGTGGCTCTACCGGATCGTAGGCGACGGACATAGCGTCACGGACGATCGTCGCATATCGGGCCTTCCCGTCGGACTCGCTCTCTTTGGCGTCAGGATAAAGGGCCTTGCCGGGAGGCGACCACGACTCCATACGGTCAAGAGCCCAGTCTTGGACCGCCTGGGACGGCGTGGGGGAGGCGGGGTCCGCCAAAGACATGCCGGGGATGAATCCGAGCACGAAGACGAAGGCGGACAGGATCAGAGTTTTCTTAGTCATGTTGAGTCTCCATATTGGCCCGCCGAGGACAGAGTTTACACTCGCACGGCGGGAGGCCCGGATCTCTCGAACATTTCTCGAGCACCGGACATGGATGTGAAATTGGAACCAGTTGAGACCTTACGGTCGAACAGACTGGCCTACACTACCATAGGCCTATCGGCTTCAGGCCAGAGCCCTTTCATAGGGACCCGCCCTCCCTCACGGGGTCGAGCTCAAGGTACTGAGAGAAGCCTGACTTCGAGGCCCTCCCGGAAGAGAACTTCAGGACCCTCCGCTTCACGCGATAAGGGCCTTTGAGCTCTCTCGGCTTCCTCGCGCTCTGTGGATCCTTGACCGTCAGGTCAAAGTCCACCACGTCCCCTTCCCCCAGGAGGGGGAACCCGTCCGTCCGAAACTCAACATGCTTCGGAAGGTCCAAGAACACCAGGAAGGTCCTCACGCCACCTCCGTGAGAGAACCCCACGTCAACGCTAAAGACTTCAAGCTCCACGGACTAACTCCGTCGGAACCGCTGAAACGCTACGATGCACCAAACGAACCGCTGAACCAACCACCGTCACCGTCGACTTCGTCACCGGGGAACTAGTACGAGTACGTGAAAAAACAAAGAAGGGGATCGAAAAGGAAAGAAAAGGAAAGAGGAAAAGATCCTCTTTCGGAAAGAGGAGGCCGTCACAAAGACGGTTGGCCCTCTCCGGGACACGGGAGCTTTGAGCTGAGCTGAGATCCGTGTCCACCTTAATCTCCTGATCTTCCAAGTTCGTGACTGCCGTCCGAGTGGAATGGGGTCCCTGAAGCGTTGCTCTCTGCCTCAGGATCCTCACCGGGCCGAAGCCCGCGGTCCTCTACTCTGTGGCCGGACAGTACAGGAAAACGTGGGAAGCAAGATCGCGGTGAAAAGAAAACGGCGGGCTCCGGACGACGCGGAGATCGCGGAGGCGGTGGAAGCGTGCCTCAAGAGGGCGTGCTCTAAGAAGGAGGCCCCCCACTGGAGAGAGTTCCTGAAGGATCTAGTCCGGAATAACGCCATACCTCTGGAATTATTGATGGACTTGCCGATTCCGGCCTCCGTCGCCCCTCGGACGCGCTTTGACCAGGTCTACGCGGCTTGCGCCTCTCTCGCCTTTCCGGGCTACAGGAAGACCACACTCCGTGCCCTCCTTGGGCCATGGGAAGCGACCAAGGGGGTGAAGGTCTGGAGGGTGGTCTTCCCTGAAAAGTTCGGGATGGCCCACGTGCTCATCCGTGCGCCGTCGTTCCCCGAAGCGTTCGCGAGAGCCTGCGACTACGCCTGTAGGTCTTCCCTACGCCTCTGGCGGAAGATCCCGGTCGACCTGACCGTCCGGGTGATGTTCATGGGCGAGAAGGCCATCCGCCGCCACCTGGACCTCCGTTGGGCGAACCGCGTCCACAAGCGCAAGGAATTCCAGCTCGAGGGGAGAGAGTTCACCCCGAGGCAGATCTATGGAGCTCGAATATCCGCTCTCGGGCCGCACAACGATCCGGAATATGCCATCATGCGCTACTCCGAGTCCAAGGACCTTGAGAAGATCCGGCAACGTGGACAGGTAAGGCGCTCCGAGGTTGAGTCCGAGTCCACTCGGAAGTGAGGCCCTCCCGCTCGGTCGGCTCTGCTGTACTGTCCCGGCATGCAAACAGGCAAGTTCAACGTCGTCATCGATGGACTCTGGGGTAGCTCGGGCAAGGGCAAGCTCTCAACGTGGCTCGCCGACCGGTTTGTAACGACGCGAGTGTCGTCATCTAACTTTCCGAACGCGGGCCATACGGCGGCCTTCTCGGACGGGACGAAGTTCGTGGCGAAGGCCATCCCGACCTCTGCGATTCTGAAGAAGACGCACGGTCTCGGCATGGAGTGCTACCTCTCGCCGGGCTCGGGGTTCTCCTGGACCCAGCTCGTCAAAGAGTGGAAGGAGGCGGGAAAGCCGGCCATCCGGATCCACGAGCGCGCGAGCATCGTGACGGACGACCACGCAAAGAGGGAGCGTGAGGGGCTTGATTCGACGGTCCACATCGCGTCGACCATGCAGGGGTCGGCCGCGGCAATCGTAGACAAGGTCCTTCGAAGGGCGGACTGCAAGCTCGCGTGGAACACGGTCGACGACATGCAGAGGGACTTCGAGGGGAGCCTCGCCTCCGAGTTCGCCGACTCCGTCTCGGTCATCGCCGGGGACGCCTTCCGCTCCCTGGTGCAGCACCAGGTCCTCGACCAGGGCCACACCTGGATGCACGAGGGCTCTCAGGGTTTCTCTCTCAGCATCGACCACGGATCGCACTATCCGTACTGCACCAGCCGAAACTGCACGGTCCAGGCCGCGCTCGACCACATGGCGATGCCCGCGCAGTCCCTCGGCGACGTCTACGTCAACCTGAGGACCTACCCGATCCGCGTCGGGAACGTCGTCGACGAGAACGGGCAACAGAAGGGCTACTCGGGCGACTTCTACCCGGACTGCAAGGAGATGACGTGGGAGCAGA
>Ga0315291_10004683_pt1 | contig 17339 bp, 9 predicted proteins | sample YL17G12_20_MG_FD_203070 | JGI IMG/M metagenome (GOLD analysis project Ga0315291, IMG submission 203070) | Sediment microbial communities from Yellowstone Lake, YNP, Wyoming, USA - YL17G12_20 | ecosystem: Environmental > Aquatic > Freshwater > Lake > Sediment | place: USA: Wyoming | collected...
TCGTGGCCTTTTCTGCGTCATGGCTGGCCCCCTATGATCCGATTGAGGTCAATTTTTCCGAGAAGTTGCTCCCCCCAAGCCCGGCTCACCTTCTTGGCACGGATGAGAACGGCAGGGACATCCTCAGCCGGTGCATGTTTGGGATAAGAATTTCCCTGGAAGTAGCAGTCGTGGTGCTGTCTGTAGCAGTTACTCTCGGGATTGTTCTTGGCGGTCTAGCAGGATTTGTTGGTGGTAGGGTGGATGAAGTTTTAATGAGGATTACCGATATGTTTTTGGCATTTCCTGCCCTGGTATTAGCTCTTGCCATATCGGCGGCTTTGAGACCAAGTCTTAATAACGCCATGCTAGCGGTGGCGATTGTATGGTGGCCATGGTATGCTCGGCTTGTACGAGCCCAGACACTAAGCATAAAGCAATTGCCCTATGTTGAGGCAGCGCGAGCTCTTGGGAGTGGAGAAATCAGCATTTTCGTGAGGCATATACTGCCTAACTGTATAGCTCCCGTGCTAGTGATGGCTTCCTTGGACGTGGGCTTCACCATTTTGATGACCGCTAGCTTGAGTTTCGTCGGCTTGGGTGCACAATCACCCACACCCGAGTTAGGCGCAATGATCGGTAGGGGACGCATTTATATGCTCGACCAGTGGTGGGTGCCTACATTCCCAGGATTAGTTATTTTCATTATGATACTGGGGGTGAACTTGATGGGAGATTCTGTACGTGATCTTTTGGACCCAAGGTTTTACCGCCCGCCACGATGAGCGTGCCAAGCGTGCTCGATACCTATACATAAAATTTATAAAAGTATACGGAATTCAAAACTAATCAGGAGGATTCCCGAATGATCAAGCAGATGACTTCTCGAGAAAGAGTTCTTGTTGCTTTAGACCATTGTGAACCGGATAAAGTACCGATTGATTTAGGTGGTACACAGGTTACCACACTAACACGACTGGCTTATAACAATTTGCGCTCATACCTTAAACTTGAACCGGACTTAAATCCTGGGCTTGCTGACAGAATGCAGGATGCAGTTTATTTAAAAGAAGATATCCATCAACGCTACCAAACTGATTTTCGCCCGATTCAATTGAGAGGCCCAGACAATTATGTGGGGAGGGAATTGGAAAATGGTTATTATGATGAGTTTGGGATCCGTTGGCAAAAAGCGCTCTATTATTACGATGCGATTGAACGACCGCTTGCTAATTGTGAGTCAATTTCAGATCTAAAAAAATACCAATCCCCTGATCCATATGACCCAGGGCGGGTGAGGGGGTTAAGGGAGTTTGCTGAACAACTTTACAAAGAGACTGACTTTGCACTTGTTGCTGATCTTGCTGCCCTCAGTCCCTTTGATGGTGCCTGCTTTCTACGCGGCTATGAACAATTTTGCGTGGATCTTGCTTTAGATCCGAAGTTTGCGGAGGCTATATTTGACCTCGTCACAGATCTCGCGATAGGTTTCTGGGATGCCTTTTTATCAGCTGTAGGTGATTTTGTCCAGGTTGTTGCTAATAGTGATGATCTGGGGATGCAAGACCGGACTTATATTTCTCCAGCTATGATCCGGAAGATCTATAAACCGTATCTAAAAAGGCTTTATGATTTTCAACATTCCAAAACAAATGCAAAGGTATTCCACCACTCATGTGGTTCTATATATGATATTATTCCTGACCTCATCGAGACTGGGGTCGATATATTAAACCCGATCCAGCGTAGTGCAAAAAACATGGATATCAATAAGTTAAAGAAGGAATTTGGAAATGAGCTAGTTCTCTGGGGAGGGGCGATAGATGTGCAACAGGTATTTCCTTCGGCGAGTCTCGAGGAGATTGAAGAGGAGGCAAAACGAGCTATCGAGGTAATGGCTCCTGGTGGTGGTTACGTTTTTGTTCCGACCCATAATATTCAACCTGATGTATCGCCCGACCGCATTGACAAACTATATCTATCCGCTTTGCGCTTCCGTGATTATCCGATCAAATAGCCAATCCACCAAACCACTGGAAATGTTTGTTTTTATTATTCAATAGGTTGCCTAATTTATCTGACAAGTACCTACCTGGTGACATGAATCTGTACCATTATTATGAACTTCTGTAGAGATAAGAAGAAGGAGAAACACAAAGTATTGCGACCTCCACCTAGGACAATTGAAAGTATTTATACTAGATCGTTGGGAACCAAATGATTACTACGCGTTTTGAACAGTGACCATAGCCCAGGCATGAGAGTTCCCATTAGCAGTTCAGTTTGAAAGTGAAGGGCTGGTTCCTAATACCACATAAGTCTGATTTTTATTCGCTACACCATAATAGGGAGAAAAAATCCATGGAGTATATCGACACAATCTATAACGCAGTATTGGTTGGTGATGCCAAGACTGCACATGAAGGTGTGAAGGCAGCTCTGAACACTGGTGAATTAGCGACCCAAATCATGCAAAGAGGCCTAATCGCCGCCATGACTGAAATTGGACGTCAGTTCGAAGCGGGAGAAGCTTATGTGCCAGAAATGCTCATCGCCGCGCGGGCAATGCAATCAGCCCTTGGCCTGCTCAAACCTTACATGGTCGAGAGCGGAGTAAAGGCTACAGGTCGAGTAGCCATCGGAACCGTACAAGGCGACTTGCACGATATCGGCAAGAATATAGTAGGAATGATGTTGGAAGGCGCGGGATTTGAGATTATAGATTTAGGCTTAGATGTGTCCCCCGAGAAATTCGTTGCTGTTGCGCAAACCCAACAGGTAGACATCATAGCCCTTTCCGCGCTGATAACGACGACCATGGTGAATATGCGAGCTGTTATCGAGGCACTTAAAAACGCTGATTTGCGCGACAAGATTAAGGTGATCATCGGTGGTGCACCAGTGACGGAAATTTATGCAAACCAGATCGGCGCGGATGGTTACAGCCCCGATGCCAGCGGTGCAGCCAGGTTGGCTATAGGATTGATGAAGGTAAGCAATTCCTTACCTGCATAAGACTGGTTTTTAGTTAATAATGGTGATCACCTGGGAAAAATTCAGGAGAGGATCCTGGCATGAAAGACAATATTTCTATACCATAAATGCACTATTAGATTATTCTCGAATTAGGAGGAAGTATTCAATATATGGGCTCTCTTTTTGGACTTTTAAAGATAGAAACTCCCGATGTATATTGAAATATTTGTGCTGGGAGGCAACTTGCCGATAGACCGAGGGGAGTAATTGGGATTAGAAACTCGAACCTATTCATCAATGCGGACTTGATTAAATTCGCGGTTATAGTATGCTTATGGCGTTATGGAAGATAGGTTACAAGCAGTAGATATTGAACTAGTGGTATTGTGTAATATTACGATAAGTACATTGAATGGTCTAATTTTAAATTCTTGTTTTTCGTCTACACTAGGTGCAAGCTGAATGAGAGGGAAGTGATCAAGCAGGCTTTAAATTAGAAACACCCGCCTGATATCCAATGGAACTTTTATTTTACACAACCTATCAGAGAAAAAAGCCTTGAACCTTTTGGCACCCTCAGTCTAGGTAAAGTGACACAAAAGGGCGGTCATCGGTGCCTACCAAGTACATATGTTGCTAGGATTTCTTCTATGTCCTTTATGTAGGGAGTAAATCTTCCAACCTGTCCTATGAATCCACTACTTAAACACCCAAAACTGTACCATCGCTGCACCATTAAATATTGAACCTGCTACGTGATCGGTTTTAACCATTTTATATATAGGATATAAGGATGAAAATCCCTTTTTCTTAGCAGCTAACGAAAGACTTGATCCTTCACCCAACTAATTAAGAATCATTCAAACCGCAATAAAAATTTATTGGTAATGATTGCTCAAATAATAAGAATCACAGTGCGGTCATTATGCCCAGAAAACTGATTATTAATAATAAAATCCCCCATCTGTGTGGGTAATCAGGTGGACCTGGCGGGACTCGAACCCGCGGCTTCTTCAATGCGATAGATAAGCAGGTAGGGGAAAAGGGGGGAAATGCCGTCCATTACGTCTATTTTGTTCCAAAATCACCATACTGTTCTAGCATATCTGTACCCGAATTGTTCCCCGATATGCATCGGTATGAAGCAAGGAAAGATGATCCCAAGCCCTGTCATGAGGGGGAAAATACAAATACATATATGACATGTAGTGAGGATTGAGTATACCCCCGCAAAATCATTTTCAGTTGAAATAACCTCAATTTTCTCAGCATCCAGTATTCTGCTTTTACCATTATTATTGCTATAGCTTACCATTTGAGAATGGATTTTTCACGAACAACATTACATATATTGAATAATAGGGTGGAGTCGTTTCTAAAAACTCATGATATGATAATGTTGTCTGGATCTCGTGTTAAATTTTACAAGAAATGTAAAGTATGAAGGATATCGAAAGACTTCAGCGCCAACTTTATGCTCTTACCGAGATTGCCAAGACGCTTACCTTGCCGCTGGAATTGCCAGAATTACTCAATGCGGTAATTCAGAAAATAATTGGCGTCATCGAGCCAGCAGAGGTCGGAGCGGTGATGTTATGGGATCAGCCGGCAGGACTTTTCCGCCCGGCGGCAGCTTTTGGATACAATGCGCAGGCGCTAAGCGAGTTAGGATTAAGATCCGGCGAAGCCATTACTGGCAAAGTATTTGATGATGGTGCAGGACGCCTGGTCAGTACTCCTGAGCGAGTGGCTGAGGCAATGGCAGATATGCGCCCTTCGAATCGGGCGGTGATGACCCGGGCGCTGGGATCAGATGCTCTGCCGCGCTGCACGCTCGCAGCGCCGATCAAGGTGGGAGAGTATAAATATGGCGTGCTAGTCCTGGAAACGATCCGGGGACCAACCATCTTTTCGGAGAGTGATTTGCCTTTCGTACAGACAATCAGTGATTTAATTGCCCTAGCGATCGATCGTGACCGCTTAGCTGCTCAAGCTGATGAGGTACGCGAAGAACGCCGGGCAGAACGAATGCGCTCAGAGGTTCTCGCCACCCTTTCGCACGAGCTGCGTATGCCTTTGACAGCAATCCAGGGATACTCATCTGCATTACTGCTGGATGATGTGGATTGGAGCGAGGAAAAGCGCGAGAAATTCTTGCACATGATCGAGGAAGAGAGCGAAAACATGCAGTCTATGTTGAAGGACATCCTCGATTCCTCGTTGATCGATGTAGATCAACTAATCCTTGAACGGCAGCCTGTCCGTTTGCAGCATTTCGCCCGCGATGTGGCAGAAGAGATGCAGCACCGTGCTGAGACTCACCGGATTATTGTAGATTTTCCTGAGAAGTTCCCAATTCTGGAAATTGACCCACGTTGGACAAAGCAAGTTTTTCGAAATATACTGGATAATGCAATCAAGTATTCACCGGAGGGTGGTTTGATCGTCATCCGTGGCGAGGAACGCCCATCTGATGTGGTCATTATGGTCGCTGATCAGGGTATCGGGATTTCACCTGAAGATCTGATCCCCCTGTTTGAACGATATTTCCGCGTTCGGTCAGCAGCAAGCCTGCATATCCCCGGAACAGGACTGGGTTTACCTATTGCCCGGGCAATTGTTGAAGGACATGGCGGTAGGATCTGGGCAGAGAGTAACCTTGGCGAAGGGACTACAATATATTTCTCCCTACCCAAGACAGCACTATAAGGAATGATATGGCAACTCCGAAAGGGAAACTGCGAATCTTGATTGTGGATGATGAGCCAAGGGTGATCAACCTGGTACGGGAGGTGCTTAGTGCCACAGGATTTGACGTTATTGCTGCTTTCAGTGGCGAGAGCGCGATTGAGTTAGCCGCCCTGGAACAACCAGATTTGATCTTGCTGGATATCATCCTGCCGGGAACCCTGGATGGCTACCAGGTAACCAAACGTCTACGGGAGTTTTCCAACGTACCTATTATTATGCTGACTGCCAAAGTGCGCGAAGTGGATATGTTGCACGGTTTTGAGGTGGGTGCAGACGATTACATCACCAAGCCATTCAGCTCTAAAGAACTATTAGCCCGTGTCCAGGCTGTGCTAAAGCGCTCGAATGGTGAAAAAGCGCAAAAAATCGGTCCAGAAATCATATGCGGTGACCTGCGTATTGACTTAGCACGACGAGTGGTTTTTGCAAGTGGGCGCGAAATCTATCTGACACCTACGGAATATAACTTACTGTATGAGTTGGCAACCCATCCCAACAAGGTGTTATTCCATGAGCATTTGCTTACCAAAGTATGGGGGCCTGAATACCGGGATGATGTAGATTACCTACGTTCTTATATTCATTATTTACGGAAAAAGATTGAAATCGACTCTTCAAAACCAAAACTAATTGTCAGCAGCCCAGGTGTGGGTTATATGTTAGAGATCCCAGACGAAGTAATTCTAACGAAATAACAGGAAACTACAGACATGAATCCAAATGTATACAATCCCTTTGAGATAGCGCAAGAACAATTTGACCGAATGGCGGACGTGCTTGAACTAAACCTGTCGGCGCGCGACTTGCTGCGCGTGCCTCTCCGGGAATATCATTTTAGTATCCCGGTGCGGATGGATGATGGTGATACAAAAATCTTCCGCGCTTTCCGCATTCAACACAATGACGCCCGCGGGCCATGTAAAGGTGGAATCCGATTCCACCCCATGGGAACCGTAGATACAATGCGAGCGCTGGCAATGTGGAACACATGGCGCTGTGCAGTAGCGGATTTACCCCTAGGAGGAAGTATGGGCGGGGTCATCTGCGACCTGCACAATATTAGTGTTGGAGAACAGGAACGGATCTGCCGTGGATGGGTAAGACAGATTGCCCGGAATGTGGGCCCTGAATGGGATGTACCATCACCAGAATTGATGACTACTGCGCAGCATATGCTGTGGATGCTAGATGAGTATGAGACGATGCACGGGAGTAGAAGCCCTGGCTTCATAACCGGAAAACCAGTGGACATGGGAGGTTCAGCAGGTAGGAAAGAGGCAACTGGTTATGGGTTGATGATTGCAATCCGCGAAGTGCTCAAGGAACTCGACGTCAAGCCAGCGAATACAACCGCCAGTTTTCAGGGATTTGGGAATGTCGCGCAATATGCGATCCAGCTTTACCAGCAGATGGGTGGAGTGGTCACTTGTGTATCAAGCTGGAACCAGGCAGATCTGACATCCTATTCATTTAGTAAAAAAGGGGGGGTTGACCCGAATGAGTTATTGCCAATCACAAACCCGTTTGGTGAGATCCATAAAACAAAAGCGATAGAAATGGGCTATGAGTGCTTACCCGGTGAAGCATGGATTGAACAGAACGTGGATATCCTTGTACCAACAGCGCTCGAGAACCAGATCACCCTAGAAAATGCAGGGAAAATCAGCCCGCGGGTGACAATCATTGCGGAAGGCGCAGATGGGGCGACTAACCCAAAAGCTGAACAACTGCTTGTGCAGCGGGGCGTTAAGGTAATCCCGGACATTTTAGCCAACGCTGGCGGTGTGATCTGCAGTTACTTCGAGCAGGTTCAAAGTAATATGAATTATTTCTGGAAGAGAGATGAAGTGTTGGGCAAGCTGGATGTCCACCTGACTTCTATTTATATCGATATCAGCAACTTTGCTCAAAGCCGCAAAACGCCATTAAGGGATGCGGTATACCTCGTTGCCGTTGATCGGGTCGTGCGTGCCTGTCAGGAGCGCGGTTGGGTATAGAAGACCAAGAAAGTTGATTATGAAGAGAACGAATAAAAGCTCATTACGCTCGCGGTCGATCGACTTTAATCGAAATTTTCTGGATCCAGACACACCAATAAGCTGCCTGGGGACAGGGGAGCTGGGCGGCAAAGCTGAAGGGCTTGCTTTCATAAGCGACATCCTTCATTCCGAACTGGACCAGGAAAAATTACCTGATATCAAAGTCGAAATCCCGTCCATGGCAATCCTGTGCACAGATGTCTTTGATTCCTATATAGAGCAGAATCAGCTATACGACCTTGCTTATTCAGACTTGCCAGACTCTCGTGTCGCATATGCCTTTCAAAAAGCAGATTTGCCATTTGAGGTGCTCGGAGATTTACGCTCCATAGTCGACCAGGTCCATACACCACTTGCCATTCGGTCTTCAAGTATGCTAGAAGACACCAAGAACGAGCCTTTTGCTGGAATTTATCATACCAAGATGATCCCGAACAACGAGTATGATCCGGATGTTCGTTTCCGTCAATTGGCAGAGGCGATAAAGTTTATATATGCATCCACATACTTCAAGGGTGCAAAGGGTTACCGGAAGACGATTGGCCACAAGGACGAAGACGAAAAGATGGCAGTCATCATCCAAGAATTAGTAGGGAAAAGGTACCGAAACCGGTTTTACCCTGAAGTGGCAGGTGTGGCGCGCTCCTATAACTATTACCCACTGAAACCCGCCAAACCAGAGGATGGTGTGGTGAATCTGGCTCTGGGTTTGGGGAAAACGGTCGTGGATGGAGGAATTTCTTGGCAATATTCACCGGCATTTCCAAAGGCGGAGCCGCCATTTGGGTCGGTATCGGACATGCTCGTAGATACCCAAACAGAGTTCTGGGTGGTGAATATGGGAGAGCCTCCCAAATACGATCCAATCAATGAGGGCGAGTATATTACTCAGGAGAATATTGTATCAGCAGAAGAGGATGGATCGTTACAATATGTTGCTTCCACATATAATGCGCTGGCAGGCAGACTGTCAATCGGAACAGGTTTTAAAGGACCACGGGTTCTGACATTTGCCCCGTTGTTGGTACTCAAACTGGTGCCCTTCAGTGATCTTATGAAATCACTGCTATCCATCTGCGAGCAATCTCTCGGCACACCCGTAGAAATTGAGTTTGCTATGACCTTCAACCCACACCGCTTTGGTTTTTTACAGGTACGGGCAATGGCAATCCCAATCGATGTAGTCCATGTCTCAGAGGCAGAATTGGAGGGCGAGAATGTTGTGGTTTCCTCCGATAGCGTGTTGGGGAACGGAATTGTGGAGAATATCAAGGATGTAGTGTACATAAAACCAGAGAGTTTTGAGTTAAAGAATACGAAGGCAATTGTTCCAGAACTGGAGCAATTCAATGACAAGCTATTGGGAGCTGGCCTCCCTTATTTGTTAATCGTATTTGGTCGATTAGGCACCGCTGACCCATGGCTCGGCATCCCGGTACAATGGGGACAGATATGCGGCGCAAAAGTGATCGTGGAAGCCACATTGGCAAATGTAAGGGTGGAGTTGAGCCAGGGGGCTCACTACTTTCACAACATGATCAATCTGGGCATTAAGTATTTTTCCTTGCCTTTTAACCAACAGCATAAGATCGATTGGAAATGGTTAGGAGGGCAGGAAATAATTGATGAAACCCGTTTCATCCGCCATGTCAGACTCGAAGCTCCGTTGAAAATCCGGGTCGATGGGCAGAGGAGCCGGGGGGTAATCTGCAAACCTTGAGACTAGAAAATGAACGAGACCGAAAATCCACTTGATAATTTGATCCACCAACTACGGGAACGGGCAAAAGAGCTCAACTGCATGTATGAAGTGCAGGAATTGCTGAGTACCCCGGAGATCACCATCGAAGAGGTATGCCAAGGAATCATCCGTGCTCTTCCACCAGGCTGGCAATACCCGGATGTGTGTGGGGGGCAGATTGTTTTTGGCAGTAAGGCTTATCAGACCCCGCTCTTTGAAGAAAGCCCCTGGGTGCAGAGCGCCACTATTTATATCCAGGATCAGGATGTGGGTAAGATCAGCGTGTGTTATACCGAAGAACGACCTGCCTCAGATGAGGGTCCCTTTCTCAAAGAAGAGCGTAAGCTGATTAATACCATTGCAGAACAATTTGGCTTTTATCTTCTTCACCAACAACTCCGCCAAGTGTTCCAGGAGCAATTAGAGGAGGGAGAACGAAAGAGTGATTGGGGGGTAATCCTGGATATGCTCAAGGCGACTGACTCAGGGCTGCTGATGCGAATCTCCAGCAAGATGGTGAACTATCTATACTGGCACGAGGTCAAAGAGGCTGAGGAGATGCTCAAGGTGATCAGCCCGGTTTTCCATGAGGGCAGCGAGGCATTTGGTGAAAACCGTCCATACAAACAACAGCCAGAAACAGACCTCCTGTCGATCAGCGACAAGGTATTCACCCTTGCCAGCCAGCATCTATCTCAAAGTGCGATCCTGGAAAATATCCAGCGCTGGATTAAAGAGGATCGTTCAGCTTTCCTGGTAGATATATTGGCTAACCCTGGCTCTTCGCTAGGTGATATCAGCTCAGCAATCGAGCGCTTTCATTTGCTCGCACCTCAGGGAATTGAGCTGACGGCGCCGCGTGAAAAATGGTTCCGAACCTCGCTCATCCGACGCGTTTTAAGCGACCATCCCTGGTTCATCGAGGTAGCCAAGAATTACATTAACATAAATGATTTTAGCGGGTTTATGCACCGGGCGATATTTCCCGCGGGTAGTCATGGAAAGCTGGGTGGGAAGAGCTCGGGACTTTTCCTGGCAGCGCAGATTCTTAACCAATCGCGGCGTGATCAAGAATTACTGCGGGTGGTTAAGACTCCGAAGACATGGTACCTTACTTCGGACGGTATTTTTTATTTCATCGGTTATAACAACCTTGAAGACATTATTGAGCAAAAGTATAAAGATTTGGTTCAGGTCAGGCAAGAGTACCCTTATGTATTGGCCTTATTCAAGAACTCACCCCTCCCCCCTGAGATTATCAAAGGGCTTTCGCTAGCACTGGACGATTTCGGCGATGTACCCCTGATTGTACGTAGTTCCAGCTTACTAGAAGACCAGGTTGGAGCCGCTTTCGCGGGAAAGTACAAAAGCCTGTTCATCGCAAACAAAGGCACGAAGGAGGAGCGCCTGGAAGCGATCATGGATGCGATTGTTGAGGTCTATGGGTCGATGTTCAGTCCTGATCCGATTGAATATCGGTACGAGAACGGCTTGGTCGACTATCATGAAGAAATGGGGATCATGATCCAGGAGGTGGTGGGAACACAGGTGGGACATTATTACATGCCAGCATATGCCGGGGTGGCATTTAGCAACAACAATTATCGCTGGTCCAGTCGGATCCGTCGTGAAGACGGATTGGTTCGCCTGGTGCCAGGTTTGGGCACGCGTGCGGTCGATCGTCTGAGTGATGATTATCCGGTCCTAGTGGCGCCAGGGAATCCCAAGCTGCCAGTCAATGTTTCGCTAGATGAGATCGTCCGCTATTCACCGAAAAAGATCGATTTAATCAATCTGAAGACGAAATCCTTTGAAACTGTGGAGATAAGAACGCTATTTAAAGAGCATGGGCAAGAATATCCCCTTATCAACAGGCTAGTTTCGATTCTTCAACCTGACCAATTACACATACCGAGCGGCTTGGGGGTCGATTTTGATCATGATGAGTGCGTAGTGACGTTCGAGGGATTAATCTCCCAGACGCCATTCATGAGACAACTGGAAGCCATTTTGAAAACATTGCAGGAAGCCCTGGGCTATCCGGTTGATATCGAGTTTGCGCATGACGGTGTTGATTTCTATCTATTGCAGTGTCGTGCTCAGAGCTATGGGGAGGACAGTTTACCCGCGGAAATCCCAAGGGGCATCCCGAGTGATGAGATTATTTTTACCGCTAACCGATTTATTACTAATGGAAATGTGTTGGATATTACCCATATGGTATATGTCGATCCTTACAAATATAGTGAGCTGGAAAGCCAACAAGATTTGGCTGCGGTGGGACGGGTTGTGGGTAGGCTAAACAAAATCTTACCCAGACGCCAGTTTATCCTTATGGGACCCGGACGTTGGGGGTGTCGAGGGGATATCAAGCTGGGGGTAAGCGTCACCTACTCAGATATAAACAATACTGCCATGTTGATCGAAATCGCTCGCAAGCAACGCGATTACACCCCTGATCCTTCTTTTGGTACGCATTTCTTCCAGGATTTAGTTGAAGCTTCCATCCGTTATCTGCCGCTCTATCCCGATGACCGCGGAATAATATTTAACGAGCAGTTCCTGACGATCGCCAAGAGTATCCTTCCGGAAATACTACCTGATTTTGCCAACCTTACCGATGTGATCCGGGTGATTGATATCCCAGCTGTAACTGAAGGGCGGGTTTTGCAGGTGATGATGAATGCAGATACTGAACAAGCGCTTGCCAGGTTGACCCTGCCGAGCAAAGTGATTGAACTTGAAGCCAAGAAAGCCAAAGGAAATGTTTATCGGGAGGTTACAGATATCCACTGGAGATGGAGGCTGCAAGCAGCAGAAAGCATTGCAGGTCTCATTGATCCGGATAAGTTCGGTATTAAAGGTATTTATATCTTTGGCAGTGTCAACAATGCTACCGCTGGTCCGGAAAGTGACATTGATTTGTTGATCCACTTCCAGGGAACTGATGCCCAGCGGGATGATTTGCTGCTCTGGTTAGATGGTTGGAACTGTTCTCTGTCAGAGATGAACTACCAGCGCACCGGTTACAAGATTAGCGCGCTGCTAGATGTCCATCTGGTGACCGATGAGGATGTTCACAACCGGAGCAGCTTTGCATCCAAGATTGGGTCGATCAGCGATGCGGCTCGCCCGTTAACGATGGGCAAGCGAAGAAAGAAAAACGGTCATTAGATCAGTGCCCGAATGGCTTTCTCGGGCTCAGCGGGATCAAAACGAACCAGAGCCAACTCGGCACCGTCGTGCGCAGCGGTGAAGGCCCATGTTCGACCGAGACGTTCGCGCCACGATCCGGTTATCCTGGCGGACTCGTGGATATGACCATGCAGGGTAATGAGGGGCTGTCTTTTTTCGATAAAACAACGGATGGCGATGCTACCAGCGTGGATATCCAGAGGGGTGTTATCGATCATTCTACCATCCAGCGCCACCCGGTCCAGAGTGGTTTGATGGGGGGGAGCATGGAATAGGAAAATTGCCCTGGACAGGTCAGAGTTATTAGTCAGTAGTTCTAGATCTGCCTGAATGGTGGTGTACCGAATCTCTTGGGGAGAAACAGGGACAGATCGCCAGCCTTCCTCAGGGGAGATGCAGCCCAGATCGACGAAACGAGATACATCATAGCGCTCCCAATCCTTTAATGCGAAAGGCGTGGGAGGAACACAGGCATAACCGTAAACCGTAAACCCTCCACAATCTATCTTACGGAAGTGAAGGTAGTTCCACAAGCCTAGTGATTCACCCTGCATCAGCTCGATTTCTTCGGCGCGGGTATCGTCATTGCCCAGGATGAGGAGAATTTGAGGGTAAGTTGAAGAGAGCTGAGTTTTCAACGCCCCGAATCCATCCTGGAGGACGATATGGATGAAACTCTTTTCAGGTGAGTCGCGTGAAGAAGATAGCCCGTCGGGTAATAAGTCGCCTCCTAACAGGACAACATCCGGCCTCTCAGTCAGAATCACCTGAAAGAGCTTTTGGTAACGTGACAGATGCCCGTGTAAGTCTGAGACAAAGAACCAGAGGTTCATAGGACAATTATAGTGGGGAATAGGGCATTGTTGGGGGAGAAAGATGAGTAGTCTCCTTTTTTATATTTTTTTTATACACTGATTGGCTAATTTTATGAGTATTCCATACGATTTGGTTATAGTACTAGTACCGATGCATCTATTACGTTTTAATTTCCAATCAGCTTATTTCAAACAAGGAGACTAAATATGTCAGTAATTCAAGACGTCATTGCGATGGTGCAGGAAAAAGATGCTGGACAACCCGAGTTTCATCAGGCAGTCAAAGAGGTGCTCACCACACTGGAACCCACCGTTGACAAGCATCCGGAATTTGTAAAGGCAAAGATCTACGAAAGAATCGTTATACCCGACCGAGTGATCATGTTCCGGGTTCCATGGGTTGACGACGCCGGCGAGGTTCAGGTGAACCGAGGCTTCCGTGTTCAGTTTAATAATGCCATCGGCCCATACAAGGGCGGCTTACGCTTACACCCATCGGTTAACCTGGGGATTATTAAGTTCTTAGGATTTGAACAAGTTTTAAAGAACTCGTTAACCACACTCCCAATGGGCGGCGGCAAGGGCGGTTCCGATTTTGATCCCAAGGGCAAATCGGACATGGAAGTGATGCGCTTCTGCCAGTCGTTCATGCAAGAACTTTATCGCCATATTGGCCCAGATACGGATGTACCGGCTGGTGACATCGGGGTCGGCGGGCGTGAAATCGGCTACTTATACGGGTATTACAAGAAGATTGTCAATGAGTATACCTGTGTACTGACGGGAAAGGGTCTGGAATATGGCGGCAGCCTGATCCGTCCGGAGGCAACCGGTTACGGAGCAGTATATTTCGCGGCAGAAATGCTGGCTACCCGGGGGAAGGACATCCAGGGGACAGTTTCAGCAGTGAGCGCTGCCGGGAATGTCGCCCAATATACCGTTGAGAAGCTACTGCAATTGGGTGGCAAGATTATCACCCTGTCTGACTCAAATGGCACAATTGTCGATGAAAAAGGAATCGATCGCGAAAAACTCGATTTTGTATTGGAGTTGAAGAACCTCCGCCGAGGCAGGATCAGTGAATACGCCGAACGGTACAAAGTTCCATATTATCCAAATAAGAGCGTGTGGGATGTGATCGGGGAGCAAGGTGTGAAGGTTGATTTGGCATTCCCCTCTGCACATGAGAATGAGATTGACGGGAAGAGTGCAGCTGCACTGGTTAAGAATGGTTGTTACTGCGTCTCCGAGGGCGCCAATATGCCTTCTAACCTGGATGCGATCAAGGTTTACCAGGAGAACCATGTCCTTTATGGTCCTGCCAAGGCCGCAAATGCTGGCGGAGTGGCAACCTCTGGCTTGGAGATGTCACAGAACAGCATGCGTCTCTCCTGGACGCGGGAAGAGGTTGATCAGCGTCTGCAAGGGATCATGAAGAGCATCCATAAGGCATGTTTGGAAGCTGCGGAGACTTATGGCAAAAAAGGCGATTACCTGATGGGCGCCAATATTGCTGGCTTCATAAAGGTTGCTAACGCAATGCTGGCATACGGGATTGTCTGACCACAAGGTTCTGGGATCCTACGCCTGGTTTGCATCTACAGCACTTCCCAAGAGTGTGGAAGTGAACAAGGGCTCAAGTTAAATTCACGATGGGGTGTCAATTACATGTTGGTATGTAGTTGACACCCTTCATTAATGGGTAGTGACATGTTGGGAACACATGTAGACCAATCCCTGACGGATAAAATGATTGATGAGGCTATTATTGAATGCGCCGAAAAAATTTTCGCAGGCGATTCACTGCGAATGCGACAATCATTGCTCCAGTCGCACTGCGAAAACTGCCAGTGTGTGGCTGAATGCTTGGCAAGACAGATTGGTGAGTATCTCGGACGGGTAGACCGGACAGTGAAAGCTGTGTATAACTACCAGCCGGTGGAAGAAACCGGGAAAGAGCCAACAGGAGCCAGTGAGCCATATGTTGGTATCAACTTGGTGGTGTGGGTTGAGAGGAAGAGCGCAGCGTTGAGTGCCCTGATTGAAACGCTCGAGACAGTGCTCAAAGGTAGCCAAAGTCAGATTGGTTGCGCAGCAGCTACCCCGGCGTGTTTTGCATTGGATGTGAGGTTGGTCTCAGATTATGATGTACAAGAGGGCCGAGGTTTGGGCTTGCTGGTACGCGCCGCTAGCATCCGCTCCATACCCGTCTGGAAGCGAACTATCCAGCCTGTATCAAATGTATTTGAAATGGGAACTGAACATGAGCAGGTTATCTTGCCAGAGGTTTTCGACCCGGAATTGATCCCAGAGGGCAGGTTGCTGGAGCATGCTCGGTCGATCGAAAACATTCCACCCCAAGAACGGGGAACATTGGAGCACCACCTCACCGAGCTTAAGGTGATATTGATCCGGAGGATCATCAGCGACCAATTGGCATATATCAACATTGCCAAAAAGTGGTTCAAAGTGAGGGATCTGGCGGAAATTCATCGGCGTAAGATTGGATTAGGCAGGATCGGTGGGAAAGCCGCCGGGATGATGCTAGCGGCAAATATCCTAAACGAGATGGGGGACGAAGCCTTACGCGCTAGTTATTGCATTCCTGGATCGTATTTTCTTGGTTCAGATGTGATGTATATCTTCATGGCGATGAATGGCTTCACGTACTGGAATGATCAAAAGTACAAGCCAGAAGAGCAAATTTGGGCAGAATATCCTCAACTTAAAAAAGATTTTGAGGCCGGCAAGTTTCCACCAGAAATCCTGGTCGAATTGAAGGACCTGTTGGAGAGCATTGGGAATAAACCGTTGATCGTGCGTTCTTCCAGTCTATTGGAAGATAACTTTGGGACTGCCTTTGCTGGCAAGTATGACAGCCACTTCTGTCCGAACCAGGGCACTGCCACAGAGAATCTGACTGAACTGACGCGAGCGATCGCAGGCACATTCGCCAGCACACTCAAACCCGAGGCACTGTTATACCGGCGCAGCAAGGGTTTGCAGGATTATGACGAGCGTATGGCAATCCTGATCCAAGTGGTGCAAGGGGAGGCTTATGGGCGATATTACTTACCGCACGGGGCTGGGGTCGCGTTCAGTCACAACTTGTATCGGTGGAACCCACAAATCCGACGTGAAGACGGTTTTGCCCGGCTGGTGTGGGGTTTAGGCACACGGGCAGTTGAACGGGTGGGCAATGATTACCCGCGCCCGGTAGCGCTTAGCCATCCAACTTTGCAACCGGATGATACGCCGGAGGCGATCCGCTATTATTCACAACAGTACGTGGATCTGATCGATCTTGAAGAAAACACCTTCAAAACAGTACCAGTGCGGGATGTTTTACGCCCTAACTACCCAGTACTACGTTTTATCGCTCAAGTGGATCGAGATGGTTACCTGGTCACCCCACGCAGCCGGGTGATGGAGGATGAAGTCAGCGGATTGGTAATCACATTTGATGAGCTGCTGCGTCGAACTCCATTTGCGGCAACTCTATCGAAGATGCTGCGTTTGTTAGAAGAACATTATCACAGTGCAGTGGACATGGAGTTCACTGTACAGATCCCCGATCCATATGCGCTGCTACCACAAGTGCAAATCACATTGCTGCAGTGCCGTCCACAGAGTATGCTCAAAGAGGCAGAAGCCGGCAAAATACCCGAACATCTGGAAAAGGAGGATATCCTCTTCTCGACGCACTTCATGGTGCCGAGAGGCTTGGTGGCAAATATTCGATATGTACTGTTCGTACCGCCTGAGATGTATTTTGCACTGGAGACTGCCGAAGCTCGCAAAGATTTGGGCGGGGTGATCAGCCGGCTGAATGCTGCATTACCG
>Ga0315291_10004684_pt1 | contig 17339 bp, 17 predicted proteins | sample YL17G12_20_MG_FD_203070 | JGI IMG/M metagenome (GOLD analysis project Ga0315291, IMG submission 203070) | Sediment microbial communities from Yellowstone Lake, YNP, Wyoming, USA - YL17G12_20 | ecosystem: Environmental > Aquatic > Freshwater > Lake > Sediment | place: USA: Wyoming | collected...
CACGCAGTTGAGTTGAAATCGAAAAAAGTCATTTTGCGTTCTAATACGCTCATGGTAAGTATGTTATGTAATTCTTCAAGTTGCTAGACCGGACAGTACTGAGAAGGGATAATAATCTGGAGTATTATTCAAGGTGGTGACCATGCCTACGCGCGCAAGAAGGCATCAATTGGGGAGCTCTTTGATTTATCACGTTTATAACAGGTGCGCCAGCCAGGGGCCTATTTTTCATATCGAGGAGGACTTCCGTCATTTCATGTGGCTGATCAGGAAATATACAGAGGCATTCCACCTTTCCGTCTATCATTGGGTCATCATGAGCACGCATTTCCATCTCCTCCTCCAGATAAAAGAGCCGGCGGAGATCTCCCGATTCATGGCGGGTATATCCCACGCCTATACACGCTACCATCACAAGGTATATTCGACCAGGGGATTTCTCTGGCAGGGTAGGTTCAAGCTGCAGCCTGTTCAAAAAGAGCAATACCTCATGGCCTGCGGTAGATATATCGAGAGGAATCCCGTGCGGGCGGGGATAGTAAATGAAGCAGTGGAATATCCGTGGAGCAGCGCAAGGTTTTACTGCGCCGGGCTTGATGACGGCAGCACAAGCAAAGACCCGACATATGCGAGATTCGGCAGAAATCATTCAGAAAGGCAATCAGCTTATAAATGCTTCCTGAGCAATTTTAATTCCCAGGAGGAAACGCTTTTCCGGAAGTTTGACAAACCGGCGGGGGACGCATTTTTCAGGAGTAGGCTGAGATTAGTGAATGGGCGTCAGATACCTCTAAGACAAGGGAGACCAAGAAGCATAATATATCCACAACAATCTGCATGCGTGTAGCTTAGCTAATACGTCTTGGCTAACAGGCATTTTTGAAGAGGTCTTTTGTCACCTGCTCCGGCTGAGCGATCATCAGCGTCCACTTCCATGAGTCCCTATTCCCCCCGGCGCTGAACGCAGCCATATCGTCAGCCCACCAGAGCCCCTCCAGAGGCATGACGATGTAGTCTTTTGAGGGGTCAGCCTTTTTGATCATGAATTTCATCGTATAGGAAACCGCATAGAGCGCCTGGATGGCATCCTCAAACTCCTTTGCTTTGTTCGGGTCTCCCGTCCCGTCAATCATCAGGAAATTCATCTCGGGAACATCCACTATGACAGGCTCTTTGTGCGGCGGATTGTAGAGCTGTTCGAGTTCTTTCTTGAGGTCGAGTTTTTTCATGTCAATAGTTTACCTATTTTATGCGATTGTCATTGCGAGTCCAGCGAAGCGGGACTCGCAATGACATCCTTTACATATTACCTCCTGTATAATAGAGGCAGGCACCCACACAAAATGCAAGAGAGCCAGAAATGGTGTTAGGGTATCTGTGTGTATCTGCGTGCATCCTGTTTCAAAATGCGTACCCGTGTTCATCTGTGGTTATTAATTTTGAAACAAACTGAGCGGATTTGGTTATTGACTTCGCGGCGTTGCCGGCCGCCTTCCCGGAGGGGGCGGCAACATCTTCGCTCCGGCTCGATCTTCCCTGGCGATGCCCCGGGCGATCGCAGCGAGCATTCTTGGCGCAAGCTGCTCGAGGCGGCGGTGTATTATCTCGCCATCCGATTTTATAAGAACGTCCGCTCCCTCCATCCAGACCGTGAGCTCCTTTGCGCCGAAGCCCTCGCCTGCCCTTCTGGGAGCTATTATGGTGATCGGATTATCGGGGCCGCGCTGCGACAGTCGCTGTTTCACCCAGGCGATGCGGGCGAGGCGCGGATCGTCCGGCGGGGGAGCCTTGAGGGCAGAAGAGCTCTCGGGAAACGCCAGCGGACGCATTGTCGCCGTGCGGCGGTACCGGTTACGGACCATGATGAATAAGGCAAGTGCGCATACTACCACCGTGACGATCAGGGACGGAGAGAACCTGCGCTTGGATGCGCGGGCTCGTTCGGCGGCCGGCGTCTGGCGTGCGAGGCTGCTTTCGGCATCGAGCACGATGCGGTATGCATAGATGGCTTCGCGGATATTCTTGAGTTCCCGGGGGCCGAGCGCAACCGCCCTGATCGCGAGTTTATTCTTTACCACGTCGTAGACGGTCTGAGAAATGCAGATCCCGCCTGGTTCCGCTTCCGATTGAAGGCGCGCGGCAATATTGACGCCATCGCCCATTGCATCGGACTCGGAGATGAAAATATCGCCAAGGTGGATCCCCATCCTGTGCTCAAGGCGCTCCATGGACGGAAGGGACTCGTTCCTGCCAGAGATCTTCTTCTGGGCATCGAGGCCGAAGGATACGGCGTCAATCGCCTAAGCGAATGAGATGAGGAGGCCGTCGCCGGTAGTTTTGACCACCTTGCCGTTGTGCACCGCAGAGAGGGAAGTGAGAAGTTTGAGATCGTCTTTGACCCGATGGAGAGTCTTTTCCTCTTCAGCTTCAGTTTTGGAGCTGAATCCCGCCACATCAGTAAAAACGATGGCGGCAAGCTGCCTCTGGCCGATGGTATCTGTCATATGTCGAAACCGATTCCTGAATATTGTGCATAATCATGCTGAGCTGTGTCAAAGATTTTCTGCCCTGCTGATTCTGTCCTGCGATGTGCATTCACCGAGCGGCAATAGCGCGGCATAGGAGTTGACAGACGGCATATACTGTGATATGTCCCACAATAGGCCGTTTATCGCTCTCAATATGGGATGCTTATTGGTAAATGGCAGCTAGAATAACACATATAACCCACTTGCCGATCGCTTGTACTTAAATATACTTCGTAGCCGACACTTAAGTGTCGGCTACGGTAAGATAGATGGAAAGGGCTAAAGATGAATGTTGGCTAAGGAAAGCTGGTAGGGGAAGCCGAAAGATAAGTTTCGGTTGCAGATATATTGTGGCAATTTGGGGAAGTTATAGATGTTCTGCTTGGTAATCTGTTCTCCAGGAATAACGACATAAATATTGCATTCTGATCAGGAATGGTGTATATTATGTATGGGGTACGCATTAGGGTGAATAGCGTATGGAACTAAAGCTCCCGTTTTCGCCAGAGATTGAAGAAGAGATCAAGGCAGAACTCCGCAGAGGGATGTTCCAGACTGCGATCTTCCTTACCATAAAGCAGATGAAAAGTACCTACCACCTCAGCCTGAAGAATCACCAGCGGAGCTATGCCGTCGCCAGGGCAATCCTGCAAAGGCAGTTCCCCGATTTCTTCCCCCAGATGCGGCTCTTCTACTGAGATATAGACTATCGGCGCGCAAGACACCATGGGCATTTCGTGTTAGATCGCTTCGTCGCCCCGCTCCTACAGGCAAGAAGGTAGCGTGACTCCTCGCGATGACAAGAGGCATATTTTTAAATGTGTCATCCCCATGCGCCTTCTGCTCCCGATGCGGGCGACCGACGGCGTGCATTGTGTTATAATTTCTTCCCGATGAAGAAATCAATCGAGCTCACTGAGTACATTCACCCATCAGCGGCCAGCGAGATTCGGTCGTCCATAGAGGCGGCTGATGGCAACGAGGTGTTTTTCCTCGGTAAAACGGACGATCGGCTCATCGTGAAAGATGTCTCCGTGCTCGCGAGGGGTGATGGCGAAAGTGTTCCGGCCATTACGAGAAACGTCTCCCTGAGCGACGTAGTCATTCATAACCATCCCGATGGGATAATTCACCCTTCCAAGGCTGACCTCGCGGTGGCATCTGAGTTGGGGAATCGCGGCGCAGGGTTCTATATCGTTGATAATGCCGTCGAGCGGATATATCCCGTTGTCCAGCCCGCTCAGAAGATTGAATTGGTTCCGCTCGATCTCGATCGGATGGTTTCGTACATCCGCCCCGGAGGTCCGCTCAGCAGGGCTCTGAACGATTACGAGTATCGGGAAGAGCAGCAGACAATGACGGCGAGGGTGATCAAAGCCTTCAACGAGAACCTCATCGCCCTGATAGAGGCGGGCACGGGGACGGGGAAATCCCTCGCCTACCTCATCCCCGCGATCTCGTGGAGCCTGCTCAACGGTGAGCGGGTGGTGGTATCAACGAACACGATCAATCTCCAGGAGCAGCTCATCGGGAGGGACCTGCCGCTCCTCCAGCGTCTGAAGGGGCTGCACTGCAAGGCGGTGCTGGTGAAGGGAAGGAGCAACTACCTCTGCCTGCGGAAGCTCGCCGCGGCGCGCGAAGAGAGCAGGCTTCTCCTTGAATCCGAGGGGCAGGATGAGCTGAGCGAACTCATTCGCTGGTCCGAGAAAACAAAAGACGGGAGCCTCTCCGATCTGAGCTTCATCCCGCGCAGGGAGAACTGGGAGCGTGTCTGCGCCGAGGCGGATCAGTGCACGCGCCTGCACTGCCCCTATTATGCGAAATGCTTTTTCTACAAGGCCAGGAGGGAATCCTCGAGCGCCCACGTCCTCGTGGTGAACCACCACCTGCTCATGGCAGACCTCGCGGTGCGCAGCCGCACGGAGAGCTACGATCGGCCGGCGGTGCTCCCCCGGTTCCAGAGGATTATCATCGACGAGGCCCAGCATATCGAAGATGTCGCCACGGAGTACCTCGGCTTCCAGATTTCGAAGTATGGCCTGCTCAGGATACTGCGCCGCCTCCAGGGCACGAGAGAGACCGGCAGGGGGCTGCTCCCCTTCCTCTGCGCGAAGCTGCGCACGAAAATGGACGATGAGGATCGCGAGCGGATATCAGAAGCGCTCGAGTTGATCACCGCGACCATAGCCCCCGAGCGATTCAGCGTGGAGAAAAGGATCGCTGCTGCGATGGATCGGCTCGCTCAGGAATTGAAAACGGCGTGCGGCAAGGAGGAACAAGAGAATGGCCGCAGCCTCAGGATTACGCCGGATGTCAGCGCGTCGCCCTTCTGGCAGGGGGCGCTCTGCCCCGTCCTCAAAGAGTGCCTGGGCGTCATCAAGTCGTTCTCGGGGAAACTCGGGGAGCTCGTCAAACTGCTCGGCTCGCTTTCGGATCGCCGGAAGAAGATGATCGAGTCAGCCCTGGTGGAAATCGCCGCCATGCGGCAGCGCCTCGCGCACCAGATCGAGTGCCTCGCCTTTTTTATGGAGGGCGGAGACGGCGTCTGCCGCTGGCTGGAGCTCACGGGGAGGGGTAAATGGGAGCGCCTGAGCTTCTGCGCCGCTCCCCTGGATGTCTCGGAGGGGATGCGCGAGGCCATTTACAAGCGTTTCGGCACGGTGATCATGACCTCGGCGACGCTCACCGTGGGCGGCACGTTCGACTATTTTCGCTCCCGCGTGGGGCTGGGGGACGTGGAGAAGGGAAAGATGGAGTGCTGCATCCTCCCCTCGCCCTTCGACTACACCACGCAGGCATTCGTGGCCTCGCCACGGGGGATAGCCGAACCGGGGAGCGAGGGCTATGAGGATATGCTGGCGGAAGTGGTGAGGCGGGCGGTGACGATCAGCCGGGGGAGCGCGTTCGTGCTTTTCACCTCGTACAGGCTGCTCGAGAGGCTGCACGCGAGGTTGGAGCGCCAGCTCGAGGGGGCGGGGCTCACGGTGCTCAGGCAGGGAACCGATAACCGCACGGCATTGCTCAACCGCTTCCGGAGGGAGAAGGGATCCGTCCTCTTCGCCACTGACAGCTTCTGGGAGGGCGTTGACGTGAGGGGCGAGGCGCTGCAGTGCGTGATCCTCACGCGGCTGCCGTTCAGGGTTCCGGACGAGCCCATCCAGCAGGCCCGCATGGAGGCGATCGAGCTCGCGGGGGGGGATCCGTTCCTGGAATACAGCGTCCCCCAGGCGGTGATCAAGTTCAGGCAGGGGTTCGGAAGGCTGATACGGCACCGCGAGGATATCGGCGCGGTGCTCATCCTCGATTCCCGCGTCCACACCAGGAGGTACGGGAGACTCTTTCTGAACTCGCTCCCCCCCGCCTCAATCTGCAGCCTCGACGCGGGGGGAGCGCTCGAGGCGATGGAGAAATTTTTCGCGGGGGTGAGGTCGGTGAGGGGATCAAAACCCCCTGTGCAGGCCGAGCGAGCGGGCACACGCTAACACGCGCGCGAACTCATCGGCCGTGATCCCGCGTCGCAGCTCGGGATATGAGTCGGCGTGGTGGCAGGGCCGGTACTGGTCCATGATGTTCACGTATGAATCGCGCGACAGCTCCTCGGCGATGAAGCGGAGCACATTCTCGGAGCGGGCGAGCCCGTTCGGGAGCACCAGGTGCCGGATGAGGAGGCCACGCCGGGCGATTCCGCGCTCGTCCGTTTCCAGGACCCCCACCTGGCGGTGCATCTCCCTGAGGACGGCGCGATTCCAGTCCCAGTAGCCGGATGCCTGCGAGTATGTTTCCCCCTCGATATTGCTTCCGTACTTCGCATCGGGCATGTAGATATCCACCACGCCGTCGAGAAGCTTCAGGATTTCGGGAGAGTCGTAGCCGCCGGAGTTGTAGACAATGGGCACGCACAGCCCTTTTTCCACGGCAAGCGGCAGCGCTTCGAGGATTTGCGCGACGACGTGGGTGGGAGAGACGAGATTGAGATTGTGGCAGCCGTAGTCTTGCACGGCGAGCATGAGGGAGGCGAGGCGCTCCGGCCGCACTGTTTCGCCGAGCGCTGACTGGCTGATCTCTGAGTTCTGGCAGAAGACGCAGTGGAGGTTGCAGCCAGAAAAGAAAATGGTGCCGGACCCGTGCATTCCCACCAGCGGCGGCTCCTCCCCGAAGTGAGGGGCGCTGCTGGAGACCACGGCGTAGCGGCCGATCCGGCACTCCCCTGTCTCGTTCTTCACGCGGCTCACGCCGCATCTCCGGGGGCAGAGGGTGCAGCGGGAGAGGATTTCGAGCGCCGCTCCGGCGCGCCGGGCGAGTTCACCATTCCTGTGTAGACGATGGTAGGGGAGGGACAACTCCTCGCGGTGCATGGGTTGTTCCATATGTATGGTATAATGGCGCTTTGCAACCGCCCGGTGGCGTTAGTGCATGCCGGGCCGTCCCTCGCGACCAGCTTCCCCGCGCGGGATGAGAATCGCTGCTCCTTGAGCGGTGGAAACACCGTTATTCTATCCGAATGGATCGTCGCGGGATAGAGGATTCCACAGTGTCCGAAGTGTTATCGGTTATTGCAATGGGTCAGTCTCGGGGGCGGGCAGCGGATCCATGCATATAGTGTTCTTTCATCCACGGATTGACACGGATTAACACGGATTCAAAAGCTCCTGAAATTCCTTCCAATAAAATCCGAGACAATCAGTGAAATCCGTGGATTGGTTTTATAAGCACCCCCCATAACCGACCCATTACCGGTTATCGAAGTTCCCTATTGCGCGGAATCATTCCCTGCCGTACAATGAAGCAAACGCTGGAACTGAGTTGAACCATGCCGGTGCAGGGAATGGCTTTCGTATTGTTGCCGGCGGCGAGTTACTAAGGAGAGCATGATATACTTTACATTTTTCTGTCACCCCCGCGGAAGCGGGGGTCCAGCCTTGAAGCATTAATGCTGGATTCCCGCTTCCGCGGGAATGACAATGGTTCTTTGATGTAAAGATATTTGTGCTCTGAGTAATAATACCTTCGAGGAGGTGAGAACAATGCCCGAGATTGAGATTGGGAAGGTCACGCACTACTTCGGTCACATCCAGGTTGCGGCCATTGAGCTCAGCGGCCCGCTCAGCGTCGGTGACCGCATCAGGATCGTCGGTCACACCACGGAATGCCAGGAGACGGTGGAGTCAATGCAGGTTGAGCATCAGAACATCACCCAGGCCAAGGCAGGCGATTCCATCGGCATCAGGGTTGCAAAGAGGGTGCGGCCTCACGACAAGGTGTTTAAGATTGTCCAGGAGGGAGGAGCGGCGGGCTTATGACAGATGAAGTGAAAAAGGAAGGGGGAGCGGAGGCGGAGAAACCGACAGTGGGGGAGGTGAAGCCCCAGGAGCCCGCACAGGGCGACGTGTCGAAGAAAGAGGGGGCACAGAAGAGCGCTCCAGCTCCGAAGAAGGAAAAACCCGACAAGTGCGAGCAGTGCGGCAAGGCGCTGAGCCGCGTCAAGTGGTACTATCGGAATGGCGGCTACTACTGCACGAAGCGCTGCTGGAAGGAGTTCACGATAAAGCAGGAAGAGGGGAAGAAGAAGGCAGAAGCCCCCACGCCTCCTCAGGCATGAGCTGAATGAATACCGAACCGCGGCCTCGTGGCCGTATCGATACACTATTGAGCGTAGCCCTGCGCATCCTGCTGGTGGTGTTGTTCACCCTTGCCGGAGCCTGGGTGGCGACGGTCGTTCCCTCCATGAGGGGCCGTGTGCCTCTCGGCGCAGCCATCGGCTTCGCGCTCATCTCCGTCTGCTTCCTGAAGGAGAGATCAATTCTCGCATTCTGCCGGGAATACAGCGCGGCACTCTCCCTCACCGGCATCCTCATCTACGTAGCGATCCTCGGGCTGGCAACCTACAGCGAGCTCTTCGATCTCCGCTGGTTTGACTGGCTCTCCATGTAGTGGCTGCTCAAAGGCTTATTACTTTCTCAGCCTGGAGGAGGGCGTTGAGGATCGCGTGCATCGTCGCCGGTTTCCCCACTGCGATGTCGGCCCCGCCTTCGATCTCCTTAAGGGATTTCTCAGCGATAAGAATCTGGACGCCCTGCTCCTGCATGAGGGACAGACTCTCCATGGCGGCGGAGCCCGCATGCGCCAGCCTCACCGCTGAACCGACGAGGATGATTGCCTTCGGCTGCGGGGCGATTTCGGTGAGGGTGTAGAGGAAGCTCTGCATGAGACTGCGGCCATGGGGATGGTCGCCGTCGCCGATTGCGCTGCTGGTGATGTAGATGACGCAACCACTCTTCCTCTCGGGTGTGGGGACGAGATGCATCTCACCATCCGGTGACGGGAGCGAGCCGACGGTATCAATGTGCCCGCTGCCGTGTTGGGGGACGTGTGGTGAATAGCCCATGACACCCGCTCGTTGCGGTTTGCCGGTGTACTGCCGGGAACTGCTTCCCGCGACGTCCCCGACACTCTACCATAGTGCGCGCGCAGCTGCAATTGTTTCTATGCTCCCTGTTTCTATGCTCCCGAAATGGCGGGTAATGTAGGGGTCGGATTCATCCGACCCGCCTGGCGGGCTTGATAAAACTTGTCCTGAGCGTAGCCGAAGGATCAAGCCCCTACAGGGAGAAGTACTTCTGATTACATTTCACCCATCAGGTGAACGTTTCAATCTGTTATCCGCCATTTCGGGATTCTGGACTATCCCCAGTTTTCATAGAAACAGCTTTGATGCTACACCACAGAGGACACGGAGCCTATTACAGCAGCAACAACAGTTTCTCGTTTCTGGTTTCTAGAAAGAGATTGATCTGTGTGTATCTGTGTTCATCTGCGTCTATCTGTGTGAATCTGTGTCACACGTCAATCTCGGTGTCCTCTGTGCTCTCTGTGGTGAGACACTATTGCTGCCTGGTGACTGTACAATGGGCGATGTCCACACTTATTTGTCCACCATACGGCCTCCCCCCCGCTGATAAAGTGGTTGAAAAGTTCCGCCCGGGGAGTATAATCCTGAACATGAACCAGAACGCGGAGGCGGGGAAGATGTCACACTCGCGATATGCTGCCGGCATTTTTATTGCGGCGGCGCTCATCGGCTGTGCGGGGCCGAGGATCTGGGTTACCGTCAGGCCGCAGTTCGACTATCAGAAGATTCACACCATCGCCGTGTTGCCGTTTGAGAATAAATCGGGCTGCGCGGATGCAGGACAGGTCGTCTCGGAGAAGCTCACCGCCCTCCTCCTTCAGAGGGGCCCCTATACGATGGCTCCCGGGGAGACGCCCAAGGTCGATCCCCAGAAGGATTACCTGTCTCCAGGGGGGGATATGGCTCCTGCCGTCGCGGCGGAGCTCGGCCGGTCGGCAGGGGCTGAGGCGCTCCTCATCGGCGCTGTTCTGAACTACAAGAGCGACCGATTCCACGAGGTACGATTTTATGGAGCGCCATTCGGATTTGATGAATCTATGCATGAAGCCTATTATGACGAGATCCCCGTTGACTGGTACAAGATAGATGCCGTAGTCGAGGCGCGCATCAGGCTTATCGACGCTTCCACGGGGAAGGTCATCTGGTCCGACTCGAGGACCGGCACATCCTCTTCCTACGGCGCCCCCCCCGCCATGGATGAGGCGGAGGTCCTGGACCAGGCAGCGGATAGCGCCGCGAGGAAACTGCTGCTCGGCCTCGTCCCACACGAGCAGCGTGTCAGGGTGCCGCGGGGGAGCCCCGTGGTCTGCGGCGCGTTCATCGACCATGCCGTGGATATCCGCTCCACGTTCACTCCCCGAGACGATTCTCTCTATGTCGTCATTGAGCTCGACAGGGAATTTGCAGGAAAAGAGATCCTCATGAAGATAGACAAAGCGGATACGGGCGTGAACATCTCTGAAGAGCGCTGCGCGTGGGAAGGGGGGAGTGACACCCACGCGTTCAAGGAGAATATCAAGACGCTCGTTGCGAAGGGCGGCTTCGGGAAATATCGTGCCGCCTATTTTGTGAGTGGCACGAGAATCAGCGAGGCGGATTTCCACATCCGCAAGGAATAGCACTCACCCTGGGGGATCACCCCTCAGGCAGCAGTGGCTCAGGCCCTCTCCTATATCGAAACGACCACCGGCCGACTCTTCGTCGCGGTCCTCATCGCGAGACTCGTCGGCATGAACACCTCCCAGATGACACATGCCCCTCCGCCTCCGCAGGGGGAATAATCCCCGTGCCGGCGGAAGACGTCACTGCTTATTGCATCCCAGCAGATTACACCCTGTCCCATGGTGCTATTCTGGAAAGGTCCCTGCCCCATTCGAATATTGCCAGATAAGGGCAGTCTGTGCTATACTTTCTCATCATAATGAGCGAGAGAGTCGCCGGCTGAGAAACGGAGGAATGCGCGATGGCCGATCTTTTTGAAAAGACAATACAGAAGTACCTCCTCCCTGTAGAAAAGCTCGCCGAAGGGCCTTCAGACGCCATGTATTTCCTGCACAAAAAGGGAGGCCTCGTTTACAGCGAGGGGTATGCCCATCCCCCGGGAGGGCTTTTCGGTTGTCTGATCAAATATCCAGACCCCGATGGGCATATAATCATTTTGGGAAAGAGATTTAATTGGACCCACCGGCGCTATGAAGACGGGAAGCTGGCGATTGTTCCCTACAGGGAGCAGGTGCGCCGCCAGGTCGAGCTGCTCCCCGAGCTCGCCACGCGGCCGCCGTGCCCACCCTACGCGGACCACTTCAGTCACTTCCTCCTCAGCGAGATGAGGGGTTTTTTTAACGGCAAGAGATCACTCAGGATCCTCATGGAATCCACGCCACGGATCGCGGAGGTAGTCAGCTCTCTCGAGGAGCTCCTGGGCGTGCCGGGGGAGCGAGTGGGCTGCAACGGATCGCTTTCGTACGGTTACTTTGAAGAGCCCGAGGAGGATGTGGACGTCATCTTCTTCGGAACTGTTCAGGAGAACTTCGAGGTCATCGAGCGCATCAGGCAGCTCAAGAGAGAAGATCCGGCCCGCGAGTGTGTCGAGCTCGGCAAGACATGGCCCCTGCGATTCAAGCACATGGGGACGGTCGTCTGCCCATTTTTCAAGTATGCGCGCGCCGATGAGATCCCCCTGAAAGATTTCCGCATGGAGGTCGTCAAGGAATCGGTTTCAGCGAGCGGCGTGGTCGTCAATGACCGGCACACCGGCTACCTCCCGGCCCTGCTCGCGCTCGGTCGCGTCACCCTGGACGGGCGGAAGCGCAACCAGCCGATCGACCTGGTCATTTATGACGGGTCGCAGCGCGGTGAGTATTTCAGTGGCGACACACTGAGAGTCAGGAGCCGCCTGGTGAGGATCACCAGGGGCCGCGACGAGCGGGACGCCCTTCTTGTGACGATGCCGCGAGAGATAGAGAAGCTGGCGTAAGCCCCGGGACAGTGCGTGGAATACCTCAAGCTCCTCAGGAAGAACAAGAAAGCGGTCATTTACGAACTCAAGGGCGAGTACAGCGACAGCCTGGTGCGCTATATTGCCTCGACCCCTGAGAGCCGGGAGGTCTGCAACCGTCCCGAGATCGTGGGTGTTCGGTACACCGACCTTCTCGAGTCCGCGATCACCTCGGTCCTCGCGAATTTCCCGCTGGCCCCTGCGATACGCAAGCTTGACCCCCGCTCCATGGGGGTCATCCACTTTCTCCGGGGGAGCCTCAACTTCGGCATGCGGCGCGCGCTCGCGCGGGCGTACGGCTTCAATATCCACTCGTCCTCATTCATCACGTCGCAGCGGGAAAAAGACAAGTACGGACGGTGGTTCATCAAAGATAACCAGTACCGCAAGATCCTCGTCCCCCACGACGGCACACTCTTCTTTGCCGACGTCATCGCCACCGGGATTACGATCAGCAACGGCATGGACATCATCGTAAACCTTGCCAAGAACAGCGGGACACCGATCCGCCAGATATACTATTTCACCATCGGCTGCCACAAGCTCGAGAAACTCCTCAGGGAGTACCACACCACGTTGCGCCAGCTCTTCCCTCGGTATGAGCGGACCTGCGCCGTGTACCTCGAGGGCAAGTTCCACCTCGCCGACTCCAAGACCGCGGTGAGGATAAAGATCCAGGGGACCGATCTCATGCGGAGCCGCTGCCTCCTCGCGCCTGAGTTTGAGCTCTCGCAGTACGAATCGATCTGCTATCCCCTCGAGCGCTGCGTCATCTACGATGCCGGGACGCGGGCCTTCGACATCGAGGATTACCTGAGAAAGCTGGAGGCCTACTGGAGGGAGCTCAGAAACCTGGGGGAGACCGGGTGGACGCTCGAGGATGCGCTGCATGAGCGCTGGCCGGAGGATGAATACCATCTGCCCTTCGATGAGTTCAAAGCGGTCAAGTCAAAGCAGTGGCAGGGGCTGAGCGAGGCATTCCTGAAAAAGCTCTACGGGGCGTACCGAAGGAGGTGGACCACGGCGTTCAGGAAGAAGGCGGGGACCGCCCGAGCGCTCATTGATCTCTGTGACAGCCGGCTCACCCGCCTCTCCCGAGTTCTCTGAGAAGGGCTTCCCGCATCACCGGCAGCGGCGGATCCACCCCCAGCCAGATCCGTTCCTGCTCAGCCGCCTGGTAGACGAGCATGTCCGTGCCGGTGATCGTCCTGGCGCCGATCTCCCTCGCCTCTTTTATCAAGCGAGTCTCAACAGGGTTATAGACGACATCCATGACCACCATTTCAGGGCTGAGCAGTCCGGAGGGGAGAGGAATCTCTCCACCATCAGGGTGCATCCCCACCGACGTGGTGTTGATGAGAATATGAGATGCCCTCAGTGCGCGGGCGATCGCTTCGCCCCCGAGGGGGATGGCATCCACCTCTGCCGCTGAAGGAATCGCGTTGAGCAGATCCCTCCTGAGCTCCTTCGCCCTGGAGAGCGTCCTGTTGGCGATCGTCAGTGAGGCAGCACCCTCCCGGAGCACCTGTGCGCAGGCCGCGCGGGCGGCCCCCCCGGCTCCGAGCACGACGACCCGCCTGCTCCGGGGAGAGACACCGGCGTCTCTCAGCGTGCGGCTCACCGCGGACGCATCCGTATTATCAGCCTTCAGCGCGCCTTTCTCCGTGACGGAGACGGTGTTTGCTGCGCCGATTGTCTCCACCTCACCCGCGCGCACCGTACAGTACTTGATGACCTCGGTTTTGTAGGGGATGGTGACTGCCAGCCCCTTGAGCGGTGAAGAGGGGATTGATTTCATGAACTGATCAAACCGGGCGGGAGGAACCGGCTGCGCCGTGAAGCGGCACGGGAGGCCAAGGGCTTCAAATGATGCGTTGTGGATCACGGGTGACATGGAATGGCCGAGGGGCCAGCCTATGACGGCGTATTCTTTCATGTGGGAATCACGACTCTGTATTCGTGAGATGTAAGGAGTAAAACGTGAGACGTAAGACGAGAACGGCAGCCCGCCTACCCGTCTCCCATCTCACTTCTCACCACTGCATTCTGCACTCCCTGCCATGCCCGCCATAGATAGAGCGCATCCAGGATGGCGGTGCGGACCATCGCTTCGGCGACCGGATAGATTCGCGGGCAGATCGTGGCGTCGCGCCGTGTGATCGCGGCGAGCCGGGCGGGTTTCATCACGCGCTTGTCTATCGAGTCCTGTTCTAGTGAAACTGTCGGCGTCGGCTTGACCGCCATCCGGATGATGAGATCCTCTCCGTTGGTGATCCCTCCCATGAAACCGCCGGCGTTGTTCGTCCGGAACCGCACCCTGCCCTTCTCTATGTAGGGCGGATCGTTGCACTCGGACCCCCGCATCCTCGCCGCAGCGAATCCTGCGCCGATCTCCACGCCCTTCACCGCGCCGATGCTCATGAGGCCGTGAGCGATCATGGCGGAGAGTTTGTCGAATACAGGCTCGCCCAGGCCCGCGGGAACGCCGCGGGCGATGATTTCAACCACGCCGCCGCAGGTGTCCCCCGCATTCTTGATTTCCAGGATCTTCGCAATCATTTTTTCAGCGGCCTCACCGTCCGGGCAGTTGAGTGGATTCGCGCGGTAGTTCTTCTTGATCTCCTCGAAGCTCATGTCCCGCGCGCTGATGCCGCAGCTCTCCTTGACGTAGGCGATCACCTCGATCTTCTCGCGCAGCAGGATCTGCTTCGCCACCGCGCCTCCCGCGACCCTCCCGACGGTCTCCCGCCCGCTCGCGCGGCCCGCCCCGCACCAGTCATAATACTCACCGTACTTCACAAAGAAGGTGTACTCTGCGTGGCCCGGCCTGAAGAGGTGCTTCACCTTCCGGTACTGCTCGACGTGAATGGGCTGCATATCAACATTGCGTACCATGATGCCCACCGGCGCACCGGTGGTCAGCCCCTCCTGGCCACGCCCCGCGAAGATCTCGGCGATGTCGGTCTCCTTGCGCGGTGAGTCGAGCTCGCTCTGGCCTGGTTTCCGCTTGTCGAGCTCCTCCTGGATCATGGCGTTGGTGAGTTCCATCCCCGCAGGGACGCCGTCCACGATGACGGCGAGGCCTCCCCCGTATGATTCGCCGCAGGTGGTGATCCTGAATATACGACCGAATGTGTTGCCGAGCATACGCAGAACCTCCTTTTCGGAATCCCAAATCCTCCCTCGACCCCGAACGGGGTCTCGGGACGAGAACCCCGGAGGGGCAAACTCCAAATCCCAAATAATAAACATTGATTAGCTATTGGGATTTGGGATTTTGGATTTGGGATTTAGTCTTCTACAAGTTCCATCCGTGCCCCGCACCGCCTCATCAGTTCCATAAAAGTGGGAAAGGTGACGCCCATCGCTTCGGCAGAGTCTATGACGGTTTCTCCGTCCGCTGCGAGGCCCGCGACTGCCAGCGCCATCACCACGCGGTGGTCGTGGTGGCCGGCCACCGATGCGCCGCCCGGCCGTTTTCCCCTGACAACCACACCGTCCGGGAGCTCTTCCACGCTGCCCCCCATCTTCCTCAGCTCCTGCACCATCACCGCGATCCGGTCTGTCTCCTTGAGCCGGGCCTGTGGGACGTTCCGCAATTTTGTCTCCCCGGAGGCGAAGCAGGCGGTCGCCGCCAGTGCGGGGAGCGCGTCCGGCGTGCTGTTGAGGTCGAACTCAGCGCCCCTCAGGTCACCGCCCCGCACCCTCACGCCGCCGGGTATGATATCGATCCTGACCCCCATCTCTCTCAGCATCTCCACCACCGCCTTGTCTCCCTGGACATCACCCATGTCCAGACCGCGCAGGACGAGTTCGCCGCGCGTGACCGCCGCCGCGCAGAAGAAGAAGGTTGCGGAGGAAAAGTCCCCGGGGATGCGGCGCTCGAACGCTGAGTAGTGCTGCCCTCCCTTCACATAGAAGCGCGCCCATTCCTTGCGTTCGTAGGTGATGCGCTGCGAATCCAGCCAGGAGAGCGTCATCTCAACGTAGGGAACCTCGTTCAGCTGGAGCACCCGTATCTCAGAGTTCTTCTCGGCGAGGGGAGTCGAGATGAGGAGGCTTGAGAGGAACTGCGATGTCACCGCCTTGATTTCCGTTCGCCCACCGTCCATCCTGCCGCGTATCACGGCCGGGGCGCACCCGTTCGCACGGGTGGTAAATCCCTCCGCTCCCAGCAATCGGTAGGCCTCGATGAGCGCCTGAACAGGGCGGCGCCTGGTCTGGTGGTCACCGGTGAACACCGTATACCCCGGGCACAGCGCCGCCAGGCCGAGCCCCAGCCTCAGCGACGTCCCTGAATTGCCCACATTGATCACGTCTTCGGGCACCGAGGGAGCGCCCCCCGTGCCCGAGATGAACCAGTCCTCGCCTGTTTCTACATTTGCGCCGAATGCCCGGCTCATATCGAGGGTGGATCTCGTGTCGGCTGAATCGAGGGGATTGATAATCCTCGATCGGCCGGCTGCCAGGCTCGCGATGACGACCGCCCGGATGGTGTGTGACTTGGAGCCGGGAATCTCTACCTCGCCACGCAGTGTTGATGGGTGAACAATAAGCTTCATGGATGCAGGCCTATAATATGGATCGGACAATTCACCGTACGCTCGCATGGTGAGCGAAGAGCTGATCTTCACGGTAAATATATCATCACAGGAGGAAAAAGAGAATGCAAATCCCTAATACCACCACTCAGCTATAGGGGGTAGCCGCAGATTTACGCGGATGAACGCTGATACACCTATATACAATCAGCGTGTATCTGCGTATATCCGCGGCAAGAAACACGGAGCGCTATGAACCGCCGCGGAGTGCCAGGTCGGCAATTCTGCAGATAAGATCGGGATACGATATGCCGGCGGCCGCAGCAGAGCGCGCGACCCCCGCGTCGGGCCCGATGCACGGATTCGGGTTGACCTCAAGTACAAAGGGCACATTCGTCCGGCTCAGACGGATATCTACCCGTGCATAACCGCGGCAGGAGAGGAGGTGGTAGCAGGCAAGGGCAGTTTCTTTAACCGTTTTCTCCGTTGCGCGTGTCAGGGGGGCCGGACACAGGGGAACGGTCGTGACATACTCTTCACTCTCGGGGACCCACTTTGCGCGATAGTCGCACACGCGCGGCCTCCCCTCGGGTATCCGGCTCATATCAATTTCGGATATGGGCAGGACGACCGGTCTCCGGTTGCCAATGAGTGAGACATTGAGCTCTCGCCCCGCGATATACGCCTCGACGAGAGCGGGCTGGCGGTGCTGCGTGGTGATGAACCGGCAGCGCTCCCTGAGCCCGGCCCCATCTGTCACGAAGGCGCTCCGGGATATTCCGAGGCTCGCGTCCTCCCTGAGGGGTTTGACAAAGAGGGGATAGCGCATTCCCCGCGGCAGCGTGCGGGGGGGGCTCCCGTCG
>Ga0315291_10004685_pt1 | contig 17337 bp, 15 predicted proteins | sample YL17G12_20_MG_FD_203070 | JGI IMG/M metagenome (GOLD analysis project Ga0315291, IMG submission 203070) | Sediment microbial communities from Yellowstone Lake, YNP, Wyoming, USA - YL17G12_20 | ecosystem: Environmental > Aquatic > Freshwater > Lake > Sediment | place: USA: Wyoming | collected...
TTGCGGCTGTCATCGTCGTGGTGGCGATAGTGGCGGTGCTGGTGGCGAGGCGGATAAAACGAGGGAAGAGGGACGGGTAAGCCGGCAAGCCGGGGGGAAAGCCGGGGGGAAAGCCGGGGGGAAAGCCGGGGAACCGGCACCGCAAACGACCCACGGGTCGTTTCGGCCAAAAGGACCAGAGGTCCTCTACGGAGCCGGGGGGAAAGCCGGGGAACCGGCAAGCCGGTGGACCGGGCTAGTGACAAATTTCCGGCTCACCGGCTTTCGGGCTTACCGGCTTACCCCCCGGCTCACCGGTTTACCGGCTCTCCGGCTCACCCGTTTCCCCTCAGGCGCTGAACGACTTATCCATAAGGTTCTTCTCTAGCCCGTGCTCCTGCACGAACGCGTAGGCGTCGTCTATCTTTCCGACATCATCCAGGTTGTCGTGCGTGTCCGTGCCGAAGGCCAGCTCGACCTTCGTGCCCTTGAGCTTTCCGAAGAAGTCGGCCGAGTGCCGGTACAGCGGCCGCTGGAGCTTGGCGTGGCGCGGGCTTGGGCAGAGCTCCAGGAACAGGTGGTTCGTTTCCAGCACCGGAATGAGGACGGCATGGTCGATCTCGGAGAAGTTCCGGGCTATGTCGTTGTGGGCCAGCCCCACGGGCGGCTCCAGCTCCTTGCGCATGTCGAAGAGCTCCCAGAGGCTCAGGCCCCCGGTCTCCTCGTCCTGGACGTTCTCGAACAATATGAAGTCCATCTTGTTGAGCTGGCCCATCGGCAGGAATGCCAGATCCTCGGTCCGCTCGGGGCAGGCGTCTATCTCGACGCCCACGAGCACTCGTATCCTGTCCTTGTAATGGATGGCCAGCCGGCGGACGTGCTCGACGTACTCGTCGATGTTGGACGGGGCCACGGACCGCGTCTTGGTCGTGCGGTAGTGGTCCGAAATCCCCACCGCGGAAAGGCCGGCGCGTATTGCGGCCTCCACGATGTCGCGGGGGCTGAACTTGCCGTCCGAATAGTTGGTGTGGTTGTGGAGGTTCATCATTTCAGTTTGCCTTCCGTCCTCATGCGGGCCAGGAATTTTTCGATGACGGTCAGGAGGTCCGGCTTTCCTATCTCCTGCAGGTCGTAGCGCACCCGCACTATGGGTTTCTTGACATGGATGGCCCGGCTCAGGTCAATTGGCGTCCCGGTCAGGACGATGTCGCAGGGCGCGGCGCTGATTATCGCCTCCAGTTCATCGCACTGCGCCCTGGAGTAGCCCATCGCCGGGAGCACCGGGCCCAGGTGCGGGTACTTCTGGTAGACATCCTTGATGGAGCCGATTGCGTACGGCCGCGGGTCGATGACCTCGGCGGCGCCGAATTCACGCGCGGCAAGGAAGCCGGCGCCGAATTTCATCCCGCCGTGCGTGACCGTGGGCCCGTCCTCGACCACGAGCACCCGCTTGCCCTGGACCTTCTTTCCGCCGCCGTCGATGGTCAGCGGCGAGGCGGCGTCTATTATGACGGCCGTGGGCCGCACGCTGCGGACGTTCCGCCGCACTATCTCGACGTTCTCGCCGTCGGCGGTGTCGACCTTGTTGATGACGACGACGTCGGCCATCCGGATGTTGGTCTCGCCCGGATAGTAGGTTATCTCGTGGTTGGGCCGGAACGGGTCCGCCACGACGATTTGCAGGTCCGGGTGATAGAACGGGGTATCGTTGTTCCCTCCGTCCCAAAGGATCAGGTCGGCCTCTTTTTCGGCCTGACGGATTATCTTCTCGTAGTCGACCCCGGCGTACACCACCACACCGTTGTCGATGTGGGGCTCGTACTCCTCGCGCTCCTCGATGGTGCACTTCTCGCGGTCCATGTCCTCCATTGTGGCGAAGCGCTGGGCGGTCTGCTTGGCCAGGTCCCCGTAGGGCATCGGGTGGCGGATGGCCACGACCTTGTACCCCTTCTTCCGCAGGATGTTGGAGATGGCCCGGGTGGTCTGGCTCTTGCCGGCGCCGGTGCGCACCGCGCACACCGATATCAGGGGGAGCTTGCTTCGGAGCATCGTGGGGTCGGCGCCCATCAGGCGGAAGTCGGCGCCCACGGCGTTGACGAGCGAGGCCTTGTGCATGACGTCGATGTGGCTCTGGTCGCTGTAGGCGAAGACCACCTCGTCGGCCCGGAACTTGCGGATGAGCTTCGGCAGGTCCTCCTCGGGGAATATCGGGATGCCCTCCGGATACAGCGGGCCGGAGAGCACCGGCGGGTAGGTCCGCCCGGCGATGTCCGGTATCTGGGCGGCCGTGAACGCCACCACCTGGCAATCCGGGTTCTCCCGGAAGGCCACGTTGAAGTTGTGGAAATCCCTTCCGGCCGCGCCCATGATTATGACCTTTCTTGCATTCTTTGAAAACACCATCGGACCAACCCCCCTATTTCAACGACTTGCCGCACTTGAAGCAGCGGATGGCCTTGGCGGGGACGGAGGCGCCGCACTTGGGGCACTGGTGCTTGCCCGGCGCCGGCGCCGCCTTCGTCGGCGCGGCCGGCGCGGCCGCCTTTTTCGCGGCGGGGGCCAGCCCGCGCAAACTGCGGAACTCGGCCTGCGCCGCCTCCCGGCCGGCGCGGGCCGCCTCCAGGTGCGGGACCGCTTCCGTTTCCCTGCGCTGGCTGAGCAGGTGGCCGGCCAGGCGCAGGTGGATCCGCTTCGTGTCCAGGAACCCGAACGTGTCCAGCGCCAGCGCGCTCTCGTACAGCGCGGCGCCGCGCTCCTCGCGACCGGCGGCCATCTCGGCGTCGGCGCGCTTGACGACGGAGCCTATGTAGTCCTTGTTGGAGAGCTTGTCCAGCATGTTGTGGACCAGCAGGATATGGTTGAAGGGCGCCAGAGCGTTGAGCGATTCGTGGACGTTCCCGGATGGCACCGGGTCGGGCAGGGTCTGCGTCGGCCACCAGACCGGGTCGGGCCTCGACCGCAGGAACGCGCGGGTATGCTCCTGGAACGATTTGAGGTTGACATCGCGCCAGCCCGCTAGCGCCGCTTTCAGGTGGTCCCAGGTGGGCCCTCCCTTGAGCTCCGAAAGGCGCTCGACTGCCTTCCAGTTCCTCTCGAGCAGGTAGGCGTAGAGCACCGAAAGGTCGCATATCTCGCTGGCCCGTATCTCGTCGCGCGAAAGCGCCCTCGAGTACTCGTGGGCGAAATCGCCCAGCTCGGTGGAGAGGGGGCGAACGTCCGGCGATTCGAGCAGGCGGGCCATCTCGAGCGCCCCGACCAGCACGTGCGCGTAGACCGAAAGGTCGCTCGTGTCGCCCGATTCCCGGGCCTGCTTGCGCAGCTCGGGAAGGTACGACCTGGCCCGCTCGAGCACGGCGGCGATGTCCTGCAGGTTGAAGAGCAGCCGGAACATGAAGGCAGCGGACCTCCCGTCGGTCGGTGCTCGCCCCAGCACCTTGGACGCCTCGAAGGAGAAATTGGCGCGGGAAAGCTCCACGGCAGCCTCGAAGATGCGCCCCTTTGCCAGCTCCTGCTCCACCCGGAGGCGGAGCCCCTCGGGGACGGCGGGCCGGGGCCGCTTGGAGGTGGCGGCGTGCGTCCAGGCGTCCGAGGCGCGAGCGCGGTCGTTGGCCAGAAGCAGCAGTTTGGCGGCGGTGTTCCAGTCCTCGCTGTCGCGGCAGAGCTTGATGGCCTTGTCCAGCTTCCCGCCGTCACGGTAGGCGGCCACTGACATCTCGAGGGCCCTCTGCGTGCCCTGTGCCACGGCCGGCGAGGGCGGGCGCCGGGCCCAGCCGGCGGACAACCGCTCGTAGCTTTCGGCCAGCGAGTCGAAGTCGCGCCGCTGGAGGATCGACGGGATGGCGGCGGCGATGCCGTCCTCGGCCAGCCGGAGGTCGGATTCGGTCGCCGTCGGCGAATCGACGATCCGGAGGGCCTGGTCGAACTCGTTCTGGACTGCCCTGGGGCTTCCGGATTTCGCCCGGTGCAGAGCCGTGGCCGCGTCCATCGCTTCGTCGGAGGCAGAGGAGACGTTGCCGGAGCGCAGGCTGGACCGGGCGCGCTCCAGGTGGCCCTCGGCCGCGGCGACCTCCACGTCGAGCTTCCTTGCAGCCAGTATCTGGCCCTGGAGGCTCTCGATGAGCATCATGAGCTCCGTGCGGCCGGTGCGGTTCTGGTGGATGAATGCGATGCCCTCTTCGCACTTGCGTATGTCGGCAAGGGCCTCGCCGTACTTTCCAGCGCGGAACGAGGCATCCGCCCGGCCGGCGAGCCTCTCGAGCTCCTTGAGGTTGGGCTCCTCGGAGGCGCCGGTTTCCAGCTTGACCTGGTCCATCGCGACCAGGGCCCGGGCCAGCGCGTCGGAGGTGTCGTCGCGCAGCTTCTCGCGCTCCACCGAGATGCGGTCCAGGGCCAGAAGCGAATCCTGGATCTCCTTGAGGCTCTCGGCCACCGCCGGGTAGCTGCGGGTTCCCAGCGAGTTGACGCCGGAGCGGAGCGAGGCCTCCTGCGCCGAGACGTCCTGTCCGGCCTTCTTGATGCCGCTCAGGGCGAGCTGGTGGCGGGAGACCAGCTCCCGGAATATCTTTGAGCTCTCGAAGTAGTCCAGGGTGCCCGGGCCGCAGGCCAGCGCCAGTTCCCGGTCGTCCGAGACGGCCAGGCCGTAGATGCCGCCGGTCGCGCTGTAGCGCCAGGCTATGGCGCCCGGCCGGGTGACGAACGTGATGGCCTTGTCCTCGGTGGCCACGAGCGCCGCGTCGGCGAGCTCCGAGGCGGCCAGGCGGATGATGCCGGAGCCCAATGCCACCGTCCAGAGCCGGACCCCCTGGGGGTCGACGCACAGGAGCTCCGGGCCGGCGGCGGCCAGGATGCAGTCCCCGCGGGAGGACACTGCCACGGCCGTGACCGGGGCGCCGCAGTCGTGCGTCTGGAGCAGCACGCCGGTGCCGTTGAATATGTACAATCGCGAGTCGGAGGAGCCGGCGGCGACCAGCCCGCCGTCGGCGGACATGCCGACCGAGGTGACGCCCTCTTGCGCCTCGTGCGACCAGAGCATCTGGCCGTTCTGGTCGAAGTAGGCTATGGTGCGGTCGGCGGAGCCGGCCGCCACCTGCCGGCCGGAGGCGGCGATGGCCACGCCCGTGACCGTCGCTTCGAACCTGAACTTCCAGACGAACTTCTTTATCTGGCGGTTGCGGTCGAAGTAGTACAGGTTGGCGTCCTCGCTTCCCACGGCGAGGTAGTCTCCGCTATCGGAAAGGGCCAAGCCCTTGACGAGCCGGCTCGCCTCGTGCCTCCACTGGAGCAGGCCCCGCTTGTCGAAGAAGTAGATGTTGTTGTCGTCCGAGGCGGCGGCGAGGAACTCCCCGCTGCGGCACACGGCCACGGTGGAGATGGCCTCGCGGGTCTTGTGGTGCCAGGCGCGCTTTCCGGCCATGTCGAACAGGTGGATGAGCCCGTACTGGCCCGGGACCATCCCGCCCAGCGCGATGATTCGGCCGCCGCGGGACATCGAGGTGCACAGGCCGTAGCCTTCAACGGGCACCCTCAGGGTCTGCTGGACATCCCGGATCTCCGGAATGCGCATCTTGAAGGATTCATCGCTGCCGGCCACGGTCCTCCCTCGCTGGCGGGTCGGGATGCCCCTAAAACATAATAATGCTTTCCGATTTTATTATATATATATACTAGAAGAAATATTGCAATGCGCAAGAGGGAATGCTAACCAGTTTCCCTTGCCCGCCCCCTCTTCACGGCTTGCGTAATTGCCATCCCCGCCGTAAACCGGAGGACTTTCGGTCCTCCTTTTCGCGAATCTCGCCACTTGCGTCATTGCGGCGAGATTCGTGAACGGCGGGGCTTCCCGCTGTACGAGCGTGACTCTCCCCGCACTTGAGTGCGGGGCATCACGGTACAACGCGCTATTTCGGCGGCGCTGGCGGCGGAGGCGGCGCACCCGGCGCGGGAGGCGCGCCTGGCGCTGGCGGCCCGGCAGGCTTGGCTCCCGGGGCGCCCGGCTTGGCCGGCCCGCCCGGCTTCGGGGACGGGCCCTTGCGCTTGAACTGGGCCGAGCACTTGGGGCACTCCGTGACGTTGGGCGGTATCCAGGAACCGCATTCGGAGCACTTGACCACCTCGGTCTCGAACTCGGTTGCGCACTTGGGGCACTTGAGGGCGCTCTCCGGGATGAAGGCCCCGCACTCGCCGCACTCGACGAGCTTGGCGGCCTCGGCCTGCATGCGCATCACGAAGAACGCGGCCACGCCCACCACGGCGACCACGAGCACCACCACGACCAGTATGACCCATACCGGGATGGCGGCGGCGGCGGCGGCCGTCGGCTCCTTCCTGATGGTGAACTGGCCGTTCACCGGCGGGGCCGTGACGCTGAGGTTGCCCTGGGTGTACACCGCGCTGACGGTGATGAAGTAGGTGGAGACGGTCGAGTACTTGCCCAGGCTTATCCGGAAGATGCCGGTTCCGTCCGTGGTCGAGTAGAAGTCCCGGTTGCCCGGGTTGACCGTGACCCGGACGGAGGCGTTCGAGGCCACCCCGATGCTCTTCCCGCCGCGAGTGAACTCCACGTTGCCGTAAACGGTGACGGTATCCTTGTTGCGCGTGTACTTGCGATCGATGCGGTCGAAGCCCTGGAAGTTGATGCGGAGCGCGTCGGGGCGCGGGAGCGGGACCGACAGGTTGAAGACGGAATCGGAGCCGGGGTCGGCGCCCGCCTCGACGGCCGCGACCGTGACGGTGATGTTGCGGTCGGATGCGGGCGGCGCCCGGAAGGTCAGGTTGAAGAACCCGTTGCCGTCCGTGGTGCCGTTGTACTGCGTCCCGGAGTTGCTCAGGGTGAGCGTCACGGGGAAGTTCCCCGCAAGCTCGGAGTGCCCGCCGCGGTAGAGCTTCCAGACATGGCCGTAGCAGGAGACATCGTCGTTTTCCGAGAGGTTGGAGTAGCGGCTCAGGTTGTCTATCTGGACCCTGAGGCGCTCCAGCGGGTTCATGTAGCTGTCCATCCGCACGGTGAGGTCCACGTTGTAGATCATGCTGATGTCGTAGGGCCCGTACTCGGCCGTTTCTCCCGTCACCGTCTTCTTCGAGACCATGACCTTGTAGTTGCCCAGGAATATGACCTCGTTGGCGTACACCCGCTTGCCCAGGAGCAGGAACACGACCTTCCCGGTGGCGCCGGTGGTCTGCTGGCCGCCGCCGATGGTGATGTTGTTGGTGTAGTTGCGCACCGACACCTCGGCGCCGTCGACCGGGGTGCTGAAGGCGTCCATCACGCTGAGCGAAAACAGCCACTTGACCTCGACCTCGGCGCTGTCGTTGACGATGATGGCCGGGGCGTTCACGTTGGTGAGTGAGCCGGTGCTCGTGCCCTCGAAGATGAGGGGGATGGGGTAGTTGGTGCTGGTGGAGATGAACGATTGGGCCCCCAGCACCGTCTCGGCGTAGTCGAGCTTGCATTCGATGATGGACAGGGTGGTGGCCGAGAGGTTGAGGATGGAGTCGGATCGGCTGGTCCCGGCGCCCGAACGGTACTCGCCGGACAGGGCGCACTGGGAGAACGACACGACGTTGCCGCCCGTGGCAAGCCTCGGGATGTTCAGCGCGCAGTTGGTGAACTTCAGGCTCTGGCCCACGTTGACCCACGAGGCCGTCCCGCCGGGCGCCGGGGCCGTGACGGTGGCGTTGCCTATGTCGGCCGTGTCGACCGAGAAGGCGAGCGCCCCGTTGATGGTGTTGTACGGGTGGGGCAGCACGTTGGACACCGAGAACCGCACGTCCTCGAGCGTGCCCATGACGCTCCCGTTGAACTCTATGTTGCGGGCGCTGAAGCGGCCCTTGGCATGCGTCTCGTCCTCCAGACCCACGAGCGAGTTGATGTTGAGGATGCCGCTCATCACTGCGGTCGGCTCGATCGTTATCTGCCCGGTACCGATTATGTACACGTTGAGCCGGTGGTTGCTGGTGATGCCGCCGCCTATGAAGTTCATCCGGCCGGTGGGGTAGATGTAGACGCCGCACCAGAAGTCGCTGGGCTGCTCGATGTAGAGGGGGATGTTGTACAGCGTGAAATTGGCCCAGACATAGATGTCGCCGGTATGGCTGAAGCTCCCGGGCGAGCCCATATCGCCCATCACGCGGGGCGCCGTGATGTTATTGGGGTTCTTGCCGGTCTGGTAGAATATCGGCTCGAAGACTATCGTCCGAAAGACCCAGTTGGACGCCGTGGTCAGCGTCGGGTAGTAGGGGAGCTGGATGTTGGTCTGGGCCTGCACGTTGCCCAGCACTCCCGTGACATTGTAGGAGCCCACGGGCTTGGCGTCGGTCCCGGCCGAGCCCGGCAGCAGCACGTCGGTGATGACCGTGAAACGGGCGTCGCCCAGTTTGTCCGTGGTGCGGCACTGCGGCGGCTCCCAGTTGAACAGGTTGCGCAGCCAGAGGTTGCCGTAGGGCACGGCCAGCCCGGTGTTGTCCTCGGCGTGCATGGTCAGGTAGCGGTAGACGAGCACGATGGAGCCGATGCCCTGGACGTTGACTGTCCCCGAGACCACGTCGGTGAGCTTGAGCGTGGAGCCGGCCGTGACGTTGAGGGTGTCGAGCCCGGCCTGGGCCGCCCCACCGAGCAGGTTGAAGGTTGTGTCCTCGGCCGTGACCTTGCTGTTGGAGAACGAGATGGTCTGGTTGGTCGTGAAGGTATCGGACTGGAACACAGCGGTGGTCGACTGGAACGAGAAGACGCCTTCAAGTATGGAGTTGGTCAGGCTGACATTGCCGCCCATCACGATCATCCCGCCGGAGAGGGTGCTGTTGTCCATCGATACCAGCGCCCGGTCCCGGGTGATTATGTTCGCGTTTATCACCGAGCCGGCCTCTACGATGAACTGGCCCGAGCCCTCGACCAGGATGCTGAGGGCGTGGTCGCTCTGTATAAATGATGTGCCGCGCATGGTCAGCCTGCCCTGGTCATTGATGATGATGCCGTACTGGTAGTCCCGCTCCTGGGGGATGATTATACTGGCGTTATCCAGCGTGAGCCGGCCGATGTTCCAGATGCCCATGATGTCCGAGAATATCTTGGGCCCGGAGAAGGTCTCCTCGGTGTCGTCGATGATCCACGAGAACTGGCCGCTGAGTATGAGCTCGCGGGAGGCGTTGTTGTTCCCCAGGTTCGAGTCCGTCCAGTCGGTGGGGTTGGCCGTGGCCCATATGTCATGGAAGCCCGAGCGGAGCGGGGTGGTGTCCCAGTCCGCGGTGAATTGCTGGGTCTCCTGCGGTCCGATGGACTTCTGCTCGCTGCCGATCAGGTGGCCCAGCGAGGGGTGCCCGTCCCAGAACAGGACGTCCACGACCGAGGTGTCGTACTCGGCGTTGTTCCACACCGACGCGGTCAGCTTGGCCATGTCCCCCACTTCCGGGTGGGACGGCTCGACCTTTATCGAGCTTGCGTCAACGGCGATGTCGACCGTGGGGCTTTCCCGGGGCAGGGCTACCGAGCTTGGAAATCCCGCCGCGAGGACAAGCGCCAGGGAGAACAAAGCCAGTATTCTAGGTAGGCGTACATTGCGTTTGGATGGCATTTTCTGGCCTCAAAAATGAGGATTGCCATGGGTTATATTTAATAATGATGTGTCTAGTTCCGAGACTCATGAGCATTGCACGCCCGATACGACGATTGGACCTTCGCGTTTTCCAGCACGCCACCGAGGACCGCGAGAAGGTGGTCTCCGCGCTGCGGTTCGTGTCCGGCACGAACGAGGCGCGCGAGAGCCGTGCAGAGGGCTATCACGGGAACACCATCGTCATACTGGAGGCGCCCCTGACCGGGCGCGCCGAGCTGGAGGATTTCTGGAGGCGGGTGCGCGATTTCGGCCTGTGCTCCGGCATCGGGGAGAACCTCGAGGAGCGGATAAACGACGACGGCGAGCTCTTCATCCGGTTCGACAAGCAGCAGGCCATTTTGGGGAAGCTTGCGCTGTCCCCGGGCGACGACGTTGTGCTGGCGCGGGGCCGGGTCCTTGCCACGGTCAAGGGCCAGGAGGTCCGGGCGGACCGGGCCGGGGCGGCGGAGGTCATGAGGGCGTTCCTGACCGACCTTGCCAAGGGGCAAGGGGCAAGGGGCAAGGGGCAAGGGGACGACGACGACGCCCGTCCCGTGGCCCCGGCCCCTTGACCCGTACCCCTTCGCTCGTTCCGGGGTCGCAACTTTAATATTCATTAAACGCGTTGGTTTGCCCAGGTGGGCATCAGATGGCGGAAAACGACGCGCTGGGCAACTCCCGGCAGGAGATGGTGGAAAGGTTCACGCGCATCCCCGGCCTGGGCCGCTCGCGCGCCGAGGCCATCTACGAGGCGGGCTACACCAACGTCGGCCTTCTGCGCAAGGCCTCGGTCGAGGAGCTCACGAAGATCCCCGGCGTGGGGATATCGCTGGCCCGGTGCGTGAAGAACAACATTGAGCTCGTCAGGGAGGATGCGGCGGGCGCCGTATCGGTCGCAACGGCAGCTGCGGCCGCGGCCGCTCCGGCGCCGTCCGAGCCGGGAAAGATAGTGGTCGGCGAGCCCGGTCTGGCTGCCGAAAAGAAGCCGGATGCGCCGGCGGGCACGGGCGCGGCAGCGGCCCAGCCGGCCCAGTCCAGGGGCTTTTTCTCATCCATCTTCGACAAGATCCTCGGCAAGCCGACGCCGGCCCAGCCCGCGCCGGACAAGAAGGAGCCGGACAAGAAAGAACCGGAAACGAAGGAGCCGGACAACAAGGAACCGGACAAGAAGGAACCGGAGCAGAAGGACCGGGACAAGAAGGAGCCCGGAAGGTCCGAGGGCGTGAAGGTCGAATCCTCAGCCGCCGTCAAGAAGGACCCCGACGCGAAGCCGGACGAAAAGAAGGACCCCGACAAGAATGAGCCGGCGAAGGACGAACCACCGAAACAGGAGGGGCCGGCACCGGAGCGGCCAACGGCCGGGGCACGGCCCGAGGCCATGGACGACAGGGCAACGGGGCTGAAGCCCGCGGCCAGATCCAACGAGATCAAGGTCGATGCGAAGCCGGACGACAGGGCGCCCGAGAAGATGTGAATCCCCCGCAATTGTTATACGGGCGAACCGGTGAGCCGGCGAGCCGGTAAGCCGGGGAGCGAGCCGGAGAGCCGGTGAGCCGGGGAACCGGTTGGTCGTTTATTGCCGGCTCACCGGTTCGCCGGCTCACCCCGCCGGCTCACCGGCTTTCCGGCTTCCCGGCTTACCGGCTCCCCGTTCAGTTGCAGTACGGACAGCGTTTCCATTCCGTGCTTATCATCCGCCCGCAGGTCGGGCATTTCCTCTCGGTCGCGCCCAGCTGCATTTTCGCCCCGCCCGAGCGGTTGACGACTGAGTCCTCGATCACGGTCTTTCCGTCCTCGACCCTCTCGGCGTCCTCGGGCAGTGCCGGGAGGCCGCCGCCGCCGTCGTCGTCGTTGTCGCCGACCGTCGAGCGGTTCAGCACCGAATCGACGATGTGCACCGACCTGTCTATCGTGATCGTCTTTGCGCCCGAAAGGTCCAGGGGCTTTGCGAACTCGAGCCACAGCTCGGCCTCGAAGTGGAACGGGGCCGAATCGTGCGGCCTTTCGCAGTCCACCTGGAACTTCACCGGGATGGAGCCGTGCTCCTCGCACTTTATGCCCAGCTCGTCCTTGTAGGTCTCGCCCGCCTTCAGCAGCGGCAGCTCGTCCTGGGCCCTAAGCTCGACGGGGCCGTCGATGGCGACGACGACGTTGGCCGCATCGGAGTTGCCGCCGTTGGTGATGTTCATGATGACCTTGTTCCACGTCTCCGCCGTCAGCCGCGGCCCGGTTATCGAGAGCCTTATCTGGGGCGCGGAGCTCTCCAGCCGGTCTTCGATTTCTTTCCTGAGCGCCCGCGCCAGCTGGCCGGCTTCCCGGTTGTGGCCGCCCTGCATGTGGGCGTCTATCTCGCGCCGGCCGCGGTCCAGCCTGACCAAAAATTCTGCGGTCAGCGCCGGGTTGTCCTTGGAGCTCTCGAACAGGTCGTTGAGCTCGCCCACGGCGCCCTGGGCGTTCTCGCTGAGGAACTCGTCGATGCGCTGCGACGCCGAGGAAACGGCCCCGGCGAGCGTCCCGTCGGCCTCCTCGATGGCGCCGTCCTCGAGCTGCTTGCGGCCTCCCGCAAGCTCGCTTTCGAGGCACTCGCGTATCTCGGTGACGAGCGCGTCGTCCTCGCCCGAGATCCCGGACAGGACCTTGTTGGCCTTCGCTGCGTGGAGCGCGAAAAGCTGCCGCCCGGCGTTCTGGAGGAGCGCCTCCATCCGGTCCCGCGCCTGGGCCGTCGAGGTCGAGGAACCGGCCGCTATGGCGGTGGACTGCTCGTCGAACCCGGCCGCCTCCCGCGAGGTCGGGTCGAGCTGGCGGATCTTGGCGACGGCCAGCGCGACCCTCTCACGCGCCTGCTCGAGCTTCGCCTTCTCGTCCCGCGCCCGGGCCAGCTCGTCGCCCACCCTCCGGGCGGTGTCCCGCGCCGTGTCGTACTCGCCCTGCGACAGCTGGGACTTGGCCTTCTCGATGGCGTTCTGCGCCTCCAGCGAGGTGAACCCGTCGCGCTGGCCCTGGCGGAAAGATTCCTGCGCCCGGGCCACGTCGGAGGCGGCCAGCCGGGCTCCGGCGTAGTCGAGGTACTGCTTCCAGTCGAGCATGAGCTTGCTCTGGGGCTGGTTCAGGGCCCGCGACAGGCCGTTCCAGAAGCGCGAGGACCAGGGCTTCTCCTCGAGAAGCTCCGAAAGCGACGTCACGAAGGCCGAGAGCTTGACGGGATCTCCCTTGAGCGCGTAGTACGCGACGTGAAACTCCTCCGGCGGCGGCGCGCCGTACGGGGCCATGCGCGAGGGAGCCAGCGGACGCGGCTTGAAGAGGCCCACCTCGACCGACGCTCCGGCGGTCGATATCCTCAGCCTCCAGGGCTCGCCGGGCATCTCGAGCGCCAGGGGCTCGATGGGCGATTCGCCGAATGATTTTAGCGCCGCCACCAGCGCGCACCGGCCCGGTTTGGAAAGGATTATGAAATCTCCCGTCTGGAGCGCCTGGCGCGTCTCCTGCTCCGAGAGGGCCTCGACCGTGCCCCGCTTGAGCGAGCTGCGGCGCACGATCGGCTTCGGCTCGGAGGTCGCGACATAGAGCGTCGCCTCCGAGGGCGGGCTTGCCGGGAGCGAGCCTGCAAGCTCGGCGGGAATTTCGGCGGAAAGGGCGGGCGCAATTGACGCGGGCGGCGGCGCCGCGACCTGCGCGGCGGCCGCCTCCGGGGTGATGCGGCAGAAATTGCAAAAGTAGCTGTTGCGCGCCGGGATGAAGGCCATCGGGCGGCCGCACCTGGGACAGTTGCGCGTCTCCAAGGTCCAACACTCCGCTAGGCTTCCTTCTTTATGCCCTTCTCCTTGTAGGTAGAAACGACCATGAGGGTCTTGGTCTCCTTGATGCCTTCGAGCTTGCCCAGGCCGTTGACCACGAACTGCTTGAGCTCCTTGTAATTTCCGAAGCGGGCCTTGATGATAAGGTCCGTGTCCCCGGTAACCATGAAAATGTCCTCGACCGAATCGAAGTCGGCGACCTCCTGGGCGGTCTTGTCGGCGACCTTGGTGTCGACCTTGACCATGATGACGGCGACCACCTGCTCATCCCCGTAATAGGTGGATATCACGCTGTCGTAGTCGGCGTCCAGAACCTCTTTTTCCATATCGTTCCGCTCGCAATCCGCAATTATACAGGTCCTAGGTTATATATGTTATCTGGCGGAGCACGACGGTGCAGTCGGCGGACAGCGCGCCGCGTGCAGCGTACAGGGTGCGGCGTGCGCTGCGCCAATGAATATATAATCAAACCCCGATTCCGCCCGCTGGTGGCTCGATGTCCGACGAAAGGCCCAGAATTGGAATAATCGGCGGCTCCGGCGTCTACGACCCGTCGCTCTTCGAAAACGTGAAGGCCGTGAAGGTCGCCACGCCCTACGGCTCGCCCTCGGGACCCATCGACGTCGGTGACTTCATGGGGGTCAAGATAGCCTTCCTGCCGCGCCACGGCCGCGGCCACACGCTCCCGCCCCACATGGTCCCTTATCGCGCCAACATCTGGGCCCTGAAAAGCCTCGGCGTCGAGCGCATAATCTCGCCCTGCGCCGTCGGCTCGCTCCAGATGAAGTACCCGCCGGGCACCATCCTCCTGCCGGACCAGTTCATCGATTTTACGAAGGGAAGGCAATATACTTTCTACGATGGCGGGAAGACCGTCCACGTCTCGTCCGCCGACCCGTTCTGCCCCGAGCTCCGCAAGCTCAGCTTCGACCAGGGCAAGAGGCTCAAGGTGCCCATCTTCGGCAAGGGCACCTACATAACCATCGAGGGCCCCCGCTTTTCCACCCGGGCGGAGAGCCGCATGTTCCGCCAGTTCGCCGACATAATCGGCATGACCCTGAACCCCGAGATACAGCTGGCCATAGAGCAGGAGATCTGCTACGCCTCCATCGCCCAGATAACCGACTACGACGTCTGGGCCGAGCATCCCGTCACGCAGGAGGAGGTCTTCTCAACGCTCCAGAAGAACCTCAAGCGCACGCAGGAACTTCTGAAATCGGTCATACCCCTGGTCCCGGCCGAGAGAAAGAAATGCCAGTGCGGTCAGAGCATGAAGAACGCGGAGGTGTGAACTTGGACAAGCCGGAATCATTTCGGTGCAAGCTCGTCACCTGGGACGAGATAACCAGCTGGACCGCCGGGGTCGCCGAAAAGATCCGGGACTGCGGCTGCAAGCCCACGGTCATCATCGGCCTCACCCGCGGCGGCTGGGTCCCGGCGCGCCTTCTTTGCGACCACCTGAAGGTCAAGAAGCTCTACGCCGTGAAGACGGAGCACTGGGGCATAACGGCGAACCCGGACGGGAGGGCGCTGCTCACCCAGGAGCTCAACATCAACATCGAAAGCGACTCGGTGCTGGTGGTCGACGATATAACGGACACGGGCGAGAGCATGACGCTCGCCATGGCCCATCTTTACAAGATGAAACCCAGGGAGCTCCGCAACGCCACGTTGCTCCACATAACCCACTCCAAGATCGAGCCCGAATTCTACACGGTAAAGGTGCCCAAGGAGAAGTGGACCTGGTTCATATTCCCGTGGAACCTCAACGAGGACATGCGGACCATCCTCCCCAAGACGCTCCACGTCCACAAGACCGTGAAGGAGATAAGGGCCGCGTTCAGTGAGCAGTTCTTCATAGAGCCGCCCGAGGCCGTCGTCCGTACCACGCTGCGCGACCTGGCAGCCGAGGGCAAGATCATATCGCGGGGGGCCAGGTGGGAGAAGAAGGGCTGATACCCCTATTCGTGGTCCACGCCGGGGAGTGCGACCGGAAGAAGTGCACGGCCCTGAAGCTGGCGCGCTTTGGAAAGGCGAACCTTCTGCGGGCGGGGGGCGGTTTTCCGCCCGGCGTCCTATCGCTGGACCCGTTCTCCCCCAGGCTCCTTTCGCCCGAAGATGCGCCGATAGCCCGGCGGAAGGGGCTCCTGGCGCTGGACTGCTCCTGGGACCGGGTCGACCAGGCGGTCTTCGACCGCCATCTCGCCCGGCGACGCGTGGAGCCCAGGTCCCTGCCCTACCTGGTCGCCGCCAACCCCGTCAAGTTCGGCCAGCCGTTCCGGCTCTCGACGCTGGAAGCGCTCGCCGCGGCATTGTATATTCTGGGCGGGAAAAAGCAGGCGGCGGACCTCCTGGGCATATACAACTGGGGGATGCGGTTCATCGAGGTGAACCGGGAGCCGCTCGAAGATTATGCCGCCGCCCCGGTCGAGGCGGCTGTCAGGCGCGCCCAGGCTGACTATTGGATGGAGCCGTGACCGGTGCATGACAGGCAATGCGGTGAGGCCGCGGCCTCCCCGCGCAAACCGTGCCATGCTAACCTTTCAAAAGGTTCAAATATACAAATCGGTATCGTGAGCCCGCGGAGTGAACTAGGCATGGCCAGATTCGTGGAAGCGGAAAGGAGAAGGCTCGACAAGAAGGTCTGCATGAACTGCAGTGCCCGCAACTCCATCCGCGCTACCAGATGCAGGAAATGCGGTTACGAGGGCCTGAGGATAAAGGTCAAGGAAGTCAAGAAGACCTAGGGCCCGATGCGTCGAGGACCAACAGGGGCAGGACAACCATGGACGAGATGGATGAGGGCCGGGAGACCTCCGGCGAGGGCGGGCTCACCAGACGGCTCCAGACGGAGCTGGAGATAATGCAAAGGCACGTGCTGATGCTCCAGACCATCAAGGCAAACGAGCCCATAGGAATCATCCGGCTCGCCGAGCTCCTGAGGCATCCCCAGCACAAGATACGCTACTCCTTGCGAATTCTTGAGCAGGAGGGCCTCATCCGGCCCTCGCCCGAAGGCGCCGTGACCACCGACAAGATGAAGGATTTCCTCCCGCAGCTGGAATCCGTCCTCCGGGAGATGGAGACGACGGTGCGCAAGCTCAGGGAGACGTTAAGCCTCAACCCGCACATGCCGCCGTAGCTCAGTGGTGGAGCGCCCGGCTGTTAACTGGCATCTCCCAGTGCAGCAACCGGGTGGTCGATGGTTCAAATCCGTCCGGCGGCGAATGCGTTTTCTCCCGGCGGCGCGACCCGGGGCCGGTGATGCTGGTTCATGGCTCGCCGTGCGGGGCGCGGAAATGCTCCAGTTCATGGATGGATAGCTGGACCTTCCGAAACAGCACCTCGAGCAGCTTCGAGGTTCCCTCGATGTTCGTTGCGTGGAACACAAAGAGGTGGTTGCGGAAGCACCAGTACTGCAGGGCATAGATCGCCGGCTCGGACAGGCTGAATTTCCGCGACAGCCTCCCCTCGAGGACGAACAGCCGGAGGGGGAATGGGCGGAGCATCTCAAGCTGGCGATACAGCCCACCGCCTCTGGTGTCCTCCGGGTGCAGGGCACCCACCACGGCATCGTCCTGGCTCTTCCTCAGGATGCCTATCAATCGTCGGTCATCCAGCAGGACGACGAAATCCGCCCCGCAACCCGAAAGGGGATCCGCTTCGGGCTTCTCGGCCAATTCCAGGGGTCGCCGGCACATCTGCCGTCTTTCGGCCGGGATGCCGGCCAGGCGCAGGTTCTGGAATATTGGGACGGGGGCAAGGCAATCGCAAACTAGTTTTAGGTCCATGATGGTGTCTTTTCATGCCAATCTATATATATTTTAAATGGTACCTACCACTTATTTACCTATTGCGGCAATCCGTGGTTGCCGGCCATCGACAATCCGGGCGAAACCCCCATATACGATTTTGCCCGTTCCAGGCTCTCCTGGGACACCGTGGAGAACCGGGTGGCCATCTGGCCTGTTGAGCCA
>Ga0315291_10004686_pt1 | contig 17329 bp, 16 predicted proteins | sample YL17G12_20_MG_FD_203070 | JGI IMG/M metagenome (GOLD analysis project Ga0315291, IMG submission 203070) | Sediment microbial communities from Yellowstone Lake, YNP, Wyoming, USA - YL17G12_20 | ecosystem: Environmental > Aquatic > Freshwater > Lake > Sediment | place: USA: Wyoming | collected...
TATGCCAAGAAGCAGGGATTGCCCCTCCTGGACCTGGAGGCGGCCTTGCGGTACAGCGAGAAGGACAGGCATCTCCAGAGCCGTTGGGCCAAGTACGACGGCCTGCACCTCAAGCTCGCCGCCTATAAGGTCCTGGATGGGGTCCTTAGCTCTCTGTTGAACGGCATGAGATGGTAACAGGTGACAAACGGATCTTCCGGCGTTCGATGAAGCGTCATGGTGTCCTGAGATGAAGCTCATGTTCGCGCGAAAGATCCGGCACGGAATGGCGCAGATCCTCTCCGTCCTTAGGGTCGCCTACTATCGATCCATGGGCATCGAGATCGGCAAGCATGTCTTTATCAGTTCTCAGGCCCATATTGATGTGATCGGCGGAAGAATCACGATAGGAAACGATGTCTCCATTTCGGGGGGGTGTTACATCTTGTGCCACACGGGCTGGCGGCTGGTCAAGGAGGGAGAACGAACGATCATCGAGGACAATGTCCGGATTTTTGTCAACTCCGTGATCCTGCCCGGAGTAAGAATCGGACGGAACTCGATCGTCGGGGCGGGGTCCATTGTCATGAAGGACGTCCCTCCAAACGTCGTTGTCCAGGGAAATCCTGCCCGTGTCGTCCAGCGGCTCGATGAGCCGCTCGGCGCGGAATGAAACCACGAATTTCCCATAAGACGAATTCCACATGAGTCGGCACGAGTCTTTTCTTGATTTCAAGGCGGATAAAAAAGCCATCGTGAAGAATGCCGTCAACAGCGTCGTCATTCAGGTGATTTTTCGCATGAAGGGCCTCATCACGATGCCCATTATGACCTATTATTTATTACCCAAGGAAATGGGGGTTTTCAACCTCCTGGTCATCTCGGTTCATTTGCTGACGCCTCTGTTTTCCATGAACCTGATCAGCGGGCCTGCGGTCTTCCTGATCCAGGAGAAGTCCAAAGACCGCATCCGCGCGATGTACTACACGGCATTCAACAGCGCCATTGTCTTCTCTTCGGTCTGCATCCTTTGTCTTGGCCTGATTCTACAGGGCTGGGGAGGGAAGTATCGCGCTTATTGGGTCCTGCTTTGCCCCATGCTCGCTTCAAACCTGGTTTATCAGCTTTTTTCCTCCATTCTCGTGAACTTCCAGAAGACCTCGATCCTTGTAAAGATCAGTTTTTTCAAGGATTCCGCCACCGTCCTCCTGACCATCTTTCTGGTGATGGCGAGGTTCTCTTTTTATGGAATGGCCGCGGCCATCATTTTTACGGATCTGCTGGCCGGGGCGTATATGTATGGGAAACTCAAGGACGAGCTTCCTTACCAGCTGACCATGAACCGGGGCCTCTTGAAGGATTTTCTCAGGATCTCTCTTCCGCTGCTCCCGGTGTATCTGTTCAATTGGATGATTCAGTCCTCGGATTCCTATTTCCTTGCCCACCTGAAAGGCGAGGCGATCGTTGGTAAATATTCGGTCATCTACGGCTTGAGCAACGTCATCTTGATCTTCACCTACGCCCTCAATCTGTTCTGGATTCCCCTTTCCGTCAAGCTGTGGACGGAGAACAAGGCCAAATATCAGAAGGCTTTCAAATTCGTCTTTGCGGCCTTTTCCGCTTTTCTCTTGATGGCCGTGATCCTCTTTGAATTCAATTCAAAGCTCATCATGCGCATCATGGTCAGGAAACTGGACTATCAAGATGCCTACATCATCATGGGAATCATCGCCTTTGCGTTCGCCATGAGTGTTCTCGTCACGCTGCTAACGGCTCCCCTCTACTCGGATCAGAAGCCCCGGCTCATCTTCCTGTCCTATCTTTTAGGGAGCGGGCTTAATCTCATCCTCAATTTCTGCTTGATCCCAAGATACGGGATTTTGGGGGCCGCTCTGGCTACGGCCTCATCTTATCTCCTCATCGTCGTGGCCATGTCCTATTTCCTCTACAAGTTCTTAGGATTCCGCTTCATAGACAGGCGGCTGCTTTACGCGGGGATCGGTTTCATCACGGTCTGGCCAGGAGCCGCAACATTGAGAGAAATCCTCCTGATCCCCCAGGTCGTGGTCGCCAATGTCGTTTTTTTGCTGAGCATGGGGTTGATCGTCTACGGTTTTTTCCTTAAGGGCGAAGAGCGGAGCTATCTGTTGTCTCTGGGCAAGGAACTCCTGGGGAAAAGGGGAAAGACGGCTGGTCTCTGAAAGGGCGAACTCCCGGAATGAAAAAGGCCAAACGAACATTTGGCCATTTAATTCTTGACAAAATTTTTACTAATCTTATTTTCTTGGTCAAAGAATGTCAAATCGTAGTCCCTGACAGGAAAAGTGCCCCCATTTTTCATTTCCAGATATCGTTCCTGATTATTTTAAATGAAAATAATAACTTAGACCGATTCAGATCTGCTTATGGGGGGGGAAGACCTAGTTTTCCCCCTATAATAAAGCTTTCCTCCCGACCGTTCTTGAACCGGCAAGGATAGGAACGCACGGCTCCTCAGACAGGGAAAAACAAGAGGAAAATCTTTGATTTGACATCCGCACCAAAAAAACATTAAAAGAGAAAAGAGCGTGGTTTCTATTCGCCATGGGAAATATGCAATAATAGCAGAAGATATCTTAAAGACAAAGGGCAGACGCTGACGGCAAGGGGAGCCTTGGCCATCTTTTGTCCTCTGGAGTCGTCGAAGGATGCCGGGGATCAGACGCGGAGAGCAAAGATAAATGTCGAAGGCAAATGGAGCTTTTAAAAAAGACCTTCATAGGTACTATGAGGTCATTAGCACTTCTGGACCAGTGTTGTTAAAAACTAAGTTAAAGCTATTCCTGGGCGATTATGGACTCCACTGCGTTGCGATTTACCGTTTCGGCCAATTCTCGCGTCGCCTCAAGAAAAGGAGTGTCGTGATCGGACTGCCTTTTCGTTTTATGCATGTTATTCTGAACTCTCTGATGAAATTTTTCCATCATGTCGATATCGATGATGCCTCGATCGGTCCTGGATTCAAGATCCATCATGTCGGGACCATATACATTGGACCAATAGAGATAGGAGAAAACCTCAGTATCACCCACAACGTCACTATCGGTATAGGCTTATCAAGGGTCCATGGCGGCTTTCCAACCTTAGGGAACAACGTCTGGGTCGGGACTGGCAGCGTCATCTTCGGAAACATATCGATAGGCAATAACGTGATTATCACCAGTGGATGTATCTTGTCCAGAAACGTCCCCGACAACTGCCTCGTCGGCGGGAACCCCGGCAGGATCCTCATGAGCTACCAAAAGGGAGAATCCCCTTCGCTACTATAGGATGAAACGTAAGTCAATCTTGCCTATTCCCGAGGAAAGGGGGCGGACCCTTTGCGCCGTATCATACCTGACGCTGGGATGAGAGAGGGCGTCGGCGTCTTTTTTCTATTCTTATCGATTTATGTCCTGACCCGAAGCCAGTATTTCACGGGCGACACTTTCTATTATGCGCACCAGGTCGATACATGGATTCTTTACAGGCAAAGAATCTACGAGTTCTTTCATCCTGCTCATGTGCTGGTTGTGCCGATCGCTGTTCTTTTCTCCCTCTTATTGAAGACCATTTTTCATAGGGATACGCTGATGGCCATGGGAGTCATGGCCGCTGCTTTAGGAGCAGGCTTGTTATCATTCTTTCACGCCTCGTTGCGGCGCATTGGCATCTCTTTCTGGAATTCCTTTTTGCTGACATCGATTCTGGGGTTATCCTTCGGGTTTTGGGATTATGGGACTGTGGGAGAGGATAGGATACAAGGTTTTTTTCCCTCATGGGCTTTCTTTTTCTATTCGTTTCGGCCTGGCTTAAAAAGGAAAAAAGCCCTTATCTAAGATTACTAGAGTTCTCCATATCCCATTTGCCGAAAGGATTACTATTAATCGAAGGCAACAGCATGGCCATTCAATATTTAGATTATTTCAAAGACCGATACTCATATCCGTTTTCTGTCGTTCCTTTTGTCGATCTCATGGAGATCAGTCAGGCGATCTTCTTTCGCTTTAAGCCACCCCCGATCATAATCACACAAATCGACATGTCTAGATGCTCCGTATTCAAGGATCTTCCAGGTATGTCTCAATGATGATCCGTATGCTGACTGATCCCTGTTTCCCCTAGTGTTCGTTTTTTTGTATGGCCAAAGAAAGGCAAGGCACAAGACTGATCCCTGTTACGAATTTCAGGACCTTCATCAGGGCTTTTATCAGGGGTTTGGCTGCCGGTAGGCTCTCTCGCTTCGTCGTGAAGGACCAAAGATCTATACGATCCCGCAGTCCCAGATGATGGGGTTCAAGCAGAATCGAGTGGCCTTCTCCTTCAGACAAGAACCTCAAGATCTCTCGGACGGTCCCCCCCCGAATACCTTTCCTGAGAAGTGTCTCCCATGACTCGTCTCTGCCCACTCTCCTTGAGAATCGGCGGGCGAATTCCAAGGCCAAAGGCTTGGGTAAATAGTTGACAAAAGGCAACATGGTGGTATGGAGCTCAATAGGAAAAAGCCTGTGAGGCGTCTGGTCGATGAACAAATATCCGCCATCCATGATAAGCTTCCAAATTCTGGGAAGGATAGTTTTTCTCTCCTGCGGCAACAAGTGCTCATAGACCGCGCTCATAATGACAAAATCGAATCGACCGATGTCTCCGGGCAGTTCCGATCCGCTGGGAGACCGGAAAAACTTCACGTTCGGATATCCGTAGAATTCGATCCTGCTCTTGGCGATAGAAAGCAAGTCAGGGTTGAGCTCGACCCCTGCGATGTTTGCCTCGGGGAATATTCGGGCCAGAAGGACCGTCGAGGCCCCGCAACCACATCCGAAGTCCAGAATCCTCTTTCCCTCAAGCTCGCATCTTGTGAAGTAGGCAAATAGGTCGGATTCCAGGTTCTTCCGAACGTAGGCAGGATCCTCCTCTCTCATGATCTCATCGCACAACCATGTGGGGCCGAGCGTTCGAAGCATCTTTTGGAGCAGGTCCACCGGATAAGAGGTTTCCCAATGATCTCTCTGCATGAAAAGATCCCTATTGAACGGGGAAACCCTCACGGATCGGCGTCCATGAGCCAGTTCTTCTACAACCACATGAGCGTCAGGGTGCCTGAGGAGAATCATCATCGGAGTCCAAGCCCCATCGAGTTCAAGAGGACTAGCCTTTACGTTGCCGCTGACTGCTTATTGTATTTTGATCCTTAATGCTTTTATCAACAAATATATCCTTAGGCCGCCTTCCGTGTCAATGATTTCTAAATACCCGTCAAATCAATATGAATATATCCAGTATTAGGCTCAGACCCTGTTCCCGAGGATTTCCTCTCTGGTGAGAGATGTGGGGACAAGCCCACCTCGCGGAGTTGATTGCGCCAAATCCAAGCTAGCCTTGATAAGAATAAGGTCCTTATTCTTATCTTCCCTCGATTGCGATCCTAAAAACTCGATCCGTTAACATTCGTGTTCTCTTAGTCATACGCTCAAAGCCCTTAATGGTCCGGAAAAGTCATTCATCTCATTGATTATAAATATTTTAATCAGGAAGGGGTGAGATAGGAGGGGGGTGAGGAAGCTCCGGGAATTTCACCCCCTTAAATCCCCCTGTAAGGCGATTTACGAGCGTTCTGTTAAGCCCCACTATTAAATCACTAAGTGCTGAGCAATGAAAAGACAAGCGAGCAGACGACATTTGAACGGTCCGATCGAACGGCAAAGCACCGTTCGGGCCCGGCAATCCAATTCGGGGGGGTCACAATGAATAAACATCTACGGCTCTTTCTGGCCCTTCTGGTTTCCATGGCGGGCATCCTCACCGGGACCGACTATTACGTCGACGTCAACAGGGGGGACGACCTCTACAACGGCCTCTCCCTTCTGGCTCCATGGAAGACCCTGAAGCCGGCCAACGACAAGGCCGTTGCGGGAGATGTGATTTATTTGAGAGGGGGCGTGTATTCACAAGAATCCGACCAATATCATAGTATCATTCATCCCAAAAACTCAGGCTACGATGGGGCCTATATCGCCTACAAGAACTACGCGAATGAAGACGTCGTTCTAACGGGATGCTATCAGCCTATTCTATTGGCTAACCCCGCGGCTGAATATATTACTATTGACGGGATGACGGTGGATGGCGGTAATAGGGACACCTCGCTCGTTGACATTTTCGCCATGATTTATGGAAACCACAACGTGCTTCAAAATTGTCGACTGACAAATTTGCGCACGAACTCAGACTGGTGGAAGGGAATTTATATCACAGGTTCCTACAATAAAATCCTTAATTGTTCTATATCAAACGTCGGGCATTCAATTTCAGCTGAGTCTAGCGGTATTGGAGATGGCGTTTGGGTCGAGGGCAGCCACAACCTCATCGAAAACAATGATGTATCGAACTGCGGACACAACGGCCTCCTTTTGAGGGGGCAATACAATATCGCCAAAGGCAATATTCTGCACGGCGAAATCTACCGGTCTTGCGAGGTCCATTCCTCAGGGGCAGGTAACAGCCATCTGGTCTTCGATTCTAATGTGGTTCGCAACTCCGCCGGGTTCACGCCCGGGCCCTGCGCGGCCTATGGAATGCAGGTCGACGCTCCCTATGCAATCATCCGAAGAAACTTGTTCTTTAACAATCACGGCCATGGCCTCGAAGTGTGGGCGATGATCGGCGGGGCCACCGGCGCTCATATGCGAATTTACAATAATGATTCTTCCCAGAACGGGATTGGAGCAGGCGTAGGGGCCCAAGAAGGGTACGGGATCGAGATCAATCAGGTCAGCGAATCGGTCCCCGGCGACTTCAGGGATGTCGTCATAAAGAACAACGTCCTTTACAGGAACAAGAACGTTGGCATCTATTACAAGCCGCAGGCCGATTCGAACGACCATGTCGACGCCAATAACTTCAAAGACTTCAATGGAAACCCTTATTTCGCCGACGAGGGTAATAATGATTTCCACTTGACCCTCGGCAGCCCGTGCATCGACGCCGGGGCGTTCCTCACGAAAACGCGTCAGGCCGGAAGCGGGACGACGATCCTTGTGGAAGATGCAGGCTATTTCATCGACGGTTTCGGAATCGTCGAAGGAGACCTTATCCAACTCCAGGGGGAAACGGAAACGGCAAAGGTCACATATATCGATTATTCCAGTAACTCTATATCCATCGACCGGTCCCTGTCTTGGAGCTCGGGGCAGGGTATCAGCCTCGCCTTCACGGGTTCCGCCCCGGACATCGGCGCCTTTGAATACGAATCAAATGCCCTGCCCCAGCTGAGTGCCGTTATCGAAGCCAATCCGACATCCGGACAGGCGCCGCTCAACGTGAGCTTCACCGCCAGCGCGACGGGGGGAACAGCGCCCTACACCTACAGCTGGAACTTCGGCGACGGCCAGACATCGACCTCCCAGAATCCCTCCCATACGTATACATCCGAGGGAAATGACACCGCGACCCTGACGGTCACCGACAACAAGGGCGCCAACGCAGTGGCATCTCAGGTCATCACCGTCATGAAGGCGGCCTCTCCTTTGGCCGTCTCTATTGTGGCCTCGCGGACTTCTGGCCGTGCTCCTTTGGAGATCACTTTCTGGGCAAGATTTAAGGGTGGAATACGGCCATACGCTTACAGCTGGAGCTTCGGCGACGGGAGAGTGTCCTCCGCCGGCATGCCCACCCATCGATATTCTCTTCCCGGCACCTACACGGCCACGCTGACATTATCCGACAGCAAAGGGGCCAGGGGCTCCGCTTCCGTGATCATCACGGCACGGCCAAGGAAAAGCTAAACCGGACATCTCCTGCCGGCCTGGAAGATTCAACCCTTACCCCCGGGACGGATGGCGCCACGATCAGTGTCTGGGCGCCGGAGGCCCTTCATCCCGTCCAGACCATCCCCGTGATGGTCACAATTGCGGCGATGGCGGATTAAGCGGTCCGGGGGGCTATTTATCCGCGGTCAGGCCGCACCGTTTCGCCCAAGCATGGAGTTCTAAAAGGACCGCCTGCCGCCGCTTGAAAAAGGCTATCCGGTCGAGAAGGATATCGGCTTTATGTTTTTCATGGCCCCGGATCCCGATCCTGTCCGTGAGCTCGGCCAAGATCTGCATCCTTTTCAGAAAAAAGTCTCTTCGGTCCACCACCCCGTCGCCGTTGCAGTCGCAATCCGAGGCGCCTTGATCCGGATCCCAACCCGAAAGCCTGGCTAAAAGCCACCACAGGGCCCGGCCCTTGTTTTCGCAGCTGGAATAGGTCGTGTGGGCCGCCTCCCCCCCGTGATAGAAAGGATGCTCCACGGGAATTGTCATACCGTTGTAAAGATATGTCGCCTGCTCATCGCCGTGCCAGGCGTCAAGGTCCGCGAAATCGTAAAGGATCTTGTTATTCTCCCGGCAGTATTTGCGGATCTGTTCGTTCCTTAGGTGCCTGTTGTATCCGGCTTCGTCCGTGGCTTGGGCATTGCCGGAAAAATAGACGAACTTGACCTGAGGATAGGACCTTTCCAAGGAAGACATGACGTCCAGGTACTCGTGGACTTCGCTTTCGGAATAGTATTCCAATTGCGTGCACCAAGCCCACATGGATACATTGATGGCTCGGAAAGTCTCAAGGACCGTCCGGGTCAACCCATCCCCCCCGTTTTTCCAATAGAGTTCGGGCGTGATATAGGTTTCCGTGATCTGGCCGTCCATGACGCAAAGGTCCGGGCCGACCGGAAGGGCTTGGGGCTGGATCTTGATCCTCAGCCTCGCGTCGTAAACGGGGAGCTTAGGGTCAGCCAACCGCTCGATGCCCGTCGTCAGCTGACCTCCATGGGACGTGTGGGCGTAGTGCAGCTTGACGAGAGACTTAACCTGGTTGATCCATATATCCGGGATTTTGGAAAGGTCCGTAGAGGTGTGGTCGATCACGATCGCTTGGGAACGGAGAAGAGGGGCGCACATGAGAAGCCCCGCGATGATCCCGGCCAACCGGATGGCCCGTGAGTCCCATAAACGACGCCCTGCGCTTTCGTGTGGTTTCAATGCGACCTCATTCGAATATCCTAGCCGAAATCTGATTGAAATTCAAATTTCAAACGTGGACATTTTCTCCCCAGGCCGGAGGATGTGTCACGGGGCTTCGCGGACTTCAGAAGCTCCCGCCGCTCGGCGCTCGAGGAATTGCCCCGGCCTCGTCGCCGTCGATATTGATATTTTTGGAATTCAATGTTATATTCGGCCCTTAAGAAATGCCGGAAATAAGAGGCCTTCCGGAAAGGACTCCGGGGCGCCTCGTGAGACCGTCCATGCTTGTCCATCACCTGCTTGAAGCTTCCGCCGGTCGTACCCCGGAGCGCCCCGCCGTCTGGTATCAGGACCGGTGGACGACCTACGCGGAGGTCGACGGCCGGTCCAACAAGCTTGCCAATTCCCTGAAGGACAACGGCATCTCCCGCGGGGACAGAGTCGCCCTTCTTTACGAAAACTCCCTCGATTACATCATCGCGTATTTCGCGATCCTGAAAGCCGGGGCGATCACCGTGGCCCTGAACACGGACACGACGGCGACCGCCCTCGCCGACTTGCTGAACCATTCCGGGGCTCGGGCCATCATCACCAATCCGCGATTTGCACGTTTCATCAATCCCGCCCTGGCGGAGGCGCCGGGCGTGGAGCTGGCCATTCTGGACCGGGATGATTCCCGGGACGAGAAAGGGATCGGCCGCCCGCGACGGATCTCCCTGGAGACCATCTATGCTTCGGGAAAGGCGGCCCGCCCCAACGTCCGGATGATCGACCTCGATATCGCCTCGATCGTCTACACATCCGGGAGCACGGGCCGACCGAAGGGAGTCACTCTGTCCCATCTCAACATCGTCAGCAATTCGCGCTCGATCACGGCCTACCTCGGACTCACGGCTTCAGACCGCGTCATGGTTGTCCTGCCCTTTCCGTACATTTACGGCAAATCCCTCCTCAACACGCACTTTTTTGCGGGAGGATCCGTCGTCATCGACAACCGCTTCGCCTATCCCCAGACGGTCCTGGAGACGATGCAAAAAACGGAGGTCACCGGGTTCGCCGGCGTCCCATCGACCTACCTCATTCTCCTGAACAAGTCCGCGGTGAGGAAATTCCGTTTTCCGTTCCTCCGATACGTGACCCAAGCGGGAGGGGCCTTGGCCCCCGCCGTGCAGAAAGAGGTCGCCCGCGTCTTCGCTCCGGCCAGGCTATATGTGATGTACGGGGCCACCGAGGCCGCTGCCCGCCTATCCTATTTGGAGCCGGATATGCTACCCAAAAAATGGGGGTCCGTCGGTAAGCCCATTCCCAACGTGGACCTCTTCGTTGCCGATGAGGGTGGACGGAGGCTCCCGCCGGGGCAGGCCGGAGAACTCGTCGCCCGTGGCCCCAATATCATGGTCGGCTACTGGAAGGACCCGGAGGCCACGGCGCAGGCCGTCAGGAACGGCCTTTACCGCACCGGAGACCTGGGCTACGAGGATGAGGAAGGCTATCTCTACATCACGGGCCGGGCCAACGATATGATCAAGCCCGGGGGTTTCCGGGTGAGCGCCAAAGAGGTTGAGGAAGCGATCTACGAGCTCGAGGGCGTCCACGAAGCCGCGGTCCTCGGGGTGGAAGACTCCGTGCTCGGGGAGGCCGTCAAGGCCTTCATCGTCCCCAAGGAAGAGAGCGGCGGCCTGGATGTTGAGCAGGTTCGAAAAGCCCTGTCCCGGGCTCTCCCCCCCTATAAACTGCCCAAATACATCGAGTTCCGGAAGGCCCTGCCAAGGAACGAGTCGGGCAAAGTCCTTAAGGCCGCTCTCCGGGAGGGAAAGACGACATCGGACCCCGGCGCGCCCGGCGAAACCGAAAACAACGAGGACTGACGGGAGGCGCGCCGTCTGGGGCGGCTCCCTTGGCGCTGCGGGTTCAAGAACTCAGCTTTTTCTTCACCGCCTCGACGGTCGCCTGGTCCTCGGCCTTATTGAGCTTCTCGAGGGCCGTCCGTCGGTCGAGATAGCCTTCCCTGACCAGCTTGGCCATTTCGAAAGCATAAGGGTGAAAGCCGTGCCGCTCCTGGTGGACCGTGTTGGCCAGGGAATTGAGCAGGCAATTGGTGGAATTGGCGTCCACCTTGCCGGGAGCGATCCAGCCGAGCCCTTTAATCTTCTCCATGATCTTTTCTTCGTCATAGTCGAAGAACGCGAGAGGGCTGACGTTGACGGGAAACCGGCAGGACGGCCGGAAGTGCGCCTCTTCCAGGAAATACGGGCGGATCGCGTCGCCGGCCAGCTTATGGAGCGGTTCGAAGAGAACCTTTTGAGAGGCCTTGACCATGTCGGGATTATTCGCCAGGATCGATGACGCCATGGGGATCTGGCCGGGCGACCAGCCGAAGGCAAGGAGGGGGATGCTTTTTTCCACGGCCGTGCGCAGGGTGAAGAACTTGACAAGCGAGATGCATGACGTGCAAATCGAACTCGCCCGATTGAGCGTTTTCAGCGGAAACAAATCTTTGAGCATGGAAGCGGAAAAGATCTTTTTCAAGACATCGAAGCGCGGCCTGTACAGGATGTGGTCGAAGCCCAGGCGTTCGCTCATCAGGCGGATGTTTTTCGTCGTCTGCTCGGGCATAAAGCCATTATCGAGAGTTACCGCAAGCACGTTCAAATCATACGATTCCCGCAGGAGAGCCAGCGTGTAGGTGCTGTCCTTGCCCCCGCTGTAGCTCATCAAAGCGTCATAGCCGGACCGGCCACGATGCTCGGCAATGAGCTTCTCGAACCTTGCCCTATAGTCGGCTTTCCTCGCTTTAAGGTCCCTCTTCCCTTTGAACTCGAGACAATAGTTGCAGACGCCCTCATCGTTGAATCGGATCCCGGGAAAGGTCTCCGGCAGAACGCATTTCGCGCAGGTTTTCATGATCGCCAGGGCTTTCTATGAACGCTCATCGGACATCGTTGGGGGTGGGATCCGGAGATGTTCCGTCGCGGCATGTTTGGAGGCGAAGTCCCGGAAGGCCCTCTTGACCTGTTCCTCGGTCAATCCCATGACCCGGCCCGTTTCGTTGATCGGGATCTGATGTTCCCAGGCGTAGAGAAGGAGATCCAGCTTGTCATAGGGCATCCGGAAATAGAATTCCTCATCGCTCACGGGGATGCTGAACGTGTCCGGACTCGGCGCCCGGGAAAGGATTTCCGGGATAACGCCCAGGTGCTCGGACAACCGGAAGGCCTGGGTTTTATAAAGGTGGGCGAGGGGCTCTATGTCGACACCGCCGTCACCGTATTTCACGAAGAAGCCCTGGATGGCCTCGGACTTGTTCGTCGTTCCGCAGACAAGATAATTCATCTTTTCCGCGGAGTAATACAGATGGGCCATCCGCATCCTGTGTTTGACATCCGTGGCGGCGACGATGCCGTTCAGGGCGTCCTTGTTGAGCCTGACAGTCTTGACCGGCGCCTTGCCGTCGCTGATGGTCAGAGTGTAGAAATTGAACGCATCCCTGGCCAGGAGGTCCGGAGGAAGCGTGATCTTGAACTTGAAGCCCTCCCGATACTCCGGGGCGAACTTCCGGACAACCGCATCCCGTTTTTCATATGCCCCGAACCCTGCGAGCGCGGGAGTGATGTCAATAACCTCCGTCCGGATGCCGAGCTTCCGGGCATGTTTCAAGGCGTATTCGAGGCTCACGGGGTTCGACTCCCTCTCGGGAAGGATGAGCCCCAGGACGCGCTCTTGTCCCAGCGCTCTGACGCAGAGCACGGAAGCCAGTGCGGAATCTATCCCCCCGCTCAGACCGATGACGGCGCCCTCGCGCCTCATGGACAAGACCCATTTTTTGATGAATTCTGAGATCCGTTCCGTTTCCCGGGAACAGTCCAGGTCGAGAATGTTGCCGCGGAAATCGGTCATCACCCTCCCTCCTTTGACTTCAGGGACGCTCATCCCCGGTCTTTCTATGAATGAACGAAGAGAGCTTATCGAGGGAATCAAGATTGTCGGGAACGACCTCATCGTCCTCGACATGGATCTGGAATTTGCCCTCGATGAACTCCAGCAGCTCCAGGATCCCGGTCGAGTCGATAATCCCCGTTCCCAGGAACGAGTCCCCATCTTCGAACGACTCGATCCCCGACCCAGGCAGCAGAGAATCGGTGATATATGTCCTTAGGGAAGACTTGATAGCCGACAGGTCTTTGTTGTTCCCTTTGTCCACATTTCCCATCCTTGACTCCTGCGGATTGCTTTCTTCAGATCATCGCTTGCCCTTAGAGCTCAAGATTATTATATCCAAAATGGGCCGCGATCCGCAACCCTCAGCCTTGAATCGGGCAAAGCGATTCCCGGGAGCGCGCTGGGAAAGGGCGGGCCTGTGCCTGTTTCATCTCAACAAGGCGAACGAGGCGGCGGCCTATCTCAAATCCCTCCGGTACGAAATCTCGGAAGTGGAGATCGCAGCGGCGCTCAAGGAGGAAGGGCTTGAGTCGGAGTGGTCCCGTATGACGGGGCAATTCTCCGGCAAACTCTGGCCCCTGATCCGGCTTTCCTTGACAGCCCCCAACCCCTCATCTATACTGAGTTTTTCTTGCCTAAACAACCATGACGCAAATAGAAAAAGCCAAAAAAGGGATCCTTTCCCCTCAGCTCAAGAAGGTCGCCAGGGAGGAACAAGTATCCCCCGACGATCTGCTCGACCTCGTGGCCGCAGGCAAGGTCGTCATCCCGTGGAACCCCATCCACGCGCCGGCCCGCCTGTCGGGCATCGGGAAGGGATTGCGGACGAAGGTCAACGTCAACCTCGGCACCTCGAAGGACTTTCCGGCGCTTGCCGGCGAGCTCAAGAAGGTCGCCATCAGCCTCCTCTACGGGGCCGACACGCTCATGGACCTGAGCACGGGGGGGGATATCCGCGGAATCCGCCGTCGGATCCTCGCCAAGACCCCTCTCCCCCTGGGGACGGTGCCGATCTACCAGGCCGCCATCAAGGCCATCGAGACGCGCGGTACGATCGTGGACATGACCGAGGAAGACCTCTTTGACGCCATCGAAACCCAGGGCCGGGAGGGCGTCGACTTCATGACCGTCCATTCCGGTCTGACCATGAAGGCCATCGACAGGCTTAAACAGCAGGGCCGGGTCGCCGACGTGGTCTCCCGCGGCGGGGCGTTCCACCTGGCTTGGATGCTCCACAACCGGAAAGAGAACCCTTTTTATGTCCATTTCGACCGCCTGCTCGACATCGCCCACAGGTACGACGTAACGCTCAGCCTCGGCGACGGGCTCAGGCCAGGTTCCATCATCGACGCCACGGACAGGCCTCAGATCGAAGAACTTCTGACCCTGGGCGAGCTGGTGAAGAGGGCCTACGAGGCCGACGTCCAGGTCATGGTCGAAGGGCCCGGTCACGTTCCGCTCGACCAGATCGAGATGAACGTCCAGCTCCAGAAACGGGTCTGCCACGAAGCCCCGTTCTACGTCCTGGGCCCGCTCGTCACGGACATCGCTGCCGGTTACGACCACATCGTAGCGGCCATCGGAGGCGCCATCGCAGCGGCCGCCGGGGCCGATTTCCTCTGTTATGTCACGCCCTCAGAACACCTTGGTCTCCCTTCGATCAATGACGTCCGGGAGGGCCTTGTGGCCTCTAAGATCGCCGCCCACGCCGCCGACATTGTCAAAGGAGTCCCGGGAGCACGTCAAAGGGATCTCGAGCTGTCCAAGGCGCGCAAAAAGCTCGACTGGGAGGGACAAAAACGGCTCGTCATCGACCCTCAGAAGTTCGAGGCGATCCGTAAGAAGAGGAGAACGAAGACCGAAGCCTGCTCGATGTGCGGGGAATTCTGCGCCATGCGCCTTGTCAGTGAATTCCTGGACTCCACCGGAAAGGCCGATGTCTCCTGCTCCTAGGAAGCTTCTCTTCGGCACGGCGGGCGTCCCCCTGGGCAGCGCCGATGCGTCCACCGTCCAGGGGATCGAACACATCTTCCAGATCGGCTTGGACTGCCAGGAGATCGAATTCGTCAACGGCGTCAAGATGGGACTGGACATGGCCCGCAAGGTCGCCCTCAAGGCCACAGCCAGGAAGGTCCGCCTCAGCGTCCACGCGCCCTACTTCATCAACCTCAATTCCGAGGACCGGGGAAAACGGCTCCAGAGCCAGGAACGGATCCTGGCGTCGGCGCGGATGGCCCACTCCTGCGGGGCCGAGGACGTCGTCTTCCACGCCGCGTTCTACGGAAAAAGCTCCCCCGAGCAGGCTTACCAAGAGATCCGGAAAGAGCTGTCCCAGGTCGTCTCCCTCCTCCGGACGGAACGGGTCCCCGTGACCCTCAGGATCGAGACCATGGGAAAAAGGTCGCAGTTCGGGAGTCTGGAGGAGGTCCTCATCCTCTGCCGGGAGATTGAGGGCCTCCAGCCCTGCCTGGACTTCTCTCACCTCCACGCACGGGAGGGGCGGTTCAACTCCTATGAGGAATTTTCCCGGGTCCTCTCCAAGGTCGAAAAAAAACTCGGCCGGGCCGCTCTCCGGAACACCCACATCCACATCTCCGGGAGCCACTACAGCCAGTCCGGCGAGCTCAAGCACCTCGACCTCAAGGATTCCGACTTCCGTTATGATGACTGGATTGAAGCGCTCAGAGACTTCGATGTCCAGGGCCTGGTCATTTGCGAAAGTCCCAACCGGGAGATCGACGCCCTCATGCTCAAGAAGCTTTTTTGGGCCCGGAGCGAAAAAACCGGCCCGCCGGAATAGCCCTTGAAATACGCAAGGAATAAGTGTTGAGCTTTGAATAACAGTCATTTCCCTCGAGAGGGGCATAAAAGGAGACGGGCATGATAGAGATCCGATTTCATGGGAGGGGCGGCCAGGGCACCGTGGTCGCCTCGAAGGTCCTGGCAGACGCCGCGGCTAAAGAAGGGAGCTTCGTCCAGGCCTATCCCGAGTTCGGTGTGGAAAGGAGGGGGGCCCCCGTTTTCGCCTTCATCCGTATCGATGATAAGCCCATCTATGACAAGAGCCGGATCTACGCTCCTGATCATGTCGTCGTCGTGGACCCGACTCTGGTCGAGGCGATCGACGTGACGGACGGGCTCAAGGACGGCGGCTGGATCATCATCAACAGTGACAGGAAGCCCGCCGAATTCAAGTTCCCGTCCAAGTTCAAGGTGGCCGCCATCAACGCCACGGAGATCGCCGTCCGGAACAAGCTGGGGACGCTGGCCGCGCCCATCGTCAACACCGCCATCGTCGGCGCCGTGGTCAAGATCATAGGATTGACGAAGCTCGAATCCCTCGTCGCGGCCATCCGCGAGGGCATTCCGATCAAGCCCGAAGAGAACATCCAGGCCGCCAAAGAAGCGTTCGAGAAAGCCTGACGGCAATCCTCGGGAGGATAGGACAATGACCAAGAAAAAAGAAACGAAAAAGATCGTCTTCCAATCGGAGAGTGAGATGCCGGTTACGGCCATGTCGCTCGGCTCCATGCTTTATAACAAAACGGGGGCCTGGCGGAACATCCGGCCTGCGGTTGACCGGGCCAAGTGCATCCAGTGCGGCATCTGCTGGAAGTTCTGCCCCGACGTGTCCATCGACATCGTGGACAACTGGCCGGTGGTGGACTACGACTTCTGCAAGGGTTGCGGCATCTGCGCCGCGGAATGCCCCACCAAGTGCATCATCATGGTCGAGGAGGAAAAATGAAAAAAGTCATCATGGGCAATCATGCCCTGTCCTACGGCGCCATGCTGTCTCGCGCCCAGGTGATCGCCGCGTATCCCATCACGCCCCAGACCCAGGTGGTGGAGCTTCTCTCGGAGATGTGCGCGAACAAGACGCTCGATGCCAAGTTCATCAAGGTCGAGTCCGAACACTCGGCCATGGCCGCCAGCCTCGGGGCCTCCCTGGCGGGGGCGCGGACCTTCACGGCCACCTCCTCGCAGGGGCTCGCCCTGATGCACGAGCTCCTCCACTGGGCCTCAGGCGGCAGGCTGCCCGTCGTCATGGGGGACATCAACAGGGCCATGGCCCCGGGCTGGAGCATTTGGACGGACCAGAACGACAGCCTCTCCCAGAGGGACACAGGCTGGATCCAGTTCTACTGCTCTTCAAACCAAGAGGTCCTCGATACGGTCATCCAGGCCTTCAAGGTCTCCGAGAAGCTCCTCATCCCCAGCATGGTCATCCTGGACGCCTTCGCCCTCTCACACACATACGAGATCGTCGAGATCCCGGATCAGAAGGACGTGGACGCGTATCTTCCTCCATTCAATCCCCCCTATCGGCTCACGCCGTCGGACCCGCACGCCTTCTTCGGGCTCACCGGACCGGAACATTATTTCGAACT
>Ga0315291_10004687_pt1 | contig 17328 bp, 15 predicted proteins | sample YL17G12_20_MG_FD_203070 | JGI IMG/M metagenome (GOLD analysis project Ga0315291, IMG submission 203070) | Sediment microbial communities from Yellowstone Lake, YNP, Wyoming, USA - YL17G12_20 | ecosystem: Environmental > Aquatic > Freshwater > Lake > Sediment | place: USA: Wyoming | collected...
CCCACCTATTGCGCGTCATCATTGCCTCCCGTCCCCCTTCTCACTCCCCTCCCTCCTCAATGTTGCGGAATTCCTGTTTCCTTGGTGTTAAGCTCGGCATAATAACTGGGCACGTGCTATCCTCTCCTTATGTGTGTTTGTTGTCAGAAAGGAGGGGTTATGATGAACACACTGTTCTATTCACGTCCGTCTGTCGTTAGGCGTTTGCGTTCCGGCCCTCTGGGTTGTCATATGGATGCGTTTGGCGCATGGCTGTCAGCCCAAGGGTACACGCGTGAGATGATCCGGCACAAACTTCGCCTGGTCAGTCATCTGAGTCAGTGGTTACGGCGGCGCGGGCTTGGCATCGAAGCGGTGAACGAGCGCCGGGTCACGGAGTTTCTTTGCTCGTGGGGCCGGCGCCATATAATCCACACCGCTGATCGCGGGTCCTTCCCAACCCTACTCGCATGGTTGCGTGAGCACAACCTTATCGCGCCTCCTGTTGCTGGGCGCGAGGAGAGTCCTCTGCGTTGCATCGAGGAGGATTACACCCGCTACCTCATACAGGAACGCGGTCTGGCGGCTGCAACGGTGAAGAATTACCTCCCCACGGTGCACCTGTTCCTTTCCGGTCGCTTCGGGACTAATCAGATGGACCTAGACCGGCTGCAACCGCAGGATGTAACCAAATTTATTTGCTCACGGACCTGTAGTCGACGGCGCATCCAACTGGTCGTGACTGCCTTGCGAAGCTTCTTAAGGTTTCTCTGGCTTCGCGGAGATATCTCAGCAGATCTGGCGGCCTGCGTCCCCACAGTGCCGAACCGACCCTGGTCGGAGTTGCCTAAGTTCGTGGAGCCAGAGCAGGTTGAGCGTTTACTGCAGAGTTGTGACCGACGTCGCCCCGTGGGCCGGCGCGACTACGCGATGTTGCTCTTGATGGCTCGCTTGGGTCTGAGGGCGGGCGAAATTCATACCTTGACCCTAGATGACCTTGACTGGGAAGCCGGCGTCCTGACTGTCAGGGGAAAAGGCAAAAAGCAGGATCGCCTGCCGATCTCTCGCGAAGTGGGAAACGCATTGGTTCAGTACTTGCGCCATGGCCGGCCGCCGTGCGCAACTCGCCGTCTCTTCGTGCGAGCAAAGGCTCCTTTTCGCGGTTTGGCGCGCAATGGTTCGGTGTGTGCCGTCGTCAGGTACGCCTGTAGGCGGGCGGGTCTTTCGCCCGCTCACCAAGGGGCACATCTGTTGCGTCATTCATTGGCCACGACCATGCTTCGGTACGGGGCATCGCTGCGAGAAATCGGCGATCTGCTGCGACATCGTCTGCCGCAGACCACGGAGATATACGCCAAAGTCGATCTCGAAGGATTGAGGACGGTTGCCCAGCCGTGGATAGGAGGTGAGCTATGAGCACGCTGCGGGAATCTGCCGACGAGTATCTTCAGGTGCGCCGTGCATTGGGCTTCAAGCTCTATGAAGAAGGTCTCTTGTTGGATCAGTTTGTTCGCTTTGCGGAGCAACAAGGCGCTTCTATCATCACAAGGACCTTGGCCCTGCAGTGGGCCACGCAGCCGAAGACATGTGGACCTCCCCAGTGGGCGAAGCGGCTCGGGACCGTTGGCCAGTTCGCCCGGTACCGGAGTGCCTGTGACCCCCGCACGGAGATCCCCACTCCGGACCTGCTTCCCTTCCGATATCGACGGAAAGCGCCCTACATCTATCGCGAGGAACAAATCACCCAGCTTCTGCAAGCGGCTAAGCGCCTCCCTTCTGCCACAGGGCTGCGTGCGCTCACGTATTTCACTCTGTTCGGACTGCTGGCGGTGACGGGCATGCGTGTTGGAGAAGCCGTATGTCTGGATCGTAAGGATGTGGATCTGCAAAAGGGCATGATCACGATTCGCCAAGCCAAATCTGGGAAAGCCCGTGTGATTCCCGTCCACCCCTCTACACAGCGAGCACTTGAAGTCTACGCAAGGCGAAGAGATCACATTCGTCCTACATCGTCGGTGTCCCGATTCTTTCTTTCAGAGGACGATACCAGATTGACGGTGAACATGGTCCAGTGGACGTTTCGCAGGATGTCACACCAGATCGGTCTCCGAGGACCGAATGACAGGCGTGGTCCACGCATTCACGACTTGCGTCATACCTTTGTCGTCCGGACGATGCAGAGTTGGTACCGTGCAAACATGGATGTTGAGCGGCATCTGCCCAAGTTGAGCACGTATTTGGGACACGGACATGTAAGCGATACCTATTGGTACCTCACCGGGACCCCTGAACTTCTGCAGTGGGCCGTCAAACGCGTCGATTCAACAAAAGGAGATCTGTCATCATGAAGACTGACACCGGCTTTCCAGACATGGTACAAGCGTTTTTTGCGGAGCGGCTGGTGGCACAGCGCCATGCCAGCGTGCATACCGTTGCCAGCTATCGGGACACCTTCTGCCTCCTCTTTCAGTTCGCTCAGGATCGGCTGAAGAAAGCCCCGACTGCTCTGACGCTGGACGACCTAGATGCTCCCTTTATCGGCGCCTTTCTGGACCACCTCGAAAAAGATCGGGGCAACACATCCCGTTCACGCAACGTTCGATTGGCGGCAATCCATTCCTTTTTCAAGTATGTGGCCCTGTACCAACCCGGTCGTAGCGCATCAATTCAACGCATCTTAGCCATGCCCACCAAGCGGCATGACCAGCACCCCGTTGAATCTCTAACGCGGCTGGAAGTGGAGGCGCTTCTTAGTGCCCCGGATTTGCGCACCTGGGCTGGACGACGAAATCGAACTCTTCTCTTGGTCGCCCTGCAAACTGGCTTGCGCGTCTCAGAATTGGTTGCTCTGAGACGTCAGGACGTGGTTCTGGATACCGCCGCCCATATTCGATGTATCGGCAAGGGCCGTAAGGAGCGCTGCACACCGCTCCGTAAGGACTCCGTGACGGCCCTCCGTGCGTGGTTGCGAGAATGTCTTGACAGCCCTGCTGGTCTTGTCTTCCCCAACAGAAACGGTGGCCAGCTAAGCCGGGATGGGGTCTCGTACATTCTGGCAAAACACGTGGCAGCAGCTGGCCGACGCTGTCCGTCCTTGCTGCGGAAACGGATCTCACCGCACGTGCTTCGTCATACCGCGGCGATGGACTTGCTGCAACACGGCGTAGACCGATTCGTGATTGCGCTATGGCTTGGCCATGAGTCCGTTCAGACCACGCAGATGTATATTCATGCCGACATGAGATTGAAGCAACAGGCACTGGCCAAGACAACTGCCGTAAACACGCGTCCCGGCAACTACAAACCCGGCGATCGACTCTTAACATTTCTTAAGGCGCTCTGATTATGCCGAGTAAATCAAGGCCAACGGCAAGAAACCCAACCCTTCTGTTCGTCCACTCGGCATAATCACTGTCTCGGCATTATGCCTGAGAGTGTGTAATCAAACGATGGAAGTGTCACCCCGAGCGGAGCGAAAGCTCTCATACCTCACGACTGCACGGCTGGCTTCCTGGTCTTGGATGCCTCGCTGCGCTCAGAATGACAGATGCGGTGCGTGCTCATTTTGTCAGAGGTTCTAAGGGCGTCTGCGCCGCGTCGCACCGATCATGCGCTTGACTTGGTCAACCTGCACTGGTTACTGTGTCGCTGTTGATAGTCGCATGCAGAAGCCAGACTACGGAACGGTAAACGGCAGAGGCGGATGTGGTTCGCATTCTTCTTGCGTCCGTCCTCTGCACAACGAACTGCGGGACGGCACGATGGCGAGACGGGATTTTCTCAAGGAATCAGCCATCGCCGCTCGGTGCGCGGCAACGGCTTTGGGGATGCGTTCTTCGAGTGGGCGGTACAGGACTGAGCCGCGCAACATGAATGTGCTCTTCATTAACCTCGAAGACACAACGCCCGCTGCACTTCACTGCTATGGCAATCGGTTGGTGTTTACGCCGAACCTGGACCGACTGGCGGCAACCGGGGTCCGGTTTGACCGCGCATTTTGCCAGTACCCGCTCTGCAACCCATCGCGCTCGTCGTACCTGAGCGGACTTCGTCCGGAAACGCTCCGTATTTACGAGAACCCGCAGAATATCGAGGATTATTTGCCGACGGGAATTCTGACGTTGCCGGAGTTGATGGAGAACTCGGGACGGCGCACGGCATGTGTCGGGAAGACGTTCCACGCGCGCATGGACGATGGTCCGCCGCAACTCGCGGCGTTCGGCCAGGTCTCGATGTGCAAGATCGAGGACTACCATCCGCGCGAGTTCGATTTCGGGGATGGACCTGAGCCGATGGAAGTCAGGGTCGGTCGGTGGCTTGACCGGTACGGAGTTACGGATGTGCCTGAAGAGGAAGTCGGTGACGCGCGTATCTCCCGCATTGCCGTCCGCACGTTGGAGGAATTCGCCGAGGGAACCCAGCCGTTCTTTCTTGCCGTGGGCTCGCTGTTGCCGCATATCCCCTTGTTGTGTCCGCGGAAGTACATAGATCTCTACGACCCTGCCAAAGTCCCGCTTCCTGGCTCGCCCCGGGCGGCGGACCGCGGCATTCCGCCGGCAGCGTACCGGTTCGGCAGGGATGACGCATTCTTTGTAGGGCGTACGCCTAGTGATTGGGAAGTACGAAGAGCTGTCGCCGCCTACTATGCGTGCGTTACGTTCGTGGACAGGCAACTCGGGCTCATCCTCGACACGCTTGAGCGGAGGAACCTTGCAGAGAAGACTATCGTCGTGTTTACGGCGGACCACGGGGTGCATTTGGGCGAACATGGATTATGGTGCAAGCTGACGTTATTCGAGCAGAGCACACGGGTGCCCCTTATCATCCGCGTTCCCGGTGCCCCAGCCAACGGACGCGCCTGCGGTCGTCTTGTCGAGTTGGTCGATCTTATGCCCACGCTTTGCGAACTGACGGGGATGGATATTCCGGCCCATGTCGAGGGCACGAGTGCAGCACCGCTCCTTGCAGACCCGGAGCGCTCATGGAAACGTGCTGCGTTCTCGTCATGCGTACACCCCGGCGCACACGGACGCACCGTACGGACGGAGCATTTCCGTTACACGGAATGGGATTGCGGCGACGAGACCGCGCGGGAGTTGTACGACTTGGACGCGGATCCGGGCGAGCAGGACAACCATGCGAACAAGCCGGAGTGGGCGGACGCCCAGACCGAACTGGGGCTGCTTCTCAAGGAGGGATGGAAGGGCGCACGCCCGTAAGACGAACTGAGGAGTCGCGTTCCTGCTCGCAACGACCTGCTTTGTCGCGGATACAGATGGTGTCAAGATGTTGTTCGGGAACCCTGGATGCCCTCCGCCACAATAATACAGCCGAGCCCCGCCTTCTTCCATGACCGCCGTTAAGAAAGACGAATCAACACGGGAAAAGTGACACGCAAACCATGTCGCTGGTGATGCCCCGCGCCCTGGTACATAGCCAAGCGATCGCCAAAAGAGAGTCAACTCTCTTGGGAAGCAACTCTCTTGGACGTTCGCCTCACCGAAAAACTAGGTTCATCCCTCCGCAGACTACAAAAACCGCCGGAATAAGCTGCAAACGGTCAGATTTTCGCCACCTCGAGTTTATCGTTAACTGCCCCACAATCGAGCACCAGCGAGCCGGAAATCGCGAAATCAACCCATTCCGTATAAGGGATCTGCGTGGCATGCCACCCCACGCGAGAAAGAGTAGAGAGTAGAGTTTACGCGTCAGCATCAGCCAGAGCCACTATTGTTCGCATGGAAAGCGCATTCGAATCCGCTTAGTTTCATCATGCACTTGCACTCCAGAGTAAGACAATCCTTCTACAGAGTTTCTCATTGTTCTTCAAGACAAGTAGGTATATAAACCTTGCCCACTACTTCCCAGTAGTCTGGCAGCTCACACATATCAGGTGTCAGAATCCAGCCCACGCATAAACTGCACTCTCTCTAGTCTCGGTGGTAACCTCTGAATTCCACCCACTCAAACGCCAACGTCCCGTCCAGGATCATCGCAAGAATCCATCTATTCTGATATCATCGGAAAAGTCCAAATCATCGCAACAGTTCGTTCATCGGCCCGACATCATCCACATGTCCCAAATCATCGTCCGTCTATCTCATGTCCTCGATCGACTCGAACCTTCCCACTCTCTCTTTCACAATATCGCCTATCCTCTCAATCACCCTCTTCGACCAGCATCTGTTCAACGATCCTGCATCAAGAAATATCGCAGGAAATCCCGCCTGCTCGTATACCGCCTTCTTATGTTCGATTCCTTCAACATAATCTTTATCTGCCCGACTGCCAACATATTCTATGACGATCCCGTACTCTGGCACCACAGGTCCGGATACCAAATCCGAACCCTGCCTCTGTCCAACACCGCCACAGGATGTTCATATACATGCCGTATTCCATACCTGTGCAACATTCTCGCCACCTGTTTCTCAGCTCGACTTCCTCTTCTTTCAACCTCCTCCAGCTCAGACTCGAGCCCTTCTCTTTCCCGTACCATCAGCCCATCAAAGCTCAAGCATTTATTAACCTATCGGTCCTCAGACCTCTCAACCCTTCAACCTACAAAATCCTCACCACCCTTAAACCATCTTACCTTACCTTCTTGGGAGCTTTCTTTCCAGCGCAGCCGAAGATACACGCGACCGAAAAAACTAATGCCGTACCCAAACGCCAACCCAAAACCACAAACCACAAACCAAACCACAAACCCACAACCCACAAACCACCATTTATGCTTTCTGTTCTCTATAGTCCCTCCTCGAGGTTGAACATAAATCGGGTGCGTATCCATAACATACTCTGCTACAGTATGTTACACAGATTTTTGACCCTAAACATAAATCGGAGCCCTCAAAACGCAGAAAGACACGGCTCAGACCCTATGAACTGTTTCATATTGGGACAGAATACCTGTCCGTGGGATGAGGAAACGACATGGCTCCATTCGACTCCGGAAGGTCATGCGAACCGGCATTGGCAGACCCTGTCGAGTATCTCGGTAGGGAAAGTGAGCTGGATCACGTTGGTATAAGTCCGGTGAACCTTCGTCGAGATGAGAAGGATCAACCCGAGGCTCTGGAGGTATGACAGGGCACTGTAGAAGTAAACGTAACTGAACGGTTCCTCTTTGTGGTCTATGCTGAGACGACGATACAGGTCGTACACCTCCTTTACCGGTCGGTCTCGCGCCGCGGCAGCAGATTGGAGAATCAACAGATTCTTATCGTTCAGATTGGCAACCATGTCTACAACAATGTCACGACGGGCTCTCTGGAAGTTGTCCTCTAACGAGACGCCAGGTTCTGTCGCCCGGTAGTACAGCGTCTTGATAGCGACCCGCACATCGGAGTTGGTGTATTTGACCGTCAGGGCGGCTATCTCTCTGATGACCCTCACGGGCACCTTGCGAACTCCCAGTTCTGCCCGCTGGTTCAGGATCTGCTCGAGTTCGTGGGCATTGTACGACCGGAAATGGATCAGTTCCGGCTGTAACGTGCTCTGGACACTCTCATCAACTGTGTTCAACCACTTGGGATTGTTGCTCAAAAGGATAGCCATGTAGTTATGTTCTGACCGGCTCAGGAAGTACAAGATGTCTTTGTTCTTGTCTTTCTCGGATATGAGGTCCACTTCATCGAGGATGACAACCGTGCGTTTGCTGTACCGCTCCCCGAACTCATGAGCCAGTTCCTCGAACGAGACGCCTCGAGCGCGAACACCTAACAGAAACGCCAGTATTTTATAGCTCGTGTTATGCGTGCGGCAGTTGGAATAGAGAACCGTCAGACCACGGCGCTTGACGAGTTGTTGGAGATATCTCACACTCAGAGTTTTACCGGAGCCGCGGCTGCCGACCGCCAGCAAATGGTTCGGAATGCCTGTTTTCTCATAACGCAGGAGCGCATCTATGATTGGTTTCATCTCGTCGCGCATGAGCGGGCGGTCAGGAATGTAGTTGAAATCGAACACGCGAAGGTCTCGCAGTCTGCTAACGCTTCTCGCAATTCTTTTCTCTTTCTCCCGAACGTACTCCTCGATCTCCATCTACGTATAAACCCCACTGCACGTATAAACTCCCAGGGATTTATAAGCTTTACTATTGCGGTAGCCGAGCGCAGGGCCACTGAAGCGGCAGGTTCAGTCGGTGGAGTTCAGTCTCGAGCTGCTTCAACCGACGACGCCATTGTTGGCGCTTCTTCTCTGCGACGTTCTTCACTTTGGTGCTGTTCAAGATGTCATGAATGTCCATCGCCGTCTTGATGAAGAAGCTGTATTCGGTCCTTATGTCCGTTGCCGTGTGATTGTCGAAGCGAAATGACGGCGGGTCGTGCGGACGAGACTCGCTTCGCTCAAGACCAGCCCATGCTACGAGCGTTTCGAGTTGGCGCAACGATTCCGACAAACTCCTCAAACCTTTCAGCAGATCGCATTGTTCCATCGAAGAGCTAAGAAAGCGCCCTTCTTAAGGTTTTCGCCTTAGGCGTATATGGTAATCGATGTCGGCCGATAGAAAGAAGCGCTACACGGTTCCTTTTTGAGTCGTATCCGCGCGGAACAAGCCCCAGTATGCCGTGTTGCACTGCGCGCGCTGCCAGTGGGCTTGCTGGCTGACACGCAATCTGCGGTTCGTATCCGCGCTGCTTCAGACGGTGCGCAAGATACAGCGTTTGCTGTTCGCCACCGCGCCACGTTCGTTCTGTGTTGATGTGCAGTATGCGCATGGATTCACTCACGGCGTTCCAACGCGCGTGTTTCGTGTTGAGACAACCATTGTCCCGCTCGGTATGACGACCGTTGCGAAAGTCTCTGCTGGCGGGGAGACGCTCGAGGAGGATTTTAGCGAACCCACGATGCGCCTTGAAGATGAGGCGCTTGCGAAGGACATTAAATATGCAGTTGACGTCGTGATATCGGGCGCCATCTTGACAGACCGTCAGATTGAGGACCCGCGCGATGTCCGTGAGATGACCGTGCGGCTGAGCGGATTAGCCGACGACAACCTCATCATCAACGACGCGAGACAATCGTATACCGCGGCGAAAACTCCTGACACAGGGCAACAGTCGGCGACGGTTTCTTCGGGAAGCACGGCACCCGTGCCGAGGTCGTGGACGCTGACCGTGAAAAAGGACAGTCTGGATGGCGTTCAACCTGCTTCGGTCCCGATGAGACCGGAAGAGTTCGGGTCAGCTTTGACACCGAGCGCTCTTGTGCAGAGCGCGGACCCAAAGATCGTTCAGCTCGCAAGAAGTATTGTCGGCGATGAGAAGAACGCATTCGAGACGACAAAAAAGCTCAACGTGTGGGTTTACAGAAACCTCAAGAAGGATTTTACCGCCTCCCTGTCTAACGCGCTCGACACGCTCAAGCAAAAGAGCGGCGATTGTACAGAACATTCCGTCCTGTTTGTCGCGCTGGCGCGGGCTGTGGGAATTCCTGCGCGGGAGGTTGCTGGCGTGGTCTATTCCGATGAGGGCGGCGGCTTCTTCTTCCACCAATGGGCGGAAGTATATGTCGGCTCATGGATAGCCACCGACCCAACGTATGATCAACCAATAGCCGATGCTGCCCGTATCAAACTTACTCAAGGCGATATCCTGCAACAAATGAGAATCATCAGCGCTATCGGACGCCTCAAGATCGAAGTCGTTGACTACAAAAAACAGGTGGCTGGTCCCCGGCATTCCGGTATTCTAATTCCGTAGTGATACGGCGGCAGATCCGTTGCTCTATTCTGCCCTCAGTGCCTGGATGGGTTCAAGCCTTGCGGCGCGGATGGCCGGGTAGATGCCGAAGACGACGCCGACGGTCACGGAGAACACAAAACCGGCAATGCCGGACGGCCAGGATATGACGGTCGGCCAGTAGCCGAGCAAGGAGGTAAAGAAAGCGACGCCGACGCCAACGAGTACGCCGATCACGCCGCCCACTCCCGCCAGGATACCGGATTCGAGGAGGAATTGGTTCCGGATATCGCGTTGCAGCGCGCCCACGGCACGTCGCAGACCGATCTCTCTGGTCCGTTCCCGAACGGACATGAGCATGACCGCCAGAATCCCTACGCCGCCGACGACCAGTGAGATGCCCGCCACGCTGCCGATGAGTAAAGTCATGGAACGGGTCGTCTCCCGCTCTGCCGCTAGGAGCGTGGCCTGGTTCTGGATGGTGAAGTCATCACGCTTGCCTTCGAGCCGGTGCCGTTGACGCAGCAGCGCGGCGATCTCCCTTTCAGCCGAGTCGAGGGACTCGGCGTTGCGCGCCTGTGCGTAAACGATCTGGACATACGTGACGTTGAACACGCGGCGCATGGCGGTCTCCAGCGGCATGATGATTAGGTCGTCCTGGTCCATGCCGTTGGCATCCATCCCCTTGGATGCCGTCAGTCCGGTGACCTCAAAGGGAACTTTGCCGATGCGGATTTGCTGGCCGATGGGGTCTGCCGTCCCAAACAGGTTTGCGGCGGCGGTCGGCCCCAGGACGGCCAGCCGGGCGGCGGATCGGGCTTCTTGGGCGTCGAACGTCCGCCCGGAGGCGATGGCAAAATTGCGGACTTGAAAACCTTCCGCACCCATTCCGGTGATGGTCGTGACGACATCCTCCGCTTCCCACCGAGCGTGCAACTTCTTGCTGATGGCAGGGGCGGCCGCAACGACGGAGGGGCACTCTTTGGCAATGGCCTGCGCGTCAGTAGGAAAAAGGCTCCGAACGGTATCCATCTGCCGCTGCCGCCCGGCGACGATGAAGGTCTGCCCCGCGTTGACCACCACGAGGTTCGTGCCCATCCCCCGGATGCGGTCGAGGATGCGTTTCTCCGCGCCGCGCCCGGCGGAAACCACGAGCACCACCGCGCCAACGCCCACTACGATGCCGATGACGCTGAGGATCGTGCGCACCTTGTGGGCGGCGAAGATCTCCAGTGATAGGACGACGTTCTCCGAGAGCTTCATTTCAGCGCTTCAACCGGATGCAGGCCAGCGGCCCGCCGCGCGGGTTGCACCCCAAAGAAGACCCCAACCACCAACGCGAAGGCCAGGGCTAGGGCAAACGGCTCCCAGGAGATCACCCCCGGGAACTGCGTGACCCTCGCCAGGATCACGCTGGCGGCCCAGCCGAGAGCGCTTCCCAGTACCATGCCAATCAACGTCACTGCCAGCGACTCCATCAGAAACTGCATGAAGATGTCTTTGCGCCGAGCGCCCACGGCACGCCGCAGGCCGATCTCTTTTGTTCGCTCTCCCACGGAGATCAGAAGGATGTTCATAAGGACTACGCCGCCGACCACGAGACTCAGACCCGCCAGGGCGCTGAGCAGGATCGTCAGAGTCCCGGAGATTCCTCGCGCCGTATTGGCCACTTCCGCTGCCGAGAAGATGGCGAAGTCGTCCTCCTCCGGCGGTGTGATATGATGGCGGTCGTGCAGTAGCTTGCGGATCTCCTCGGAGATGGGCACGAGTTGGTTGGTATCCTTGACCTTAACGCGGATGTTGGTGATGTAATCCTGGTTGTAGAGGCGCCGAAGGCCCGTAGTCAGAGGGATCATAATTCGAGTGTCAAAATCGTCACCCATAGGGCTTACCCCACGGGTCTGGAGAATCCCCTTGACCTTGAACCGCACGTTACCGATCTGGATGTATTGGCCGATAGGGTCTTCGTCCCCGAAGAGATCCTTGGCGCTCGTCGTGCCCAGGAGGCACACGCGGGCCATCGTGGCTATATCCTCGGCGGTGATCGGATCGCCCTCTTTAGTGTACCAGTCCCACGCTTCGTGCCACTGGGGGCTGATGGCCATGACCCCGGTCTGGACTTGCGACGAACCGGCCTTGACGGGCATGGCGCGCTTCACGGCGAAGGACGCAACGACATCGATGCCCTGTATCTGAGAGCTGATGGCTTCCGCATCCTCCAGGCGCAGCGTGGTGATGCCCGCTTGAGGCGGGGAGAAACCCTTGCCCCCGCCGGCGGTGATCATGATGGCGTGCGTCCCGAAACTCGTGACGCGCTTCATCACCTTCTTCTCCGTCCCCTTGCCGACGGCCATGATCACCGTCAACGCGGCGATGCCGACAATCGTCCCGGCCATCATGAAGAACGTGCGCAGTTTGTTGGCGCTGAGGGCCCGTGCGCCTTCCTGGGCGATTCGGAGGGTGTTCATGGCTGCCCCTCCTTTTCGGCAAGGACGCGAAGCTCCGCCTCGGCGTCCCGGGGATTCGGCAGCGGGCGGTCCTCGGCGATCCGGCCGTCCTTGAGGATGATGATCCGGTTGGCATGCTCGGCCACGGCTCGATCATGGCTCACCAGGATGATCGTGCGTCCGTCGCGGTGGAGGCGCTGGAAGATGGCCATGACTTCCGCGCCGCTCCTGCTGTCGAGGTTGCCGGTCGGTTCGTCGGCGAGGAGGATCGTTGGATCGGTAATCAAGGCCCGCGCAATCGCCACGCGCTGCTGTTGGCCCCCGGACAGTTGGTTGGGTTTGTAGGTCATGTGGTCCGCCAGGCCCACTGCGGCGAGGGCCTTTTCGGCGCGCTGGTGAGCGTCCTCGGGGTAACGTTCGGAGTAGATCAGCGGCAGCGTGACGTTGCGGATGGAGGTAGCGCGCTCCAGCAGGTGGAACTGCTGGAAGACGAAGCCGATCCGGTGGTTACGCAGGTGCGAGAGGGCGTCGTCGTCGAGGTTGACCATGTCCGTGCCCTCCAGTCGGTAATGCCCGCCGGTGGGCTTGTCCAGGCAACCGAGAATGTGCATCAGGGTGCTCTTGCCGGTGCCGGACGCGCCCATGATGGCGACATACTCGCCAGCCTTCACCTGAAAGGATATCCCTTTCAGAACGCGTGTTGTCACGACTCCGACTGTGTAAACCTTCTCAATGTTTTCAATGTCAATCATGTTGCACCTCATTGTTCGTTGCCTCGCGAGGAAATCACCTGATCGAGATCCTCCATTTTCCAGTTTCCCGCCTCAGGAGGTTTGTTGAACCAGGTTTTGCGCTCCGTTCCGTCTTGGTTCTTGACGGTGAAACGGTCAGCCCCTTCCACCAGGATGGTGAGGCAGTGTAAGCCACGCGCCTTCATGGCCTTCAATCCTTCCGGTCGGCTGAAATCGGTGTATGCCACCTTGATCCTGCCCGCGTACTTTTTCTCGAGCGCGTTGAGGTGCTCGACCATCGGCCCCATGCAGTCGGAGCCCAGCGGAAGGAAGGCCTCGACGAGAATCGGTTTGGTCTTTGTCGGTTGCGATACGGCTGTTTCCGCCCCAACCGGCTCCGGCGGCGCTGGGAGCGGAGGATGCTTGAGATAGACCTCGTATAGTGCGACGAGGAGAACGAAGATTGCGAGCAAAGTGGCCAGCAGAAAAAGGGTACTTCTTGGACATCTGGATCTCATGTCGATTCCTTTCTTCTAGGGGCGGCAGGGGGATTTTCTTCCATCCGGACAACCTTCCCGTCCTCCAAGTGGACCTGCGTGGCGGCCTGCCGAGCCAGGCCGAAGTCGTGGGTCGCCAGGACGATCGTCTTCCCCTCCGAATTGAGCTTTTTGAGGAGATCCACGATGACCGCCGCGGTTTGGGTGTCGAGCTCGCCGGTCGGCTCGTCGGCCAGGAGCACATCGGGGTTGTTTATCAGTGCTCGGGCGATCGCCACCCGCTGCTGCTCGCCGCCGGAAAGCTCGGCCGGCAGGTGCTCGGCTCGCTCCTTCAGTTCGAACTGCCTCAGCAGTTCAAGCGCGAAGGCGTGTTTTTCTTGCCACCGGTATTTTTCCGGCACCACCGGGACCAGGATGTTTTCCAGCACCGTCAGGGTAGGGAGCAGGTGGAAGGCCTGGAAGATGAATCCCACGTGCCGGCGGCGGTGGAGGGCAAGATCGTCCCGAGACAGGGTGGCCAAGTCTTTTTCTCCTTCGGGAAGCTCGACCCAGACGCGCCCGCCAGTGGGCCGATCCAGCCCCCCGATCATTTGGAGGAGGGTTGACTTCCCCGATCCGGATCGGCCCACCAGGGCGTGAAAGGAACCGGCGGGGATGTCCAGGGACACCTCCCGCAGAGCGGAAACGGTCTGGGTTCCCTTCTGGTAGGTCTTGGAGATGTTCTCGATACGGATCATAACTGCCTCAACGCTTCGCTGGGGGAGAGGAAGGAGGATTTCTTCGCCGCGACCGCGGCAGCGGCGAGCGAGATCACCACTGACAAAGCCAAACCGGCCAGCAACAGGTCGGGCTCGAAGGCGAGTCTCACATCCGCGATGGCGAGCGGCGCCGTGGTGTCGGCGCAGGTCGGGTATTTGTTCAAGGTCTCCGGCAGCTTGAGCACTGCGGTCTGGGCGTAGACCCAACTTGCCGCCGTTCCAAGGAGGAAGCCGCCGATTCCCGCGATGAGCCCCTGCAAAAAATGCTCGGTGAGGAGCAGTCGGCGGACCTCGCCGTCCGTCCAACCTACCGCCTTGAGGATTCCAATCTCGCGGGTGCGCTCATGCACCGCCGCGGCGGAGGACTTGGCGACCAGCAGCAGCACCATTACCAGTGTGATGAGACCAAATGCCTGGGTGACCGACTTCTGCAGCACCTCGAATCCCGCCGCCTGCATTAGAAGCTGGCTGCTGGTGGTGATGGTAAGGTCCGCGCCCAGTTTTTCCTTCAGGAGCGATTCGATGCGCCGGGGATCCGCCTCAGGCCGGAGCTTGAGGTAGAGCGTATCCATGACCGGGCCGTGGTCGTAGAGTTCTTGAGCCTGGGGAAGGGAGACATACACCTCTGCCCCGGCAATCCGGGCGAGCTTGCCGGGATCGATCAGGCCCGCCACTGTGAAGTCGTGCCTCCAGAGCCGGACTGCGTCCCCGACTTTCAGCAGGTGGATCTGGGCGAATTCCCTGGTGACCAGCGCCTCTCGTTTGGAGGTGTCACGAGAAAGTAGGCCGCCTTCAAAGACCTCGCAGCAGGTGCCCTTGCCCTTGTTGGGCTTGACGGGGCCGATGCGCAGGTCATCGAGATCGATCCCCGTGACGACCACCGGCTTGCGGGACTGATCGGCCTTGCCGCTCTCGTCCACAGGGAAGGTCCAGAGTTGGAGCGATCCGGAGGCGGCGATCACTTCCCGATCCTGCCGCAATCCGGCCAAGACCCTGGTTTCCAGGGTGGAAAGGCTGCCGGCCAGTTTCACCGGCTGCCAAGCGCACGGCGGGCCGTGCTTTTGCACCACCAAGTCGGCCCCGGCCTGGGACATCGGACCCTGGAAGGCGCGCTCGACGGCACGGGAAATGGTCAGGATGCTGACCAGCAGGGTCACACACAACCCCATCCCGAGGATGGAAAGTAGCGCTCGGGTCTTGCGGCGCGAAAGCTCCCGCCAAGCGAGGTTGATCCAGTTGATTTTCAAGTTACCATCTCATCCATTTCAGAAAAATGTTCGATACTCTCCAATTCAATCATGGTCGCACCTCTCTGTTTGTTGTTTGCGGGAGTTCTGCATTCACAAGTACGGTCTGGCCCTCGTCCAGACCGGAGAGGATTTCGATCCACTGTGAATCCTTCCATCCCACCTTGATCTCGCGCGGCTCTACTTTTCCGTTCACCACAACGTGGACTACGTTCTTTCCGCGTTCGCGCTTGACGGCCTTCGCTGGAACGGTCAGCATGTTCTCGTGGGTCTCCTGAAAGATGGTGACGCTGGCGGTCATATCGGGCCGCAGAAGGCCGTCGTACTTGTCGGTGATCTCGACGACCACGTCGTAGTTGACCACGTTCTCTTGGATCACCGCCTTGGGGTAGATGGCCACGACCTTGCCCGTGAACTCGCGCGAGGGAAAGGCATCCACGGTGAAGACGGCCTTCTGGCCCGGGACGACCTTGCCGATGTCCACCTCGTCCACGAAGGTGTCCACCTGCAGCCGGCCCAGGTCTTCAATGGTGACGAAGGTCGGCGCATTAAGCCCGGCGGCCACGGTCTCGCCCTCCTGCGTCGAGACTGAGCCGATGACGCCGGAGATCGGCGCAGTGATTGTGGCATAGGAAAGCTGGACTTGCGCGTCGGCCAGCGCCGCCTTGGTTCGCTCCACCTCGGCGGCAAGCTGCTTGAGGTCCTCGTCGTAACTTGTCCGGGCCAGTTCCAGTGCCTTTTGGACGGCGGCGAGCCTCGCCTCGCTTACCGAAAGTTGCTCCTGCGCCCGGTCGCGCGCCTGCTGAGATGTGAAGTCCTGTTTGAGGAGTTCCTCCTGCCGGGTCAGCTCTTTTCTGTTCAGCGTCAGCGTCGCCTGCCACTGCGCCACGTCGGCCTCGGCCTTCTCGATCTCCTTCGGACGCAGCGTCTGGAGGGCCGCGCGCTTCGCCTGGGCAACCTGCAGCTCTGCGTTGCGCTGGCTGACGCGGGCCTCCAGGTCAGCCTTCTCCAGTTCCGCGATGGTCTGGCCCTTCTTGACCACGTCGCCGATGTTCACGTAGAGGCGCTCAACCTTGCCGGATATGCGCGCTCCCACACGCACTTCCGCCCCGACCTGCGGCTTGACCGCGCCCGTAGCCAGGACCGAAGAGGCCAGGTCACGACGGCCAACCTTCGCAGTGGCCTCGCCGGGGTTGGACGGTTCCGTCCGATGTCTGAGCGCCCACCACGCGCCGCCCGCAAGGGCCGCCCAGAACAGAACCACAATGATCCATATTGCCTTGTTTTTTCGCTTCAAGGGGCAGTCCTTCCATCTGAGAGACTGTATCTGTCCGACGCCAGCGTTCGGCCTACCGCGCGCTCAAAGCGCGCCATCGCGGTGTACCAGTCCAGTCGCGCTTGAATGAGGTTTGTCCTGGCGGACGTCCGGGCGGTCTGCGCGTCAATGAGTTCGATGATCGAACCGGTCCCGCTCTTGTACTCGCCCTCGGCCACGCGCGCGCTCTCCTCGGCGCTGGCGACGAGTTTCTCGGCGGCTTCAATGGCCTGCTCCGCCTCGATGACCTGGGAATAGGCCGTCCAGACCTCCAATTCCACGCCGCGCAACAGGCTCTCACGGTCGGCCACGGCCTTCGCCAGGGCCGCCCGCGCGCGCTGCACCTGGTAGCCACGGTCAAACCCGGTGAAGAGCGGCATGTCGAGGCTCAAACCGATGGACCATTCGTCGTGTTGCGGCGCGAATCGGCTGTCCAGCCATCCGTACCCGGTACTGGCGCTCACCGTCGGCAGGTATCTTGCCTCTGCGGTCTTCATTTGCGAACGTTGCGCCTCGATCTGCGCCAGCGCCGACTTCAATTCAGGCCGGCTTCTCCCCGCCTCGTCGAGAAGCTGCTCAATGTCGGCAAGCTCCTGTGAATGGACGCCCTCAGGCAACTCAGCGATCTGGAAGGACTGCGTGACGCGCAGCCCCATGACGTTGGCGAG
>Ga0315291_10004688_pt1 | contig 17327 bp, 7 predicted proteins | sample YL17G12_20_MG_FD_203070 | JGI IMG/M metagenome (GOLD analysis project Ga0315291, IMG submission 203070) | Sediment microbial communities from Yellowstone Lake, YNP, Wyoming, USA - YL17G12_20 | ecosystem: Environmental > Aquatic > Freshwater > Lake > Sediment | place: USA: Wyoming | collected...
ATTTATGAATAGCCGTGGTTTTATTTGCTAAGGATTTAACAGTTCGTTAAATCTCCAGATTAAAAAACTAAATCCTCCATTTTTTTGAATCATCTAATTGTGATCATACTTTCTTTCTCTGGATGGAATGATTTTTCAAATCAGATTTTCTTTTTTTAAGACCTTTCCTCATATTTTTTTCCTTGACAATCTAACTCAGGATTCATTTTTTGAGAAAAAAGAGGGAAAAAGAACTCTAATGGACTAAAGAAGAAAAGGGAGTTTTTGGATTTTCCTCCAGGGGTTCTCATCGGTTTTAACTTTTCTTCTAAGATTACAAGCTAGAAAAAGAATTTCTGAGTTTTCATTTTATCCTTTAACCACTAAGGTACTATCACCACAGGAGGTGATGTCTAAAGGGAAAAGAAGGTAAACCAGTCCAGATTTCACTTTTTTTTCCAAAAGGAGGAAATCATATAAAGAGAAGTACTCTTATGGTTTTGTTCGTCCTTTTAAGCTTCACGGCTTTTTCTGTGGTGCTTTCTGCAAAGGAAAGAGAAAGTCAAAACCTCAAGAACCCAACTCACATTCAGAAGACAGAACCCGGTCCTGGACCTGAGGCATTTCCACAGGTGAACTTGCCCAAGCCAAAACCCGTCTTAGGCACTCCAGCGGATTTCGAGAAGCTTCTGGAGCACAAAGGGACGACCCCGGAGAAAATGAAAGAGCTTATCTCCGGCAGGAAGGAGCTTATGGAGGCAGAGGTAGAAGAGAGGCAGCCAGCCCTCTGCACTATAGCTAATCAGGTTGCTCCTTGCTGTTACATACATACTAACGCCAATCCTTTCCTGATCTGCTGGGGTCAGATTGCAATTGCCACGTTTACAAATCCTGAGGATTCTGCCTGGGGTCTGGCACGCTGTGCCTATCCTGTCTATCCTTTCATGGCTAAACAGGTGATGTTTGCTTTTAACGTTTCTGATTCCTGCACTGTGCTTCTCCAGCCAGAGTTAAGGAAGGTGGCTTATGTAAATGGTTGTCCTGTTCCCGGAGATTCTCTTCTTACTGGCCCGGTCTATTCAGTTTATCTTGCTGGAGGTACTACCCAGAGCTATTTGAGCTTAGGTGACTCTATCTGCCTGAATGAGCCTTGGTTTGCCGTCATGCATATCCTGAACACGGATGACTTCTTGGATACGATCTACTGCAAGACTGCGCCATATAATCTCTACATCTCGGAGATAGCCGACAATTCAGGCAGAGTCTGCCAGAGTTATTGGTCAACGTCTTTGTACCCTGACACTTGGTTTGACGTGGTGTCGAACGGCATATCGTTCGGCGCGGTGAGAGTGCGAACCAGAGGCAATTCCCCATCTGATAACACTTGTCCTATTCCACCCAATCCCTGGTACTTCAAAGATAGTTATCAGAATGCACCTTGCGGGGTGCCAGATTTTGATCAGTATCAGATGCCGGGACCTGCTTATTGCGGGCCAACTGCTGGTGCTAATTCGGTCTGGTGGTTTTCAGCCAGAGGAGATTTTCAGCCCTCCTGGGGGGGCCTGGATTCGTCTCACGTTCAGAATCTGATCAATGAGATAGCAGTGGCAGCAGGAACGAACCCGAATAATGGTACCGAATGCGATAGTTTAGGAAGTGCGATTCTGTCTGTTATCAAATCCCATGGTGGCTGGTGGTTTACAGAGACCACGGTTTACAAACCTGATTTCTGGTATCTTCAGAAAGAGCTAAAGGCATCTGAAGATGTGATTTTGCTTCTGGGATTCTGGCAGTTAGATGGCAGCACCTGGAAAAGATTTGGTGGTCATTTCGTCACCTTAGCAGGAGTGGACATCTACAACTACAAATTCGCCTTCAGTGACCCGGCTCTGGATAATGCCGAGAGCGGAATGCCAGGCACAGTTTGCCACGACTCTTTGATTCCTTATCCTCATCCAGGCCAGCCATTAGTTCATGACAATACATCCAATGCCTCGCATGATTATTACAATGCTGCCTGGCCCTCCACCAGTCCCGGAGGTTACGTTTACCTGCCCGATTATACGGCAACCTGGGCTAATTTCCAGGACCAGAACTTCAGAACTGCGCATCTATCTTATAAGGCGACTTACAATCCAGCCCTGCCGGTCACAGTCGAGATCGAGCAGGCGGTTGTAGTCTCTCCTGGCGCCAAGGGGATGCAGGGTGAGGTGCAAAGCTCCAAAGCCTATGAGATTAACAACAATTCAGGCGGACTGGATGCGTTTGCGGTTACCTTCGGTGCAAATACTGTCAGCGGTCTGTATAAGGGAAGTATTATGGCGGGAACCTCCCAGTCTGATCTGAATAACGACTACGGAAGCTATTCTCCAGCCCGAACTTTTAACCCATCCGGTCCACCGGCTCTGGATAGCTTCACCATGACCGGGGCAGCGGGAGACTACAAGATCTATCAGCTTACCAACCGTTTCGAGCAGAAATCTATTCCCGGGCTGGATATTACCGAGTATGCCTTTGGGTTCTGGGTTCCAGCAGGAGGAGTGGGTGACTGTGAATATGTGGTCGAGGATGCATTTATTTTCGACAACACTAATGCCTTAGAAATAGCCGGCTTACAGACAGCTATATTCCTGGATTATGATATTGGAGTAAACAACGCCTGTAATGTAGATTTTGACCAGGTGCACAGGTCGATGTGGATGTGGGACCAATCTGGTCCGGATACGGTTTTCGGGGTGACCAAGATACCGGCTGTGGTTGGAGATAAAGCTGTGACCAATGGGGAATCAGCAATACAGCCAGAATCTATGATGGGCAGTATTTGGATTCCTTGAAATACTGGATGGAAAATCTAGAATGGGGTAATGACAATCCCACGGCCTTTGAGGATAGGTCGATACTCTTGGCTGACAGCAGCTTCAGCTTAGCCTCGGGTGAGATGAGAATGGAGAAATGGCTCAAGTGGGGATACCGCACACCTATCGGCACAAGCGGAGATGCGGCCTGGAGGCACTTCCTCTATCAGGTACTGCACCAGCAAGGGTATTACCGGGGAGACGTGAACAGGGACAGGAAACTGAATATAGCAGATATAGTCTATCTGGTCGCTTACCTTTTCAAGAGCGGGCCGATGCCTACCGAGTTTGCGGACCAGGGGGATGTCAATCAGGATGATAACGTGAATGTAGCTGACATCGTGTATTTGGTTGACTTCATGTTTAAGAGAGGGGCTGCCCCGATTGATAAGAACCGCTTCCTGGTGAATTCTCCATTTGTGGATTCCACTCACAAAACTTTGGCAGTGAGGAGCCCGGGACTGTTCGGCGATCCTAATTGGTGGAATCTCGGCCGGTAGCTAAAATTCGAGACAGTAAACGCAAAATCCCTTCCTCGAAAGGGGGAGGGATTTTTTTTAAACGGACAAATAATTCCAGGAATAAGAGGCAGAGGATATTGATAAAAACCAACCATTTCAAGTGGTAATCCTCCTCGTAAGGCGAATGCACATTTAAGAAAATGGTTTGTCCAATTTCCCTGCGGAAAGGCATTTCCGACTCAAAAAAACCTACTCGCGTTAATTCCCGGCTCAGATACGCAATGCTAACTAAAGGAATTTTTGCACTCTTTTACATATTGACAAAATAAGTTTTTGCACTATTATACTCAGGAAGGACAATAGTTTGCTCTTTGGATGTCAGGGACTCTGAAGGTTTAGGACCTGAGTCCTGACAATATACTCAGTAAAGGGTTTAGACCTCGACTTTTTTACAAAAAGGAGCCTTTGATGCCAAAATTTTTCAGATTCGGTTGGGGGTTTCTGTTAGTCCTATTTTCATTTATCGCAATACCTGCCGCAGAGCACCATATGCAGGTAAGGGTTTATCTGTCCTCCAGGGCTGAATTACTCGCGATCAAGAAAATGAATTTAGATGTCGCCTATACCAAGCCCGGCGAGTACATAGACATAGTCTCAAATCCCGAAGAATTGAACAGGTTACAGCTTTTGAGTTTTAAAACGGAAGTCATCCATTCAGATTTGGAGAGATTTTATGAGGAGCGCCTGGACCAGGCTATGAAGATGGGCGGCTATCATACTTATGATGAAACGGTCGCAGCTCTGGATTCCATACATAACGAACATCCCACTATCACTTCGGCTAAAATAAACATCGGTACAACCATCCAGGGAAGAACCATCTGGGCAATGAAGATATCGGACAATCCAGGAACAGATGAAGGTGAAGCGGAGGTCTATTACTGCGGTTTGATCCATGCCAGAGAACCTATAACGATTGAGATTCTGCTTTACTTTATGCGATACCTCACCATCAATTACGGGACCGATCCAATGGTGACAGACATGGTAAACAATCGAGAGCTGTGGTTTGTTCTCATAATCAATCCGGATGGGTATGTTTACAATCAAACTACCAATCCAAACGGCGGGGGGATGTGGAGAAAGAACAGAAGAAACAATGGCAATGGAACCTATGGAATAGACTTGAACCGCAATTTCGGTTATAAGTGGGGTTATGATAATATCGGCTCTTCGTCTGTCACCGGCTCCGAGACTTATCGTGGCACCGCTCCTTTTTCCGAGCCGGAAACTCAGGCATTGAGGGACTTCATAAATGCACATGATTTTGTGACTGCCCTTAACTACCATTCTTATAGCAATCTCCTGATCTATCCCTGGGGTTATGAAGAGCAGTTTCCAGAGGATTTCTGGATCTATAAGGAAGTAGGAGACAGCATCAGCGCCTACAATGGGTACATCTCTGCTCCAGGCTGGATAACCCTTTACAGCACTAATGGCGATGCGGATGATTGGGATTATGGTGACTTGACCGGAAAGAAAAAGATTATCTCCTATACGCCTGAGGTGGGAGATAACAATGACGGTTTCTGGCCTCCCTCGTACCGGATCTTACCTCTGTGTCAGGAGAACCTGGGACCCAATTTATATATTGCCAGAAAAGCAGGCGAGCTTTTTAACCGCCCTTATCGTTTTTTCGAAACCCAGCCTAATTTCATTGATACCTCTTTAGTATCCGGCGATAGTCTGGTTTTGAATTTAAGGATTTATGGTCATCAGCCCGCAGGAAATCTCACCTGGACAGTCTCTGGCCGTGATAGCTTCGAATTTACTCCGTCACAGAAATTCTTAAATAGCCAGCCTGCAGGCACGGCCGGGAAAAAAGTCCGGGATTCGGATGATTTACAATCTGCCACTAATTCATACCCTGTTGGTAACTGGCTAAGAGTTGAACCGCCAAGCGGCTCTGTTTCGCCTGGAGGTTATTTTGATCATCAGGTGGTACTGGATGCTAAAGCTCTTCCGACTTCGTGTACAGGAATGACCCTTCATGGCGGGATAGTTTTTTACGTCACCGCCGATGTGGGTGGAGGGATTTATGATAGCATAATAGTTCCGGTCACTTTTGTCTCTGGTCCTCCCAGGCAGGTGTCTGCAATTACCACCAGCAAGGTAAGAAGCGATATTTCCAACCTAACCAACATCAGCAGTATCAATGGTTATGCCTGGAGATATTTGGATGAAAGTTACGACTACCTGTATGATGGCTCTTTATTTCTGGCATATCTGAAAAGCTCAACCGATACAGTAGTATATCGCGATTTGTTCAACACTCATTCCTTTGGCGCTTCCTCCGTTCTGAATATAGATTCATCTGATTCCCGCTGGCAGAGAGGGATTTTCAGCACGGTAGACCCGGGATGTAACCTCAAAGTAAGAGCTGAGGTCTTAGCACCATCTCATCCGGATTCTTCTGAATTGATGATACACAGGTTTGTGGCATTCAACCTTACCCCGGATACGGTCAGGAATCTTTACCTGGGAATTGTGCTGGACTGGGACATACCGACCAGTTCTTACAACAGCGCGGGGTATGATTCTACCCTGAACCTGCTCTGGCAGAGAAATACTGGTAATCAAAGATATGCAGGGATAGCTTATCTTTCTGATACCCCTCTTTATGGTGCTAAGGCAGTTAAAAATAGCACCCACATATACAACACCGGGGATTTTGAGACCGGAGACCTCTACCAGGTAGCGTCCAGTCCGGGGTATCTCATTGAAGGCTCGAGTACCGATCTGTCTTCAGTTCTCACTGCCAGGAAAACAGACCTTGCTCCGGGAGATTCAGTCAAATTTGACCTGGCATTGGTCTCTACTAAAGTCAGCCTGGATTCCCTCAAAGCCAGCGTGCGCAAAGCCAAAGCGATGATCACAACCTATTCCCACGGCGATGCTAATGGAGACAAAAAGGTGACCATATCGGATGTGGTCTATATCGTGAACTACCTGTTCAAAGGAGGACTTGCTCCTGTTCCGTTCCTATCTGGAGACGCCAACTGCGATGGTAATGTAAATATTACGGATGTGATCTACTTGATTAATTATCTGTTCAAAGGTGGACCGGGACCTTGCAGTTAAAAAACAGGTTATAGTCTAAAGACCAGGGTCAGAAACCAAAGCTCGTTTAGTTGGTGAATTTGCATTCAGTGGAGAAATAACCTCTTTCTATTTTTCAAAAAACAGTGAGATAGAGATTTTGTATTTTTTGACGCAGATTCGTATTTTTGAATTCCGCTTTTTTATAGGGCAAAAACCCCTACCTCTGCTAAGAAAAAAGTCTACACTTCCTAATATTTTACTTGACAAGCTTTGTACAAGTTAAGTATCCTTAATACAGAAAGGGTACTTAATCTCTGAAAAAAAAGGAAGTGCGAAGTATATAATCCATTTTGGATTATTGATTCTACATCTCAGTTTTTTCTTCTACAGGTTACTTTAAAAAATCGTAAGCGATTATTCTTCCCGTCTTTGATTCAAATCGAAAGCTAAGGCGGGAGTGGTTGGTTTTTACTTCATAATATAAAGTTTAAACCGATTTTCATTTCACAAAATTGGAAAGGGTGTAATATTTCCAAAATTTTTAGGAAAAAACCTTCTCAAATAAGGAGGGGATAAAAATGTCGATAAAAGCTTTACGACGCCTACGGCGGGCTTGGCTCCCCGTAAGGAAGAAAAGTATTTTAGTAATGTTTGTAGTGATATTAGCTATTGCTTTGGCTTTCGTGTGGGTTTGGGCAAAAGATACTGACCAGTCCAAGCAAACAGGCAAGGCAACAGCCATTCAGCCAACTGAGCCGAATAAGGTTACTCCGGAATTGATCCAGGTCAGGCCCAAGGCGAAGATGATGACCGACCTTTCCCAGATACCAGAAGGGAAAAAGAATCTGGGCAAAGTTACAGATGAAGGAGGACCGGTTATAGCCAGGAAGCCGATGGATTATTGCGAGGTGCAGATGTTCGATGCGGCTAACCTTTTTCGGTTCACCAACCGCTATATCTATTATCCCTATCTGCCGGATGCCTTTCTGACTTTACAGGATCCGATGACTCCCTTTGCTGGTCCCTGCCCTGCGCCTCAGTTCCCCTTCAAAGTTACAGATGTATCTATGAGTTATCGTACCTTTGGTGCTACAGGTGGTAGAATGACTGGTTGGGTGCATGGGGTTATTTACGATGCAGATATGGCCAATCCCGACTGTCCGAAACCTGGAGCACTTCGAGCTAGAACTGCTGATATATACATAAACGATCCGGCTAATTACTCATTTAACTACTTGTTTAATGTCCCTCTTCTTGACGGCATATGTCGTTTTAATGGACCTTATTTTGCTGGTTTTGTGTGGGATTCAACCGCGGATATCACTTCTGTTGATGGTTGGAGCCCCAAGTTTAATACAGCCGGGACTACCTGTTTTGATTATGAGGATTATGGAGATGGCTGGTATGACTTTGGAGCTTATGCAGGTGTAGGACCGACTGCTTTCTGGTCTTCAGGTTATGTGAAAGACCAGAACGACTGCCCGCCTGATACCATCTGGTTCTTTAAGGCTGCCTATCTGGATGCACCTTGCGGTCTGCCGGATTTTGAGCAGTATGACCATGGTTTCCCGAATAACGGGGATGCCTATTGCGGTCCGACTGCTAAGGCAAACTGCCTGTGGTGGATGTGGGCTCGAGACGCAGGTAAGCCTCCTGAAGAAGTACATGTGCCTAGATTCTGGGGTCCTGGTGGATTTGATTGGCCTAATTTAGCCATGCAGATAGCGGCTCTGGCTCAGACAGATCCAATTACTGGAACCGAGTGCGACAAATTATTCGCAGCTGATGAGAAGTTGAGGACGCAGATCCCTCTGTGGGTCACAGAGCAGAATGTCGTTTCACCTGATTTTGCCAAGTTAGATGACGAGCTGAGGGCCTGCGAGGACGTCATACTGCTGTTAGGTTTCTGGTATGAAGATCCTCCAGCCTCCGGCATCTGGAAACGTTTTGGCGGTCACTTTGTGACTATGACTGGTGTGAATACCGGTTTCTCGATGATGGCAATCAGCGATCCGGCATTTGATAATGCAGAAATGGGTGGTTTTGGATTTGTCTGTCATCTGGATCCATGGCCACAGCCCGGGAATCCATTAGTCCACGATAACCCGGCTAACGTTTCCAAAGACGCTTTCATGGTTGCTCCTTCTCCCAGTCCGGGTGGTATTATCGGATTACAAGATTACTGGGTTGGCAGAGAATCACAGATGCTTAAGTTCCAAGGTCAGAACTTCCGTACAGTGCACTTACCCAATCAGGGACCTGTGCCTCCTCCTGGAACGCCAGTATTCACCGAGATAGAGCAGGCGATAGTGGTCTCTCCGGTTTCAAGGGAAATGAGTGGAGAAGTCTTGGGCTCAGAATCTCGGGAGATCGATAACAATTATGGTGGTGTGGATGGATTCGCTATCAAGTTCGGGGAAGGATGGTTTTCCTCGTTATTTAAAGGAAGCTTTCTTTTTGGTCAAACTGAGAACGATTTAGCCTTCGACTGGGGAGCTTCTCTGAGGAAGTTTCTTCCTGAATATCCACCAAGAATAGGTGATTTTATAGTAAAGGGTACTATTGATGATTATAAGTTTTCTGAACTCAGCAATGAATATGCGCACCCCATTATACCTGATATAAAGGTTCTCCAAGAATCATTTGCAATATGGCCACCATATATATATTTGAAAATGGGCAACAGTAGGGGAACACTTACTATTAATATTATTATCTGGGGATTCCGATTTCCCAGTCTTAGTTCTGATTCCATTCCTAACTGGCAGACTGGTATGTTATTTGATTACGATATCGGTTCCAATAATTGCGATGTTGATTTTGACCAACAGCACCAGTCAATGTGGATGTGGGATGTGTCTGCTCCGGATACTGTGTTTGGATTAACAAAAATTCCAGCGATAGTAGGAGATAGGGCCATTACGGGCTGGGGGCTTAGTAATCCTACTCGGATCTATGATGGTCAATATTTGGATTCTCTGAAATATTGGATGGAAAATTTGGGCTGGGGAGTTGATAATCCTGGTGTATTTGAGGATAAATCGATTCTGATGGCTGACAATAGTTTTGAATTACCTGGTGATATATCCCTAGGAATTTGGTTCAAGTGGGGTTATTTAGGTCCAATTGGTTCAGGTGGAGATACCAACTGGAGACGCTTCCTCTACGGTGCATTGCATCAACAAGGATATTATCGTGGTGATGTGAACAAGGACGGTAAGTTGAACGTGACCGACGTCATTTACCTGGTCAACTACCTGTTCAAGGGCGGACCCAAGCCGATAGAGTTCGTGGATCAGGGAAATGTCAACAACGACGCCAACACCAACGTTGCTGACGTGATCTACATCGTCAACTACCTGTTCAAAGGTGGACCAGCTCCAATTGACAACAACCGCTTCCTTGCAGACCCGAACAACTTCGTTGATCCTACTCACAGAAGTTTAGGAGTCAGGATACCTGGACTCTTCGGTGATCCCGACTGGAAGGGTCTTGGTCAATAACTGAATCTGAAATAGTTCGACAAGCTCACTATCCTGTCTTCGACTCCGAGGTCGCTCAGACTCGAGGAGAGCAAAGTCGAAGGATAGAAACGGATAAAATCCCTTCCCGCCAAAAGCGGGAGGGGATTTTTTTATTCACCATTTTACTTGTAGGGGAGGGGCTTGTCCCCTCCCTTTTTCACATTCGCGGGCGACCACGAGGGTCGCCCCTACAGAGTAAAGAACAGACAAGATGTCTGTTCCACCATTACCCATGTAGAGGAAGGCTTCAGCCTTGCATTTTTTTCTTGAAAGGGTGGCACCCTCAAACTTGTTTGAGGGTGATGCTGGACATTTGCGGCAGAGGCTGGAGTCGCACTTCAACCTCCCGTTTTGAATTTTTTTGTAGTGCGACCCTTCAGGGTCGCTATGAGACGAGGTTAAAGTCTTAGGACCTTGAAGGCCTCGCACTACGTCCCTATTTCAAAAAAAAGAGACGCATTCGATGCGTCTCTACGCTCTTGAGGGCGAGTCGGCCTCGGCGGATCGCTCCTGCAAATTCCGAACTTCAATTTCTGACTTGACACAGTTTTTTTTCGTATATAAGTTAGAATTGAAAAGGGATAATATGTCCAACTTTAGATTAGTTTCGAATTACAAGCCTACCGGGGACCAGCCCCAGGCGATTGAAAAATTGACTGAGGGGCTCCTCAAAAGTGAAAGATACCAGACCCTTTTAGGGGTGACCGGTTCGGGAAAAACCTTTACCATGGCTAACGTGATTGCCAATGTGGGTAAGCCTGCACTGGTTATCTCTCATAATAAAACCCTGGCAGCGCAGTTGTACGGAGAGCTAAAAGGGTTTTTCCCGCAAAACGCGGTAGAGTTTTTCATCAGCTATTATGATTATTACCAGCCAGAGGCTTATGTTCCACAGTCTGATACCTACATAGAGAAAGATACCTCGATGAACGATGATATCGATCGCCTGCGCTTGCGGGCGACCTCATCTCTATTGGAAAGAGAGGACGTGGTAATAATTGCCAGTGTTTCCTGCATCTACGGTTTGGGCTCGCCCAAGGATTATAAAGAGTTACTTCTGTTCTTAGAGGTGGGAGAGAGGAAAGAAAGAGATGAGATACTCAAATCCCTGATCGACATCCACTATTCCAGAAACGACATCGAGTTTGCCCGGGGAACCTTCAGAGTCAGGGGAGATACAATTGAAGTTCATCCGGCTTATGAGGAGACAGCCATCAGGCTGGAGCTGTTCGGGGATGAGATCCAAAGGATTGCAGTCATTGACACCCTCAAAGGGAATGTCTTAGAGGAGAAGAAGAGGGTAGCGATTTATCCGGCCAAACATTTTGTAACTACCCCTCCTCAATTGGAAGAGGCGGTAAAAAGCATTGAAATCGAATTGGAGGATAGACTGGACTGGTTCAGAAAACAGGGAAAGCTGTTAGAAGCTCAGAGGTTAGAATCCAGGACTAAGTTTGACTTAGAGATGATGAGGGAGATCGGATACTGTCCCGGAATAGAGAACTACTCCCGGCACCTGTCCGGAAGGAAACCTGGTCAAAGGCCTTACTGTCTTTTAGACTTTTTCCCTGAAGATTATCTGATGATTATAGATGAATCGCATCAGACCGTTCCCCAGATCAGAGGGATGTACGCAGGGGACAGGTCCAGAAAGGAGATTCTGGTTGAATACGGGTTCAGGCTTCCTTCAGCTTTAGATAATCGTCCCCTTTTCTTCAAGGAGTTCGAATCCTTGATCCACCAGGTTGTTTTCGTCTCAGCTACGCCAGCAGAGTTCGAGTTGGAGAGGAGCAAGGGGAGAGTGATCGAACAGCTTATCCGTCCCACCGGTCTAATCGATCCAAAGATCACGGTCAAACCCCTGAAAAACCAGGTGGACGACCTGATGGAGGAGATAAAATCAAGAGTGGAGAGAAAAGAAAGGATCCTGGTAACAACCCTGACCAAAAGGATGGCTGAGGACTTGGCAGATTATCTTTCCCAGTTAGGGATAAAAGTCAGATACCTCCACTCTGAAATAGATGCAATAGAAAGGGTAGATATCTTGAGGGATTTACGCTTGGCAGAATTCGATGTGCTCGTCGGGATAAACCTTTTAAGAGAGGGTTTGGACCTGCCAGAGGTGTCACTGGTTGCTATCTTAGATGCGGATAAGGAGGGTTTTCTGCGCTCGGAAACATCACTCATTCAGACTGCAGGACGGGCAGCAAGAAATAAGGCCGGTGAGGTGATAATGTATGCTGATGCAGTGACAGACTCGATGAGAAAGGCGATCAGCGAGACTAACCGCAGAAGGAAAATCCAGGAGGAATATAACCAAGCTCACGGGATCACTCCTCAGACGATCTATAAGACCAGAGAGGAGATCTTAAAGACTACCGCGTTTGCGGATTCGAGGACCGAGCCCACAGTCAAAGAGGAGAAGATGGATTATCTGGACTTTTTGACTTTAGAGGACAAAATCGAGCATCTGGAAAAAGCGATGCGAAGCGCTTCCAAGAACTTGGATTTTGAAAAAGCAGCTTTTTACCGGGATGAGCTGAAGAAACTAAAAGAAAGCTATAAAACAAAAAATAAGAAAAATCGAAGGTTTTAGGTAGGGGTTCAAAATTTTGAACCCCTACAGTTCTCTCGTAAGGCAGGGGCTTGTTGAGCTTTGCGAAATCCCCTACGGGGGTCCCCTCCCTTTTTCTATTCTGAGTGAACCTCACCCTTAACCTCTCCTTAGAAGGAGAGGGGACTTGGCGTGTTTCTCCAGGAAGTATAGCTGCACTATCTTTTCAGGTAGGGGCACAGCATGCTGTGCCACTACAGTCATAAAATCTGTAATCTGACATTTTTTACCTATGCAAGTGGATGCAGGTTTTTTATTATCATCTGCATAAGAGAACTCTCCTGTCTGAAAATTTCGCAATTTGCAAAAGGGCTTCCTAAAAAATTCTGCTTGACAATCATTTTATCTTATTATAACCTAAGAGCTTATGAAAAGGCTTCTAGTTTATAAAACCATGGGTCAACTGTTGCACATTTTTGTCTCAGAGGCAGAGGATTTGCTTTAAATTGAGTAGAATCATAATCTTGAGGGGAGAGAATGAAACTTCGCAACACCATTTCAATCCTTGCAATACTGCTGACCTTCGACTTCTCTTATTCTTTTTCAGGTGAGATCAGCCCTGACCTAAAGGCAAAGATTCAAGAACTGAAAGCAGACGAGCAGATTTCCTGTCTGGTGATGTTGAAAGATCAGGTTGAGCCAAGAGATCTGGTGCTTTATAAAAGATTAAAAACGCAAAAAGAGAGACATTCCAGCCTGATCTACCAGCTCAAAAGTAAGCCGGAAAATACCCAGAGAGAACTTCTAAAATATTTGGATGAACAGAAAAATAACGGCTCAGTTAAAAGCTACCAAAGTTTCTGGATTGTCAACGGGATTCTGATATCTGCGACTAAACCAGAAGTCGAGAAAATCGCTTCACGTTCCGAGGTGCAGTTGGTTTCTCCTAACTATCCCGTTTCACTTATCGCTCCGGTGTCCGAAGCGATAAGCTCATCCAAAACTGGTGGAATAGACTATTTTCAGGCAACCGGGGCAAGAGAATTGTGGAAAATGGGTTACACTGGCAAAGGCAGGCTGGTCTGCGGATTCGATACTGGAGTGGAATGGACGCATCCTGCTCTTTTCCATAACTGGAAAGGAGGCTTGCAGGGAGGGAACAGCAGCGCCTGGTTTGATCCCTACGGCTCAAGCTTTCCAGTAGATGCTAACGGACATGGGACTCATACTATGGGCATTATGGTAGGGATGACTCCATCTGAAACCTTAGGGGTTGCATATGACGCTGACTGGATTGCCGCCGGAGTTATAGACCGGGGGAAGAGCTTTGACCAGACCGTAGCAGATATCCTTCTGGCATTTCAGTGGGCTATAGACCCGGATGGAAACCCGCTGACAACTGACGATGTGCCGGATGTGATCAATAACTCCTGGGGTATACCTTTAGCTGCCAAACCACCGTGTGACCAGACCTTCTGGTCAGCGATCGACAACCTCGAAGCTGCCGGGATTGTAGTTATGTTTGCTGCCGGAAATGAAGGTCCTTTTCCTATGTCCATAAGGACTCCTGCTGACCGGGCTACCTCACCGACCAATAGCTTCTCAGTGGGAGCAGTTGATAATCGATACCCGGACTTTCCTATCGCCTCTTTCAGCAGTAGAGGTCCATCAGGCTGTGATGGTATAAGCATTAAACCGGAGATCTCTGCACCAGGGGTGGGAATTCGCTCAAGCTATCTGAATGGAACCTACAAAGCTTTAAGCGGGACATCATCTGCGGCTCCTTTCATCTCTGGAGGAGTTGCTTTGCTCAAAGAGTTTAACCCTGAGGCTACAGTTGAGGATATCAAGAATGCACTTCTTTTCTCAGCCACGGATTTAGGCACAGCAGGCGAGGATAATGATTACGGCTGGGGATTGGTCAATCTGAAAAAAGCTCTGGATTTTATGCCGCCGCCTCCTTTTCCTAAAATCTGGCTGGACAGTAATTATGTGGAAAGCGATACACAGATTTATCCGGATGGTAGAACAAGATTAAAACTCTTCCTGGTCTTGAAAAACTATGGGGCAAGAGTTGATTCAGTGAATGTTGTCCTTGAGAGCAGGGACTCCTTAATCACTCTGGAAAAAGATAGTCTTTATTTTGATTCCATAGGTTCTAAGATGACAGAGCTTAATATCAATTCTCCCCTGGTTTTCTCCTGTGGAGGGAGCCTCCCTGAGAATTATTTAGCTTCTTTCCAGCTTAAGCTCTTCGATAATTCCGGAAACTATGCTGATTCCCTGAAGTTCTCATTGACTCTAAATCTATCCTCCAGTCGCAACATCGGGACACACGATATCGGGAACTTAGTCTTTACACTATCCAATCTGGGGAGATATGGTTTAGGTGAGGGTTCAATTTGTCCTGCTGGAGGAAGAGGTTTTAGATTTCCCAAATCCGGAAAAGACAATCTGTTTGAAGGCGCTTTTTTGATCGGGAAATCTCGAACCCAGGTGATGGATGCGGCAAGGGATGGAACCGACAAATTCTCCAGAGGGGACTTTGTCCCGTTGGGTGACTTCGACATTTCCGCACCTGGAAAAGTCTCAGACCAGGATGGGATAGGGGTTTTCTCGGATAGCGGGTCAATAAATCCAATCGGATTGGAGATTGAACAGAGGAGCTTCGCTTTTGCCAATCCTCCGGATGACGATTATATTATTTTGGAGTTCACTTTGAGGAATAAAACTGCTGATACTCTTAAAGACATTTACCAGGGACTTTTCTTTGACTGGGATATAAATCTTTCTTCTCCTGTGAATGATAGAGTCATGCGGGACACGGTTGAAGGTATACCTATAGCTTATCAATATGATTCTGCTTCCTCCTTATATCTGACTGTCCTGCCTCTGAGCCACGCTCCGGCTTCAAATAAACTGATAGATAACCAGCTCTGCCTTTTTGATGGTTTTACTAAAGAGGAAAAGTATTTGTACTTGAGTGGTGACACGCTGTTATCTTCGGATACCTCTTCAAATTATTATGCAGGAGACTGGTCGATGCTCTCATCTGCGGGACCTTTTGTCATTCCTCCAATGGAAAGCACGACTGTTGCTTTTGCAGTAGTAGCAAGCAGTAGTATTTTTGACCTGAAGGAGAATGTCAAAGCTGCCAAGATGAAATATTACGATGTAAGAACGGAAGTTAAATCAAATGAAGAGTCCTTAGTTCCGAACAGCTTCAGTTTAAACCAGAACTATCCCAATCCGTTCAACCCTTCCACCACCCTGCCCTTCAGTTTAAAGGTTCAAGGTTCAACATTCAAGGGTCCCATCCACGCCACCCTCAAGATTTACAATATCTTGGGACAGTTGGTGAGAACGCTGGTGGATGAGGAAAAATTACCAGGAAGATACGAAGTGCTCTGGGATGGAAAAGATGACAGAGGCAAAGAGGTCACAAGCGGAGTATATTTCTATCGCTTGGAGACTTCTGGATATAAAGAAACAAAGAAGATGATATTGTTAAGGTAGATTTTCATTGCAAGGGCAATTCATGAATTGCCCCTACGATTTTTTCTGGAAAATTTTCTGAAGGCTTAAAAGATCACGATTAAAAAATAGAATCTGCAGGCTCATCAAAAGCAAGACCAAATCCCGGATTAAAAGCCAGGTGCCTTCTTTTTTGGCATTCGGGTCAGTGGTGAAACAGCCGCAGGCAATATCCACTCCCCTCAGGAAATTCAGAGAGAGGGCAATTATAAAACTGATCAAGAGCAAAGATATCAGCAGAGAGGAGCTTTCAACCAAAAGTCCCAGGATTAGAAAAAGACCGCAGAAAAGCTCTATCCAGGGCAAAGTGATGGCAAAAATGTTAATAAAAAAACCGGGCAGGATTTTGTAATTATAAACTATGCGGGCGAACTGGTCTGGATGAGCTATCTTATCCAGGCTGGCGTAGAGAAAGGTTATTCCGACTATCAATCGAAAAAGTATAACCAGCCATTTATTGCTTATCAATTCTCTCATAAGAAAGCTAATTCGATTTCTGAACCGGAAGCCCGGCTTTATTCCACTCGGTCCAGCCTCCGAAAAAGATCTTCAAGTTATTAAATCCTTTGGTCTTCAAGAGCCGGGCTAAGAAAAGGCTGGCTTCACACTCGGTTCCATCGCAATAAGTGATTACGTTCTTATCTTTTGATAGCAAAGACTCGACTTTAGGGAAATACTGTTCAAATTCCTCAAAAGGGAGGCTTAATGCTTTGGGGATATGGCCTGTTTTGTAATCTGGCTCCAATCGGGCATCCAAAAAAATGGTGTTGTGAGTTTGGAAATAGGTCATTGCCTGACCCAGGCTTATTGCAGGGGGGTCGTCTTTGGTATAAGAATAGGGAACAATCAAGCTATCGGAAACTACTTTTTTACTCCAGTTTCCCTTAACCGAGATTCCTTCCCTGGAGATGGAGTTGTATATAACTCCTATGACCAGAGAAAAAATGGCTATTATAACTGCTCGAAAAAATATCTTGTTTGGATTTTCTCTTAAGCTCATCTATTTGGAAAGGATGTTTCCGCTGATCGGAAGGGTGTATCTGGTTTTCTCAGGACCCTGTCCCGAAAAATCAAGAGTTAAATTGGTCTGGAAAGGACCAGGGGCGGCTTTACGATTTACCTGTAACAGGATCTCAGCCTTCTCCTTAGAATTTAAACTGTTTTTCGAAATCTGGAAATCAATGAATTCCTTGGGTTTTTCTGCCACGGCTATCTGCAAAGGAGAAGTAGATTTGTTTAATATGGTGACTTTCATTTGGTTGTTTTTTTCTACCCTTATGGAATCAAATTTAACCTGTGGAGGATCGACTTGAAATAG
>Ga0315291_10004689_pt1 | contig 17319 bp, 14 predicted proteins | sample YL17G12_20_MG_FD_203070 | JGI IMG/M metagenome (GOLD analysis project Ga0315291, IMG submission 203070) | Sediment microbial communities from Yellowstone Lake, YNP, Wyoming, USA - YL17G12_20 | ecosystem: Environmental > Aquatic > Freshwater > Lake > Sediment | place: USA: Wyoming | collected...
AAGTCAGATAAGCCTAACTCATGGTGGAGTAATTAACAATTATTAAATTAAACATAAACAAAAAATGGCAATTCAAACTATCCCTGGTTTAACTGGCTTTACTTATGCTCGTGTAGCGTCTATGGACAAGCGTGCAGTAGGTAAACTAACAGATTCAAACCACTTGGAAAGCTTTCACTCAACTGAGCCAGCAGACTACGATAAGAAGATTATCAGTTTGTACACTCAGAGCTCGCTGTACAGCAATGACTTCTTGGACATGATCAACAAGTCAACTCCTTACTACATCGACAACAATAGTGATGCTTGGAAGTGGCAAGTACAAGTTCCTTACAAATTCCCTAAAATCATCGACATCCCTGTTTCTACTTTAGAACTAGACAAACCAGGTATTGATGGTCAAGAATTTCAAGTGATTATTGACACTAACGAATTCTCTAAGAACGCAATCGTTTCTGTAGGTACTCGTCAGTATGGTCCTCGTTGGTATGCGATCAAAGATCCTCAACCATGGAACATGGGTTATTTATACACTTTCACATTAGTAACTGACAATCCTCAAGTTGACTTTGTATCACCTGTATTCTTACAGATTGGTTTAGAGCTTGAATTAGTTGATGCTGCTATTGGTGAATTTGATCAAGACCTTTTAGGATTGCCACGTTTAGGTGAGCAAATCACTATGTTTGAATCATTGAGTTCTGCATATGGTTATGAGCACAAAATTACTGAATGGGCTGATGACAAGATGTTAGTTAATGCTGATGGTTCAGCTTTAGATATCTTAGTGTATGCTCCACAACGTCGTAACCAACTTCCTTTAACTCGTAATGATGTTAAGTGGGAGCCATTTATTGAGTTCTGGATGCGTAAGTCTATGTTAGAATTAAAGGTTAAGCGTATGATCTGGGCTCGTCCAGGCACTGTTAAATCTAATGGTTCTAAGCAAGAATTAAAGCGTACATCTGCTGGTGTTTATCACAGAATGCGTAACAATGGTAACTTAGTTCAATACAATCGTGGAGAATTCACTGCTAACTTGATTCGTTCAGTATTTGGTGATTTATTCTATCGTCGTGTGGATGTTAAGGATCGTCGTGTTAAAATGTACACTAACGAAGCTGGCTTCGACGTGTTCCAACAAGCACTTAAGAACGATGCTTTAAATTCTGGTTTAACTTTCATGGCTGATTCAGGTAATCGCTACATGCAAGGAGAAGGACAACACATCACTTACAACTTTGCATTCGATGCAATGGTTACTCGTGAGACTGGTCGTGTTGAGTTAATTCACTTAAAAGAATTAGACCTTCCTCAAACTAACTTAGAATTTGGACAGAATAAGAAATCAACTCCAGTATTTATGGTGTTTGACGTTTCTCCAATGTCTGATGGATCTATGGTTAATAACATTCGTGAGGTACGTATGAAGGGTGCTCCTTCTATGACTTGGGGTTATATTGATGGTACTCGTTCTCACTTAGGATTTGCAAAATCTCAAGGTATGTCAAGTGCTAACAAATTCCCAGGATACGAAATCTGGATGAAAGATCGTTGTGACGTATTCATTGAAGACTTGTCTCGTACAGTCTTGATCGAAGAAATCCCTCAGTTCTAATACATGGGACTTTGTCCCACGCTTATCAATCGATAAGCACAAGAAGACCTCCTCATTCCTCCCTCCTAAAATGGGGAGGCTCTTCTTGACACAGAGTGCTTGGATTGGGGTGTCCCTGGTCGCTATTCCTTCGATGGATAGCACTCTGCCAAAAACCAATTAAAATAAACTACATATGGGTAAGCAAGGAAAAATTTCTACTATTAAGAAAGATTACAACAATTCGCAATTGCAGACAATGCAAGGTGGACTTTCACGCGAAGGTTTGACACGAGTTCCAGGTACAGGTGTTTTTAAATATCCTTACAAGGAAATGGATGGTCAGTATCGTACAGGATTAAATGCTGAAGCTGCATACATTAGACGCATATCTGATCCTACAGAACGTGAATTAGAAATTGATCGTGTAACAGCGTTACGTTCACGTTTAGAATATGCATTAGGTGATATTGATTTAGGTCCTCGTTCTAAGTTTTGGAACTATGGATTATCTCAAGGCATTGATGATATGATGCACGTGCAACCAGTTAAACTATTAGATGGTGATAACTATTTTGATTTCATTAATCCAATGCAAGAATTAGCATTTGCATGGTTGAGAGTTCATCCAACAATTGCAAGTTCTTATCAAGCTTGGGAGCGTGGAGAGTTTCCAGCAGATACACAATTCTATATTGTAGATGATGAGATTGAAAATGCAGTTCTTTACAAAAAGAAGCAAGTGATAAATAAGGCGATTGTCAAGTTTGATTCTATGTCTCCTGATAAAAAGAAGAAAGTAGCAAGAATGTTAGGCTTACCTGTAACAGAAGAAACTAAAGAAGAAGTTGTTTATAACCAAGTGGATAACTTGTTAAAACAAACTGAATTCAAAGAGGGAAAATACCAAGGTTTATCTCCAATTGAAGTCTTCAATAGATTCGCAGATATGAAAGACCAATTGCTTGCAATTAAAGATTTGGTTAAACAAGCAATTACACATTCTATTTATCGTGTAAAACCTAATGGTAAGGTTTATATGGGAGAACTAGAAATGGCAATTGATGAAGAAGAATTAGTTAAATACCTTGCAGATGAAGATCATCAAGATGATTTACTAATCTTAGAGCAAAAGTTAAAAGGTAAAAAATTAGCAACAGTATGATCCCAGTAGATAGTTTATTATATAAGATTGATCAGAAACTAAATAAACTATCTACTAACGAGCATCAACAAATTGCATTAGAAGACAAGATCCTTGCACTCAATGAGGCACAGATTAAGTTAATTAAACAGAAAGTAGATGGTTTTAGCACTACTTCTGGTCTTGGTCTTGATGCGTTTAAGAAACGTTATGAAGACTTACAAAGGTTAGTGGTAAATTACGATGATGGTGCGTTACCACTAACCTTAATTAATAGTCAAATAAATCAATGGCAAGCAGATATTACTGCACTAAGTCCAGTTTATATGTTCTATATTGATAGCTATTTTCTAGCTAACAAAGGAAGATGTGAAAATAGAACTATTTGGATTAATAGAGATCTTGCAAAGCATGGAGATTTAAACATTTTACTAAATAATGTTCATTATGCTCCATCATTTGAATATCAAGAATCTTTTAATTTTTTAGGCACAGACGAAATAAGCGTATTTACAGATGGTACATTTACACCAACTGATATATACGTTTCTTACATGCGATATCCTGATTATATCAATAAAACTGGATATATAATGCTAGATGGAAATCCATCCTTTGATCAAGATTGTGAATTAGAATTATATCTAGAAGATGAAATTTTAGATTTAACAGTTCAAAACCTGGCAATGTATACTGAGAACCAATCTGCTGTAGAAAGTTCCATATACAGAATTAAAACAAATGAGTAAACAATTAAACAAATATATAAATGGCTGATTTTTCATTAACCACCCTGTTCGTAGTTCCAGTAGGCAACACATTGCCTAGCACTGGTTCTACGCAAAACTTAACTGCTGGTCAGTTTGGTTTATACTTGAACACGTATGCTGTTGCAACCACTGGTAACATTGGTGCTGCTCCATACTTCTATGCTGCTCAAGGACGTACTAATACGTATTTACAAGGCTCGAAGCGTTCTGACAAGATCTCTTCTGAGAATATCACTGAATGGTATAAAGTTACAGGTAACCCTGTTGCTGCTAACCAAGTAACTGATATTACTGATTTCACTGTAAAACCAGGCGAAATTGTAACTTTAACGTTACGTGGATTTTCTTCTTACATCAACACATTGTACTTCAATGGTTTCACTCGTAGTGTAACTGTTAACGCACCTTGTTTAGCTTGTGGTGGAGATCCTTGTACTGATGTTGATGTTCCTGCATTGATCGACGATTTGATCTATCACTTAAATTTGGATGCTCCAGGTAACAACCCTGACAACATTTCATTCTCTACGTTCTATCAATTCCAACGTATTGGTAATAATGCATCTGCAATTTTACGTATCTCTGGTAAGCCATTAACTGTTTATGGACAGCCATGTGATATCGCTGCATTCCCTTGGGAGTATGATCGTATGTACTTTAGAACTTTCATCTTCTCTGGTCCAGCTACTACTGCTGACTTTATTGTAGCAGATCCTTGTAACAATGTGGCTCTAGTGGAAGTTACTCAACGTGCAACTTATCCATCTGGAACTTCTGCTGAGATTCAACAATTAGAGAAGAATTTCTATAGCTACCAAGCTGGATATTTGAAGCATCTATACAGAATGAATGGTTACAATGAGAACTTTGAGTCTTGGGTAACTGATGGTACTGTATACGATACTTACTATATCAAGTTCAACGAATATGATAAGTCTGCTTATCAGTGGGGTGATTATATCCACGAAGATTCAACTATCATTATTGCTGCTCCTCAATCTTTAGCTCAAGACATCGAAGATATCTTAGTTGCTGCTTTAGGTGCTGTAACTGATGACAGTGGTCCAATCACTTCAACTACTACTACAACTACTACTATTTGGCCTTCAACTAGTACAACTACTACCTTGATTCCTTAATAAAAAGCGAGTCATATAACCTATGCCAGAGGGTAAGAGGATAATCTCTGTCCTCTGGCATTATTTTTTAACAGCATGGCAACAACTTTAGATTTTCTAGTAATAAATACCTACAACGCTTTAACATTAGGCGTTGCTGATATATCAGTATATGTTGGTGTGCCAGTGGCTCCAACTATTGAAATAACAATACCTAACACTACAGTTATAGCAAGTTTACCTTTTACTCCTGATGACTTTAATGTATTTAATTCTACATCATTAGGATTGACAGCTGTAGGTCAACCATTGGCTCCTTTGCCAGATGGTGTATATTTTATTGTATACTCAATATCTCCTGCTGCAACATATCATGTAGAGCATAATATTATGCGTACTGCTCAGATTCAAGAGAAGTTTGATAATGCATTTATGAAACTTGATATGATGGTATGTGATGGTCCTATTAGAACACAAGCAAAGATTACATTAAATAGTATTTATTACTTGATTCAAGGATCAATTGCAGCTGCTAATAACTCTGCTATTGCTACAGCTAATAAGTTGTATGCGCAAGCAGACATGATGTTAAATAATTTTATTAGAAATAACTGTGGTTGTTCAGGAAATAACTACATAAATAACTTTGCATAATGGCTAATTGTAAAAGATGTCACACTAAGGTAGGATGTGGATGTCAACTAACAAATGGATATTGCTCAGCATGTAATTATGCTGTTAAGCAAGAAGAAATAAAACAACAACAAGATGCTAACACCAAGGCTAACTAATTCCTTATATTATGGAAGCATCCCTGTGTTGCTTCAAGATATTAATAATAGACTAGCAGAGCTAGCTAATTATGAATACAACAATATCATATATTCCTTAAATCATTATATCTCTGGAGAGGTAATTCAAGACTTATTGAACTACCAAAGAATACTAGAGTATAAGCAGTGTAACCCTGACTATTGTGCACACTTCACTGTAGAGATGATTGGAAGTAAAGTAATAATCTTAATAAACAAATAATAATATGTCTTGTTTACCAGGAATGCCATGTTACAATGAAGTGATATACACTAACTCACAGCAAGGTTGTGGATGTTGTGGTGTATCTACTTGCAGTGGTCAATGTGGCTGTAACACTAATTCAAATTGTGGAGTTAGTTCTAATGATGTAACTTACGTAGGACCAAATCTACCAAATACAGGAATACAAACTCTAACAGATTTAACAACTGCTCTTGAGCAGATAGATGAAGCTATTGGAAATGCACAACAATACAATGGTACAAATGGTACCTCTGGAACAAATGGTTCTAGTGGTAGAAATGGTACTAATGGTAGAGATGGCACAAATGGTAATGATGGAGATAGAGGATCAGCAGGTACATCAGGAACAAATGGATCTAGTGGATCATCAGGTGTTTCTGCTGCTGCAGGAACTTCAGGTTCATCAGGAACTAATGGAAGCTCAGGAACTTCAGGATCCTCAGGATCATCTGGTACAAGTGCTTCTTCTGGAACATCAGGTACAGTTGGTACCTCTGGTACATCAGGATCTAATGGTATATCTGGAACTGATGGTTCTGAGGGAACAAGTGGAACCTCAGGTACATCAGGAACTTCAGGCACATCTGGCACATCTGGTACATCAGGACTGACTGGTACGTCTGGTACAAGTGGTGCCTCAGGAGATAGATATGCTACAACATTCTGTTCAGACCCTCCTTTAACTATTGGAACAGGTCTTATAACATTTAATGTTGGACCTGGTCTTGCTTATACAGTTGGTCAAGAAGTTATATTAAGTTATGGTGTAGCAAATACAATGATTGGTATTGTTACATACTATGATCCAATATGTGGTGATATGACTGTAAATGTTACATCAACTACAGGATCAGGAACATATTCATGTTGGACAATTAACTTAAATGGCATAGCTGCAATTAATGGTACATCTGGAACTTCAGGACTAACAGGAACTTCAGGATCAAGTGGCACATCAGGAACATCAGGAACCTCAGGAATAACAGGAACTTCTGGCACATCAGGAATAGGAGGAACTTCTGGTACTTCAGGAACAAGTGGATTTGGAACTTCTGGAACTTCTGGAACATCTGGTACAACTGGAACTTCAGGAAGTACAGGTACTAGTGGAACATCAGGAGTTAGTGGTATAAATGGAACATCAGGTTCTGCAGGTACAAGTGGTACTAGTGGTATATCTGGTACGTCAGGAAGTTCAGGATCTAGTGGCCCTCCAGGTACTCCAGGAGGCGTAGGTCCAGCAGGTCCTACAGGACCAACAGGTCCAACAGGTAGTACTGGTCCTACAGGTGGTCCTGGTGCTCCAGGTCCAACTGGTGCTCCAGGTTCAACTGGTCCAACAGGTCCTACAGGTCCTACAGGTCCTGGATTTACAACAATATCTCCAGCATTTAATACTGCTATTGTAATATCTAATGGAACAGCAAACTCAGCAACAACTAATACTAATGTATATGTAAATGGTAATACTATTTATGCAGATGCATTCTATCAAAATTCATCAAGAAGATTAAAAACTAATATTGAAACATTTGATCAAGATGCATTAGCTATATTAAATCAAGTTAGTGTTGTATCATTTAATTATAAAAGTAATCTAGAACACAAGCATATTGGTTTTATTGCAGAAGACACTCCTATTGAATTATCAACAATAGATCAAAATACAATGGATACAAACTCTGCTGTAGGTGTACTAATTAAAGCTGTACAACAATTAGAAGTTAGAGTTAAAAAGTTAGAGGGCAATGACTAAAGCAACAAACTATATTGTTACTGCAACAGAAGTTAAAACAATGGTTGTTGCAAAACAACCAGTTGCAGATTCACAACAATCTGTTATTAAAACTGGTGACATAGGCGTTACTAACAATTTTTATGTTAGAGAACTAGGTAATGATTTAGCTACTTACACTGCTAATAGATTACCTAGATATCAAGATATAGAATGTCCTAATACAGGTTTGAGTATGAACGTTAGCACAATGGGTGTTAATGAACATTTAATTTATGGAGAAGCTGTTAATCCTATATATAATACTCCATTTACTTATAGATATTTAGTATATTCCCCAAGTCCTAGTGCTCAAACTGGAGATCTTATATTTACTTGTACTATGCCTGCTAATGTAACATTACTTGCATTTAGAGCTGTATGGTATCATGGAGGACCTGTACCACTTCCAACATCTAATTATTATGTAGTTACAGATTTTAATACAACTACAGGATATGTAAGAATAGTTTTAAAAAAACCTGTAGATCAATATAATTCTTACATTGTAGCATTTAATGCAAAAGCTAATCAACAATTTGGAGTATTTAGTACAACAGGATATATCCAGGGAAATTTTTACTATTGTCCTCAAGCATATACAATACAAGCGCCAAATAGTTTTACATTAACTGCACCTAATATGTATGTGCAAAAACAAGTTACTAATTCAGCACAATTTGGATGCGTAACTTCAAAGCGTTATCAGATTGATGTACAAAGTACAGGAGGATCTGTAGCAGGTGGATTGTTAACAGATACATTACCTTCAGGATTAACATTAGATGCATTTGAGGCCATTTTTTATGATGGAGTAGTTTGTCCAAATCCTACATCTGATTATTATGATATAACACTATATCAACAGGGTCAAAATGCTGGATCATTTAGTGTAACTCTTAAAAAAGAAATTGGAAATAATCACTATTACACAATGTGGTTTTATGCTGTTAATAATAGTTCATCAGCAACTTATACAAACACTGCAACATATACACTTCCTGATAGTTCTCCTTTGATTACTACTAGTGGTTCAGTTGCTGCATCATATACAACATTATCATCAACAAGATATTATCAACTAAATGGATGCAATACATCTTTTGCTTATACATTAATTGTCCCTCTTGGTTTAAATAATAGATATATATTACCATCAAGTCCTGATATTTTTACATATGGAGGAGCTTATGTTGATCAATGTACAGTGCCTCCTGGTTTGAATACATTTATTCAACAAACAGCTTCTTATAATTGTACTGATCCTACAACCACTACCACAACTACTGCAATAGTTCCTGTAGGTTTTAATATGGGATATACTTGTATTGGTAATAATGATGCTACAGTAACTATAAATAGTTTTAGTGGAGGAAGTGGTCAATACGAATTTTCAGCTCTTGCTACATCTGCATACAATGCTATTAGTAGTGGATTCACTTATAGTAATTTTGGATATCAAGAATGGTATAATGTTCAAAATGGACAATGGTATGCAGCATTAAGAGATGCAAATAATCATAGTAATATAACTGTTCATAATACAAGTAACTTTCAATGTTGTCCAAACACTACTCCTGATTGGCAAAATAATGGTTCTTATAATTGTTATAGTACATGTAATCAATATTACGTACAAACAGATATTAATAATTGCTCTTTAAGTTATGGACAAACTCAACAAGGAGCTTTGTATTCTACTAATTCTACTTATTGTGGTGGCTGTTGTGGTCAAGGTCCTTGTTGTGGTCAATCTACATCACAAACTCAAGGTGGTCAAGTAGGAGATTATTATTATTGTTCTAATGGAAATACTTTTTCTAATCCTGTTTATGTAAATGATAATCCATGCTATCTAGGAGGTAATATTTATTTATTAAATGGAAATTGGACATCTAATAATCCAAGTAATAGTGCTCCTAACGTTTCTCCTATATGGAATAATGTAGGTGATCCATATTGTTCAGGATGTAATGAATATCAAAATCAAGTTGATGTTAATACATGTTCTTCTTCTTATGGTAATCCACGTGTTCCTCCTGTAAATTTAGGACTTAATAGTACTTGTGGAACTTGGAATCTTGAATACTATTGTGTAGGTTATGAGAAGTGGAGTAGGCTAAGAAACACATGTACAAATGCTACATGTTGCGATGCATTAGTAGAAGTTGATAGTCCTTATTGTGGATATGTTCCACCACCAACTTGTAGAACTTATCAAATAATAGGATATAACTCAGATGAATATGTAGATGGTACTTATACTAACTGTGCAGGATATCCTGATAGCTTCTCATTCTATGGAGGTCCAGGTACAGTGGGAAGTGTTTGTGCTCAACCATCTAGTGTTTATATTACAAGTGGCAATGGAGCTGCAAATGATGTAGGAGGATGTTAAACCAATAAATAAAATAATATGAATGTTTTAATAACGTTAACAACAGCTGGTGTGGATACAGGTCCTTTTGACCTGTTTTCAGACAGCGATGCTTTTACAGTTCCCTTTGCTTCAACAATAGCTAAAGGAGCATTAGAGAGTGGATATTTATCTAGTGCTGTACCAAATGATGCTACAATAATTCGTGTACAATCATTAGATGTATGTATCAATTATATTGACTTAACAGTTAATACAACTACAACAACTACTAGTACATCAACAGCTGTTCCTCAACAATGGTATAGAATAGTTAACTGTAACACACTTGCAACATTAAATAGTATTGGATATTATCCTGGAACTTATGGATTAAATGCTAGAGTTACATATCAAAGTTATCCTTATGTAGTTAATCAGATATACAATATTAATCCAGGTGGCAGTCAAGTTATTTTAATTACTACAGGTCAAATAGGATGTCCTCCTTTTGGAGAATATTATATTTTATTTAATTGTGCAAATTCTACAAGTACTACTTCTCAAAGATATCCAGTGGGTACATTTGCTGTTGATGATCGTGTTATAAATGGTCCTGAGGTATATAGAGTTGTATCAACTACTGGTAATGATCCAGGAGGAGCACAGATTACAATAACAGCAACTGGTCTAACAGGATGTCCTACAACTGTATACACTCAATATACAAAATGTGACGATATAACTATACAGTATTACATACTAGGAATAGGCTATCCATCATTTATATTACTTGGAGGTTACTGTTATGTAATTGCTGGCACTACAAATAATCCAGTAGGAACTCAGTTCTACACATACGATGAAGGTTGTAGTTGTTAAGATATAAAAAATCCTGTTTGTTGGTTTACAGGGTTTCTCCCAGAGTGTAAAATCTCTGGGAGTTTTTATTTTTATAACTAATTTGATTAAACTATATAATTAACTCAGTTACAATTATTTGGTAAATACAAAAATTAATTTATATATTTAGGATAATTTAACTAAACTACGAGTAGGATGACTGAAAATCAGGACATGCTTTCTCATCTCGAAGCGCTTTTGAGACAAAAGAAAAGCAAAGCATTCTATGCTGAAAGGCTTGGAATATCTGAACAAGAAGTAGATGAATTGTTAAAAGAGCTAAAAGGAAGAGATCAAGAGACTAACGATACATTGAAAACAACTGCCTCTAATTATGAGGTAGTAAGAAAAGTTAATAATGAAAGAGGGACAATTGAGAGTGTATTAATACTTGACTTTGAACCAAAAGATGATCTAGAGCTAGCTAAGCTACATAAGATTAATCTAGATAAATATACAATTACCAACTACTGGTCTAAACTATTACCTAATGGTAAGTTTACATCATCAGTTTTTTGCAAAAAGAAAGAGGCTAAAGATTATACAGCTGAGGACTTTGCTAAGTTTTTATTAGATTATAAATCCAACTACATACCCCAACCACAACCTAAGAACGAACGTGCTAAGCTAATAGATGTTGAGATATCTCTATCTGACTTTCATTTAGCTAAGAGGCATATTGATGGAGATAATTCACCATCTGTTAGATGTAAGAGATACTTTAGCACAGCTGTAACTCTTGCGTATGATGTAAAAGCATTGTATGATATTGATAGAATTGTATTCCCAATATCAAATGATTTCTTTCACACAGATAATTATCAACATCAAACAACTGCAGGCACTCCACAAGAAACTATCATTGACTATGCTCATGAATATGAACTAGGATTTGCTTTACTTGTAGATACAATCAAAGCATTAAAAACTACTTGTAAAGAAGTGCATGTTGTGTTAGTACAAGGTAATCATGATAGAACTAAGTCTTATTATTTAGCCCATGCTCTAGATGTTTACTTCCACGCAGATCCTAACATATACTTTGATAGAGAACATAGTGTAGTGAAAGCTACAATGCTAGGAGAAACATTTATTGGTTATCATCATGGTAACTGTAAGATTGAGGATCTTCCTTTATTGTTTGCCACACATCCTGATTACAGTCAGATGTTTGGATGTGCTAAGTATAGAGAGGTGCACACAGGAGATAAGCATCATTACATGGCTAAGGAAGTGAAAGGGGTAAGAATACAACAAATGCCTAGCTTGTCTGGTACAGATAGATGGCATCAAGATAACAACTTTGTTCATAGTGTTAGAGCAGCAGTTGCTTTAGTTTATGATAAACAGTTAGGTAAGATTTCTGAATTTGAATTTAGATTATAAACAATGGCAACAGTAAGAAAATTGGTTTCAGATGTACGTGCAATGCACAGATTATTATCAACAGATAACTTGATAACAGATAGAGCTATTGCTTCTGAGTTAAAAAATAACACCATCTTATTAGTTAAACGTGAAACAAATCTTCGTAGACTTTGGTCTACAGATACATTATTTACAACAATTCCTTGTTTAGAATTAGAACAAGTATCTATTACAGAGTGTTGCGATTTTGTAGATGATTGTACAATTGCTAGAACTACATTAAAACTTCCACGTATATCAGAAGGTAATTATCAATATCTTATTCAAGGTGTTTGGTCAATCAATGCAATGGGTGGTATGGGTAAGAAGTTTAAAGATATATCTATAAACAGATATCTAAACTTACTTAAGTTACCAATCATTAAGAATGAAAGTTATTATTGGATTGTGAACGACTATCTCTACCTAACTGACCCATTGGTTCAGAAGGTTAGAATCGCTGCCTTATTTGAAGAGGATATATCACCAGAAGTAAGATATTCTGGTAAGTGTGAACAAGACATTACTGATGAGCAATGGTGCATGAACCCTTTAGATAGAGAATCATTTTGCCCAGGGTATTTAGAAAAACAAGTGTTAGAACTTACATCTCAGAAATTGTTAAGTACATACTTTAGACTTAAAGATGATTTAACATCAAATGGTATAGATGGTCAAAGTGTTAATGCACCAGCAGGAAGCTAATGAGGGTAAAAATAGACTGGAGAAGTTCCAGTAAAGATAACTATAAAAACTTCTGTAAGAAGTACACATCAATCAAAGTAACATTTGATGAATGGAGAAATATCATCTATTCATTTAATGAGCATTTCAAAAACTACATTCTTGAAACTGGAGAAAAAGCAAAGCTACCTTTTGGCTTTGGTGAATTCTCTATTAACAAGAAAAAGCGTAAGAAGTTTAAGATGGTTGATGGAGAAGAAGTTATAAACCTACCTATTGATTGGCAAAAAAGTAAAGAGAAAGGCAAGAGGATATATAACTTTAACTATCACACAGAAGGTTATTTCTTTGGTTGGATGTGGTTTAGAGATACAGCAAGAATAAGAAACATTGATCTCTGGTACTTTAAACCTACTAGAACAACATCAAGACTCTTGTCACATTATATTAAGACTGACGATAAGTATCAGCATATTTACAGAGAGTGGAAAAAATAAAATAAAATGTCATACTACTATAAATACAATTTCATTTCTCCTGATCCTGTATATGCTACAGTGAAGGAAGAGCTTAAAAGCTACTTCGATACAGGAGCAGTTGATGACTTATTGTTCCCTACGTATTTAGACAAGTGTCTAAAGAAATTAGGTAGAGCTACTTATGTTATTCAAGAAACAATCTTAGACGTATGTGACTTTGAAGCTAGACTTCCAGATAACTTTATATCTGTAAGAGAAGCTTGGATGTGTTCAGAAGATACATCTAACTATCCATATCAAACTCCTAATTCATTTTATTCTCAAGCAGCAACGCAGACAACTATTCAAGTTAGTCCTATTGTCTATGGAGGTCCATCATGTCCTAGTACATGTTGTGGTAATATAGGATGTGATGGGTCATGCATGCCTGAGATAATGCAGACAGTGTACAAAACTAATCAACAAGCTTATAGATCTATTACTAGACAAGCTTTAATGCAACCTGGAAATATTAATGGACGTAACAATTGTACATTAGATTATGGTGGTAATGCTTGGGATTTTAATAATAATCCATCAGCAATTAACATTCAGAACACACCATTCTCTTCACAAGCAAACTCATTTGACATTCGTGATAACAAGTTTGTCACTAATGTAAGAAATGCTGTAATTCATTTGATATTTTATGTTACAGAATATGATACAATAGGTAATCAATTAATTCCTGATAACTATCGTGTTAGAGAATATGTAGAAGCATTTCTTAAATTTAAAGTTTTTGAAACTCTATCTAATCAATTGACAGATGAGACGTTTGAACAAATACAAAAGAAGCTTGCTTATTACAAAGGTCTTTACGACGAAGCATTCATTATGGCAGACATTGAAATAAAGAAACAAGATGGCTGGGCTAAACAACGTAGAATAAAGAACGATCTGAATAGGTTCAACATGTATGAACTCCCAAATAGATCATATAGATATGGCAGGAGAAGAAACAACTAGTAGTAAAGGAAATATTACCAACAATTATAATGCTGGCCAAACTGGTCTGAACATGGATAATACCCTTGGTCAGATTAAGAAGGGTACACTTACGTATGCATTAAATGCTAATATTGAAAACTTTGATTCCAATTCTGTAAACTATCAGAATGAGGAAGGGAATGTTCCATGTGTAGATGAGGATGGTCTATTGTTTCCAGATAACACAATTGTTATTGGTACACACTTTATTAATGAGCAAAGAAAACATATATTCTTTCTTGTAAACACTGATACAGGTGGTTCAGAAATAGGGCAGATTGTTAATAACAATTGCGTCTATACTACTATTCTAGCTGATGATTGTCTTAACTTTGATATAAATCATCCTATACAAAAAGCTGTACACAGATTAACAAACTGTACCACAGAACTTTATTGGACTGATGGAAAAAACCCTAGACGCTATCTTGATATAGATAATCCTCCTACTACAGATATCTGTAATAACTTAAAGATACAACCAAACTTTCCTGTACCTCAATTGACTGTAACAGATGTAGTTACTGGAGGTGAACTTATTTCTGGTACATATCAGTTTGCTATTCAATATTGTGATGCTGTAGGTTTTGGATATACATCTTATTACTCTGTCACTAATCCTGTTTCTATTGCTAATACGCAAGTTGAAACATTAGAGTTTAATTATCCTGTTAATAGATCTATTGTTATAAACATTTCTAATCTTGATCAAGCAGGACATTTTGAATATTACAATTTTGCTGTAATCAAATCAATTAATGGAATCACTTCTGTTGAATTAATAGGAACTTATTATATTGATGAGGCTACTAATAATATAACTTATTCTGGGCAAAATCAAACACAAATAAGACTTTCTATTGAGGACATCTTTGAAAAGTTTCCTTATTACGATATAGCTCAAGATGTAACTGCTGTTCAAGATATATTAGTGTGGGATCAACTTACAACTAATGAACGTATAAACTATCAAACAATTGCAGCACAGATAGATTTAAAATGGCAAACTTATACAATGCCTATAGATCAAACTTATGCTGATGAACTTAATACTGCCAATCTTAGAGGCTATCTTCGTGACGAAGTTTATGCTTTTGAGATAGTGTTCTTGTTAAAGAATGGTAAGCAGACAGATGGTTTCCACATTCCAGGTCGTGAGTTTATTCAATTAATAGATGGTGTACATATTTTAGAAACTGATCCTGATTTTGTTGGAGAACCAGAACCTGGTACTAATTATGCTCCTAAATGGAAAATATATAACACTGCTTCTGTAACAGGAAATTCTTCTTATGTTAATCAACCTATTAATAGTGCTTATGCATATAAATATGGTGAGTTTGCATACTGGGAATCAGAAGAAGAATATCCCCTTAATTCTGTATTTACAGATGCAGGATTAACTGGCTACATTAGACATCATAAATTTCCTGATGTTCTTGTAAGTCCTATATTTCAAACGTCTACTCCTCCTATTGTAAATGGAGAATATCAAGTATCAATGCAGCCTAGTCGTTCTATACATCCTATTGGTGTATTGATTGATACAGATCAAGTACAAGCATTAATAGATAATTCTGAATTAACTGATACTCAAAAATCAGACATTGCTGGATTTAAAATTGTACGTGGTAATAGATCAACTAATAAATCTATTATAGCTAAAGGTATTCTTCGTAACGTAGGTAAATACAATAGAGAAGGAACTACATATTATTTTCCTAATTATCCATACAATGATTTAAATAAAGATCCATTCCTATCACAACTAAATGTTTCTGATAGAAATAGTAAAGCATACACTTATAATACTCAATCAGTATTATATTATGTATCAGCTGTATTTCTTCCAGGATCTATAACAATCACTGATTGTAATACAGGAGATATTAGAGATATACCATTAGTAGTTGGTTCTCCTACACTTGAAATTTGCTCACTTACTTATCCTATATTAAATGGTGGTGCCTCAGCAAGTATTACTAATCCAGTACCTAAAACTATTTGTGTAGGTTTTACTTCAGATTCAAGTACTACATTTAAATATTATAATGCATATACAGCAGCAATTGAATTTGTTACTGTAACCTTAGCAGATGGTATTGTTTATAAATTAGTTAACTCTTTCTATCCTGTTACGTATAACTATGGATCTAAGAATTATACAATCACTACAAGTGATCTTATAAATCCACTAACACTACCTAATAAATTAGATGCTTTCAATACACAAGAGTCTAAGGTTAGGATGGTATTTAATTCACCTGAGACATCGTTTGGTCAACCATCATTAGGAAGTATTATCAAGTTAGAGAACGTAATGTTTGGTGCAGGAATAGCTCACTTTGCTGAGGTTAAAAATAATGCTAGATATAAATTCCTTAATAGAACTATACAACAACAAGCATTAAGATCTAGTTTTGATCTTGCTAATTCTGTAGCTCCATTTGATGCTAATGCAATGTTTACAACGTATCAGGCATATTTAACTATTTATATAAATGGTATTAGTAGAAGAAATTTCTCTTGGTCATTTAACTCTATAGCACAATATGATTATTGGGGATCTATTGGTAATTCTGGATTTAAACAACGTGAGTTAGATATATATCAATATGCAATACCTGGGGTTCAGTCTGTATCAGATGTTCATGATTTAAATAACTTTCAAAGAGAATCTTCTGTATATTTAAAAACAGGTTCTACTGCTCCAGGTAATCAACCTCTTCCTTATCCTAATGCTGTACCTTCTATAAGTGGTCTTATTAGTGATATTTCTAGATATGTAGCATCTGAGAAGAATGCTTGTGGTACTCCTGAAGATCTTAAAGATATTAAGGTGGTATCCTACTATGGATCATTAAAGAATATTCTTCCTTCTCAATGGGGTCAGTTATATAGTTATCAAACTATTGATACAGGATTCCAAGTTGATTTTGATAGTCTTCCTGTTGGAGGATTAGCAACTATATTTGGTGGTGACACTTTCATCTCTAGAT